>ENA-ORBV01000376-ORBV01000376.1-microbial-mat-metagenome-genome-assembly--contig:-NODE-376-length-102555-cov-9.644880_pt1 | contig 102555 bp, 105 predicted proteins | sample MGYA00237777_ERZ505514 | MGnify/ENA primary metagenome ERZ505514 (study PRJEB26160, sample SAMN06269048) | microbial mat metagenome | isolation source: Oligotrophic lake microbial mat | place...
TTTTCAAGCAGAAGACGGCATACGAGATTCGCCTTAGTCTCGTGGGCTCGGAGATGTGTATAAGAGACAGAGGTAAAAGACCCGGCCAACCTCGTTGATGTGGTTGGCACCGGTGGCGATTCGGCCAGCACCTTCAATATTTCCACCGCATCCACTTTTGTCTGCGCGGCGGCCGGGGCGCGTGTGGCCAAGCACGGCAACCGCGCGGTGTCGTCAAAATCGGGCAGCGCCGATGTGCTGGAGGCGCTGGGTGCCAACATCGGGCTCAGCGCGCTGCAGGTGGGCGAGTGCATAGACAGCGTCGGCGTGGGTTTCATGTTTGCGCCCAACCACCACAGCGCGATGAAGCACGCCGCCGCGGTGCGCCGTGAACTGGGGGTGCGGACGATTTTCAACATTCTCGGTCCGCTGACCAATCCGGCCGGAGCGCCGACGCAGTTGATGGGCGTGTTCCACGCCGACCTCGTCGGTATTCTCATCCGCGTCATGCAGCGCCTGGGCAACCGCCACGCCATGACCGTGTTCGGCGTCGAGGGGCTGGATGAAATCTCGATCAGCGGCCAGACCATGGTGGGTGAGTTGAAGGACGGCCGCGTCACCGAGTACACCGTGCATCCGGAACAGTTCGGCCTGCCGGTGCACGATGCGCGCACGCTCAAGGTGGGCAACGTCGAGGAATCGCGTGCGATGGTCATCGCTGCGCTGGAAAACAAGTCCGGCGCCGCGCGCGATATCGTCGCCCTCAACGCCGGCGCGGCAATTTACGTTGCCGACAAGGCGGCGAGCGTGCAAGAGGGCGTGGATATGGCGCTCGAAGTCATTGCCAGCGGCGCGGCGCGCGACAAGCTGGCGAAGTTTATTGAGTACACCAACCGCTTCAAGTAAGGTATGCCGGCAATCTGGCAGGGCAACTAGCCGCAAACCCGCGCCAGTCGGGGCTTTGCAGGCAGGTGGTAGTGGTTTGAGATGGTTTCCGGCGACGTGTTGCAAGACGCGCCAGCCCCGATGGCAACGACTTTTTTCCAGGACAAGACATTGAACCCAGCGCAGGACGACATTCTCAAACGCATTCTGGAGGTCAAGGCGCGCGAAATCGCCGAGGAGCAGAAGCGCATTTCTTCGCACGAACAGCGCGAGCGCGCTGTTCGTGCGCCGGCGCCGCGCAATTTCGAAGCCGCGCTGCGTTCAAAAATAGCCGCCGGCGGCGCCGCGGTGATTGCCGAGATCAAGAAGGCCAGTCCGAGCAAGGGCTTGTTAAGGGAGAACTTCGACCCGGCATCCATTGCGCGCTCCTACGAGGCGCACGGTGCGGCTTGCCTGTCGGTGCTCACAGACAAAGAGTTTTTCATGGGCGGCGCCGGCAATCTGCGCGCGGCGCGCGGCGGCTGTGGCCTGCCGGTGCTGCGCAAGGACTTCATCATCGATGCGTATCAGGTGCTCGAAGCGCGCGCCATGGGTGCCGACTGTATTTTGCTGATCGTTGCGGCGCTGGCCGATTCGCGACTGCGCGAGCTTGAAGCACTGGCGCGCGAGCTCGGACTTGGTGTGCTGGTCGAAGTGCATGACACCGCCGAGCTCGACCGCGCGCTGGCCCTCGCCACGCCGCTGATCGGCATCAATAACCGCAACCTCAGAACGTTCGAGACCCGGTTGGAGACCACGCTTGATTTGCTGGCACGCGTGCCGGCGGACCGGCTGGTCATTACCGAGAGCGGCATTCACGCGCCCGAGCATGTCGAACGCATGCGTGCCGCCGGCGTCAACGCATTCCTTGTCGGCGAGGCCTTCATGCGCGCGCCCGACCCCGGCGTCGAGCTGCAGCGTTTGTTCGGCACCTGAAGCCTTGCAGAAGGCTGAAGGCAGGGCGCGCGGCAAGCGCTGCCCTGAAAACGACCGTGTGCGAAAAAGCGTCGATTTTTCGATAAAAATCCGGCGACCCGGGGCAATATTCCAGTGACCTCTCAGATTTAACAGGACAAGCATTTGTTTTAATTCGTTTTATTGTCGTAGGTTCGGTGTGTTGCAAAAATACAACGAAAAGCCTGAATTTGTCCTTAAACCGGCTTGATTTCTTGCTAGGGCCATAGCCGCTTGGCAGAATTGCAACAACTTCTCGGCATTCGGGAGGTTTCAGGTTACGGCGATGCAGATACCTCAGCTGAGTGTCCGTGCAGTCGTAATGAAATCAGAAATCAAAATTTCAGAGGAGATCTACCTTGATCAATAAAAAAGTAATGGCACTGGCAGTAGCCGGCGCCCTGGCTGCCCCCGCAGTCGCGTTCGCCCAGGCGAGCAACGTGCAGATCTACGGCCGTGCCAACATCGGCTTTGACAACTACTCCGCCAAAGGCGCGACCGCCGCCGCTTCTGACTACGAAGGCCGCAACCGCGTGTTTGATTCGAGCTCGCGTCTTGGTTTCCGCGGTACGGAAGACCTCGGCAACGGCCTCAGCGCGATTTTCCAGCTCGAGTCCGGCGTCGGCTTCGACACGGGTTCGGCACTGAGCCAGTCCGGCGGCGCCAACGCATCGGCCGGTACCCTGGCTTCGCGTGCTTCCTGGGCCGGCCTCAAAGGCGGCTGGGGTCAAGTGACGTTTGGTCGTCAGGACATCTACTGGGGTAACGGCGTTATTGCCCAGTCCGCCGCCAACTACATCAACACCGACGTGTCCTTCGCCACCGGTTCCTTCGGCCGCGTTGCCGGTCCGGTTGCACGTCAGAGCAACACCATTCAGTACCAAAGCCCGCGCATGGGCGGCTTCAGCGGTGTAGCCAGTTGGTCGTCGGGCGCGTCCGAGCCGACTGCAGCTGCTGTTGCCGGTGCCAGGGCCGATGGCAAGATCTGGGGCCTTACCGCCCGTTACAACGGCATCGTCAACGTGCAGTGGGACTACGCCACCAACGAAGCGAACTCGCCTGCTGCTCCGGCGGTTCAGCGTTCGAAGCTGATCGGTAACAAGATCGGCCTCGGCTGGCCCTATGCTCCGGGCGCGCAGATCAGCGTGATCTATTACCAGCAGCAGAACAGGAACACTGCAACCGCTGTCGCCGGTTACTCGGCTGTTGGCGACAACATGAAGCAGACCGGTTGGGTTCTTAACTGGGAGCACATGTTCGGCAACATCCAGGCCCTGGCCATGTACGGCAAGCTGAACAGGACGACCGGTTCATCGGTGGTTGTCGCCGGCGGCGGCAGTGGCAACGATGGTACCGAAGTCAAGTCCTACATGGTTGGCGCGAGGTACATCCTGTCCAAGCGCACCGGTATCTACGCAACCTACAACCAGACGACCAACGGCAGCAACGCGACAGCGGATTACACCGGTGGTGGTTATACGGCGGCGACGGCTCCATTGTCGGCTGGTGCCGACCCGAAGATCATTGCCGTGGGCGTGATGCACAACTTCTAATCGGGTGCAAACCTGTTAGTTGTTTAGCAACAAGTTGTACAGAACGGGCGCCTTCGGGCGCCCGTTTTTTTCGACTGCAAAAGGGCGTGTGTGATTGACAGTGCCGCTGTTCATTTATTTTTCGTAACCTGTTACATTAATTGAATGGAAGACTTAACACGACGTGGTCGTCCGCCTACCGGGCAGGCCCGGACTGCTGCGGAGCGGATGCAGGCGTATCGCCGCAGGCTTCGCGAGCGCGGCTTGGCAGTGCGCTCAGTTACGGCGCAGGATCCACTTGCTGCGGCTGCGGATTTTCGGCCCCGGTCGCTGCTTACCCCGGCAGAAAAAGATGTCATCCGGCGCTTTTGTGCCGGCATGAAAAAGCTGCCGCTGCTACCTGACAGCCTTGCCGTTTTCGGCAGTCGGGCGAAGGGCGGGGCGCATATTGACTCGGATCTGGACCTGGCCGTACTCATGCCCGGCGAGAATTCGGCAAAAATCGAGCAATCGCTTGCCGCCATATCGGCGTGGGCCGTCAAGCCGTATCAGGCAGAGGGCATTGGCATAAGGCTGAGGCCGGTTGCGCTGTTTCACGCAGACCGGCAGGGCGCTTTTTTTCAGGCAATTTGCAAAGACATGGATACCGTATGGACCAAGCCACGTTAGCGCATGAGGTCTCCAACAACCTGATTCTGCTGGATGAGGAACTGCTGTCTTTTGCCGCCAATGCAAACGCAAAGTTGTGGCGAAAAGCCACGACCAACCTGTACTACGCCGCCTACGATGCGACCTGCGCGCTGTTGTGGTCCAAAGGCATCAAGTCAGAATCGCACGAGGGCGCGCAATCCATGCTGGCGCTGCACTTCGTCAAGGCGGGCGCGCTGCCCAGGGACACCACCAAAAACCTCAGCATGCTGATGTCACTGCGGCACGCGGCCGACTACAAGGGCGAGGTCTCGCTGTCGGCGCAGGATGTCCTTGAACAACGAAAATGGGTTCTCACGTTTGTCAGGAGCGCCGTGGATATCATTCTGTCTGGTGGACTCGGCGTCAGCGTCAACGCAGTCTCTGCGGCACTCGACGGTGCCGAGCGGGTTGTTATTGTTGCGGCGGCGTGACCTTGTTCCAGGTCAATCCGGGCGGCGTGGCGCAATAAAGAAATAAACCACTATCATCATGAAACCCGTTGAATACTGAACCCAAGTCCATTTCACCATGCCCATAGAACTCTGGTTTCCCACGCCCTTCCTGATTCACGATGCCGAAGCGGTGGTACGCGAGACCACGCACGCCAAGGTGATGGCTTACCTCGCCACGGAACGCGGCAGACGCGATGTCACACCCGCACCAGCCGAGTCGGTGGAAACAACGTATTACGCGCCCGATCTGTCCATTCTCGAGGACGCGCAACTGACCGAGTTGCGCGATATGGTGCTGATGGCCGGGCACAGTTTCATTCAGACACTTGGTTTGCCGCCGGTGGCGCTAGAGTTCGAGCGCGCCTGGCTCAACATCTTTCGCCCGGGCGCGCAGGAAGCGCAGCACTCGCACGACGGCAGCCTGTTGTCGTGCTCTTACTACGTCGAAGCGCCCGAGGGCTGCGGCGACATCACCTTTCCCGATCCGGCCAGTGCGCGGCGTTCCTATCGCGGCTTTACCGGCACCAACGGCACCACCATGTTGACGCTGAATGAAGTCGGCTTCAAGCCGCAAGCCGGACGGCTGATCATGTTCGAATCCTGGGTCCAGCACAGCATCCAGTGCAACAAGAGCGACAAGATCCGGATTTCCCTTGCCTTCAATCTGCGCCGGGCGGCAGGCTGAGTCCTGATGAAGCCCTTTTTGCTGAACGAACTATTTGACGTCAATCCGGAAATGGACATCCGCGACGCCAACGTAGCGAAGGTGCCCGCAGTCACCGTTGATAACTTCCTCAAGCACCCGGCCGATGTGCGTGCCATGGTCGGCAGCGCCCCGGCGGCAAACTGGAAGCATCAGGAGGGCGGGCGCAATTTTGCCGATTACTACGATTGCCGGTTGCGCTTTCCGGTGTGTTTCCCCAATACCATGGTGTCGGCGGCAGACCATGTGATTCGCAGCGTCTATTCAACCGAAACCCGGCCCCAGGACGCCGCGGTGGACGTCAACTGGTTCATGCAGATCAAGGAAAAGCGCTGCGACTTTGCCTATCCCCACCACGATATCGCGGCGCCGGTGCGTGCCTCTTTCACCTGCATTGTCTATCTGAACAGTGCCGAGGAAAGCTCGGGCGGCACCGCGATGTTCCGGTTCAAGCCGTCCGGGTCACTGGTGCGCGACGCCGCCTTTGACCTCGCGACGCAGCAGCATCCGCGCATCGTCGAAACCGGCAAGGACTACTGGCTCGCCCGGCCCGGGGAATTCTGGGAACAGGTGGGCGTGATCGACATGGTTCCCGGGCGGCTGTTGATTTTTCCGTCACAGTATTTTCATGCCGCCTACCATCCGCAGGATTCGTTTTATGATTTCCCGCGTCTGACGCTCGCGTTCTGGATGATTTGCTGATTGGTGCAGATGGTCATGCCCGCCCCTCAACCCTGTCTTTCGGATTGAACTCATGTTGAACATCGATGGCTTTATTCACGAATTCGATCACGCACTGCGTGCCCTGAGCGGTGCTGCGCGCACCACGCGGGCCATGCCCGACGTGGCAGAGGCCGCCAGCCTTGATGCGGACGAGCGCCGCCATGCCGCCGCGCTGCTGCGTGTTGACCACGCCGGTGAGGTCTGTGCCCAGGCCTTGTACCAGGGGCAGGCGCTCGCATCGGACAACGCGGACATCAAGGCGGCACTCGCCAGGGCGGCGCTCGAAGAGGGCGACCACCTGGCGTGGAGCGCGCAGCGCATCGCCGAGCTTGGCGGTCGCACCAGCCTGCTCAATCCCTTATGGTACGGCGGCTCGCTTGCCATGGGTTATATCGCCGGGCGTGCCGGTGACCGCTGGAACCTGGGGTTTCTGGCTGAAACGGAGCGTCAGGTCGAAGCGCATCTGCAGGGGCATCTGGACCGTCTCAGCCCGCGCGATGTGCGCACGCAGGCGGTGATCGCCGCGATGCAGCGCGACGAGGCGGAGCACGCGCAGACCGCGCGCGATCTTGGCGCGGCCGAACTGCCGGCACCGGTCAGGCATGCCATGCGTGCCGTCGCCGGCATCATGACCCGTGTGACCTACTGGGTGTGACCTGCTGGATGTGACCGACTGGGTGTGACCTACCGGGTGTGACCTGCTGGATGTGACCCACTGGATGTGACCGGCCCGGAGCGGCCGCCTATTCCTGTATCAGCTCGTAGTCGTGCGTGATCTGCGCGGTTTTGCCGAGCATGATGGAGGCCGAGCAGTATTTGCCGTGGGAAAGCTTGATCGCGCTCTCCACCATGGCCGGCTTGATGTTGCGGCCGCGGATGATGAAGTGCATGTGAATGCGCGTGAACACCTTGGGGTCGGTTTCGGCCCGCTCCGAGCTCAGCTTGACCTCGCAGCCGGTGATGTCCTGGCCGCTTTTTTTCAGGATGACGACGACATCGTAGGCGGTGCAGGCGCCGGTGCCCGCCAGTACCGTTTCCATTGGTCGCGGCCCCAGATTGTGGCCGCCGCCCTCGGCGGCGCCGTCCATGACAAAGGCGTGTCCACTGCCCGTTTCAGCCACAAAACTCATGCCATCGCTGCCCATCCAGCGGATGCGACTTTCCATTGAATTTTCCTTTCCAAGCGCGGTTTTTCCGGGATTTTAACCCGCGGCGCCATTTTCACGGACCGCACAGGGCACCACTGGTCCACAGTGGGGTTCGGTTTGACACTTTTGGCTTTTTTCAATAGAATTACGGGCTTTCCGCGATTCGTCATTTCCATTGGCGGTGAAAGCGGCGTCTGATTGATGCGCCGGTATGATGCGCCGGTACGGCGGATCGAACTTGACTACCAGCGGCCCGAGTTACCCATAGACCCATAGACCCATAGTTACCCATAGTTACCCATAGTTACCCATAGTCATCCATACGAGTCACAAATGAAAACCTTTTCAGCCAAGCCGCATGAAGTGCGGCGCGAGTGGTTCCTGATCGACGCCAACGACAAGGTGCTCGGTCGCGTTGCGGTCGAAGTCGCCCGCCGCCTGCGTGGCAAGCACAAGCCCGAATACACCCCGCACGTTGACACCGGTGATTACATCGTGGTCGTCAATGCCGGTGCTTTACGCGTCACCGGCAACAAGGCAAAAGACAAGACCTACTACCGCCACACCGGTTATCCGGGCGGTATTTACGAGACGAATTTCGAGAAGATGCAGGCGCGCTTCCCGACCCGTGCGCTGGAGAAGGCTGTCAAGGGCATGCTGCCCAAGGGCCCCCTCGGCTACGCCATGTTGAAAAAACTGAAGGTTTATGCCGGCGGCGACCATCCGCACGTCGCGCAGCAGCCCAAGACCCTGGAGATGCAGCGATGATTGGTGATTACTTCTACGGTACCGGCCGGCGCAAGAGCGCCGTGGCGCGTGTGTTCATGAAACCCGGCAAGGGCGATTTCATCGTCAACGACAAGCCGATCGACGAGTACTTCGGTCGCGAGACCGGCCGCATGGTCGCGCGCCAGCCGCTGGTGCTGATCGGTCGTGCCGATTTCGACATCATGGTCAACGTTGACGGTGGCGGCGAATCCGGCCAGGCCGGTGCGGTGCGTCACGGCATCACGCGCGCCCTGATCGAGTTCGATGCAGCCTTGAAGCCCACGCTCAGCAAGGCCGGTTTTGTCACGCGCGATGCGCGCGAAGTCGAGCGAAAGAAAGTCGGCTTGCACAAAGCCCGGCGTCGCAAGCAGTTTTCCAAGCGCTGATTCATCCGGGCGACTGGGAAACGAAAAAGCCGCCTGCAGGGCGGCTTTTTCTTTTTGTGGCCGTGCTCCCGCATCAAGGTGAATCCATGGTTCCGGTGACGGGGCCGGAGCGTCCGGCGCGGGAACGGCATTGTTCTTTTTCATGGTACGGTGAGACATGACCATCAAGATCGGTATCGTAGGCGGCACCGGATACACCGGCGTGGAACTGTTGCGGATTCTGAGCCAGCACCCGCAGGCGGAGTTGCGCGCCATCACGTCGCGCAAGGAGGCGGGCACGCGGGTGGATGACATGTTCCCGTCGCTGCGCGGTCATGTTGACCTGGCGTTTTCCGACGCCGCCGGTGCCAGCCTGGAAAAATGTGATGTGGTGTTTTTCGCCACACCCCATGGCGTGGCGATGAGCGACGCACACCGCCTTGTCGCGGCCGGTGTGCGCATCATCGATCTTGCCGCCGACTTCAGGTTGCAGGACCTGGCTGAATGGAAGAAATGGTACAAGCTTGACCATGTCGCGCCGGATCTGGTGAAAGAGTCGGTGTACGGCCTGCCTGAAATCAACCGCGCCGCGATAAAAAAGGCGCGCGTCATCGGCAACCCCGGCTGCTATGCGACCGCGGTGCAACTCGCCCTGTTGCCGCTGCTGGAGGCGCGCCTTGTCGATGCCGGGCATCTTGTCGCTGATGCAAAATCCGGCGTGTCCGGCGCCGGGCGCAAAGCCGAACTCAACATCAATTTTTCCGAGGCATCGGATAATTTTTCTGCTTACGCCATTGCCGGGCACCGGCATGTGCCGGAAATCAGGGAGAGCCTGGCCAAGGCGGCCGGCGCGCCGGTAGGACTGACTTTTGTGCCGCACCTGACGCCGATGATCCGCGGCATCCTCGCCACGGTGTACGCACGCATCACGTCCGAGGCCGATTTCCAGGCCCTGTTCGAACAGCGTTATGCCGGCGAGCGCTTTGTTGACGTGCTGCCGGCTGGCAGCCAGCCCGACACCCGCTCGGTGCGCGCGTCGAACACCTGCCGCATCGCGGTTCACCGTCCCAACGGCGGCGATATGCTGGTGGTGGTGTCGGTGATCGACAATCTGGTCAAGGGCGCGGCGGGTCAGGCGGTGCAGAACATGAACATCATGTTCGGCCTCGAAGAGGCGATGGGCCTCAATCACGTTCCCGTGCTGCCCTAACCGGCAAGCCGCGAACCGCCATGCTCAAGCTGATCAAGCGGATTCGCCAGCGTTTCGGCATATCGGCACCGCGCATGACGGTGCGTACCCACGTAGCGTGGTACTGGCGCTGGTTGCTGTTCTTCATCCTGTTGTCGATGTCGCTGACCCTCGCCGCCTGGATGTACGACGCCGGCAGGCGTTTCGCCGGCTTCGACCGCGGCGAAATTGAACAGGAGGTGTCGCGGCTGCGCAGCGAAATGCTGCGCATGCAGGAGGAGACGTCCAAACTGCGCGCCCTCGCCGATGCCGGTGAAAGTCGCGTGCGTATCGAACGCGAGACGCAGGCGCAGATGGCGCGCCAGGTGCGGCAACTGGAAGAGCAAAACGGCCGCCTGAAGGAAGATCTGGCTTTTTTCGAGAACCTGATCCCGGCCGAGAAGGGCGAGGGAAAAATCTCGATCAACCGCTTCAAGGTGGAGCCCGACGCCCTTCCCGGCGAATACCGCTACCGCCTGCTGGTCCTGCAGGGCGGACGTCGTGACAAGGAGCAGCAAAGCGCAATCCAGTTCCTGGTCGAAATGCAACTCGACGGCAAAGCTGCTATGATTCCCGTTCCCGCTGAAAAACCGGGGTCAGATCCAGCTTATCGCTTTAATTTCAAATACTTTCATCGGGCTGAAGGCACGTTCAAGGTCAGTCCTGCGGCTGTGGTGAAATCGGTTCAGGTGCGGGTGTTCGACACGTTTTCCGGACAATTGCGTGCGACGCAAAGCTACACGCTGCCCTGAGGCCCGTTCTGGAAAGGTGCACGAATATGTTCGGTAAAAAGCCCAGCAAGCCGCAGAATCGCATCGACAGCCTGATCGGCGCCGGCACCCGCATCGAAGGCAACCTCACTTTCATCGGCGGCCTGCGCGTGGATGGCGAGGTCAAGGGTAACGTCGTCGCGGCGGCAGACCAGCCGAGCACGCTGGTGATCAGCGAGCACGCCAAAATTGAAGGCGAAATTCACGTCTCGCACCTTGTGATCAACGGCAATGTGCTCGGCCCGGTTTATTCGGCCGAATTCCTGGAACTCCAGGCCCATTCCCGTGTCCTTGGTGATGTGCACTACAACACGATCGAAATGCACCTTGGCGCGATCATCGAGGGGCGCTTGGTGCACCGTGCCTCAAGCGAGGGTAAAACCGTCGAATTGAAACTTGCTTCCAGCAACAACTGACCCCATATTGCTCGTACCAGATCCATACCAGACCTATACCAGACCCACGCCAGACCCATACCATACGACACGCGCACATTGATTGAACGATTCCAGGAGTGAAGCAATGAATGCCATGACCGAAATGCCCGCACCGCTTGTTTTTACCGACAATGCCGCGAAAAAAGTAAAAGACCTGATCGACGAGGAAGGCAACACCGAGCTCAAGCTGCGCGTGTTTGTCACCGGCGGCGGCTGCTCCGGCTTCCAGTACGGCTTTACCTTCGATGAAGTGCAGAACGAAGACGATACCGTGATGGAAAAGAACACCGTCAAGCTGCTGATCGATCCGATGAGCTACCAGTACCTCGTCGGCGCCGAGATCGACTACTCGGAAGGTCTCGAGGGCGCGCAGTTCGTCATCAAGAACCCGAACGCCACCAGCACCTGCGGCTGCGGTTCGTCGTTTTCCGCCTGACGCAAAGCGTATCAAGACAAAACGGGCGCTGCGGCGCCCGTTTGCATTTGCGGTAGTAACGGGCGGGGCCCGTGATGGCGAGATTCAGGCGCGGTAGATGGCGCCGAGTATGCGCGGGCCCTTCGCACCGGTAACGGCGGGGAGGTTGCCCGGTTCGGCGTCCAGGGCGCGTTGTGCCAGCCAGGCAAAGGCGACCGCCTCGACCCAGTCCGGATGCAGGCCCAACTGCGCCGTCGAGCCCACCGGCGTCCCCGGCAGCAGTGCGCCGATGCGCGCCACCAGTGCCCTGTTGTGCGTGCCGCCGCCGCACAGCCATACCTCCAGAGCCGTGCCGGTGCTGTCGGCGATGGAGCGTGCGGTGAGTTCCAGCAGCGTCGCCTGTACGTCGCCGGGGCGTTTTCCCGCAACATCGAAGCCTTCGAGCCAGGCGAGGTTGAAATGGTCGCGCCCGGTGCTCTTGGGCGGTGACTTGGCGAAATACGCGTCTTCGAGCATGCTTGCCAGAAGGGGTTCGATTACCGTTCCGGCTGCTGCCCAGGCGCCATCGCGGTCAAAGGCCTGCCCCAGGTGCAGTCCCGCCCAGGCATCCATCAGCAGGTTGCCTGGACCGGTGTCAAAGCCGGTGACGGCGACGCCGGGGTGAAGCGCAGTCAGGTTGGCGATGCCGCCGATGTTGATGATGGCGCGGCGCCGGTCCGGCTGCGCGAAAAGCGCGGCGTGAAACGCCGGCACCAGTGGCGCCCCCTCGCCACCGGCGGCGATGTCACGGCTGCGAAAATCCGCCACCACGCTGATCCCGGTCAGTTCGGCCAGCAGGGCGGGCGCCGCCAGTTGCAGCGTATAGCCGCATTCGGGGCGGTGGCGCACGGTTTGGCCGTGACAGCCTATGGCGCGTACGTTCCGCGCTGCCACCCCGGCTTCACTTGTCAGGGCATTCACCGCCGCGGCGTAAAGCCTGCTCAGTTCGATTGAGAGCCCGGCAGCCCGATGCAGTTCGTCGGGGCCGCTGTCGTGCAGCGCCAACAGTCGTGTACGCAAGTCTGTGGGAAACGCGAGGAAGTGGCTGCCTAGCAGTTTTGGCGTAACGGTGCCGGTGCCCGCTGCCGCCGTGAAACCTACCAGCGCCGCATCCACCCCGTCGAGGCTGGTGCCCGACATCAAGCCGATGTACAGGGCGGGCTTGCTCACTCCATCAAGGCGAGATTGGTATTGCGCAGCAGGTCGAGCTGGCCGGCAAGCGGCGACGATGATGCGCGGAATGCAGCGAGCTTTCCCGGCGAAACGGGCAATGCCGCCGGCAGCGCGATGGTGAGCGGATTGCGGTGCTCGTTGTTGACCCGGAACTCGTAATGCAGGTGCGGCCCGGTGGCCCAGCCGGTCTGACCGACATAGCCGATGACATCGGCCTGCGCGACGCGTGCGCCTTTGCGAATACCCGGGGCAAAGCCCGACAGGTGACCGTACGTCGTGCTGTAACTGCCGCTGTGGCGCAGGATGACGACATTGCCGTAGCCGCCCTGGCGGCCGGCGAATTCCACCACGGCGTCGCCTGTCGCCCGGACGCGCGTGCCGCTGGGCGCGCCATAATCGACGCCCTTGTGGGCGCGCCATTGTTGCAGGATGGGATGAAAGCGCATGGCAAAGCCGGAGGTCACGCGCGAGAATTCAAGCGGTGAGCGCAAGAAAGCCTTGCGTGTGTTTTTCCCGTCGGGCGTGTAATAACCGCCCCTGCCGTCGCCGTCCTCATCAAACCAGACCGCACGCAGCGTGCGCTTGTTGTTGACGAATTCGGCGGCAAGGACCCGGCCCGAATAGACCGGGCGGCCGTTGAGGTAGTGAACCTCGTAGATAACGCTGAAGCTGTCACCCTTGCGCAGGTCGCGGTGAAAGTCGATGTCGCCGCCGAAAATATCGGCCAGTTGAATTGCGACATTGTCCGGCACGCCGGCCGAGTCGGTCGCGGCAAACAGCGAACTGCGGATCTCGCCGGACTTCATCTGGGTTTGCCGCACCAGGGTGCCGGCCTGCTCGAACGGGCGGTAGTCGTCGCCCTCGCGGTCAACTCCGACCACCGTGTCGCGCGAGGCGATCAGCCGCATCGACAGCAGGCTGCCGTCGTCGGCGGTCTGCGCCTGCACCACCGAACCGGGGCGCAGCGCACGCAGCGGTTTGGCCAGTTCCTGTCGCCGTACCAGCCGTTGTGCCTCTTCGCCGTCCACGCCCAGACGCTGCAAGAACGCACTGTAGGTATCGCCGCGCTGGAAGCGCTCTTCGTGCCAGTAGATCTGCTGTGTGTCGGTCGCCTTGACCTGCACGGCAAGCGCCTCGACCACGGTTTGGCTGGTCAGCGGTTGCTGCGGCGTTTCGGGGATGGTGGTGCCGAATGCGGTGACCATGCCAAAACCCGACACCAGCGCCACCGCGACGATGCGCCGTACTTTCGGCTGCTGCCACAGGCGGGATTGGGCTAAAATTGCTTTTTTGGGTGCTTGCATTTTGTTTTCAACGGCTTAGATGGCGCATTCTAACAGGCTGTTGAAGCATGCTGGTAAACCAAAAAAGCTTGCAAATTCCCGGCAAAAGCCTGCCATAACAGCCTTGTTTCGATCTGATCCGGCCGCGGCTTCCCGCCCCGTTTTTTACCTTCCCCAAGCCCTGAAATGAACCTCATTCCCCACGCCGGAGCGGCGCCATGAAAGCCCCTGCCGAACAACTCGAGCTGATCCGGCGCGGTTGCGACGAATTGCTGATCGAGGCCGAGCTGGTCGAAAAGCTCAAATCCGGCCGGCCGTTGCGCATCAAGCTCGGCATGGACCCGACCGCTCCCGACCTCCACCTCGGGCATACCGTGGTCATCAACAAGCTGCGCCATTTCCAGGAATTGGGGCATAGCGCGCAGTTTCTCATCGGCGACTTCACCGGCATGATAGGCGACCCGACCGGCAAGAACGCCACGCGGCCGCCGCTGTCGCGCGAACAAATACTCGAGAACGCCAGGACCTACCAGCAGCAGGTGTTCAAGATTCTCGACCCGGACAAGACCGAAATCCTGTTCAACTCCAGCTGGAGCAACGAACTGGGTGCCGCCGGCATGATCCGCGTCGCCGCCAGCTACACCGTGGCGCGCATGCTCGAGCGCGATGATTTTTCCAAACGCTTCAAGGGCAACCAGCCCATCGCCATCCACGAATTCCTTTATCCGTTGATGCAGGGCTACGACTCGGTGGCGATGAAGACCGACGTCGAACTGGGCGGCACCGACCAGAAATTCAACCTGCTGGTCGGCCGTGAACTGCAAAAGCAGCACGGCCAGGTGCAGCAGTGCATCCTCACCATGCCGCTCCTGGAGGGTCTTGACGGCGTCAACAAGATGTCCAAGTCGCTGGGCAATTACGTCGGCATCACCGAGGCGCCGCAGCAGCAGTTCGGCAAGCTGATGTCGGTGTCGGACGAGCTGATGTGGCGCTACATAGACCTGCTGTCGTTCGAATCGAATGCGACGGTCGCCGGCTGGAAAAAAGAGGTCGCCGCCGGCCGCAATCCGCGTGACATCAAGGTCGGGCTGGCGCAGGAGATCGTCACGCGCTTTCATTCACGCGCTGCGGCTGAAGCCGCGCTGGCCGACTTTGAGGCGCGGTTTCGCCAGGGCGTCGCGCCCGAGGACATGCCCGAGGTCACGCTGGCATTGGGTGGTCAGCCGCTTGGCATCGCCCATGTGCTGCGCCAAAGCGGGCTCACGCCCAGCACCGCCGAGGCCTTGCGCATGATCGAGCAGGGTGGCGTCCGCCTTGACGGCGAACGCGTCAGCGACCGCGAACTCAAGCTGGTTGCCGGCAGCACCGTGGTACTGCAGGTCGGCAAGAGGAAATTCGCGCGCGTGGTGCTCGCCTAGAACACCGGCGAAAAGCGCCGGTCGCGGGCCGTTTCTGAAACGCGGACCGGCCGGATCGAAATCTGGATTGGGAGCGACCGCATGGATTTAGGCTTGAAAGGCAAACGGGCGCTGGTGCTGGGCGGCAACCGTGGCATCGGCTTTGGCATTGCACGCGAACTCGCCGCCGAGGGTGCGCACGTCGCCATTGCGGCGCGCGATATCGCGCGGCTCGAGGCCGCGGCGATTGAACTGCGTGCGCTCGGTGAGGGCAACATGCACGGCTTTGTCGTCGATCTGTCCGATTGCGACAAGCTGCCGGCCTTTGCCGCGCATGTGCTCAAATCCTTCGGCGACATCGACATCCTTGTCAACAACACCGGTGGTCCCGGCTATGGCGGGGCGTCGCAGCGCGGCAGCGCCGAGTGGCGCGACCGCTTCGAGGACATGGTCTTGTCGGTCATCACGCTGGCGGACGCGTTTGTGCCGGGCATGCGCGCGCGCAAATGGGGGCGCGTGCTGACGGTGGTGTCCTCGGGCGTGACCCAGCCCATCCCCATCCTTGGTGTATCGAACACGCTGCGCAGCGCCCTGGTCGGCTGGTCCAAAACCCTGGCCGGGGAGGTCGCCGCCGACGGCGTCACCGTCAATGTGCTGGTGCCCGGGCGCATCGACACCGAGCGCGTGCGCCTCACCGACGAGGCGGTCGCGGCAAAAGAGAACATCAGCGTCGCGGAGGCAAGCCGGCGCTCGACCAGCCTCATTCCGGTGGGCCGCTACGGCAGTATTGCCGAAATCGGCGCGACGGCGGCCTTTGTCGTCAGCGCGCGCGCGAGTTATATCACCGGATCCATGGTGCGCGTGGACGGCGGCATCGTCCGCGCCATTTAGCCGGGGCGCGATGCAGGTTACGTGCAGTGCAATCTGGCCTGCCTGCGGCCTTGACACATCGGGTGATGTGACAGGGTTACCGGCTGGAAAGGGCCGTCCCTAGGGCGTTTCCAGCTGCCGTCGTTGCCGCTCAGGTGGCAATCCAGTGGCGTGGTTCTTCTCTTTGCCTTTGCTGGCGCTGCTTTGTAATTGGGGTGTTTCACCCCCCTTGCGGGGGCGAGTCACTTCTTTTGCTTCGCCAGCAAAGAAAGCAGGTCGCTCCCGCAACGGAGCGAAACGCCTCAACTAAAAAATAGCGTCACCGAACAATCACCGAACAATCAGAGAGGAACGTTCCAGGAAATCCCCGGACGGGATGCACAAGCATTAATAGCCGCTCGCCTTGAGCAGCACCGTCGGTGCGCAAAGCTCAGTTCGTACCATCCATGCCGCGCGTCGCCCAGCCGGTCATGCGTTTCTCCAGCACTGCGAACACCTCGTACATGACCATCGCCATGGCGCTGATCACCACCAGGCCGGCGAAGACGAGGGGCATGCGCATTTGCGAACCGGCGGACATCATCAGGTAGCCGATGCCCTCGTTCGAAGCGACCGTCTCGGATACCACCGAACCGACAAAGGCGAGGGTGATGGCAACCTTGAGCGAGGCAAAAAAATAGGGCAGCGAACGCGGCAGGCCGACTTTGAGCAGCACGTCGATGCGGCTCGCACCCAGCGCGCGCAGCACGTCCTCGAGCTCGGGCTCGAGCGTGGCAAGGCCGGTGGCGACGTTGACGGTGATCGGGAAAAAGCAGATCAGGAAGGCCGTCAGTATGGCCGGAACGGTGCCGATGCCGAACCACACCACCAGCACCGGCACGAAGGCGGCTTTGGGAATGGCGTTGAAGCCGACCATCAGCGGATAGAGCGCGTTATACAAAAAGCGCGACGAGCCGACGATGAAGCCGAGCAGGGTGCCGACGAACACGCCGATGGCAAAGCCGGCCATGGTGGTCCAGAAGGTCTGCAGCGCGTGGTTGGTAATGGGCCCGGCGAACTCCACCAGCGACAGGACGATGCCGATGGGGCTGGGGAAAATGAATTCGGAAATGCTGAACAGGCGGCAGGCGCCCTCCCATGTCAGCAGGATGATCGCCAGCGCAATCCACGGGGCGTAGGGTTCGAGCTTGTGTCGTTTTGCCATGATGGGTTTTGGTCGGGGCCGGTCAGATTTTGCGGATGTGGCCGATGTGCTCGCGCAGCTCGAGCACAATAGAGGTGAATTTCTCGCCATAGGTGACCTCGAGGTCGCGCGGGCGTTCGATGTCGATGACGCGCTCGACCAGCATGCGGCCCGGGCGCTTGCTCATGACATAGACCTTGTCGGCAAGAAAGGACGCTTCGCGCAGGTCGTGCGTGACCAGCACCACGGTGAATTTCTTCAGTGCCCACAGGTCGCGCAGCACGCACCATAATTCCTCGCGCGTGAACGCATCGAGCGCGCCGAAGGGCTCGTCGAGCATCAGCAGCTTGGGCTCGTGCACCAGCGCGCGGCAGATCGATGCACGCTGCTGCATGCCGCCCGACAACTGCCACGGAAACTTGTCGTCGTAGCCCTCGAGGCCCACGGTTTTGAGCAGCGCCTTGGCGCGCTCGACGTATTCGGCTTTTTTCTGCTTGAAGCTGGAGCGGTAGGGCTCGACGATCTCAAGCGGCAGCAGCACGTTGTCCAGCGTGGTGCGCCAGGGCAGCAGCGTCGCGTTCTGGAAGGCCATGCCGACGATCTTCAGCGGCCCGCCGACTTCGCGGCCGTCGACAGTGACGGTGCCCTTGGTCGGCGGCCTGAGGCCGGTGCACAGTTTCATGAAGGTGGATTTTCCGCAGCCGCTGGGGCCGACAATGGCGATGAATTCACCCTCGCGTATGGTCATCGAGATATCCTCGATGGCGTTGCCGCTTGTTTCGTCGTAGGCGAGATCGACGTGGTCGAACTCGACGAATGTATCAGCCATGGCGCTTCCCGGTATCGGTCGACAATCGGTCGACAATCAGTCGACAATCAGTGGACAATCAGTCAAAAAATACCCCCGGCAGGCGGGGGCGCCAAAAAAGCGTGTCGCAGCTTACTTCGAGAAAATCTGCCGCTCCGACCTCGACGGGAAAAAGCTCGAGTTGAACATGTTGTCCGAGTTCACCGCCTGCTTGATGCCGAAGGCCGACACCACCTGCGCCACGGTGTCCTCGAAGCGCACCTTGTTGATGGCGCCGATACCGTTGGACTTGAAATCGGGCGTCGCGATCGAGTCGTCGATGGCCATTTTCAGGCGGCGTGTTTCAAGCGCGACGTTGATGAGCGGGTCGCGTTCCTTCAGTACCTGGATGGCATAAGCCGGATCGGCGATGACATCCTTCATGCCGCGGGTGAGTGCGCGCAGGAAGCCGGCGACCGCCTTCGGGTTCTGGTCGATGAACTTCTGGCTGGCGATGACGACGTTGCCATACAGCTTCACGCCGTTGTCGGCGTACTTCATCATCACCACGTCCTCGTCCTTGATGCCGCGGGCGTTGAGGTTGAGCAGGCTGGTGAAGGTGAAGCCGGTGATGGCATCGACCTGGCCCTGTACCAGCATGGTCTCGCGTAACGCCGGCTCCATCGCCGTCCAGCTGATCTTGCTGGCATCGAGGTTGTTGGCCTTGACGAACATCGGGAAGGCCTTGCGCCCGGCGTCAAACACCGGCGCGCCGAGTTTCTTGCCGTTGAGGTCGGACGGTTTGAGGATGCCCGATTTTTTCATCGTAAACACCGCAGCCGGCGAGTGGTCGTATACCATGTACACCGCCTGCATGCGCGCACCCGGATTGCCCTGGTTGTTGGCCATGAACTCGACCATGGCGCTGATGTCGGCAAAGCCCATTTCATAGGCGCCCGACGCGACCCGGTTGACCGACGCACCCGAGCCCGAACCCGAGTCGATGGTGACATCAAGCCCTTCCTGCTCAAAATATTTTTTTGCCTTGGGCACCAGGAACAGCGATGCCGGGCCCTCGAAGCGCCAATCGAGGATGAAGCGGATCTTGGTCATCGGCTGCGCCTGGGCGAGTACCGGGCCCGAAACGGCGGCAAGGCTGAGCGCCGCGAGGGCGCCGGCGAAGCTGCGGCGGGTGAATGTGGTGAATGCGGTCATGGGGTCTCTCCTGTTATTTATATGTACATATGGTTCGGCTGAGGCTGTTTTAAGGGCAGTATGGATCAATATCGGGACGGCTTTGAATCAGTTTTGAATAAAACAGAGCAATCGGCGTGCCAAGATGCGGAATTCGGCACGAAACCTGCTGAATGCTGCCTGAATGCGCCCTGAATGCTCCGGTAGCGCTGTATTGCGGTCAGCGCAAGGGCCTTGCGACTGTGGTGGTCATTGCGAGCGCGCCGCACGGCTCGGGTTGTCGAGCGCAGCACGCAGTTTGCATGAGTTTTTTATTGACATTTTTCTGCTCAAATCTGAACATGATTTCGTCTGGAAATCAAGAAAGTTGGCGCTTTGAACCCGGAACGCGTTGATTCGGCTGTGATTCGTTTTGTACTCGACGGCGAGGTACGCGAGCTGTGCAACCCCGCCCCCACCCGCAGCGTGCTGCAATACCTGCGTGAGGACCTCGGGCTTACCGGAACCAAGGAAGGCTGCGCCGAGGGTGACTGTGGCGCCTGCACGGTGGTGCTGGCCGAGGCGATCGGCGACCGGCTGCAATGCCGCGCCGTCAACGCCTGCATCCAGTTCATACCGACGCTCGACGGCAAGGCCTTGATTACAGTGGAGAGCCTCAGGCGCGCCGATGGCAGCCTGCATCCGGTGCAGCAGGCACTCGCTGACGGCCACGGCTCACAATGCGGGTTTTGCACGCCCGGATTTGTGATGTCCCTGTTCGCCTTGTACAAAAACGCCGCAGCCCCGTCACGCACGGCAATTGACGATGCGCTGGCCGGCAACCTGTGCCGTTGTACCGGATACCGCCCGATTGTCGATGCGGCGCAGAAGATGTACGAGCTTGGCGGCGGGCAGCCGGCCGAAGACTGGGCCGGCCTCGCCTGCGGTGCGACCTGCGCAGCCGCAGCGCAGTCGGAGCAGGCTTTGCTGGCGCAATTGAAAAGCCTGTCACGCACCGAGGCGCTGGCGACCAGCGGCCCCGGCGCGGTGTTTCATGCACCAAGGACCGTGGACCAGTTGGCCGCGCTGCGCCTGCGCCATCCGCAGGCCCGCCTGCTCGCCGGGGGCACCGATATCGGCTTGTGGGTGACCAAGCAATTACGCGATCTGGGCGATATCATTTATGTCGGCGAGGTCGCCGCGATGACACAGATTCATATCACCGCGACCCATCTGGACATCGGCGCGGCGGTGTCGATCTCAGCACTGCAGCCGGCACTGCTCGATCATTTTCCGCAATTGGATGAATTGCTGCGCCGCTTTGCGTCCCCACCCATACGCAATGCCGCGACCCTGGGCGGAAATATCGCCAATGGTTCACCCATCGGCGATGGCATGCCCCCTTTGATTGCGCTTGGCACCAAACTGGTGCTTCGGCGCGGCGAGGCGGCGCGCGAGATGGAACTCGAGGCTTTTTATCTCGATTACCAGAAGACCGCGCTGCGCGACGGGGAATTCGTCGAGCGCATCCTGATTCCGCTTCCCGACCCGGCGCGGCAGACGCGGTTTCGCGTATACAAACTGTCCAAGCGTGCCGACCAGGACATCTCGGCGCTGTGCGGCGCGTTCTGGCTGGTGCTGCGCGCCGGGCGGGTGCAGGCGGTGCGCATTGCCTTTGGCGGCATGGCGGCGATACCCAAGCGTGCCCGCCAGTGCGAAGCGGCGCTGCTCGATCGCGAATGGAATGAGGCCACGGTGCTGGCCGCCGCGGCGCTGCTCGAAGCGGACTTCACGCCCATCGGCGACATGCGCGCGAGCGCCGCCTATCGTGCGCTGGCCGCGCGTAATCTGTTGCGGCGGTTTTATCTCGAGACTGCGGGCGGCGACGCGACCGGCCGGATCACCCGTGTGACGCAGGTGATCGCATGAACGCCACCGCTTCGCACGAGACGCTGGTCGAGGGCGGTGCCGGCGCGCCCTTGCGTCACGATAGCGCCCACCTGCACGTTGCCGGCACGGCACCCTATGCCGACGATATTCTTGAGGCACGCGGCACGCTGCACGCCGCATTCGGCTTGTCGCAGCGCGCCCATGCGCGCGTGCTCGCCATGGATTTGTCGGCGGTAAAAAGCGCGCCCGGCGTGGTGGCGGTGCTCAGCGCCGCCGATATTCCGGGCGAGAACAATTTCGGCCCCATCCTGCACGATGACCCGATACTCGCCGCCGGCGAAGTGCAATACCTCGGCCAGCCGCTGTTCGTTGTCGCCGCGCTCAGCGTCGATGCGGCGCGGCGCGCGGCGCGCCTCGCGCGCATCGACTACGAGGACCTGCCCGCCCTGCTGACCATTGACGATGCGCTCGCCGCGCAGTCCTTTGTCATTCCGAGCAGGCAACTCGATCGCGGCGACGCCGGGGCCGCGCTCGCCGCGGCGCCGCAGCGGGTCAGCGGCGAGTTCCGTTTTGGCGGCCAGGAACAGTTTTACCTCGAGGGCCAGATCGCCTACGCCATCCCGCTCGAGGACGGTACGTTGCGCGTGCACAATTCCACCCAGCATCCGGGCGAAGTGCAACTCAAGGTCGCCGAGGCGCTGCATATCCCGGCCTCGAGCGTGACGGTCGAATGCCGCCGCATGGGCGGCGGCTTTGGCGGCAAGGAGACGCAGCCGGCGCAGTTTGCCTGCGCTGCGGCACTGTTGGCGCGCCATACCGGCCGGCCGGTGAAACTGCGTGCCGACCGCGACGATGACATCATGATCACCGGCAAACGGCATGATTTTCTGGTGCGCTATGACGCCGGATTCGACGCCACCGGCCGGCTGCTTGGCCTCGAGCTGATGCTCGCCTCGCGCTGCGGTTACTCGGCCGACCTGTCGGGCCCGGTCAACGACCGCGCCATGACGCACGCCGACAATTGCTATTTTCTCGAGAATGTCGCCATCACCTCGCACCGCCTGAAAACCCACACCCAGTCGGCCACGGCGTTTCGCGGCTTCGGCGGGCCGCAGGGCATGATGGCCATCGAGTACGTGCTCGACGAAATCGCCCGTGCGCTCGCCATCGACCCGCTTGATGTGCGCCGGCGTAATTTTTACGGCAAGGGCGAGCGCGATGTCACCCACTACGGCCAGCGCCTTGAGGACAACATCATCAGCGAACTGGTGGCCGAACTTGCGCAGGACGCAAAGTACGCCGAACGGCGCGATGCGCTGACGGCCTGGAATGCGGCGAGCCCGGTGATCAAGCGCGGCATTGCGCTGACGCCGGTCAAATTCGGCATTTCGTTTACCTCGACGCAAATGAACCAGGGCGGCGCGCTGCTGCAAATTTATACCGACGGCACCGTGCTGCTAAACCACGGCGGCACCGAAATGGGACAGGGCCTGTTCACCAAGGTGGCGCAGGTGGTGGCAGAGGAATTGCAGATCGACGTCGGGCAGGTGCGGGTCAGCGCATCGGACACCAGCAAGATACCCAACGCCTCGGCGACCGCCGCATCGAGCGGCAGCGACATCAACGGCAAGGCCGCCCAGGCGGCGGCACGCGAACTGCGGCAACGCCTGAGCGCGGTCGCCGCGCGCCACTTCGGCGTTGATGCGGCTGCGGTGGTTTTCGAGCCCAACCGCATTCGCGCCGGCGAAAAATTTGTTTCGTTTGCGCAACTCGCACACCTCGCCTGGATGGGGCGTGTATCGCTGTCGGCGACGGGTTTTTACCTGACGCCGAAGATTTCCTATGACCCGCAAACCCTGCAGGGCAGGCCCTTTTATTATTACTCGTATGGCGCGGCGGTCTCAGAGGTGGCGATAGACACGCTCACCGGCGAGACGCGGGTATTGCGCGTTGACATCCTGCACGACGCGGGGCGTTCGCTCAATCCGGCCCTTGACATCGGCCAGGTCGAGGGTGGTTTTGTGCAGGGCATGGGCTGGCTCACCACCGAGGAGTTGTGGTGGGACGACAAGGGGCGGCTGCGCACGCACGCGCCCTCGACCTACAAGATTCCCGTTGCGAGCGACGTGCCCGCGGCCTTCAATGTCAAACTCTACGAACGCGGCGAGAACGTCGAGGACACGATTTTCCGCTCCAAGGCGGTCGGCGAGCCGCCGCTGATGCTGGCGATTTCGGTCTTCCATGCCATCAAGGATGCGGTCGCCGGTGCGGCCGACTACCGCGTCAGCCCCGCACTCGACGCACCGGCAACGCCCGAGCGCGTGCTGTTCGCGGTCGAGGCGGCGCGCGCAGCGGCCGGCAAAGCGTGAGCCTGGACCGCGCCTGGCTCGCGGCGCTGCAAACGCAGGCCGTGCCCTGTGTGCTGGTCACCGTGGCCCGCGCCGAGGGTTCGGTGCCGCGCGAAGCCGGCACCAAGATGCTGGTATCGCAGCACGGATTGTCCGGCACCATAGGCACCTTCGGCACCATAGGCGGCGGGCACCTGGAGTTGCGGGCGTGCGAGATTGCGCGCGCGATGTTGCACACGATGCTGCGCACCGCGCCGGACGCATCACCGGCGCATTACCGCTTCCCGCTCGGACCCAGCCTTGGTCAGTGTTGCGGCGGCGCCGCCGAACTGGTGTTCGAGCCGATCTCGTGGCCGCGACCGGCGTGGGTCGGCGAACTCGCCGCGCTGCTGGCGCAAGGGCAGGGCGCCGACCTGGTTACGCCACTCGATACGTCCCCCCCTTCGCACGGGACAAAGACACTGCGGCCGGCGCCGGCCGAACCTGCCGTCGCAGGCGCCTGTGTGTTGCAAACCGCGCCCGGCGGCGCGTTGCTGATCGAGCGCATCCTGCCCTGCGACTTGCGTATCATGCTGTTCGGTGCCGGCCATGTCGGCAGCGCGCTGGTTGGGATACTGGGTAATCTGCCCTGCGAAGTGACCTGGATCGACGCACGCGAGGCGCAGTTCCCGGCGACGCTGCCGCAGAACGTCTGTGCCGAAATAGACGATGCGCCGGAAAGCCACGCCAGGCGGGCATTTCCAGGCACTTACTTCCTCGTCATGACGCATGATCACGCGCTCGACCAGGCCATCAGCGAGGCCATTTTGCGGCGCGGCGATTTTGCCTGGTTCGGCCTCATCGGCTCCGCCACCAAGCGCCGGCTGTTCGAGCGGCGGCTCTCGGCGCGCGGCATCGCGCCGGCGCTACTGGCGCGCATGAGCTGTCCCATCGGCATCGAGGGCATCGACGGCAAGCAACCCGGCGTCATCGCCGTCGCCGTCGCCGCGCAATTGCTCGGCGCACACCAGCGCCTGCGCGAGGCCGCTTTGACGCGTCACGAAGGAGCATGAGCGGCCCGCCGCTCACCTGAACTGCAGGTCTTTGCGACAATCGCCGCCGACCTGTTCACAACATACACATTTGAGAAAGCCTGACTGAATGGAAGCCTACATCCTCGACTGGGCCACGCTGCTGGTGCGCTGGTTGCATGTCATCACCGCCATTGCCTGGATAGGCGCGTCGTTTTATTTCGTCTGGCTGGACAATCACCTGGTGCCGCCGGTGCCGCCCAAAAAAGGCGTGTCGGGCGAAATCTGGTCGGTGCACGGCGGCGGCTTTTACAACAAGCAAAAATACCTCGTCGCCCCCGACCAGTTGCCGGAGAAGTTGCACTGGTTCAAGTGGGAGGCTTACTGGACCTTCATTTCCGGCTTTGCGCTGCTGGTGCTGGTGTACTACTTCAACGCCGGCGCCTATCTCGTTGACAAGAGCGTCGCCGACATCACGCCGGCCGCCGCCATAGGCATCAGCCTCGCGGTGATACTCGCCGGCTTTGCCGTGTACGAGGGCCTGTGCCGCTCGCCGCTGGCGAAAAGCGGCACCGCTTTCGCGCTCGTGGGTTTCGCACTGGTGGTGGCGCTCGCCTGGGCGATGTCGCAGGTGTTCGGCGGGCGCGGCGCCTATATTCAGGTCGGTACGGTGCTCGGCACCATCATGGCGGCCAATGTGCTGATGATCATCATCCCGGGGCAGCGCAAGATGATCGCCTCGATGATGGCCGGCGAGGTGCCCGACGCCATCCACGGCATCCGCGGCAAGCAGCGCTCGATGCACAACAACTACATGACGCTGCCGGTGTTGTTCATCATGCTGTCCAACCACTATCCGATGACCTACGGCCACCGCTACGGCTGGGCGGTGCTGGCGGTGGTGGTGATCGCCTCGGTGATGATCCGGCACTTTTTCAACCTGCATCACAAGGGCAGGATGGTCATCGCGCTGCCGGCGGGCGCCGTGGCCTTGTTCATCGCGCTTGCGGTGGTGATGGCGCCCAAGGCGCCCGACGGCGGCGGCGCGAAAGTCGCCTTCGCCCAGGTCAAGGCGGTGATGGACTCGCGCTGCATCAGTTGCCACGCGGCCAAACCGACGCAACCCGGGTTCGCCGCGCCGCCCGCCGGCGTGATCCTCGAAACACCGGAGCAGGTGCGTGCACAGGCGCAGCGTATTCACCAGCAAGTTGTGGTGGCGCGCGTCATGCCCATAGGCAATCTCACCGGCATCACCGACGACGAGCGGGCCCTCGTCGGCCGCTGGTTCGCGCAGGGTGCCACGGTCGATTAGCGAATCGCTGATTGCGCTCGCGGGAACACCAAATGATCAGTCGAAGATGTCGCTGAGCCAGGACTTCCTGCGCTGAGGTTCCCGATCCGACGGCCCGCGGTATTCGGAATCGCGATGTTGCGGCCGATCGCGGTCACGTTCGCCGACGTACGGTGCGCTTGCACGGTCGATCAGTTTGTCCAGTTCACCGCGATCGAGCCACACGCCGCGGCATTCGGGGCAGTGGTCGATCTCGACGCCCTGGCGGTCGCTGATGATCAATGCAACATTGAAACAGGTCGGGCATTTCATGCGCTCTCCCCCGCCTCTGCGGCAACGTTCACGTCGCGTTTTGTGGACCGGGCTTTATCACCCCCGCGTTGCAGGGTACGCTTCAGAACCCGGGCCGAACGCGCCAGTGCCGCATCGAGGGCAGAACGCCAGTCACGCGCGGTCGAACTGATGACTACCGTACCGGTGCTGGCGGTTTCCAGTTCCACCAGGCAACGCTTGTCGAGGCCGCCGCGCGGGCCGTTGACATCCGACATGTGCACCCTGGCGTATGGGACCATCCAGGCCAGGCGTCGCATTACAAAGTGCACGCGGCGCACCGCCAGTTCACGCAGTTCAAGGCCATCTTTTGCGCGCGATTCAAAGATCACTTCCATGGAGTTTCTCCTTGGGGTTGAAAGTAAAGGTATCGTAGGGCATCGAATAATTCGAAAAAAGTAGATAATTAGAGAGTTAATATTCGTAAAAAAAGGAATATGAATCCACCGTTCAGCTACCGGCATCTTTATTACTTCTGGGTTGTCGCCAAGGAAGGTGGCGTCTCACGCGCGGCCGAACGGCTCGACATGGCGGTGCAGACGGTGAGCGCGCAAGTGCACGAACTGGAGCGTTCGCTCGGTCACGCCCTGCTCAAGCCGGCCGGCCGGGGGCTGGTGCTGACCGAAGCGGGTGCAGCCGCGATGCGGCAAGCCGACCAGATTTTCCAGTTGGGCGAACAATTGCCTTCAATTGTTCGGGATACGGCCAGTTTGCCTGGCGTGCGGCTTGCTGTCGGCATTTCGGATGGACTGCCCAAGCTGGTGGTGCGGCGTCTGCTCGAGCCGGTACTGCAAGAGCCGAACTTGCGCCTGCTGTGTCATGAGGGGGAATTCGCCGACTTGCTCGGGGACCTTGCGCTGCACCGCTTTGACGTCGTGCTGGCCGATCGCCCGGCTCCGCCCAACCCCAACCTCAAGGTGTACAGCCACGCACTGGGTACATCGTCGATCGCCTGGTATGGAACGCCCAATCTGCATGCGGCCGCCCGCCGGGGATTTCCCCGGTCACTGCAAAGCGTTCCGGTGCTCTTGCCCACGACTCACGCCATGGTGCGCGGCCGGATCGAGCAATGGTTTGATCGAATGGAAATCAAGCCGCGCGTTGTGGGGGAGTTCGAAGACAGCGCGTTGCTCAAGACCTTCGGCGCGAGTGGTCTGGGGGTTTTCCCGGCGGCAGAGGTTGTTCATGACGATTTGGTGGCGCGTTACGGGGTAAAACGCCTGGGTTCCTGCGCAGGTATCGAGGAAACTTTTTTCGCCATCGGTACTGAAAAGAAGGTGCTGCATCCTTTGGTTCAGCGATTGCTTCCTGCCGGCCGCTGACCCTGTTCGCAGAGGCAGGAGTCGATACCGGATGACCGGATCCGCTGGACATCCTTGCCAGGCGCGCTGCTACAGGTGGGCCGAAGCCGCCCACCCCGGCGCAAGTCCGGGAGAACTGCCCGTCCCGTCCCGTCCAGTATGGCGCGGCGGTCCAGCCCGTTCGCGCGAGCTTGCTAGTGCAGGCGTTTGCGCGCGCTCGCCGACAGGCCCGAGCTCGAGCTCACGCTCGAGGTGCCGGTGCTGCGCGTGCGCGTGAACAACTGGTTTACCAGCGTCACGACCTCGCCGATTTCCGCCTCGGTGAAATGGCGCCCGAGCAGGCGCGACATTTCCTCGACGAGGTAGAGGCGCTCGGCCTCGTGGATCGATTCGGCCGTCGGGCCGACGAACAGCATGCTGAACTCGTCCTGGCCGTCGTCGTGGTAGAAACTCACCGACACGCCGGCGGCGCGCTCGGTATAGGGTGCGAGTTCGGCCAGCGCGGCCTGGACTTTTTCACCGAACTTGCGCCCGACATCACCGGACCAGCAAATGCGCAGCAGGTGCTCGCGCGCTTCGTACAGAATGCCCGGCTCGTCTTCATAGACACTGCGCACGTCGGCGAGGCTGTCCTCGTCGATGTACTCCAGCAAGGGGCGCAGCGCCGTCTCGACCTGGGCGGCGGTAACGCCGGCCCGCAGCGGCACATCGCCGTGCACGTGGACTTCTATCCTCAATTTGATTCCTTCGCGGTACCGCCGGCCGGCCCGGCAAAGCGCGGAGCCTGAGATGCGGTGAATGCTGTTGCATGGAGGCATGATTTTACTCCTTCGCTGCTGCGATGGCGCTGACCATGGCGGACGCCGGATGCCCCGCGCACCCCATAAGTCCGCAGAAAATCATTTAAAAACATAATGATGACATTCAATTCCGAGCGCGGAAGGACCCGAGCGGTTAAAATCGCCACCTCCGGATCGGGTTCAAAACGACAATAAAATGGCTTTCAGGCTTTTTGGTAATGGGGGTTCAGGGGCAACAGGGGGAGGGCGCGCGGCGGCGCTATGCCTTTCCGGCCTGTGCGGCCTGTCTGTCATGCTGGGCGGGTGCGCGCTGTCGCCGCCCGAACCAGAGCGCATTGCACTGCCCGAGGTGACGCATTTTTCCAAGGGCAAACCGGGCGAGGAACTGCCCGGCGGCTGGCGCTTGTGGACTTTTTCCCGCTTCAAGAAACCCACTTCGTATCACATGGTGAGCGATGACGGGCGCACCGTCATCCGCGCCAGCGCCGATTCGTCGGCATCCGGCCTGGTGCACGACGTGCGCATCGACCCCTTGCGCTTTCCGCTGATGCACTGGCACTGGAAGGTCACCGGAATGATCGCCAATGCCGACAACAGCAAGCGCCAGTTCGAGGACGCTCCGGCGCGGGTGGTGGTGTCCTTTACCGGCGACAAGGCGAAATTCTCTTTCGACGACCGTATGTTCGCCTCGCAAATCAAGGCTTTCACCGGACAGGAACTGCCTTACGCGACACTGATGTATATCTGGGGCAACCGCCTGCCGCCCGAATCGGTGATCACCAGCAGCCACACCGGGCGCATCAAGATGATCGTGGTGCAAAGCGGCCGCGACAAAGTCGGCCACTGGCATGAGGAAACACGCAACCTCCTCGAGGACTACCGCCGGGCGTTCGGCGAGGATCCCGGGCCCATTCTCTCGGTCGGCATCATGACCGACACCGACAACACCGAATCCACCGCGCACGCTTACTACGGCGATATCAGTTTCCTGCGCGCGCCCAAGTAAGGGCAGGCGGTGTTCAGTCGGGTTTGCGCGCCGCCAGCCCGGATTGCGTCACGGCATTGGGCGCCGGCCCCTGCTTTTGCCGCCGGCTGACACCGTCTATGCCGCCGAGGATGGCCCACTCGGCAAAATTCTCCGGCCGTGATTCGAATTCGCGCGGCGTCCACGCCGGCGTCAGCATGTCCTCGTCGGTGTAGTACTCGACGAGGCCGCCACCAGGGCTCTTGAAATACCAGAAGTAGGCCGAGGAAATCGGATGCCTGCCCGGTCCGAGGTCGGTTTCCCAGCCGCATTTTGAAAAATGCAGGCCGCCGCCGAACACCTCGTGGATGTCGCGCACCGCGAAGGCGACATGGTTGATGCCACGCTTGCCCGTCGGCAACTGCAAAAAGAAAATGTCGTGGTGGCCGCCGTGCGGGGCGCAGCGCAGGAACAGGCCGCGGCCCGGGTATCGGTCGGAGACGGCAAAGCCGAGGCGTTGTGTGTAAAACGTCTCCACATCGGCGAGCGCGGCGGTGAAAAACACCACATGCCCGACCTCGACCGGTTCGGCGCGCTCGTAGACGCGGCTGCGCGTGTCGATGCGCTGCGCATTGCCCCAGGTGTTCATCGGCACGCCGCTGATGTCGAGGCTGCGTTTTTGCGTCACGCGCAGGCGTAGTGCCAGGCCGTTGGGGTCGATGGCGCCGGTTTCGCCCCCGCGCTCGAAAAAGCCGGGCGCGCCGGCAAGTGTGCGGGCAAAGGCCTTAAGGTCCGCGGCATTGTCCACGCCCCACACCACTTCGCGCACCGTCGGCCCGCTTTCCATCGCCGGCGGCAGCGAAGCGTCATCGCTGCGCGCGACAATGACGCCGCAGCCGTTGAGGCACTCGAACTCCAGCCGGTCCGCGTCTTCGCGCAGCAGCTTGAGCCCCCAGTCGAGAAAAAACTGGCGGCAGGCGGCGGGATCTTCAACGCCGTAGGTGATCTGGTCTATGCCAAGAATGCTCATGTTGTCATCGCTTTCAAGTTGCCCAGGGAAGGGGTTTGTCGTTCAAGCCCCAGTAAAGGCTTTTTTGCGCCGTGTATTCGAGCAGGCCGAGGCGGCCCTTTTCGCGCCCGAGGCCGCTGTCACGTGTGCCGCCGAAGGGCGTCGATACCGAAAACAATTTGTAGGTGTTGATCCAGACCGTGCCGGTGTCGAGGCGCCGCGCCACGCGCCAGGCGCGCTTGTAGTCGCGTGTCCACAGTCCGGCGGCAAGGCCGAACACGCTGTCGTTGGCCTGCGCGATCAAATCGTCCTCGCTGTCAAAGGGCAGGGCCACCAGCACCGGCCCGAAAATCTCCTCCTGGCAAATGCGCGCGCTGTTGGCAAGACCCTCCAGAATGGTCGGCAGGTAATAACTGCCGCGCGCATACAGGGCGCCGTCCGGCCGCTTGCCGCCGGCAAGAAGCCGGCCGCCCTCATCCAGACCCAGTTGCACGAAGCCCTCTATGGTGTTGCGATGCTGCTCGGTGATAAGAGGGCCCATTTGCGTGCGCTCATCGCCGGGGTCGCCGACGCGCAAGGCCTGTGCGCCGGCAACCAGGCGCCGCATGAACTCGGCGTAGAGTCCGCGCTGCACGAACAGCCGCGATCCGGCGATGCACGACTCCCCGGACGAACTGAAAATGCCGAACAGCACGCCGGCGACGGCGTGGTCGATATCGGCGTCATCAAACACCACGGTCGGCGACTTGCCGCCCAGTTCCAGCGACACCGGCATCAGCTTGTCGGCGGCAATGTGGGCGATGCGGCGGCCGGTGGTGGTGCCGCCGGTAAAGGCGACGCGGCGCACCAGCGGGTGGCGGATGATGGCCTCGCCGATGACCGAACCCTTGCCCGGCAGCACGCTGACCACGCCCCCGGGCACACCGGCGAGTTCACATATTTTTGCCAGCTCCAGTGCGGCGAGCGGTGTCACCTCCGCCGGCTTGAGTATCACGGCGCAACCTGCCGCAAGCGCCGGTGCGAGCTTTTGCGCCTCGCTGGCGATGGGCGAATTCCACGGCGTGATGGCGGCAATCACACCCAGCGGCTCGTGCACGCTCATGGTCAGGTAGTCACCGCGCGACGGGGTGATGGCCTCCTCCAGCGTCTCGCAGGCCGAGGCGAAAAACTGGAAGGTGGCGGCGGCGCTGGCCACCAGCGCGCGCGTTTCGCTGATCGGCTTACCGTTGTCGCGGCGCTGCAACTGCGCCAGCGCTTCGCTGCGTTCGCGGATCAGTGCGCCAATGCGGTAAAGGATGGCGGCGCGCGCATGCGGTTTGATGTCGCGCCAGTCCGGCTTTTGCCAGGCGACATGCGCGGCTTCGATTGCGGCGTTGACGTCTTCGAGACTCGCCGCCGCAAGCTCGGCGGTGACGCTGCCATCGGCCGGATAATGCGAGGCATAGACTTCGCCGCCGCCACGGCGCCATTCGCCGGCGATATAAATCGGTTCGATTGCGCCCATCTGCGCAGCTCCTGTGTTAAATCAACAGTGTTAAATCACCTGCGTTAAATCACCAGCGGTGCGACACGGTTGCGTATCGCGCGCACCGCGCTGTAGGCGGTCAGCGCCGAGGTCTTGGGATTGTCCGGCAGCGGGTTGCCCGATATGGTCAGGTCAAGTTCACCAAAGGCGCCGCGCGCCTGCACGCGGTGGATGTTCTTGCTGACGCCGGGGTCGGCGATCAGCGTCGCGCGCGTCTTGTCAAAGCCGAGGCCGGCCAGTGATACCGTCGCCGCGACGTTGGCGTTTTTCGGATAAAGCCTGGCGGCGTCGCCGGCGCTGCCCTCGAACAGCAGCGCCGCTGCCTTCAGGTTCGCCAGATCGACGACCTTCTCCGCCGGTGTGCCCTGCCAGCCGAGCGGCGGTTTGCGTCCGGTGTAAATGACCTCGTCCAGGCCGCCGACGCGCGCCGAGGCGATGGCATCGATGGCGGCGATGGCGCCGGAGATCAGCGACAACTGCGCGCCGCCCTTGCGCGCCGCCTGCTCCAGCAGTTCGACGATGCCCGGTTCTGCGAGCGAGCCGATGGAGACCAGGATGACGTCTATGCCTTGTTCGAGCAATTGCGGCACATGGGTCCTGACTGCGGCGTGGCCGGCGCACTCGAGGGCAAAGTCGGGGCGCGCATCGAGCTCGTCCAGCGAGCAAATGGCCCTGGACCCGTCGCCCAGTTCGCGTTGCAACGATTCGCGCCGCGCCGGCATGTCGAGCACCCAGCGCAGGCGTACCGCCGCGTCGCCGGCGAGATTGCGCAGCACCACCGAACCGATGGCACCTGAACCGATCAAAAGAACATTGCGCTCAAGCACGGGCGGTCTCCTTCTTTACAGGCGGGCCGGCGAAGGCGGTGGCAAAGGGACCGATCGCCTTCATGTCGAGTTCGATCAGGGTCGGGCCCTTGCGCGCTTTTGCTTGTGCAAACGCGGCCGGCGCGTTGCCAAGGTCGCGCAGGCGGGTGAAGGGCAACTGTATCGATTTTGCCAGCGCCTCGAAATCGGGCGTGTGCAAATCGACGTAGCAGTGGCGCCCGCCGTAATGCGCGTCCTGGATGTTGCGGATCACGCCATAGCCGCCGTCGTTCATCAGCAGCACCACCACGTCGGCCTGTTCCTGCACCAGTGTGGCGAGCTCGCCGATGTTGACTTGCAGGCCGCCGTCGCCGACGAGGCACCAGGTCTTGCGCCCGCCTGCGGCGAGCGCAGCGCCCACGGCCATCTGCACGCCCTGGCCGATTCCCCCGCCCAGCGCGTGCACGCCGTCGCGCGGCCCGCTGAGGCAGAGCATGCGGTTGCCCCAGGTGCTGTTGGAGAGCGTGATATCGCGCACCCAGACGAAGTCGCGTCCGACCGCCTGCTGCACCTTGTCCGCCAGGTCCGCATACGGACCCAGCCCTTCGCGCACCGTTTTGATTGCCGCAGCGCGGGCCGCGGCAAGCTCGGTGGCAAAGGCGGGATCGATGTGCATGCGCCCCTGCAGGCGCTCGGCCAGGCCGGCCAGCGCCAGCGCGCTGTCGCCGGTGACAAAGAGCTCGCTCGTGTAGCAGCGGTTTTCCATTTGTGCGTCGCAGTCGATGCGGTACAGCGGTTGCGGCAACTTGAGTTTGTAGGTCAGGGTCTCGTTGGAGCGCAGGCGCGAACCGACCACCAGCATGGCATCGCAGCTTGCATAGAATTTTTCGACCGGGCCCTGCAGGGTGAAGGCGCCCAGGCTCATTGGATGATCCTCGGGCAGCACGCCGCGGCCCTGTACGCTGGTGATGAGGCCGATGCCCATGTCGGCCAGGCGCCTGGCGGCGGCGCCGGCGTGGCGCGCGCCGCCGCCCAGCCACAGCACCGGGCGTTTGGCCCTGGCCAGCCGCTCGGCCAGCGCGTCGAGCGCCGCGCCCGACGGGGCCGCCGGCGGAATCGGCAGCGGGTCGAGGTCTGCGGGCATGTCGATAAGCGCCGCCTGGACGTCGATGGGGATTTCCACGCTGACCGGGCCGGCCGGCGCGCTCATGGCGGTGCGCACCGCCTCCTTCAGGGTGGGCAGCGCCGACCCGGGTGTCCACACGCGCCAGGCGCCCTTTGACACCGCGCGCAGCATGCTGATCTGGTCGCGCGCTTCGTGAATGTAGGCGAGGTTGCGGTCGAGGTAGGCGACTTCGATCTGCCCCGTGAGGTGCAGCAGCGGCGTGCCTGCGGTAAGTGCCTCGACCATGGCGCCGCAGGCGTTGCCGGCGGCGGTGCCGGTGCTGGTGATGCCCACACCCAGGCCGCCACTGACGCGGGCGTTGGCATCGGCCATGTTGAGCGCACCGGCTTCACTGCGCGCCGGCACAAAGCGCATTTTGCCGCGACGATGAAAGGCATCGAGGATGGGCATGTTATGGATGGAGATCACGCCGAATGACGTGCTGACTGCGCAACGCTCCAAAAATGCGGCGATGACTTCGCCGACGGTGACCTTGCTCATTTGGCTTCCTCTGATGTGGGGGATATACAAGGGGGCGTCGCCCCCTTTTTCATAATTGTTTTATGCATGCCTGTCCACGCCGCCGGAAACATCGAGCGTGGCGCCTGTGGTGTACGAAGAAAGCGGCGAGGCGAGGAACATGATCGCCTGCGCCGCCTCGACGGGGCGGCCCAGCCGGCCGAGCGGGATGCCCTTGCCGCGGGCGAGTTCCGCCGTCCAGTCTTCCCAGCTTTGCCCGGGTCTCGCCTGGTCCTTGTAACGGCGCCGCCACTGTCCCGACTCAACCAGGCCGAGCAGCAGCGAGTTGACGCGGATTTTTTTCGGCGCGAGTTCGATGCCCAGCGAATGCGACAAATTGAGCACGCCGGCACGCGCGGCCGAGGTGGCGACCATATGCGGCTCGGGCTGCGCCGCCAGCAGCGAATTGACGCAGACTACCGCGGCACAGGGCGATTTTTCCAGCATCGCCATGAAGGCGCGCAAGGGGCGGATGATGCTGAAAAATTTCAGCTCCAGCTCCTCGCGCCATTCGGCGTCGCCGGTGTCGGCGAATTTCGACACGCGGGCCCGGCCGGCGTTGTTGACCAGCACGTCGGTGCCGCCGAAGCGCTCTCCGACCGCCGCAGCGAAGCCTGCGGTGTCGGTGGCGTCCAGTACATCGCAACGCACGGCGAGCAGGTCGGCCGCGGGAAATTCGCTGCGCAACGCCGCCTCGGCCTCTGCCAGTCGTGCCGCATCGCGTCCGCAAAACGCCACGCGCAGCCCGGCCTGCAACATCAGCCGCACGGTTTCGAGGCCGATGCCCGATGAACCGCCGGTGACGACCCCGACGCGTTGCTCCAGTTGATAGGACAGCGTGTTCATGCGGCGACCTCGGTCGGACGGTAATTGAGCCGGTGCGACAGTTGCGCCGCGGCGGCGAGTACGCGCCGCACCAGCTTGTCGCGCATTTTTGGTTCGATTGCCGACTGCGGCACGCTGAGGCTGATCGCGGCGATGACCTTGCCGTGGCCGTCACGCACCGGCGCGGCGATGGCCGAGATGCCGTTCTCGAAAAAGGATTCGCTCACCGCGTAGCCGAGCGCGCGGTCGCCGGTGAGCAGCTTTTTCAGCTCGCCGAGGTTCTTCGGTGTCTGCGGCGTGTGGGCGGGCAGCCGCGCCTCCGGATACATGGCGCGCAGCGCCTCGTCATCCATCGCGGACAGGAAAATGCGCCCTAGCACCGTCGCGTGCGCCGGCATGCGCGTGCCCACCTGCACGTTGCTGGCAAAGGTCGAGGCGACGCTGGCGCGCACCACGAACACCACATCGCGTCCGTCGAGGGTCGCCAGTTGCGCGGCAAAGCCGGTGTCATCGCGCAGCGACTCGATGACGGGACGGGCCATTTCACTGATATCGAGCGAGGCGATGTATTCGAAACCGAGGCGCAGCACGGCGGGTCCGAGACGGTACTGGCCCTCGCTGCGTTCTACAAAGCCGAGCAGTTGCAGTGTCTGGATGATGCGAAATACCGTCGAGCGCGGCACCTTGAGTTCGCGCGCGATATCCGGCGCCGACCAGCGCGTGTGCTGGCGGTCGAACAGTTGCAGCAGGCGCAGGCCGCGTTCCAGTCCGGGTACGTTGTAGCGTTCGTCAGCCATGTCAGGCCGTGTCCTTTGTCAGCAGGCGGTTCACCAGTATTTCGTTCACCACGGGCGGCGCATCGATATACGAGGCGTGGCCAAGATCCGCCAGAGTCTGGTATTGCGCATGCGGGAATTCAGCGGCGATGAGCCGGCAGCCCTGCTCGGGCGTGATGCGGTCTTCGCTGCCGCAGGCCACCAGCACCGGACCGCGGTACAGCGCGGCGTCGCCGGCGATGTCGCCATTGGCGAGCATGCGCGCCGCCTGGGCGTAGCCGCCCGGGTTGAGCTGGCTCGCGTTCCAGATCACCAGGGCGCGCGCCTCATCCGTCGCTTTGGGGCCGAGCAGTGCCGGTCCGCGCTGCCTCGCGTGTTCGGCCGGGCCCAGCCTGTCCATCAGGGCGAGGCGGTCATCGAGTTTTTGCCGGCGCAGTTCGGAATCGGCATGGTGGTAACCGCGCGCCGGATTGAGCAGCACCAGGCGGCTCACCTTGCCGCCATGCCGCGCCGCAAAGGCGGTTGCGACCAGTGCCCCGAGCGAATGGCCGACCAGCGTGAACTGCGCGATGCCCAGCGCTTCGAGCAGGCCGGCGAGCGATGCAGCGTAATCAGCGGCGTGCGGCGCGTCGCCGGCCAGCGGCGTGCTGTTGCCATAGCCGGGCGCATCCCAGGCAATGACGCGGTGCGTCGCGCCCAGTGCGGCCAACTGGTGCAGCCATGAGCCCGAGCCCGAACCTATGCCGTGCAGCAACACCAGAGCCGGCTGGCCGGTGTGACCGGCTTCGCGCCAGCACAGCGCAGAGCCGTTCGGGGACAGCGTGCGCGGCGGGTGCGCGGCGGCCAGTGCGGCGAGGGCGGGCGGCAGTGCCGCCGCGCTGGAGAGTGTTTCAGCCACGATGCGCGAGACCCGGCAGTCCCGCCTCAGCCGCGCTTGATTTTTGCGAGCGGGTGGTCGGGCGGGTAAGTCGGCGTGACCGGCTTGGGTGCGCCCAGCATCACGCACATCAGCGCATCCTCGTCGCCGATGTTGATTTCACCGCGATACACGCCTGGCGGCACCGAAATCAGGTCACGGTCGTTCAGTACCGACTCCCAGCGTTCGCCGTCTTTTTCGCAAATGACCTTCATCTTGCCGCGGATCAGGAAGAACACCTCTTCGACATCGGTGTGCAGGTGCATCGGACCCTCGTGGCCTGCCGGGATAACCATGGTCGAAAAGGTGAAGTGCTCCGAGGGCACGGTGTTCGAGTCGGCGGCCACACCGGTGCCGCCGGTGCCGACGTAACGCATTTGCGCGCGGCGGTACTTCGGGTCGAAATCGGCCTGGAACTTCAGCGCGTCCCAGTCGTAACGGCGCGTCTGGTAGCGCGCCACGCGCGATTCCAGCCATTGCGCGAAAGTCTGGTCCGCCTTGCGGTCCGTCGTGGAGGCCTGCAGTGTTTGCGGTGCGGCGTCGCCCATGTCGTTCTCCTTCGGTAGGTGTTGGTTCGTCAATTCATTACAAAGCCGCCGTTGACCGGCAGCAACTGCCCGGTAACGAAGCTCGCGGCATCAGACAGCAGGAACATCACCGCGCCGCAGACATCGTCCGGATGCTGGGCGCGGTTGATGGCGCGGCCGTTGACATACAGTTCGTGCCGGTCGGCCGGCACGTACTCGGTCGCCTCGACCAGGGTCAGCCCCGGCGCGACGCAGTTGACGGCGATGCCAAAGGCACCCAGTTCGCGCGCCATCGAGCGTGACATCGAAATAATCGCACCCTTGCTGGCGACGTAGTGCATCAGCCGCGGTGCGCCCCACAGCGCGGTGTCGGAGGCGATGTTGACCACCTTGCCCCGGCCGGACTGCTTGAGCCAGGGCATCGCCGCGCGCGTGGCAAGCCAGGTGCCGCGCACATTCACCGTCATGACGCGGTCCCAGGTGGCGGTGTCGATGTCGTCCATGGTCTTGCCGCCGATGCCGGTGGCGATGGCGCCGTTGTTGACGATGCCGTCGATGCCGCCGAGCGCGCCGGCACAGGCCGCCATGCCCGCTTCGATCGATTCGGGCGAGGCAAGGTCCATGACGGCGAAATGGGCGCCGGTTTCGCGCGCCGTTTCACGACCGCGATCGGCAAGGATGTCGGCGATGGCAACCCTCGCGCCTGCGGCGATGGCCGCCTCGGCAAAGGCGCGGCCGAGGCCGCGGGCTCCGCCGGTGACGACGATGTTCTTGTCCTTGAGCAGCATGGTGCGGGGTCTTTGCTCAGGCTGCGGCGGTGGCGGAGGGTTTGGCCGCGGCATCGAGGGCGGCAAGCTGTGCCTCGGCTTTTTGCTCGAACATGCGGCGCACCCGCGCCATGCCGGTGTCGTGCTGGTACAAAAATTCGTTCTGCCGCGCGTTGGGTGCAAGGTTTTCCAGCACCACATGGTCCTGCTCGAGTACATCCCAGTGCAGGCCTTCGAGGCGGTTGCGGTACAGGAAACGCCAGGTGTCGCGTTGCCAGCCGCTGACCTTGCGGCAGCGCCAGAAAAACACCTGAACGTGCGTTTCGTCTATGGGGGTGGCGTAGCCGACGATGTAAAACGAGCCGCCGGGGCCGTGTTTTTTCTGGTACGGAATGGACAGGCGCATCCACATGCTGCCGGTGTCGGCGAGTTCGACCCAGTCGAAGTTGACCTCGCGCTGGCCGATTTTTTCGAACATGATGCCGTCGGGGGTTTTGCGCACACGCATTTCGGCCTGCTTGTCGCCCATCGCCATGGAATGCGACCTGGCGTGCAGGTAGGCGCCGTGCATCGGGTCCATGACGTTATCGACGGCGTACTGGTAATTGCATTCCCACATTGCGGTGCACAGCATCGAGGCCCAGTCCTCCGAGGCCAGTTGCTCCGGCAGTTCGAGTTTGGGTGGTTCGGGGTGCAGGGCGTCGCCGAAATAGACGAATATGCCGCCGCGCGCCTCCTGCACCGGGTAATGCTTGAGGCATTGCTGGCCTTCGAGCGGGCAGCCTTTGACCGCAGGCACGTTGGTGACGGTGCCGCTGCCGTTGATCTCGATGCCGTGGTACCAGCAGGCGACGCGGTCGCCGAGGTTCCAGCCTAGCGACAGGCGTGCGCCGCGGTGCGGGCAGCGGTCTTCAATGGCGTGCAGAGCGCCGTCGCGGTCGCGCCACAGCACGATGTTTTCGCCCAGGCGGGTGATGCCCAGCGGCGCCTCCTGCAGCCGCCACGAGGACAGCACCGGGTACCAGTAATTGCGCAGGCCGGTGGCGAGCAGGGTGCCGACGCGTTCTTTGATCGCTTCAGTCATGTTGATCTCCCGAGCAGGAAATATTGTGCGTGGATTGCATGGATGCGGTCCGTTTATACGGTCTGATGCTGTGCGCGCGGCACCCAGTGCAGCACACGCCGTTCGGCCAGCACCACCGCGCCGTAGGCGGCGATGCCGATGATGGTGAGCATGATGATGGCGACGAACACCATCGCCGTGTTGCCCTGGCCCTCACCGAAGGTCAGCAGGTAGCCGAGGCCCATGTTGCCGCCGACCAGCTCGCCGACGACCACGCCGATCACCGCCAGCGTGGCGCCGATGCGCAGGCCCGAAAACAGCGGCGGCAGCGTTGTCGGGTACTCGATCATGCTGAAAATCTGCCAGCGCGAGGCCGAGAACGAGCGCCCGAGGTTGACAAGGTCGGGGTCCACCGCACGAATCGCCGTCAACACGTTGACCATCACCGGAAAGAACACGATGAGGATGGCGACGAGGATTTTCGGATAGACGGTAAAACCCATCCACATCACGAACAGCGGTGCGAAGGCTACCTTGGGCGCAATCTGCAGCGCCAGCAGATAGGGCGAGAGCACCAGCTCGGTCTTGGGCGAGACCCCCAGCGCAAAGCCGATGATCATGCCGAGCAGGGACCCGAGTATGAAGCCCGCCACCACTTCGAGTGCGGTGATGCCGGTGTGGGTCATCAGCTTTTCGTTGGCCAGCATGCGCAGGAATTCGGCCCATACCTTGGTCGGCGGCGGCAGGATGAATTCCGGGATGTTCGCCAGACCCGGCAGCCACTGCCATGCGGCGAGGAATATCACCAGCACGGCAAGGCTGGCCGCGACCATGCCGGCGGTGAAGCTGCTGTTTGCCGCGGCGTTGCTCATATCGCGTTGCTCATAGTGACTTGCTCATGCTGGGTATCCGGGGTCGGCCGTCGCAGTGGGGTGTTCGAGCAGGGATGTTCTAGATATGTCCGGCGGTTTCGGGTTCGCCGATATGCAGCAATTCCATCAGCCGCGCGACGTAGGAGCCCACTTCAGGCAGGCGCCGGCGCTGCATCGGGTCGTCGCGGTGGGGCAGGTCAACGACGATTTCCTCGATGATGGTGCCGGGACGGCGGCTCATCACCAGCACGCGGTCGGACAGCGCGATGGATTCCACCAGGTCGTGGGTGATGAACAGCGCGGTCTTTTTTTCCTCGGCCAGCGTGCGCGCGAGGTCCTGCTGCAGGATCATCTTGGTCTGTGCGTCGAGCGCCGAAAAGGGCTCGTCCATCAGCAACACCAGCGGATCGACGGCGAGGGTGCGCGCCAGCGCCGCGCGCTGGCGCATGCCGCCCGAGAGCTGGTGCGGGAAGTGGTTTTCAAAACCGCCGAGGTGGCATTTGGTGATCAGCGCCAGCGCCTTTTCGCGCCGCTCGGCGGCGCCGGCGCCCTGGATCTCCAGGCCGAGCTCGACGTTGGCGCGAATGCTGCGCCAGGGCAGCAGCAAGTCCTTTTGCAGCATGAAGGCGACCTGGCGGTTGGGGCCGGTGACCTGTTTGCCATCGACATGCACCACGCCCTCACTGGGCAGGTAAAGTCCCGAACCCATGTTGAGCAGCGTTGACTTGCCGCAGCCCGAAGGGCCGATCAGCGACACCACTTCGCCATCGCGGATGGCGAGGGTGACGTTTTTCACCGCGGTGACGGTCTCACCACTTTGTCGGGAGCCGAACACCTTGGTGACATTGTTGAAGTCGATGCGGACGGCGGCGCTGTCCATTACGCTTTGCCGAGTTCGCGCATCACCGCCTGGAAGCTTGCCTCGGTCCAGGGCGCGCCGTCGGGCGCACGCCCGCCCAGCTCGTTGAGCCTCGCCACCACCGCCGGCAGGTCTTCGATGCCGGCGACGAACACCTGTTCGAGCAGGTCGCCAAGCTGGTTCTCGAAGGCGGTGGGCGGCGCGGCACGGTGCTGCCATACGATGTTTTTGATGTCGGCAATTTTCTCGACCGAGCCCTTGTGCGCATCGGGGCTGAGCGGCGAGCCCTTCATGGCGAGGTAGGGGTTGTAGTCCATGTTCAATCCACCTTTACGAAAATGCGGTCGTCTTCGATGCGCAACGGATAGACCTTGAGGTCGCGCCCGCCCGGCCCCGCCGTGCATTTGCCGCTGCTGATATTGAAGCGCGCGGCGTGCAGCGGGCACTCGATTTCACCGTCCATGACAAAGCCCTGCGACAGCAGCGCGTAGGCGTGGGGGCAGATGTCCTCGAGGGCGTAATATTGACCGTCGAGGACATAGACCCCGACGTCCTTGTCGCCGGCCTTGATGGTGAGCGGCATGTCCTCGGACACATCGCCGGTGCTCCCCGCCGGATGCCATTCACCACCCGGATCTGCCGCCTTGGTATCGTCGTTCATCGGATCGCGCTTTCACTCTTTCACTGCGTTTCACTGCGATTGACTGAAGGATGTTCGGCTGAATGAATCGGTGGACCGTGTCGCAAAGCCGTTGCAGCACCGCTGCGCCGGGATTTTCCAAATATAAAACGTAAAAATCATGTTTTATATATGGAACGTTGGTTTGCATGTGAAACGATGGTAGCATAAGCTGCAAGGCTGTCAAGCCGCATCGCAACAACTTTTTACCCCCTCTTTTTGGAAGAAAATCATGCGCCGACCCCTGAACCGCTTTTTGCGTCTGGCCACACTCTGCGTCGCCCTCCTGCCGTTCGCGGCGACAGCGCAGACGGCTGCGGCCTACCCGGCCAAACCCATTCGTCTCGTTGCCCCCTTCCCGCCGGGCGGACCGATAGATCTGCTGTCGCGCCTGCTCGGCGAAAAACTGCAGCAGCGCTGGGGCCAGCCGGTGATTGTCGAGAACAAGCCCGGTGCCGGCGGCAACATCGGCATCAAGGCGGTGGCCGACGCCGCGGCAGACGGCTACACCCTGCTGGTGGTGCCGGCGGGCAATATCACCATCAATGCCACGCTGATGAAGGACTTGCCCTTTAACTGGGACCGCGACTTTGTCGCCGTGACCAAGATCGCCACCGCGCCCAATATCCTCGCGGTACACCCGTCGGTCAGGGCGCTAACGGTGCAGGAGCTGATCGCGCTTGCCCGTGCCCAGCCGGGCAAGCTGAGTTACGGCTCGCCGGGCATCGGCAGCGGCCTGCACCTGGCGGGCGAACTGTTCCGGCGCGAGGCCGGCATCGACATCGTGCACATTCCCTACAAGGGCACCACCCAGGCCATGAACGACCTGATGGGCGGGCAGCTCGCCATGATGTTCGGCGCCATGCCGACGCTGCTGCCGCAGATCAAGGCGGGCAAGCTGCGCGCACTGGCGGTGACCAGCGCGCAGCGCGCGCCGGCCGCGCCGGAGCTGCCGACCATTGCCGAGTCCGGCCTCGCCGGCTTTGATGTCAGTTCCTGGTACGGCGTGATGGCTCCGGCGGCCACGCCGCGCGATATCGTGGCGAAACTGCAGAACGAGATCGCGCTCATCGTCGCGCTGCCCGAGGTCAAGGCCGGGCTTGAGTTGCAGGGGCTTTATCCGGTGGCGAACAAGCCGGATGCATTTGCGGCGCAAATCCGCGCCGAAACGACGCGCTGGGCGCGCGTGATACGCGAGGCCGGCATCAAGGCCGAATGATCGCGCTCCTGCAATCTTTGCGGTAACCGCCCCATCGGTGTACGCGCCCGCGCCCACTCTGCGAATAACGTGCACCGAAGCGCTGATGCGGCATATCTTTGCGCTGAACTTGGCTACAATGCGTGCTTTCTTAACGCACGGACACACCAGCATGCCAAGCAGCAAAAAGACCGGCACCGGCAAAAAAACGGTGGCGAAAAAAGCAGTCGCGAAGAAAAGCAAATTGCTGTTCGCGGTGCGCAACTCGAAGATTCACGGCAAGGGCGCGTTCGCGCTGGTTGACATCCGCAGGGGCACGCGCCTGATCGAGTACGTCGGCCGCCGCATCCCCGAGAGCCTCGCCGACGAGGTCTATGCGGAAGAGGACGGCAAGCCCTCGCACACGTTTTTGTTTTCCCTCGACAACGGCGATGTCATCGACGCCACGGTCGGGGGCAACAGCTCGCGCTGGATCAACCACTCCTGCTCGCCCAATTGCGAAGCAGAGGGCAGGATGATCAAGGGCAAGGAACACATCTTCATCAAGGCCATCCGCAACATCAAGCAGGGCGCTGAACTCGCCTACGATTACAGTTTCGAGTTCGATGAGCCGCACACTAAAAAGCTGGAGCAAAAATACGCCTGCCGCTGCGGCTCGCCAAAGTGCCGCGGCACCATACTGGTGACCAAGGAGCCGAAAAAGAAGGCGAAAAAGGCGGTCAAGGTTAAGAAGGTGGCCAAAAAGACGCTGACCAAATCGACCCGCAAAACGGCCGGGAAAGTCGTCGGGAAAAGCGCGAAAAAAGCCGGATAGGCTGCGCGCGCGCCGGACGCAACAGCCCGGCGCCGTCCCCGTCAGGAGGCTTTTTTTGCCATGGCGGCCGCCGACTCCTGGTACACCGCGCGCGCCGCGTCAATGCCGGCGCCGCGCGTGAGCCTGAAGCCCTCGGCGGCCAGCACCGTTTCCAGTGCCCCCAGCGTCACCAGCACGGCGTCCTTGCGCGCGTTGTAACCCATCGCGCCGATGCGCCAGATGCGGCCCTGCAACTGGCCGAAGGACGTGCCGATCTCGATGTTGAAGTCATTGAGCAATCCGCTGCGCACGCGCTCGCCGTTGACGCCCTCGGGGATCCATACGCCGGTGACATTGGGCATTTTGTTGGCCTTGTCGCCGAACACCTTGAGACCCATCGCCTCAATGCCCGCGACCACCGCGCGGCTGCCGGCGGCATGGCGTGCAAATACCTGCGGCAGGCCTTCGCGCAGCATGATGCGCGCGCATTCGCGCGCGCCGTAGAGCATGGTGGTCGCCTCGGTGTGGTGGTTGAGCGCCTTGTCCGACCAATAGTCCATCACCATCGCGAGGTCAAAGTAATTGGTGCCGATGATGCGGCCCCTGCCGGCGATGTAATCGGCCGTCTGCAGGCCCTCTTCGATATGGCGGCGGCCGTAAATCACCGCGGCGGCACCGTCCGACAGTGTTACCGGCGCCGCACCAGAGGGGCCGGCCAGACATTTTTGCAGGCCTCCGGTCACGGCATCGATTTCCCAGGCGTCCACCGGCAGCGGCGTGCCGCCGATCGAGGCGGTCGCGTCCACCTGCAGCAGTACGCCGTGGCGGCGGCAGATATTGCCGATCTCGGCCAGCGGTTGCAGCATGGTGGTTGAGGTGTCGCCCTGGCACAGCGCCAGCAGGCGCGGTGAGTGCTTCCTGATCGCCGCTTCGATGACCTCGGGCGTGAACACCGTACCCCATTCGCATTCGATGACGCGCACGTCGGCGCCGATGCGCCGCGCAATCTCGGTTTTCAACTGGCCGAAGCGGCCGAAGCTTGCCACCAGCACGCGCTCGCCCGGTTCGACCAGCGAGGCCATCACCGCCTCTATGGCCGCGCGTGCGGTGCCGTCGATGATGAAAGTCTGTTGGTTGCGCGTCTCGAACACGCCGCGATACAGCGCCATCGTCTCATGCATGTAACGGCGGAACTGCGGGTCGAACTGGCCGAGTAGTTGCGCCGACATGGCGCGCAGCACGCGCGGGTCGGCGTTGATCGGACCGGGGCCCATCAGCAGCCGGGGCAGGGGATCGATATCGTCGTAGAGGTCCATATTCTTGTCTTTGTCTTTGTCACCCTCATCGGGCAGGGCAGGGCGGGGCGCGACTGATGCTGCAAAACAAGCCTAATTGTATAGCGCCGTGCTACGCCGCGCCGCATGGCAGAATGGGCGTCAAAGGAGACCATCATGAGTACGCAAATCGCAACGCTGGCCGGGGGCTGTTTCTGGTGCCTTGAGGCCGTTTATGACGAAATGAAGGGCGTGGAGGCGGTCGAGTCCGGCTACATGGGCGGCCAGACCCTGAACCCCACCTACGAGGACGTTTGCGGCGGGCGCACCGGCCATGCCGAGGTGATACGCATCGAGTTCGAACCGCAGGTGGTGTCATTTGCCGAATTGCTCGAGGTGTTTTTTGTCATCCACGATCCGACCACGCTCAACCGCCAGGGCAACGACGCCGGCACGCAATACCGCTCGGCGATTTTTTTCCATTCGCCGGAGCAGGAAAAGACCGCGCGCGAGATCATCGCGCGCATGGACGGCGCCAAGTTGTGGAGCAATCCCATCGTTACCGAAGTCTCGCCGGCGGTGACCTACCACCCGGCCGAGCAATACCACCAGGAGTATTTCGTGCGCAATCCGGGGCAGGGCTACTGCTCGTTCGTGGTGGCGCCGAAGGTGGCTAAATTCAGAAAGCACTTTTTCGACCAGCTGAAAAAGTAGCAAGCCGTTCCAAGCCCGGATTTATTCGTCATTGCGCGCTTGTCATGGTGCCGGAGCGGCCTGCCTCCCGGCGAGCTTTTTCAGGATGGACTTCGCCAGTTTTGCCATCGACAGCGGTGAACTGCCTTCGGCCTTGTTGTTGGCCGTGACAAAGGCCGGTTGCGCCGCCATCGCCGCCGCGACACAGGCGTCGGCCAGCGCCTCGCGAGACTGCGGGTCTTCATCGACGAGGCGGTTGAACGGCCGGTAGTGTGCCCTGGCCTCTTCGTAGTCGTAGCCGGCGTGCAGGTTCCAGCGCGCCACCAGCGGACCGGGTGCAAGCCCGTACATCGCCTCAAGTTGCTCGTGCACGCCCAGCATGCGCGGATTGATGCCGACGCAGTAGCGCGCGCCGGTGTCGTTGAGTGCATGGACCAGTTGCGGCGTCAGCAGTGCGCGGTCGCGCAGTTCGACCGCATACAAGGGGCCCTGCGGCAGTTTTTCGAGGAATGCGTGCAGCCGATCGGCAAAACGCCCGGGCTGCGCCGTGGCGGTCTTGCCCATCGGCGAGAACTGGAACACCAGCGGCCCGGCCTTGACGCCAAGGCCGGCGCTGCAGGGACCGACGAATTGCGCCGTCACCAGCGCGGCGTCGAGAAAGCGCGGGTTGTCGCCGGCGATGCGCCCGCCCGCGCCGCGGATGTGGGCGTCGGTGCAGGTATTGGTGGCCTTGGTGACAAAGCGAAAGTGATCGGGCACCTGGGCCGCATAGGCGGCGTATTCGGCCTCGGCCAGCGGCGCGTAAAAGCTGCGGTCTATGCCAACGGTGCGAAACACCGGGTGACGGCCATAGGCGAGCAGGCCGCGTTTTGACAGCAGCGATTCGGGCATGGCTTCGGCATAAACGAGGCCGGCCCAGCCGGGGAAGGCCCAGGACGAGGTGCCAAGGTAAATCGATGCGGGCAGGGCGGCGCCCACCGCGGCGAGATCGGCATCGACGTTTGCCGCAGCCGGGTCGCGCTGGGCCTTTTTCGGCGGGGGCGGCGGTTCGTCGGCGCCGAACAGCGATAGCTGGCCGGTCATCGCGCGCCGGACCCGGCCGTCTCCGGCCTCATGTCGGACTGATGCAGGTTTTGCATGTGCAATCAGGTTCGTGAAATACAACAGGGCGGCTGTCGCCGCCCTGTTTGTTCAGTGCCGAAGGCCGGACCTATTTCTTTTTCTCTTCCTTTTTCTCGTCCTTCTTCATGTCTGCCTTCGGCGCGTCTTTTTTCATGTCTGCCTTGGGCGCCTGTTTGGCGATGACCAGATCCTTGACCGCCTCGTAGGCATCCTTGGGGATGATTTTCTTTTTCAGCAGGTCGTCCTTGCCGCCATAGGGCCGGCCCTTGATGATGGCCTTGGAGCGCGCTTCGCCGATTTTAGGCAGCGTAGCCAGTTCCGCCTCGGAGGCGCTGTTGATGTCCATCGGTTCTTTTTTGGCTTCGGCCGCCTTGGGCGCCTCGGCTTTTGCGGCGGCGGGCGCTTTCGGGGCGTCGGCCTTGGTTTGGGCGAATACGGTGCCGGAAAGGCCGATCAGCAGTGCGAGGGTGATGCTGGCGAGTTTATTCAAGGTGTCTCCGTCGGAAAGGTGCGATGGTCGAATGGCTACGATGTCTTGATGGTGGCGGCGCCGATTAAACCACAAGCGGCGCTTCGCGCGCGTGCATATGCGTGCATATGCGTGCGTGGTGCGTGCATGTTCAGGGCGCGAGACGCTCGATGATCCAGTTGCCCTCCGCCTTGCGGTAACGCAAGCGGTCATGCAGGCGGCTGCGCCGGCCCTGCCAGAACTCCAGTTCGGTCGGCACCAGGCGGTAGCCGCCCCAATGGGCGGGACGCGGTACGTCCCCGCCGAACTGCCTGCCCATTTGTTCAAAGCTCGCCTCGAGTTCGGCCCGGTCGCGCAGCACCCGGCTTTGAGCTGAGGCGTGTGCGCCGATACGCGACAACAGCGGGCGGCTGGCGAAGTACGCGTCCGATTCCGCCGCATCGACTTTTTCGATACGGCCGTCGATGCGCACCTCGCGCTCGAGCTCGACCCAGAAGAACAGCAGCCCGGCCATCGGATTGGCGGCCATCTCAAGGCCCTTGCGGCTGGTGTAATTGGTGAAGAACACAAAACCGCGCGCATCAAAGCCCTTGAGCAGCACGATGCGCGCCGTCGGCTGCACGCCGCCGCCCGCCACAGGCAGGGCCGTGGCGAGCGTCATCGCCGTCGGTTCGGGCAGTTTCGACTGCAAGGCCTCGTCCATCCACACCGCGAACTGCGCAAACGGATCGGGCAGCACCTCGTTTTCGTCGAGGCTTTTCAGCGCATAATCTTTTCGCAAATCGGCGATGTCCATGGTGTTCCTTTTCTCTGACCGGCAATTTTACCCGGGTTGGCGCATATGCAAGCAATGTTAAACGTCGGCGTCATCGGCATCGGCGCAATGGGCATGGGAGTGGCGAAATCGCTGCTGCGCGCCGGCTTTGCGGTGCGTGTGCGGGACATTCGCGCCGAAGCCGAGGACGAGGCGCGCGCAGCCGGGGCCGTTGTCTGCGCCAGTGCCGCCGGACTTGCCGCCGGTTGCGACGTGCTGATCAGCGTCGTCGTTGACAGCGCGCAGACCGATGACGCGTTGTTTGGCGAAGAGGGGGCCGCGGTGACCCTTGGCGCCGGCGGCATTGTCATGCTGTGCAGCACGGTCGCGCCAGACTACGCCGCCGCACTGGCGCAGCGACTCGCCGCGCGCGGCCTCGCCATGCTCGATGCACCGGTCTCCGGCGGTCCGGCGCGCGCCCTTGCAGGCACGCTGTCGATGATGCTCGCCGGCAGCGACAGCGCGCTCGCGTACTGCGCTCCGGTGCTGCAGGCCGTGGCCGACCGGCGCTTTATCATCAGTTCGCGCCCGGGTGACGGTTCGCGCGCCAAGATCGTCAACAACATGCTGGCCGGTGTGAATCTCGCCGCAGCCTGCGAGGCCATGGCGCTGGGAATCCGGCTCGGCCTTGACGCGACGACGCTGCACGATGTGATCTGCGCCAGCTCCGGCGGCAGCTGGATGTTCGGCGACCGCATGCCGCGCGTGCTCGAGGGTGATTACACGCCCAGGGCTGCGTTGAAAATTCTGACCAAGGATTTGTCGCTGCTGCTCGAGGCGGCCGCCTCGGTCGAATGCCCGGTCGAACTGGCGCAGGCCGCACACCGCGCCTACACCGACGCCGTGGCGCGCGGCCTCGGCGACGAGGATGATGCGGCGCTGTTGAAACGCTACGCCGTGCTCGCCGGCGTGGCGCTCCCCGGCACCTAGTGCCGGGCGGCATTCTGTCGTTGACGTACGTCGCATCCGGGTCGCCTCGCGGCAGGTGTTTGTGGTTAAACCGAAGCGCTTGTCGCCGCTGCACGACAGCACAACACGATCGCCCTACACGACACGACAACGCGACACGACAACGCGGCACGACAACACGGCACGACAACACGACACTACGTCGCCTCACTACGTGACGACATGATGTGCGATGTCCCGAAGCAACGCCGGCGCACGTTAAAATGTGTACATGAACACACTCGTCCACCACGGCTTAGGCATCCATGCCCTCGACTCGGGTTACCTGCGTCCCTCGCTCGACGCCATCCACATCATCATCGAGGCCGGGCGCGCGGCGGTCATTGACACCGGCACCAACCAATCGGTGCCGCGCGTGCTGGCGGCGCTGGCCGAAGCGGGCATCGCGCCGAAACACGTTGACTGGGTCATCCTCACTCACATCCACCTCGACCACGCCGGCGGTGCCGGGCTGCTGATGCAGCGCCTGCCCAACGCGCGGCTGGCGGTGCATCCGCGCGGCGCGCGTCACATGGCCGACCCCTCCAGGCTTGTCGCCGGGGTCATCGCCGTTTATGGCGAAGCGGCCACGCGCGACATGTACGGCGACATCCTGCCCATCGACAAGGCGCGCATCACCGAAACGCCGCATGAATTCGTCATTGCGCTGGCCGGCCGCGAGCTGCTGTTCCTCGACACGCCTGGCCATGCGCGCCATCACGTCGCGATCCGCGACGCAAAATCGGGCCACATCTTTGCCGGCGATGTGTTCGGCATTTCCTACCGCGAACTCGACGAGGGCGCCCGCCAGTTCGTGTTTCCGACCTCCAGTCCGGTGCAGTTCGAACCCGGGCCGTACCACCACTCCATCGACCTGATTGCCGCGCTGCAGCCGGGGGTGGTGTACAACACCCATTACAGCGCGCTGCACGATGTGCAGCAAAAGGCGGCGACACTGCACCGGCTGGTCGATGCCCATGCCGACATTGCGCTGCGCGAAAAGGACGCCGGCGAAGACCGCTACCGGCGCCTGCTCGCCGGGGTCGAGGCTCTGGCACTGGAAGAGGCGCGGCGTTTCGGGTCGCGCCTGCCCGATGAGCGCATTCTCGAAGTGTATGGCATGGACATTGAACTCAACGCCCAAGGCCTCGGTTCGTGGCTTGATGCGCTTTCGAACGCCTGAACGCATTTCACCACGGAGGGCACGGAGAACACGGAGAGAGCAAGGCAAAACCTTTTCAGGGGTCTGTGTGCCCTCCGTGTTCTCGGTGGCGCGGGCTTTTGCTTGTTCTCAGCCCGGTTAGGGCTGCGCGCGGGTGCGCCGCACGAACCAGGCGCCACCGGCCAGCAAAACCGACATGGTGATGAACACCGGCGCCATGCCCAGCGTCGCGCCGAGCGCGCCGAACAGCAGCGGCATCGCCGTCTGGCTGAAGGTGACCAGCGCCGAGCGCACGCCCACCGCCTCGCCGGCGCGTCCCTCGGGCGCCGCAGTATGAATGAGCGACAACACCATGGGCTGCGACATGCCGAGGCCAAGGCCCAGCGCAAAGGCGAGGGGCAGCAGCGTGGCGACGTTGTCGGTCAGCGGAAGCAGTGCATAGCAGGCGCAGCAGCACAGCATGGAAATGAAAATCAGCTTCCACGGCTTGTGGCGGCGCGACAAGGCCGGCAGGAACAGCCGGATGGTGAAGGTCGCGGCGGCAAAGGCGCCCAGCACCAGGCCGATCACCGAAGCCGACAGGCCGAGGCGCGAACCGTACAGCGGAATGGCAAAGGCAAAGGCATCCCAGGCAATGGACAGCAGCGCGCTGGCGATGAAAACGCGCTGCAGGCGGCGGTCGAGCAGCAATTCGGCGAGGCGGACTTTTTTTGCGTCGCGGGCCCGCGGCGCCGTTCCCGGCAGCTTGACCTTGCTCAGCACCAGCACGGCCGCGCCGGGCAATGCGCACAGCGCCAGCACCAGAAAGGTCGCGCGATGGCCGAGCGAGTCGATGGCAAAACCGGCCAGCACGGGCCCGAGGAAACCCGAGATGGAAAAAGACACCGACAACTTGTTGAAGTTGGCCGTCAGCTCCGAGGGCAGGCCGATGTGCCCGGTGGTGTTCTGGATGCTGATCATGTAGAACACGAACACCAGGCCGCTCAACGCGCTCGTCACATAGAGCACGGCCATGCCCGGCAGCGCAAAGGGCAGCATCAGGCATAGCGACAGCGCAAAGGCCGAAATGATCATCGGCTTCAACACGCCGACACGATCGATGAAGCGCCCCGCAGCCACCGACAAGGCCATGGGCAGCAGCCCGTACAAGGCCATCAGCAGGCCGACATCAAAGGCCGAGGCGCCGAGCTTGATGGCGTAGAGCGTGACGGCAACGCGGCTGCCGACAAAGGCCGAATGCACCAGCACCGAGGTCAGCAGCAGCGGCCGCATCAGGCGCGCGGAGGAGTCGGGGGCGGAGTCGGTCACGACGGAGAGAAGTGTTGCAGGGGATGTGTCACGGAGGGGCGTATTGTCGCGCAATTTGCAGCGGCATGCGGCGCGGAGGCGTGTGGGGCGATGGTGATCGCGACGCTGTCCGCTGGAAAAGCCCGTCCCTAGGGCGTTTCCGGCGGCTGTCGTTGCCGCTCAGGTGGGAATCCGGTGTCGTTTTTCTTCTCTTATTGTTCGGTGGCGCTGCTTTTTGGTTGGGTGTTTCACCCCCCCTTGCGGCGGGGCGAGTCACTTCTTTTGCTTCGCCATCCCCTCCGGGGACTTCCTTCGGTCGAAAGAACCAACGAAGAAAAGGCGACCCGGAGATGACGGTCGCTGCGCGACTGCCCTGCGATGCTCGCTCCCGCAAGGGAGCGAAACGCCTCAACTAAAAAGCAGCGACACCGAACAATAAGAGAAGAACCACGATACCGGATTCCCCCATTCGCGAAAATGAAGGCAGATAGCTGGAAGCCACCGTCCCCGGGGCATTTCCAGCCAATGCCCCGGCTGCATCCCACTCACGCCGTGCGCCGCCGCCACACCACCAAGCCCACGCCCGCGCAGGTAATCACCGTCCCCGCCATCGCCAGCGGCGTCGGCGCGAGGCCGAACACCAGGTATTCGGCGATGACCGCGACGATGGGCGTGAGGTAGATGATGCTGGTGACGCGCGTCGCCTGGCCGTGGCGCATCAGCGTGTAAAAGGCGTTGACGGCGAATATCGAGGCGAAGATCACCAAAAAGACGAAGGCGCCGGCGAGCGCCCAGCTCCAGCGCACGCCGCTATCCTCGAACAGCAGCGACAGCGGCGCAAAGCAGATGAGGGCCGCGGCAAACTGCAGCACGGTGGCGGCGCGCAAATCGGTGTCGGGGCAAAAACGCCGCTGATACAGCGTGCCGGCGGTGATGCCGGTGAGGCCGATGATGACGGCGCCGAGGCTGGCGATGGTCATGGCGCGGATATCAAACTTGTGCCACACCACCAGCGCAATGCCGGCGAGCCCGAGCACCACGCCCAGCCATTGCCTTGCCTGCAGGCGCTCACCCAGCCAGCGCGAGGCGATCAGCGCGGTGGCGAGCGGCTGCACCGACAGCATCAGCGCGGCGATGCCGGCCGACAACCCGAGGTATTGCGCATAGTGGCTGCCGCCAAGGTGCACCACATGCATCAGCACGCCGGCGGTGAGCACGTGTCCGAGCTCGGTGCGGTCGGACGGCCATCGCGGTTTGACGATCAGGACATAGGGCACGACAAAGGCGAGGCCAATGGCAAAGCGCAGCGCGAGAAAGGTAAAGGGTGCGGCGTGCTGCAGGCCGATGCGCGTGGCGACAAAGCCCGAGCCCCAGATGATGACGAAGTACCAGACGAGAAGGGTGTCGAGCAGCTGGCGCTGCGTCTGCGTGGCGGTACCGTTCATCGCCCTTTGGCGTGCGTCAGGCCGCGCGGCCGGCGCGGCGCCCGGCACCGGCGACCAGCGCGGTGGCAGCGATGATCAGCAGCCCGCCGGCGATGGTGGACAGCGTCAGCGCCTCACCCAGAAACAGCGCGCCAAAGAGCACGCCGAACACCGGGATCAAAAAGGTCACGGTCAGCGCGCGCGTCGGACCGACATTGGCGAGCAGGCGGTAATACAGGATAAAGGCGAAGGCGCTGCACACCAGTGCCAGCGTCAGCACCGCGCCGGCGAGGCGCCATGATTCGAGCAGTGCCGGCGGCGGCGCACCGCCGGCCAGCGCAAACGGCAGGATCAGCAGCGCGGCGACGCTGAGGTTGCCCGCCGCGAGCGCGATCGGCGGCACATCGAACGCGCGTTTCTTGACGTAAACGCCGGCCAGTGAGTAGCACAGCGAGGCGACGATGGCCGCGGCAATGGCAAGGATCGCCTCGGTGCTGAGTGCGATCGGGCCCAGTCCCACCAGCAGCACCACGCCGGCGACGCCCAGTGCGAGTCCGGCGGCCTTTCGCGCGGTAAAGGCCTCGCCCAGCCAGATGGCGCCGCAGGCGGCGCTGAACCAGGGCGTCGTGGCGTTGAGTATCGCCATATAGGACGCGCTGATGTGATGGCCGGCCCAGGCGAACATTGACCAGGGCAGGGCGATGTTGAGCACGCCCATCACGACAAAGGCGCGCCAGCGGCCGGCGACATCGAGGCCCAGACCGATGGCCCTGGCATAGGCGAGCATGGCGAGCGCGGCGAGGCCAACGCGAATTTCCGACAGCCATGCGGCGTCAATATACGGTGCGCAATAGCGCACCAGCATGAACGCGCCACCCCAGATGGCGGCGAGGGCAACAAGGCGGAGAATGTCGGCGGGATTCATGTCAGGTCGGGGCCAAGGGGCGGAACAGCCTGCTGCGGGCGCACCACCGGCGCAGGCCGGTTCTTGCCCATGCATTTGCAATCAGGACTGCAATCAGGTTCGCAATCAGTCAAAGCGTGCGCGCCGTCCCTCACCCAGCAACGCGTAGCGCTGCCACGGTTTGTCGTTGCCGTCGCGGCACATGCCGTAGCGAAACGGCGTGTGGGGAACGCCGGGGTTGATAAAGCGCAAGTCCTGGAACCAGACGCAGGTGGTCGGCCCCAGCCGCTCGGTGCGCAACAGCGCCGGATAATCAGCGAACCAGCGAAAGAAGGCGAAATCGGGCTGGTCCCAGACGGTGTGCGCGAGGCGGACCTCCTCGGGCGAGTTGCCAAACCGCGGCAGCCGCTGCCATTTCGCCTTGTCGCCGGGGTAGAACTCGGCCTGCATGCGCGCAAACCGTCCGTCGCCCTCGGCAGGCGCGCCCGGCACCTGCGTGCGCAACAGGTTGATATGGGCAAAGCGCCGTGCGTCGCGCGTCGTCAGTATCACCGTCCAGTTGAGTGGCGACAGCGAGCGCGGAATGGCGGCCACCTTGAGTTCGGGGTCCCTGATGCCTTGCGCATCGGCGTACTCGCGGCCGATCTTGACCGCCTCATGTTTCATCGCCGCCTGGAACAGTACATAGGCCACCAGCACCACGCAGGCCGTCGCTGCGGGAATACGCGAGCGCCGCCAGAGCGCCGAGCACACCAGTCCGGCGATGATGATGCCGCTGAACCAAAGGTCGATGATGAAGGTCGTGCCCCATCCGAAGCGGACGTCGGAAAACGGTGCCAGAAGCATGGTGCCGAAGGTGGTGATGAGGTCGCCGGCGATATGCAACCCGACGCCCATGGCCGCGGTACCGGCAAAGGCGCGCAGGCCGCGCTGCGGGCGCAGCAGCCGCGCCGCAATCCAGGCAATGAGCAGCGCCCACAGCGGCAGTGCGACAAGAGAATGGGTGAGGCCGCGGTGGTTGAGCAGGTAGGTCAGGGGCGATACAAAACTGACGAGAAAATCGATATCCGGAAAACCACAGGCGATCGCGCCGACCAGTACGCGCTGCGCCACCGTCGGTTCGCCCGCGCGCTGTTCGCGCGGCGCTCCGGCGCGCGCCAGCAGCGCGCCGGACAAGGCGTGGGTCAGTGTGTCCATGGTGGTTCGGGAATCCAGATTGCGTCAAACCGGATTCTAAATGTTTCACCTGCCGCCGGTATTTTCGTCCGCCCGGTCCAGCCCTGACCAAGGACGGCGGCGGACACGACCGCCGACGGTGCGCCCTGCTCGCACGCCATCATTGCACGCCATGAAGGAGGAAACTTCAACGCCATCGCCTGCAAAGGCTCATCCAGCAAGGCTTTCCAGCCATATGTATGGCCGGGTTTGTTCAGGTTTTCAGCGCACCGAGCACTTCTGCGGCACGTGAACGCGAGTTTGTCGCCGCAAATTCATGGTAGGAAGGCCGGCCCTTGAAGCTGAAGCCGTGCCCGGCACCGTCGTAGACATGGATATCGGCCTTTGCGTTACCCGTCAGCGCCGCCTGGATCTGCGTCACCTCCGACATCGGCACCAGGGGGTCGTTGCCGCCGTAGTGCAAACTGATCCGGCCCTGCGCGCGGTGTGCTTCGGCGAGGTGATTGTGGATGCGCGTGCCGTGGAAGGCTCCAGCGGCATCCGCGCCCAGGCGCGTCGCTGCGAGAAAGGCGAATTCGCCGCCGGCGCAAAAGCCGATTGCACCAACGCGGCCGTTGCAAGCCGGCGTGCCGCGCAGTAGCGCGAACACTGGCCGCATGTCCTCGACGGTGCGATGCACGTCGAGCTTTTCCCAACGCGCGAAACCCTTCTTGCGGCCTTCTTCCGAGCGATCCAGCACCCCCGGAGCGACGCGAAAGAAATAGTCGGGAACGGCGACGAGATAGCCTTCTTCGGCCCACTGGTCGGCGACTGCCGTCATGTCGCCGTCGAGGCCGAAAATGGGCGTGAAAATCACCAGGCCGGGACGGCCCGTGCCGGTATCGCCGCTAATGTAGGCGTCAAAGTGCGTGCCCTCGGGCGCGGCAATCGATGCCATGCGTCCCATGCTCATGCGTGCACCGACGATTCGAGCAGCACGCTGTCGCCGTTCCGGTCACGGCCATGCTTGAGCAGGAAGCCGAGGATGCGCAAGGTCGGCTCGTCGCTGCTGATCAGGATGATCGCGTCCTCGCCGGCGCTGGTGTTGGTGTTGGCGTGTTCGTACCATTCCCCGCCGGGAATGCAAAACGTATCGAACTGTTCCCAGTCGAAGCGCGCCTTGCCGACTATGCTTGAACCACGGCCCCGGAACACCGTGCAGATCTGGCTTGCGGTCTGACGCATGGCAAGCAGTTTCTCGCCCGGACGCAGAAGCATGACGAAAAACGTCATGGTCTTGTAGGTCGGTCCGCCGGTCACCGGATTGATGAATTCGACCAGTGTGCCCTGGTGCGGATCGGGTTCGCGGTCGCGCAACTGGCGCAGCATGCGCTCGGTGTTTTCCCAGCGGTAGACGAACATCGGAGAACTGGTGCCGGCACCGCGCGAATGCGACACGCCGCCGCGCGGCATCAGGCCGCCGGTACCGTACATGCGCTGCGAATAATCGTCCGGAACTTTCGCGCTCTGCACCCTTTTTTGCGCGCTGCCGCCGCCGAGTTCTTCCTTGTAATCGAACTCGAAGTAGGTGGCGTTAAGCACGTTCACCAGCGGCATGTCGAGCACGCTGAGGTTGACCGAGGCGTCATCCGGGCCGTTACCGTGGTTGTGCCAGGTGTCGTGCGGCGTGAGCACCAGGTCGCCCGGACCGAAGGTGATGTTCTCGCCGTTGACCGAGGTGAAATTCGTCGCGCCGGTCAGGCCGAAGCGTATGGCGTTGGGCGAATGGCGGTGTGCCGGGGCGATTTCATGCGGCACGTTGATGCGATAGGCCGCAAACAGCGTGGTTACAGTGGCGACCGAAGGCCGCAGCGCAGGATTCATCATGATCAGCGAACGGCGCTCGGACATTTCCAGCGGCACCAGATCGGCCGCCTCGAGCAGGCAGGGTTGAATGTCCTTGTACCTCCAGTGATGCGGCTGTGCCGGCACGCGCGCCTGCAGCTTGTCGGTGGCCTCGCGTTCGTTGCGCGGGTCCTCGCCCCAGAATTCGAACAGCGACAGCCTGTCGGTGGACTGGTGCAGCGCTTCGAGGCGCTTGCGGTTTTCCGCGGGGGTGAGTGCCTGCCTATCGGTTCTGTCGTTCATATTCGGCCTGTTTCAGAAAAAGCGGTGATGTGCGGTGTGCGTGTGCGGAGCCGGCCCGCGTGGGGTGCCTGTTCGGGTGGGCATTTGAGTGCTCAGTCGGGTTTGACGCCGACTTCGCGGATTGCCTTGCCATAGCGTTCGACGTCGCTGCGGATGACTTGGGCGAACTGCTCCGCCGTGCCCCCTATCGGTTCGTACTGCTGCGACAGCAAGCGGTCGCGCAATTCGGGCAGCGACAGCGCCTTGTTCACCTCGGCGTTAAGCCGTTCGAGTATGGCCGGCGCAATGCGCGCCGAACCGACCAGGCCGAACCAGACATCGACGTCAAAGCCGGGGAAACCCGATTCGGATGCGGTCGGGTACTCCGGGGCGAAGCGGCTGCGTTTGGCGCCCATCATGGCGAAACCGCGCAACTTGCCGTTCTTTATCTGCGGCGCGAAGTGGGCGTAAGTGCTGATGAATATGGGCACGGTGCCGGAGAGCACGTCGGCGATTGCCGCGCCGCAGCCCTTGTAATTGATGTGCTGCCACTTGATACGGGCGAGCGAACCGAGCATTTCGCCGGCGAGGTGCTGTGGGGAGCCCGAGCCGCAACTGGTGAAATTGAGCTTGCCCGGATTGGCTTTCGCCATTGCCATCAGTTCGCCGAAGGACTTCGCCGGAAAGCTCTCGTGCACGCCCATCATCATCGGCGTGCTCGCCACCATGGCGATCGGCGCCACATCCTTGAGCGTGTCGTAGGGCACCTTCGGGGAGAGCCCCGGGATGATGGGCAGGTTGTTGGGCATCATCGCCAGCGTGTGGCCGTCCGGGTCGGCCCTGAGCATCGCTTCCATGCCTATCATGCCGCCGGCCCCGGGGCGGTTCTCGACGACGCAGGGCTGGCCGGTGGACTGCGGAAATTTTTCGCACATGTAGCGCGCCATCAGGTCGGCGGCGCCGCCGGCGGCATAGGGCACGATGATCTTCATCGGTTTGCGCGGGAAAGCTTGGCCGAATGCCGCCGGCGGGAACAGGCATGCGGCCGCCATTGTGGCCGCCATTGCGGTTGCGAACAGTGCTTTGATCGCGTGTTTCATGTGCTTGGCCGCCGGTTCGAATGCATGGCGTCCTGATGCTGCAACGCACGAGTGAATCCGGCCCGGGCGTTTTTGCGGGGGCCGTTTGACACAGGCTAGGCGTACCTTGGTTTGCCGTCCAATATATAATTTATGCCTTGGCTATACGCTATCGGTATAACGGAAAAACCATGGAACTGCGCCAATTGCGCTATTTCACCGCCGTCGCGGAAGAACTGAGTTTTTCGCGCGCGGCAGAGCGCATTCATATTTCGCAGCCGCCGCTCAGCCGGCAGATCGCCGCGCTCGAAGCCGAGATCGGTGTGCGCCTGCTCGATCGCAACAAGCACAAGGTTGCGTTGACCGAGGCCGGCAAGGCCTTTCTGGATGAGGCGCACAAGACGCTGGCCTGCGCCGACAATGCTGCGGTCGTGGCGGTGCGGGCGGCCAGCGGCCAGGTCGGGCGGCTATCGCTGGGCTTTGGCGGGTCGGCTGCCTACACCTTTCTGCCGACGGTGCTGCGGACTTTCCGCCGCCGTTATTCCGGCGTGCAGTTGTCGCTGCTCAACCTGCCGATGACGGCGCAACTGGACGCCATACTCGACCGGCGCATTGACATGGGCATGCTGATGATGCCGGTACTGGAAGATGCGATCGCCACCTCGCTGCTGATGAAGGATCGCGTCGTGGTGGCCCTGCCCAGCGGGCATGCCCTCGCGACGAAGCGCAGCATACGTCTTGCCGCGCTGGCGCCCTACGACCAGGTGCTGTTTACCCGCGGCGGCGGCCTCGGCTATTTCAGCCATGTGATGGACTTGTGCCGCAAGGCCGGGTTTGTGCCGCGGGTGGTCGAGGAAACCGCGCCAATGGAATCGGTGATCGGTCTGGTCGCCGCCGGCGTGGGCATTGCGCTGGTGCCGGCCATGGCGCAAAAACTGCGCATCGCCGAGGTGGTGTACCGGCCGATCAGCGAGTCCTACGCCGCAGTGCAGTTCGCCATGGCCTGGCGCAAGGACAATACGTCACCGGCGCTGCGCGCCTTGCTGGCGATTGCCCGCGACGCGGTGCTCAAGCAATCGGGCTGAGTTGATGCCACTGCAGGCATAGGCTGGAAAGTCGCTCCAGACGGGGCTTTCCAGCCTATTGTCGGTGTCGGTGTCGGTGTCGGTGTCGGTGTCGGTGTCGGTGTCGGTGTCGGTGTCGGTGTCGGTGTCAGCGTCAGCGCAAGCCGGGTCGCCCATGCGCTTGACTGGTCGCGCGCGACGGGGTGTTTCCCCGTGCAAATGCTTCAGACGCCGAGCAAGGTGGCAATTTTGCCGGCGATGTCGGCCGGCCGTTCGATCGGTGTCAGGTGGCGCGCACCGGGTAGCACGCTGAGCGCGGACTGCGCGATGGCCTTGTGCATTTCCTGCGCCATCGCCACCGGGGTTGCGTAGTCTTCCTCGCCGACGATGATTTGCACCGGCATGCCGAGTGCGGACAAAAAAGGCCGCAGATCGGCATCGCCCAGCATGGCGCAGGTGGCGGCGTAACAGGCCGGCGTGTTGGCGAGGAATACCGCGACGGCGGCTTCGACCTTTTGCGGTTCGGCGGCGCGAAAGGCGTCACCGAACCAGCGTGTGACCTGGAAGGCGGTGAGCGCGGCGAGGCCTTTTTCAACGCCGGTCGCGCCGCGCTCGCGCCACACCTTGGGCGCGTCCTCGCCGTACCAGGCGGTGGTGTCGATCAGCGTCAGCGCGCTCACGCGCTGCGGGTAGTGGCCGGCAAAAGCCTGGGCGATGCAACCGCCCATGGAGCAGCCGGCGATGGCGGTCGTACTCCAACCGAGGTGATCGAACAGCGCGGCGAGATCGCGCGCGAACTGCTCGACGGTATAAGGCCCGGCTACGTGGCCGGACTTGCCATGCCCGCGGCAATCGTAGGCGAGTATTTCGGCGCGTCCGGCCAGTTCGGCGATCACGCCGTCCCAGAACGTGCGATCCATCGCCAGCGAGTGGATCAATGCGAGCCGTGGTGCGCCGGCGGATTTTGCCGCGTGCACCGTATAGCCGATGGCGCAGCCTTCGGTGGTGATGTGGATGCCCGAAGTGCTGTTGCTCATGCGTCTGCCTTTTTCGAATTTGTCATGCTGTCATTGCGGTGTTTCGGCCGAGCGCGGGAATACCCGGGTCTGCGGCCCGCGTGTTCAGTCCGGCCAGCAGCGCCGCCGGCAGCGGCACGCCGTCGCGGCTGCGCCCTGCGAGCTTGGCCTGGCTTTGTTCGCCCGGCAGGCGCGCGATTGTCGTGATGCATCCCGACCCAGGCGATGCCGGCGGTTCTGGCCTTGGCGATGGCGGTCTCGGTGGCGAACTGCATCACTGCGGCAGGCCGACACTTTGCAGCGCGGACGTGATGAAGGATTCAAGGCGCTCGCGGGAAAAGCGCGGTGTCGTGTCGGGCATTTCTTTGAGGTCTGGCGAAAAATGCGAGACCGAATTCCACTTGAGAGGTGCGACATAGCTTGCATGCCGGAGCATAAAACTCGCAGACTGTCTGGAAAGCCTTGCCAGATGGACGTTTCCAGTCGATGTGCGGGGGAAACGCAATACTCTTCCATTGCTGCTCATGAAACGTCAAGCCTGTTCGTGAATCCAACTACCCGGCCCCGTACGGTGTTTTCGCCGAGCGCAAGCCGCCTAGAGACTGACGGCGACGCAATGCTGGCTTTCACGTCGGGATACGGCGTGCCTCTGTGATCATGACGATGATGTGCATCCGGATAATGCGGGTGTTTGTGCGTCATCCGCTCATGCCTGTGCCAATGACGATGACGCTCATCTGGCGCCAGCGATTCGGCGTGGGCGTGTTGATGGTGGGCATCGTGCGTATGCTCGTGTTCGTGTTCGATCGGGACGTGTGCGTGCTGATGCTCATGCCGCTCCGTCAAATGCTGCCACACGCCCAGCGCCATCAGAACGCCAGCCGCGGCGAGTGGAATCGTCACCGGTTCCTCCAGAATCACTATCGCGATCAGAGCGCCTGCAAAAGGGGCGACCGAAAAATACGCTCCTGTGCGCGCTGTACCAAGTTCTCGCAACGCTACTACGAATAAGACCAGACTCAAACCATAACTGAACAGACCCAGAAAACCGGCCGCGATGGCAATCGTCGCAGAGGGCAACGCGGCCCCTGCCATGAGCGCGAGTGCGAGATTGGTTACTCCGGCGGCGAGGCCCTTGGTCATCGCGATGTACAGCGCGTCACCAAGGGAGACCTTACGCGTAAGATTATTGTCTATAGCCCATGCCAGACACGCACCCAGCACCGCCAGTGCCGGCAATATTTCAACCACCCCCGCATTGCCGGGCCACGACAGCACCACCGCCCCGGTGACGATCAATACCATGCCGAGTGCGATTCGCCGGTCGAAGTTTTCACGGAAAACGAACCACGCGAGTAATGCCGTGAATACCCCCTCCGCATTGAGCAGCAGCGATACGCCCGACGCGGACATTCGGGACAATCCCCACATCAGGAGCGCCGGGCCAAGCATGCCTCCGGTGATGATCGCCCCAATAAGCCACATGATTTCATTGCGCTCAAAACGTGCCCGCTCGCCCCTCCGGAATGCGCGGATCAGCGCCAAACCGATGCCTGAACCCAGATAGAGCAAACCAGCGAGGAGCCAGGGACTTACAGGTCCGAGCAGCAGCTTGGCGGCGGGGGTGCCGGCGCCAAACAAAAGCGCTGCGCCCAGCGCGGCAAGCACGCCGCGGTCACTCCAGGCGATCATGCCCGCTGCCCCCTGACCGTTGCCCGCTTCAAGGCTGTCCGGTCATGACTGAGATCCCCGAATCTCAAGTAGAGGCTGGGAACGACGAACATGTTCAACAGCGTCGATGTCAACAAGCCGCACAGGATAACCATCGCCATTGGCGCCTGAATCTCACTCCCGGGTTCACCGGCCGCAAGCGCAAGCGGAACCAGAGCAAGACCGGCGGCAAGCGCGGTCATCAGGATGGGGATCAGGCGCTCGCGGGCGCCGCGCGTCACCGCCTCTAGCGGTTCAGATACATTCTCCCGCTCGAATAAATGACGGATATGCGCGATCAGCATGACGCCGTTACGCGTTGCAATGCCGAACAGGGTGATGAAGCCGATCAGCGTGGCGACCGAAAGGACGCCGCCCGCGACATACATTCCGGCGATCCCGCCGATCAGCGCCAGCGGCAGATTGATCATGACCAGCAACGCGTCTCGGATCGAACGAAATGCAAGATACAGCAAAAGAAAAATGCCGGCGATGACCACAATTCCGAGAAACGCAAGCGTACGCGTGGCATCGGCAGCGCTCTCGAACTGTCCCCCATACTCGATATGGTAGCCGACGGGCAGCTTGACGTTAGCAGCAATCTTTGTCCGCATTTCCTCAACGACACCGGTCAGATCGCGTCCGGCCACATTGGCCATGACCACAATCTTGCGCTGTACGCTTTCGCGGCTGACCAGATTGGGCCCGCGGTCCTTCCGAATCTCGGCAAGCGCCGACAGCGGCAGGCGGGCGCCGTTCGACGTCGTGATGAGCGTGGACTCAATGGCGTTGAACGACGCCCTGACCGCCGGATCGAACCGCACCGCCAGATCGAACGTAGCCTGGCCCTCCAGCACCCGGGACACTGTGATGCCGGCAAACGCGGTTTCAACAGCGTCGGATACTTCCCGAATCGTCAGACCATGCTGCGCAATCGCGTCCCGGCGAAACCTGATGATCACAAACGGAATTTCCGTCTGCTGCTCCAGGGCGACATCTACGGCCCCGGCCACCGGGGCTGCAATCAGCCTCACCTGTTCACCGATCCGCCGCAGCTCATGGAGGTCCGGTCCGAAGATCTTGATCGCAATATTGGCCCGTGTGCCCGAAAGCATATGGTCGATGCGGTGGGAAATCGGCTGGCCTATAACGACGTTCAAACCCGAAAGCGCGCCGAAGTCTGTTCGCAAAGAAGCCAACAGATCGGATTTGGCACGGTCTTTCATCTGCAAATTCGCTTCAATTTCAGAAGCGTGGATTTCCTGTGCATGAGGATCTGCTGGCGCACGGCCGGTGCGCCTTGCCGTGGCCACGACTTCGGGATGAGAAAGCAGGATTTCTTCCACGCGCTGCGCCATCCGGTTCGACTCGTCAAGCGAGGTTCCCGGCAGGGTGCTCACATTCACCGTCAGGCTTCCCTCGTTGAAGTCGGGCAGGAATCCCCGCCCGGCAAAGCTCAGTGCCGTCGCCGCCAGCACGAATCCAAAAACAGCAAGTGCGGCGATCGGCTTCCAATGCCCTATCGACGCCCGCAGTACCCGATCGTAGGCCGACTTCATAAGGGCAATGAGCAGGGGCTCGGCGTGCTGCAGCACGCTTTTGTCGTTTGGCAGAAAAAGCCCTGCAAGCACCGGCGTGACGGTAATGGCCACCACGAGCGAGGCCGCAAGCGCGATGACGTATGCGAAGCCGAGCGGCATCAGCAGTCTGCCCTCCACGCCGGAGAGGAAGAAAATCGGCACGAACACCAGCATGATGACGAGGGTGGCAAAAACGATGGAACCCTGGATTTCACTGGTCGCCTCGAAAACCACCTTCGCCGTCGTTTGACGGTGGGATTCTGATCGGGTTGCGTTCTGTCTCAAGCGCCGCACGATGTTCTCGACCACGATGATGGCGTCATCCACCAACGCCCCTAACGCGATGGCGAGTCCGCCCAGCGTCATGGTATTGAGCGACGCCCCCAATGCCTGCATGGCCAGGACCGCAGTCAATAACGATAGCGGTAAAGCGATGAGCGTGATCAACGTTGCCCGCATCGATAGAAGAAATACAAACACGATCGCCACTACCAGCAACGCGCCATCGCGCAGCGTCTCAAGCAGGTTCTGAATCGCGCGTTCGATGAAATCCGCCTGTCGAAAGATCCGGGATTCGAGCTTCATGCCTGCCGGCAAGGTCGCCTGCAGGCTTCGGAACGTCTCGTCGAGTCGGCGCGTCAAATCCAGCGTGTTGGTGTCGGGTTGCTTCTGGATGGCAAGGATCACGGCGGGCCTGGCGTTGTGTGAACCGGTGCCCCGCACCACCCCTTTCCCGACCCCGACTTCACCCAGATGGCGCACCAGAACGGGCTGCCGGTTGCGTAAGGCGACCACCGTCTCGCCGATGTCCGCAGGACTGCGGACGCGGCCCACGCCTTGAATCAGATACTCCTGCCCGCCTTCCAGGTAGAAGCCCGCCGGCGCATTCTGATTGGTCTCGCGCAACGCTTTGAGCACTTCATCGACCGTCACGCCATAAGTGGACAGTCGTTCCGGCCTGAGGGTGACCTGGTACTGTTTTTCGTCACCACCGATGGTGATCACCTCGGCGATGCCGGGCACCGCCAGTATCCGGCGACGGACTACCCAGTCGGCGGCCGCCTTCAGGTCGGAACCGCTGGCTGTTGCCGAGGTGAGCGCGATGAACATGATCTCACCCATCACCGACGCCGCTGGCGCCATTCGTGGCGGCGGCATGTCGGGCGGCAGCATTGCCCGTGCGAGCTGGATCTTTTCGGACACGATCTGCCGGGCCCTGAAAATATCGGTCCCCCACGCGAACTCCACAGTGACCACGGCAAGACCGATGGTGGAAATTGAACGTACGCGCCTTACCCCCGGCGAGCCGTTTAGCGCCGTCTCGAGCGCAAACGTAACGACACTTTCAACCTCTGTCGGCGACATGCCGTGCGCTTCGGCCACGACGGTGACCGAGGGTGCCGTCAGGTCTGGGAACACATCAACCGGCATGCGTGTCGTCTGGTATCCACCCCAAACGAGGAGCAGTGCGGCAGCGATCAACACAATCAAACGGTTGGTGAGAGACCAGCGAATAATGTTTGCAATCATGCAAGGCCTCTCAGTGTGCGTGACCATGGCCCATGGCCGCAGGCTGGGCGGCGGCGAGGCGTACCTGATATGCGCCGCGCGTCACCACCCGCTCCCCCGCTGCCACGCCGGATTTGAGGGCCACCCAGTCACCATCGCGCGGCCCGATTTCAACCGCGCGCCGCTCAAACGACTCGCCCTCTTTCTGCACGAAAACGACGGACTGTCCGCCATCGTCCACCAAGGCCGACGCGGGCACCGCAATCCCCTTGACCGAGCGCCCCGTATACAGACGGGCCTGGAGATTCATGCCGGCGCGTAATACGCCACTCTTGTTGTCAAATTCGAAGATGGCGGGCAGCGTACGCGTGGTTGCATCGACCAGTCCGCCGAAGGCCACGAGTTGCGCGTTGCGGCCCACCTCCAACACCGTGGCCTCCCGGACGCCGTCCAGTGAAAAGTAAACACCGAGGGGCTTGATGATTCGTGCCACCGCGCTTTCCGGTACCCTCGCTTCGAGCCACAGCCTGCCAAGATCGGCGACATGAAAAATCGACTGCCCCTCGGCTACCGCCGCACCGGGTACGGCGCTGACAGCCACCACTGTTCCCGCAATCGGCGATTTGAGGGCAATGCCACCAGTACCGCCCTGATAAGTCGCGTTCCGTTGCTGCGCTGCCTTGAGTTCCGCTTGCGACAGTTCTTCGCTTCTGCGCGCTTCGATGACGCGTTTAGCCGGAACGGCCTCGATCGCGAGCAATCCTTCCAATCGCTCCCGTTCCCGCGTCGCATGCTGCAGATTGATGAACGCCCGCTGCGCAGACAATCCCAGGGTGGCGAGATCGGTTTCGCCGCCCAGACGGGGTGATAAGTAGGCAAGTATCTGCCCGGCGGCAACTTTCATTCCCAGTTGGGGAAATCCGCCTGGTCCCGCATGAAGCAGGCCGATGGCCGGTGCGGAGAGATGGGCTTCGCCCGAGCCCCGCGGCCGTAGCGTCGCCAAGACCGCCACCGACTCGCGGACTTCGCGCTCGACCGCCGGCAAATGGGCGAAATCCATCTTCCATTGCTGTTCTTTGGTAAATTTGATTCCCCCTCCGGTCGTCGGTCCTGCTGCCGCATCAGCCGCCTGACGGTCGCGATAGACCACAACTTCGCCCATATCGTGTGTTGCTGACCATCCCGGCGCGCTGATCTCGAAAACGAGCCGGCGTTTGCCGCTTTGCTGCGGTCTCAGCGTGGGACGAAAGATCCCGGCCGTCTGGCTGACGCCGACCCCGGCACGCTCTTCAGGCTGGCCATTGCCGCTCAAAACAACGGTCAACCGGCCTCCTGCAACCGCCTTGAAGTCGGCAAGGTGCGTCAGATGCGCAGCAAAAGCGGCCTCCTCGTTCTTGACGAGAACGGGAAATTCGACGAAGAGTTCGGTGCTGTCGGAGTAATGCGTGACGGCCACCCCCCCACCGTGCCCGTGGCCGCCTTCCCCTTCCTGGTGGGCGGCGCCTTCCGCCTTATGCGAGGCCTCATGTCCCTCATTGTCGTGGCGGTTGCAAGCCGCTGTTACCACGACCACCGTGGCGAGGATGAGCCATTTCAAATTATTCATGGGTTCTTGCTCCTGACAGCACGTCAAGTTCGATGCGGGCCAGCCGCGCGCGTAATTCAAGATCGAGTGCCGTCGTCTCCGCGTTCAGTTCGGCGCGATAGGCGTCGAGCAAATCGAGAATGTTGCCTTCGCCGGCGCGATAGGCCGCTTCGGCGATATGGGTGAGATCCCGCGAACTGCCGAGTGACTCGCGCCGGAAGGACGCCGCAACCTGGCGCAACTCCGCAGCCTGTCGCCAGACGCCTCGCAGCGCGGCTTCAAGCCTGGCGTACGTCAAGGACTGCTCCGCGCGCAGCGTACTGGCCCGGGCTTGGGCCCGTTGCTCTCTCGCCTGGCCCCGATCAAAAAAAGGCAGCGATATTGAAAACCCCAGCATAGGACCGGTATCGGTTCGACCCAATTCCTCGCTGCGCTTTTGACCGACGCCGAGCGTTACATCGGGTATCCACGCGCGTTCAGCGGCGTTTCGCTCAAGGTCATAAGCGTCGGCCTGGGCGTTCAGAGACGCGAGATCGGGGCGCTGGCGCAAGGCGTTCTGCACCGCCTCCAGCGGCGGCGCATTGCCAGGCAGCAGTTCGCCCTCAAGCGCTATCACTTCTCCACCGGATTTTCCGATAAGTCCCGCCATTGCTTCGCGCATTCGAGCATAGTCGGCGGAAACGCTCGCGGCGCGTGCCTTTGCCGTCATCGCCTCGCGTTCCAGGCGGCGCCGGTCGTAGCCCGACGCTTCACCCGCCTTGGCGAGACTCCTGACGATGTCGGTGGCTGCTGCTATGCGCATGAGCCACCGTGTGTAAGCAGCCCCGGTTTCCTGACGATAAAGCGATTCGCCAAACAGACGGCGCACTTCATCGATCGTATTCAGGCGCCGATCTTCTTCGTCGAAGCGGGCCGCATCGACGCGGATGCTCGCCGCTTCTCGGCGCAACGCGCGCCGGCCTGAAATATCAAACGTCTGAAGAACCTTGACAGTCGATTCCACAGACCGGCCGGTTACTCTGTTTATGCGATCCTGCTCCCACGCGAAAACCGGATTGGGCAGCAGGGTCGCTTCAGTGACGGCACTCCCCGCAATGGCAAGGCGACCTTCTCCAAGTTCGCGATAGGCGGGCCGCGACAGCGCCAACTCCACCGCCTGTCGTTCGGTCAGTGCGCGCAACTCGGCGGCGGGCACGGCCTGGGCATACGCAACGCTCAATGCCAGGGCCGGCCAAACACCGCTTCCCACGCTGCGCGCGAAGCGTAGCAGCCGAATACAAGGGCCATGACCGGAATGGTCTCCACGCATGGAGGTCTCCTTTTTGTAAAGCCATATCTATTCGCGACAGCAAAAACCGCTGTCGCGCCAGCACTTCATGGGCTAAACGAAAAGAACAGCGCGCGGAGGCTTGAAGGGAAATTCAGGAACGCCGAATGATGGCGAGAACTGCGGAAATGGCAATTCTGCCCCCGTTATCAATGGGGGCGGTGCAAACTCGAATGCGATGCTCAAATGCATAGGCATGTGCAGGAGCAGGTGTCCCATGACTGCATGCGGATCGTCCTCGTCATGATCCGCATCGTGTTCGTGCCCGTGTCCGTGTGATGAATCGTCAGGCTGCATCGCTTGCGCATGCAAATGCTCATGGTCAGCCACCATGTTCGTCCCCATCGACGGCGACAGAAAGGTCATCGCCATTACGACGAAAAGCACGCGCGAAACGAAAATAAAAACCCGGCTGGACATACCGCGAGTTTATATCAAGCTGATTTGAATGGATATACGGACATTGACAATCCACATTGATTTTCGTCGGATGGTTAAACGGCATGCTTGCGGGCATGACATGCATGAGCTGTGCGCCTGGTCATCCGCCGGCTGACTTCGGCGTCTGAAAGTGTTGCGGCAGAGTGGCCAATCGGCGAAACTCCGCCGAGGTGATTTTCGCCCCTGCATTTTCCGCTGGCCGTGGTATCAGCCAAGTGACAATTTACCGGACCCCACCATGACCGACACCACGCGCGGCTATCCCGACCTGCACGAGCACCTCGATGCCTTGCGCAAAAAAGGCCTGGTGCGCGAAATCGACCGGCCCATGGACAAGGATTCGGAATTGCATCCGCTGGTGCGCTGGCAGTTCGTCGGCGGCATGGCGGAATCCGAGCGCAAGGCCTTCCTCTTCACCAATGTCATCGACGGTCGCGGGCGCAAATACGATATGCCGGTGCTGGTCGGCGCGATGGCCGCCAACCGCGAAATCTACGCCACCGGCATGGGTGTGCCGCTGGACCAGATTGCGGCAAGGTGGGACCAGGCCATTGCCCGCCCGATCGCGCCGCGCGTCGTTGTAAATGCCCTCTGCCAGGAAGTCGTGCTCGCGGGTGCGGACCTGCAAGGCGAGGGCAACGGCCTTGACCGCCTGCCCATCCCGGTATCGACGCCGGGCTTTGATGCCGCACCGACGCTGACCGCGACCAATGTCATCACCTGCGACCCGGAAACCGGCGTGCAGAACATGGGCACTTACCGTGCCGCGTTAAAAGCCACCGATCGCCTGGTGGTGCGCATGGCGACGCGCATCGGCGGTGCGGGAGGCTACGCCCACTACCTCAAGTACCAGCAGCAGGGCAAAAGCCGCATGCCGGTTGCCGTTGTGCTCGGCTGTCCGCCGGCGGTGGCCTTTGTCGGGCCGCAAAAACTGCCCATGGGCGTGGATGAATTCACCGTCGCCGGCGGCCTCGTCGGCGCGCCCATTAATGTCGTCAAGGCAAGGACCGTGGACCTGCTGGTGCCGGCCGAGGCCGAGATTGTCATCGAAGGCTATATCGACACCGAGTACTGCGAACCCGAGGCGCCCTTCGGCGAGTCGCACGGCCATATCGCGCTCGAGGAATTCAACATGCCGATGACGGTAACGGCGATCACGCACCGCAAAAACGCCATCGTGCTCTCGTACATCAGCCAGGTCACGCCCTCGGAGTCAAGCGTGATGAAGCGCGTCGCCTACGAACCGCTGTACCTTGCGCACCTGCGCGACGTGCTGGGCATCAAGGGTGTCAAAAAGGTGTCGCTGCACGAGCCGCTGACCAATCTGCGTCGCGTCATGATGATTACCTTCGGCCAGGATGCGCAGCGCAGCGAAATCTGGCGCGCGTTGTACGGTGCGGCCAATTTCAAGAGCGACATCGGCAAGATCTGCATCGCCGTCAACGAGGACATCAACCCCGACAATGCCGACGCGCTGCTGTGGGCGATGTCCTACCGCTGCAATCCGATCGAGGACATCGTCATTCTCGGCCATCGCGGCCTCGGCCACGGCCCGGCGCGCGAGGGCGGCAAGAAAGAAGATTCGACGCTGCTGATCGACGCCACCATCAAGCAGCCGATGCCGCCACTGGCCCTGCCGAAGCAGGAATTCATGGAGCGCGCCCGCGGCATCTGGGAAGAACTCGGCCTGCCGCCGCTGCGCCCGCAACCGCCCTGGCACGGCGACACCGCCGGCGACTGGCTGCCGCAATGGGACGAGGCAGCCAAACGCACGGTGCTGGGCCGTTACCTCGAGAACGGCCTGATCAGCGCCGCGCAGCGTAAAAAAGGCGTCAAGCCAGAGACCAAGTTTCGGCCGGATGTGCTCGAGAAGGGTAGCAAGGGCTGAGTCGCGTGGTCAGCTTCATGGTGCGCGTCGCCGACGCGGACAGGTCGGCACGCGGGCCCGAACCAAAGGCGTTGCCGGCGCTGGAGGGCGCCGTGCCGGTGGCCAGTTCGCCTGATGACTTCGCCGTGACGCTGCAGCCGGACTGGGGCGCTGGAAAAAAAATCGTCGATGCCGCCGGATCAAGGCCGATTGAGGCCGATTGAATCGGATTGAGGCCGACGAAGGTCGCCCAGGGCCGGCTTGGTCTTTCAGTCCACCGTGGCGCCCGAAGCGCGTATGACCTTGGCCCATTTGTCGATTTCGGCCTTGATGTGGCCGGCGAATTGTTCGCGGCTTCCGCCTATGGGCACCAGGCCGTCGTTTTTCATGCGTGTTTTCATTTCATCGTTTTGCATGATTTTCGCAACCTGGCTGTTGAGCAGCGCGAGGATTTCCGCACGCGTGCCCGCCGGTGCGAGCAGCCCGTACCACTGGCTTGACTCGTAACCGGCGAGGCCGGACGCAGAAATGGTCGGCACATCGGGCAGCGCCGCAAGGCGCTCGCGGCTGGTGACGGCGAGCGCACGCAGGCGTCCGGTGGCGACATGCGGTCCGGCGTTGATGGCCGGCAGGAACATCACCGGCACATCGCCTGAGAGCAGTCCGACCATGGCCGGCCCCGAGCCGCGATACGGTATGTGAACCATCTGCACACCGGCCATGGTGTTGAACAATTCGCCGGCAAGATGCGGCGTGCTGGCATTGCCGGCGCCGGCAAAACCGATCTTGCCCGGATTGGCCCTGGCGTGGGCAATCAGCTCCTGCACCGATTTCACCGGCAGCGAGGGGTGCACCACCATCACATTGGGGCCGAGCGCCATCAGGCTCACCGGTTCAAAGTCCTTGATCGGGTCGTAGGGCACGCTCTTGTACAGGCTGGGGTTGGTGACAAAGCCGGCGCCGGTAAAGAGCAGCGTCATGCCGTCGTTGCCGGCCTTGGCCGCGAGTTCGGTGCCGATGTTGCCGTTGGCGCCGCCGCGGTTTTCGATGACGAAAGATTTGCCCAGGCTCTCGGACAGTTTTTGCGCCAGGATGCGGCCCGCCGCATCGACGCCGCCGCCGGCCGGAAAGGGCACGATAACGCGCACCGGCCCCTTTGGATAGGTTTGTGCAGCGGTTGTTGTCTGTGCCGGTGCCGGCGTTTGCGCGCCGGCGGGCAGCACAAGGCCGCACAGGAGCAGCGCCGCGAGCATTCGTTTCGCAATCATGGTGTTTCTCCTGTTTGTTTTTTGGAATGCTATTTGTTGTGGATGATGCGCCAGATCGCCTGCGGCGTCGCCGGTGTCGGCAGGTCGCGCACGCCATAGTCGCGCAGCGCATCGACGAGGGCGTTGATGACCACCGCCGGCGCCGGTGTGGTGCCGCCTTCGCCGCCCGCCTTGATGCCGAAGGGATTGGTTGGCGAGAGCACCTCGACGATTTCGGTGCGAAACGCCGGCAGCGTGTCGGCGCGCGGCAGGCCGTAGTCCATCAGCGAGCCGGTCAGCGTCTGGCCCGAGTCGGGGTCTATGGTGCACAGTTCCGACAACACCTGGCCGACCCCTTGTGCGATGCCGCCGTGGGTCTGGCCGTGCACGATCAGCGGGTTGATGCAGCGGCCGACGTCATCGACCGCGGCGTAGCGCGTGATCGTCACCACGCCTGTTTCCGCGTCGATTTCACATTCGCAAATGGCGCAGCCGTTGGGGAACACCGGGTCGTGCATTTCATTGTCGGTCACCACCGCCAGACCGGCCTTGATCTCTTTGGGCAGGAATGCGTCCCCGGCGCGGCGTGCGAGCTCAAGAAAATCCAGCGGCTCCGGCGAATCGGGCGCGGCGTCTGACACGCAGAAGCGGCCGTCCCTGAAGCTGATTTTTTCCGGCGCGGTCTCGAACAGGTGGGCGGCGATTTTCCGGCCGTTGTCTATCAGCACTTTCGAGGCGATGTTGAACACCGTCGCGGCGTGGCGCATCGAGCGCCCCGAGTGCGAGCCGCCGCCGACGCTGACCGCGGCGGTGTCCCCGAGCACGATGTCGATGGCCGAGACGGGCACCGCCAGCAGTGTCGCCACGACTTGCGCAAAACTGGTTTCATGTCCCTGTCCGCTCGGCTGCGTGCCGATGACGACGCGCACGCGGCCGTTGGCGCCGACGCTGATTTCAGCGCGCTCCGCCGGCGCGCCTATCGAGGATTCGACGTAATGCGACATGCCGAGGCCGAGCAGCCTGCCGCGTGCTTTTGCCTCCTCGCGCCGCGCCCCGAAACCGGCCCAGTCGGCGATGCTCATCGCGAGATCCATGTTGGCCTCGTACTGGCCGCTGTCGTAGAGCATGCCCATGGCGTTGCGATAAGGCATGGCCTCGGGCCGCACCAGGTTCATGCGCCGCAGCGCGACGCGGCCCACGCCCATCTCCTTTGCCGCGGTATCGACCAGGCGTTCGATGGCGAAATTGACCTCCGGCCGTCCCGAGCTGCGGTAGGGTGTGGTCGGCACGGTGTTGGTGAACACGGCGCGGCTTTGCAGCGATGCGACCGGGATATCGTAGGAGCCGGTGATCAGGCCCGAGCCCTTGGACAGCGGCGACAGCGAGGCGCAGCGCGCACCGACATTGGAGAGGTTGGACGAGCGCATGGCGAGGAATTTTCCGTCCTTGCGCAAGGCGAGCTCGCTGTGCATCACCAGGTCGCGGCCCTGGTAATCGGAAACAAAGGTTTCGGAGCGCATCGCCGTGTACTTCACCGCGCAGCCAAGCTTGCGCGCCGCCCACAGCACCAGGCCGAATTCGACATAGACGCGGTTGCGCGCGCCGAAGTTGCCGCCGACATCGAGCGAGAGCACCCTTAGTTTATCGGGCGCTATGCCCAGCACCGTGCACAGCTCGCGCTTTTGCCGCACTGCGCCGCCGCTGCCCGCGTGCAGCGTGTAATGGCCGGTGGCGGCGTCGTATTGCGCCAGCGCCGAGCGCGGTTCCATGGTGACGGCGGTGACGCGGCCGACATGAAAATCCATTTTCACCACATGATCGGCCGCGGCAAAGGCGCGATCGGTCGCTTCGCGGTCGCCGAACCAGGACTCGACCAGCACGTTGTCGGGCACTTCGTCCCAGACTGCGGGTACGGCGGGGTTTGTTCCTGCTTCGAGCGCGTTTTCCGAGTGCGTCACCCAGGGCAGTTCTTCGTAATCGACGACCACCGCCTCGGCCGCATCCATGGCCGCGGCCTTGGTCCGCGCCACCACCATCGCCACCGCCTCGCCGACATGGCGCGCCTTGTCCTCGGGCAGCAGCCAGTGCGGACCCTCGAACACCTTGCCGCCGTCCGGGGCGCCGAGCTTGATGTCGTAGCGTGTCGAGGGCAGCGGACTGTGCGGGATGGGCCCGAGGCCGTCGGCGGCACAATCGGCGCCGGTGTACACCGCCAGCACACCGGGCAGCGCCAGCGCCGCGGCAGTGTCGATGGCGCGAATGCGCGCATGCGGATAGGGCGAGCGCAGCATCGCCGCGTGCGCCTGGCCGGGCGCACTGAAGTCGTCGCTGAAGCGCCCGAGCCCGGTCAGCAGGCGCTGGTCCTCGGTGCGCGGCAGGTGCTTGCCGATGACGTCGTGGGCGCTGCCTATGGATTCGGGAATGTGCGGGCTGGTCATGAAAGTCGGATCAGTGGTTGGGGGCGCGCGCTAAACAGTCGGGCCTGCAATATTCAAATCAGCCGAACGCAATGGCCGAAGCCGGCGCCGACCAAGCCAATCTATCAGCAATAGACCGCATCAATGCAGTCACCCGTGAAGCATATGCCAGTTTGACATTGTTGGGCATCGTCATGGTGACAAAAAGCAGGCGCAAAAAAACCACCTTCAGGCCCAAACGGACGATTGCCCGCAGCAGCCAGCGAATGTTGTAGCCCGCAGCACAGCTCAGCGCGTGCAGCGCATCACCCAATGCGCCTTGCAGCCAGCATCTATCCATTCGATTGTCGAATTTGACGTGTCCGATCATTGGCTCGATCGCCTGGCGGCGCTTGAGCCAGCGCTTTTGTTGATCGGTCATGGTCTTGTAGCGTCCCCTGTGAATGATCTCAATCCCAGGGTTGTCGGCATCAACACCGCGATAACCCAGATCCACCACCACCTGCTTGGGTGCGCGGTTTAGGTCTTGCAGCAAGTTGCTGGTTTGTTCAAGTTGTGCGGCCAGTGTGTGGCCGTCAAATGGATTGCCGGGAAAGCTTCTGGCTCCAACCATCAGCCCAGACTTGTGGGTGACAGCCAGACTGACTTTGACGCCAAATTCGTAGGGATTTCTGGCTTTGCCCTTTGCGATGCACTCCACTTCTGGCGCATGCAGCGCGTACAGTTTGTTTTTATCGTGGCGCTGCTGGGTGCGGATGCGCTCAGCACGCGCGATCCACATGTGCAGATCGTTCAGGGCCTTGGAATTTGAGCTTAGGTTCTCAGGCAAGTTAAGTTTGCGCGCCACTTCACGCAGCACCACGCCCAAAATTGTGCGCTGGCGCTTGACGACTTTCCTCATGCGTTTGAACTGCTTGGCATGCGCGTAGCCACCGGCCTTGCGCCCTAAGGTCTTGCACTCTTTGGCAAAGGTTTGCTTGAGGTTGATACCGGCGCGTTTGGCAGCACTGACTACTTTGTGACGAGCAATTTCTAACAAGCGACTGTCTACGGGATGGGCAATGGCTTTTTCTTGGACGGTGGAGTCGACGATGATGCGCTCGAACTCAACTGGCTTGATGGCCTTGATTTGAACCGCGGTCTCGATGGTGGCCTTGAGCAACTGCTCCAGGCCCTCTTCACCGATGGCACGGCGAAAGCGGCCGATCTGGGTTGCGTCGCAGGGCAGGCGTGGCTCGTAATACTCTTGGCCGCTGAAGTATTGCCAAACCACGTTCTCGCTCCAGCGAACGACGAGTTCTTCGTCACTGAGGTTGTAGCTGTTCTTGAGGTACAGCAGGCTGGCCATCAGGCGCAGGGATAAACGGGGGCGACCAGCGGCACTGACACCACCACCGAATTGCACGGCGTGTTGACCCAGTAAATCTTCGGTGCGTTGTTCTTTTGGAGTGCGGTCCTGGTGCGTGAAATTCGGAGCCAGGGCTGCTTCAATCCGGCTCCAAGGGAGTTGTGCAGTCAGCACCACCAAGGGATGGCGCATGTCAATCATGGCGTCCAGGCGGGAGCGGAAAAAGTCTGCTGTGTTCATGTCAAAATCCCTCAAGAATCTATTCTTCTAATAACGTTTTATGAGGGATTTGGTGCACCGCTTTTACACAAAAATGTGAGGTTTTATGCGGGTTTCGAGGGTTTTGCAGGCTGGACTAAACATCAAGTCGGATCAATGGGGGGGGCGTCGGGCGCCAAGCATTTATTCAGCAGATTCCCTCCCCCCCCCCTGGCGGGGGAGGGGGTATCGCGGTTGGCTGACTCTCGTCGTATTGGTGTTGCTAGCAGAGTGCCGAACCTTGACGCCGTAGTTACATCTTCAACAGCCGCTTCGCGTTCCCGCTTTGCATCTTGATCTTGTCCTCGGTGCTGATCTGCAAGTCGTTCAGCCACCTGGTGCCCGGGGTGTTTTCTGCAAACGGCCAGTCAACCGAGAACATGATGCGGTCGGCGCCCATTTCCATCATCGTGCACAGCAGCGCCGGCGTGGAAAAATTACCGCTGGTGGTGAGCCAGAAATGCTCGCGAAAGGTTTCACGAAAATGCACCTGCTTGTTGCCCGGGCGCGACAGCGAGTCGTCTATGCGCCACAGCGAAAACGGCAGCCCCTCGCCGAGGTGGCCGAGAATGATCTTCAGCCGCGGGTGGGCGTCGAACACGCCCGACAGCACCATGCGCAGACCCTGCGTCGCGGTCTCGACGGTAAAGCCCCAGCCGGCGTTGAGTATGGTCGGGAAGTCGGCGGCGTATTCCTTGTAATAGGCCTCGATCACCGCCGGGTGCGGCATCGCCGGGTGCAGGTACAGCGGCACATCCAGCGCCTGCGCGCGTTCGCAAATCGGCCAGAAGCGCTTGTCGTCGAAGAACACGCCGTTGGTAAGGCCGTGGATCATCGCGCCCTTGAAGCCGAGCCTGGTGACGCAGCGCTCGAGCTCGTCGGCCGCGGCCGCGGGGTCGGCGGTGGGCAGTACGGCAAAACCGGCAAAGCGGTCCGGGTGCCGGTCTATGGTTTCCTTGAGACGGTCGTTGGCGCGCACCGCCAGCGGCACCGCGGTCACGGCATCGACGCGCTGCAGCGCCGGCGCGCCCTGCGACAAAACCTGCATCGTGATGCCGGCCTCGTCCATTTCCTTGATGCGCAGCTCGCCAAGGTCGTCGAGGCGCTTGCGAACTTCGGGCGGCACATCGCGGCCCTTGAAATGCGACGCGATCTCGGCGTCAAAATAATGCTCTTCAAGCGCGATGATCAGCGGCGCGGACGGGGTTTGCATGGACGGTGATTCCTTGTCGGACGGGGAGGGAGGTGAACTTCGACGCGGGTCCGGACGGACTGGTGCGATCAGCGCCGCTATTTTACTGCAGCCGCCGTCTTCGAACCGCTGGCTTGCGCGATGGGCGGTGGTTCAGCCCTGCAGCCAGCGCGCGTAAAGCCTGGCGAGCGAGCCGTCGGCCCTGGCTTCGGCGAGGGCGCGGTCGAAGGCCGCGAGCAATTCGGCATGACGGCCTTTTGCTACGGCAAAAGCCAGCGGCACTTCGAGGTAGGGCGCGGTGGGCATGGTGAACTTCCCCGGGTGCTTGCCGTTGATCAGGCGCTGCCCGACCTGGAAATTGAGCGCCGCCACGTCCGCCTGTCCGGCGAGCACCGCGTCGAGCGACGCGTCGTAGGAGGCCACCGACAGCAATTTTATTTGCGGATAGCGGCGGCGAATGTCGGGCGCCAGCGGACCGCGTTCTGGCGTGACGACGGTCATGCCGTTGTAGGCGGCAAGGTCTGTGGCGGCAACAAGCCCGGGTCGCGCAAACGCGGCGCCGCCGGTGATGATCAGCGGCGCTGAGAAGTCCATGTGAAGCTTGCGCTCGGGCGACACGCCCTTGAAGGCGAGCGCGTCTATGCTGCCCGCGGCGAGCGCGCCCTCAATGGCGTCCAGGGCGAGGCCTCTGAAGGTGAAGCTGCGTCCGGCGCGCTTGAGTATCTCGCCAACTGCTTCGACCAGCATGCCTTTGGACTGACCGTTCTCGACATAGCCGAAAGGCTCGAAGGGCGCGTCGTGACCGATGCTGAGGGCTTGCTGGGCACTGGCGAAACGGGGAAGGGACATCAGGGCGAGTGCGGCGGCGCCGTCAGTCAGTAGAGTGCGTCGATCGGGGTTCATGCGGGTACCTCGTGAATAAACTCGATAAATGGAAAATCGGCCGAAATCTCTCCGGAGCATTCTTCAACCGCGCCTGCGTTTGGCCGGAGGCCACAACTTTGGGTCGCGCGCAGAGTGCAGCACGCGCAGAATCACCACCCGCTTCGCCTCCATGATGTAAAACACTGCGAATGGAAAGCGCGTCACAACAGCGCGGTGCACGTTCTCGTAGACGCAGCCGAAAATATCAGGATGTAGTCCGAGGGTGCCGAGGGTGCCGAGGGTGCTGAAGGTGATCTGAAGGTGATCTGAAGGGCGGAGAGGTACTCTTCGCCAAGCCCGGGCCGCAGTGCCTCGTACCAGTGCCTCGTACCAGTTGAATGCGGCCGCCAGATCGGCTTGCGCACGTCGGCGAAAGACGAGCGGCAGCGTCATCGCTGGTGGCGAATCCCGGCGAGGGCCTGTTCGAGTGAGACGACATCGTCCGGATTGCGGCGGTGGGCAGCGCGTTCTTCGGCGACAAGGGCGATGTGTGCCTCTCCGAGAGGTACGTCGGCCGGTGCGCCAGCGAGGCTTTCCCATAGCAATTCAGCCAGGCGAAGCTTTTGCTCGGCCGGAAGCTTGAGAATATCTGCGAGGTCTGCGTTGCTCATGATCAGGTTTCTTTTTTTCATTCCAGCGCATTCTATTCCGCCCGGTCGCAGGCTGGAAAGCCGCGCCAGTCGGGCATTTCCAGCCATCGGCCTTGCGCAATCAGGCCTTGGCGCGGTCGGCAAGAATGAATTCGCTGCCGCGCTCGGCAATCAGATAGGTCGGCGCGTTGGTGTTGCCCGAGGTGATGCGCGGCATGATGGACGCATCGACCACGCGCAAGCCGGCGACGCCGTGCACGCGCAGTCGGTCATCGACCACCGCCATCGCGTCGCTGCCCATCTTGCAAGTGCCGACCGGATGAAAAATCGTCGTGCCGAGGTCGCCGCAGGCGCGGAGCAGGTCCTCTTCGCTTTCTACGCTTGCGCCGGGCTTGAATTCCTCGGGGGTGTATTTCGCCAGCGCCTTGGCCTGCATGATGCGGCGCGTGAAGCGCACCGAGTCGGTGGCGACCTTGCGGTCTTCGGGCGTGGACAGGTAATTGAGCTTGATTTGCGGATACACCGCCGGGTCGGGCGAGACGATGCGCACCCAGCCGCGTGAACCCGGGCGCAGGTTGGCGACGCTGGGCGTGATCGCCGCAAAGGCGTGCAGCGGGTCGCCGAACTTGTCGAGCGACAAGGGCTGCACATGCCATTCGATATTGGGCGTCGCTTGCGCCGGGTCGCTGCGGGCAAAGGCCCCGAGTTGCGACGGCGGCATGGTCAGCGGGCCGGTCTTGAACAACAGGTATTCGAGCCCCATCGCCGCCTTGCCGAGCAGGCTGTTGGCGCGCTCGTTCAGCGTGGTAGTGTTACTCACCTTGTATTGCAGCCGTATCTGCAAATGGTCGTGGAGATTTTCGCCGACGCCGGGCAGGTCGAGTTGCGGCGCGATGCCGTGCTGCGCGAGCAGCGCCGGCTGGCCTATGCCCGACAGTTGCAGCAATTGCGGTGAACTGATCGAGCCGGCGGCGAGAACGGTTTCGCCTCTGGCCGGGGCAAAGCACTGGCCCAGTTTCGGGTGACTGAATTCGATGCCGCTGGCGCGCAACCGCCCGTCGCGCTTTTCGGTGCGTACCCGCGTCACCGTGGCTTCGGTCATCACCGTCAGGTTCTTGCGCCTGAGCGCCGGCCGCAAAAACGCCTTGGTCGCGCTCCAGCGCACGCCGCGGCGCTGGTTCATCTGGAAATAGGCACAGCCGTTGTTGTCGCCCTGGTTGAATTCCTTGATGCTCGGAATGCCGCATTCGGCCGCGGCGTCGCGCCAGGCATCGAGGATCTCCCAGGACACGCGCCGCTCCTCGACGCGCAGTTCGCCGCCTGCGCCGTGCAGGTCGCTCGCGCCGTGCTCGTAGTCTTCGACCTTGATGAAGTAGGGCAGCACCTCGTCCCACGACCAGCCTTTGTTGCCAAGCGCCGCCCAATGGTCGTAGTCCTCGCGCTGGCCGCGCATATAGACCATGGCGTTGATCGACGAGCAGCCGCCCAGCACGCGGCCGCGCGCATAGTGGATGGAGCGGCCGTTAAGCCCGTCGTCGGGGTCGGTCTTGTAGCACCAGTCGGTGCGCGGGTTGGCGATGGTATAGAGGTAGCCCACCGGCACGTCTATCCAGAACCAGTCGTCCTGGCCGCCGGCCTCGAGCAGCAGCACCGACACTGCGGGGTCGGCCGACAGTCTGTTTGCCAGCACGCAGCCGGCAGAGCCGGCGCCGACAATGACGTAATCGAACGGACCGATGTTGTTGTGCGCCACAACCGCCTCCTCTTTGTGGCGCCATTATGAACCAGGGGGGCGGGACTTGCGTCCGGCCCCCCTGGGTTTGTTGCGTGTTGCTTGCGCCGCGCCTGCAGCGCGTTGCGGTTTACGCCCGCGCTTGCAGCGCGTTCCCGTTTACGCCCGCGCTTGCAGCGCGGCAATGCGCTGCTCGATCGGCGGGTGGCTGGAGAACAGCGCCATGAAGCCCGGTTTGTCGTTGATGCCGGCCATGGCCATTGCCTTGGGCAGTTCGCCCGGCGTCAGGCCGCCAAGGCGCGACAGCGCGTTGATCATCGGCTGCTTGTTGCCCATGTACTGCGCCGAGCCGGCGTCGGCGCGGAACTCACGCTGGCGCGAGAACCACGCCACCACGACGGAGGCGGCGATGCCGAACACGATTTCGCAGGCGATGACCGTGACGAAGTAGCCGATGCCGGTGCCTTCGCGGTCGTTTTTCAGGATGACCTTGTCAACAAAGTAGCCGACCACGCGCGCCAGGAACACGACAAAGGTGTTGACCACACCCTGGATCAGCGTCAGCGTCACCATGTCGCCGTTGGCGACGTGCGCGACTTCATGCGCCAGCACCGCCTCGACTTCTTCGCGCGTCATCGACTGCAACAGGCCGGTCGATACGGCGACGAGGGCCGAGTTCTTGAAGGCGCCGGTGGCGAAGGCATTCGGCTCGCCCTCATAGACGGCGACCTCGGGCATGCTGATGCCGGCGCGCTCGGAGAGCCGGTGCACGGTGGCGATCAGCCAGGCGGCATCGGTGTTCTCGGTGCCGTTGATCACCTTGGCGCCGGTGGACCACTTGGCCATCATCTTTGACATGGCGAGCGAGATGAAGGCGCCGCCAAAGCCGACCACCAGCGAAAAGCCGAGCAGCATGCCCAGGTTGAGGCCGTTCGCAGTCATGAACTTGTCCACGCCGAGCACGCGCAGCGTGACCGACAGCACCAGCATGACCGCCAGGTTGGTGACGAGAAACAGAACGATGCGTTTCATTGTTTGATTCCCTTGGTTAAGAAAGCCCGACCCACATTTTCACCGGTGGCCGGATACCGTCAATTGCGCTTACAAATTGAAACATTTGCCGCCGCAGCATGCGCTTGCAAGGCTGCGCGATTCTACCCTCGCGCCGCCGCGGCCGTCGCGCATTGCACATTTTCATGCACTGGCGCGCTGCGACGCCACGCTGCGACTTCAACATGGGGGCGTTGGCGCCGGCTTCAAGCCCGTCGCGCGCGGCGGTCGAGCCGTGTCCCTGCTGCCGGGCTACGTTCACAAGGTACGTATCGGGGGTACGTATCCGGGGTACGTATCCAGGGTACGTATCCAGGGTACGTCAATCAGGTGCTGCCAGTGCTGCCGGTACAATAAGGCGATGACAGTACCCCCCCGGGCAGGCGATATGAGCGCCGCCCCCCTGCGCGCAGGCTTCACCCCCGGACTCGCCATGGCCGTCGGCGCGGTGCTGCTGTGGGGCACGCAGTTCCCGGTCGCAAAAAGCGCCTTTGGCGCCGTCGATGCCTTGCATGTCTGCCTCATCCGCTACGGCGTTGCCACGCTGCTGATGACCGGTTTTTACCTCTGGCGCGAGGGCCGCAGCGCTTTTGACTACCAGGGCCGCTTCTGGCTGATCAGCCTGATCGGCATTGTCGGCATGTGTGGCTCGCCGGTGCTGGTGTTTCTGGGGCTGGAGGTCTCTGCACCCGAGCACGCGGTGGTGATCATCGCCTTGCAGCCGTCGATGACCGCGCTCGCCGACTGGCTGCTGCGCGGCCACCGGCCGGCAAACTTCACGCTTTTTTGCGTCGTCACCGCGTTTGCCGGCGTGGTGGCGGCGGTGACCCGCGGCGACATCGGCCACCTCTTTGCCAGGGGCGAGATGGTCGGCAACCTGCTGGTGTTCACCGGCGCGCTGTGCTGGGTGGTCTATACCATCGGCAGCGAGCGCTTTCGCGGCTGGTCGGCGCTGCGACTGACCACCCTGACGCTGATTCCGGGCACGCTTGGCATTGTTGGCGTGACTGCGGTCGCGGTAATGCTCGGCAAGTCGGTTGTGCCGGGCGTGGCCGAAATCAACTCGGTCGGCTGGGAACTGCTGTTCCTCAGTCTGGGCGGCGTGTTTCTTGGCATGATCTGGTGGAACGCCGGCGCGGCGCGCATCGGTTCGCTCAACGCCATGCTGCTGCTCAACCTGGTGCCGGTGATGACCTTTGCCATCCGCTACGCCCAGGGCCACCGCTTCGCCACCGCCGAACTCGCCGGCGGCGCCATGGTCATCGCCGCATTGATTGCCAACAACGTCTATTTGCGCCTGAAGCAGCGCTGATTCGGCGCACGCCCTCAGGCCGGTTTTTGCACATCGCCGTAGGCAAGATGGGTGCGTCCGGCGCCGTGTTTGGCGTAGAGCAGCTTGTACTGTGCGGGCTTGTCGTTCTCGAACGCGGCGCCTTGCGCCGGCGTGAGCTTGTAAAGCCTGGAGCCTGGCGTTGTTGCCGCCGAAAATCGCGCTCTTTACCGGGCCCTCGGCCGCACCATCCGGCGTGCAAAACAGTCTGGCACCGCGTGCAACTGCCTTACACTGCCAGGGCGGCGCGTTTGCCGCGGCGTGGAGAACAGCATGGATGCACCCGGACTGACGGTCGGAATCAAGGGCGAGGCGACGCTGATCGTCGCCGACGAGCACACTGCGCCGCGCGTCGGCAGCGGGCAGATTCACGTGCTCGCCACGCCGGTGATGATCAATTTGTTCGAGGCGGCGGCGCTGGCCGCGGCCGAAGAACACCTGCCCGCAGGCCACCAGAGCCTGGGCACCGTGCTCAACGTGCGCCACATCGCCGCAACACCGGTGGGCATGCGCGTCACCGCCACCGCCGAGGTCACCGCCATCGACGGGCGCACCATCCACTTCCGGCTCGAAGCACGCGACGAGGTGGACCTCATCGGTGACGGCACGCACGAGCGCGTCGTGGTCAACGTCGCCAAGTTCGACCTGCGCGTGCGGGCCAAGCTCGACAAGCTGAAGGCTTAGAGCAGCGACATCGCGGCGAGGTCCCGGCGCAGCTTTTCCGGCCCGCTGAAGTGCAGCGCATGCAGGCCGCTTGCGCGCGCCGCCTCGACGTTGACGGCAAGGTCGTCAATGAACACCGTGCGCGCCGGCACCAGGCGGCAGCGGGCGATCGCCAGCGCGTAAATGCGCGCATCGGGTTTGACCAGGCCATGCTCTCCCGACACGACGGCGTCTTCAAACAAGCCAAGCGACGGGCAGCGCGTCATGGCTTCGGGCCAGGTCTCGGTGGAAAAATTGGTCAGCGCGAACAGGCGCTTTCCGGCCGCCTTGAGTTGGCGCAAGATTGCGGCGGTGCCGGCGATTTCGCCGCGCAGCATGCGGCCCCAGCCCGCCGGCCACAGCGCCAGCATGGCGGCATGCTCGGGATAGCGCGCCGATTGCTCGGCGATGGCCTGTGCCGCCGGCTTGCCCGCGTCCATCTCGAGCACCCAGCCGGGCGGCGCCGCCGTGGACAAAAAACGCTCCATTGCCGCATCGTCGCCGCCAAATTGCGGCCGGTAAAAATAGCGCGGGTCCCAGTCGAGCAGCACCTTGCCGAGATCGAACATCACCGTGTCTATGGTCGCGGTCATGCCGGTAATTTTAACAGTGCGTGCTGGAAAGGCGCGCCAGACGGTCGTTTCCAGTTTGCGGCATATTGGAAATGAACCATCAATCCGGTCTTGTTTCAGCCCATATCTTCCCTATGCGACGATTCAAGCAAGCTTGATCCGAGCCTTTAATTTTTGGATCACCAACATGTCGACACTGCCAACGCCGGGGTTACGGGCGTTTAAGGTCGCGGTAGAAGTTATCGTGAGGCCCAACGACTTCCAAATAGACCAGATGGACGTCGTCATCAACCGCATAGCCGAGCAGGTACAACTGGTTCTGGCTGCGAAACTTATAGACCAGCAGATCGGCGAGATCGCCTTTCTTGCGCTCACCGATCGCAGGATCGGCAGCGACCACCTGCGTCGCCGCATCAACATCAGCGGCAACGTTGTCGTGGAGTTTCTTGTAGGCCCGGGCAAACCGGCGGGTTTGCTTGAGCCTGTAGATCATGCCCGGCGCGACCGGGGAACAAACGCAGTCGCTTGTTCGCGCGGTTCAGCCATCGATGCCAGTGATTCGACAACAAAGCTGACCGGCAGGTCAGGATTATCTAGTGCTGCACGACCGACCTTGGCCCAGTACTCGACTTGGCCGGCGATGGTGCGATGTTCGGACACGGCCTCGTTACGGGCCTGATCGTAGAGCGTCTGGTCGATGCGAATGGATGTTGAGGCAGTCATGGTGGTCTCCGGAAAGGCGTTTGCTCACCGAGCAGTTATTAGCCTACCACAATTGTAGCAACCCTCCCGGGCGTTCAACTGATATGCCGGCGACGCGCTGCTGCGCACGGTGTACGACTCAGGGTCGGTGATTTCGGCGCCGGCCATCACGCTTGCAGAAAAGCGTCCGGATAACTATTTCCGGTTGCGGGGCGGGGTGTGGTCGACGCGGTTCCGGGGCAGACACTAAACCCTGCTGCAAGGCGTCGACAAGGGCGCAGAATACATCAACCTCTTGTTGGCGGTGCGACCTACAGTGGCAACAACACTTGATTATGTTGCTCAGAATGTTGGCGCCGGTTGAATCTTGACCACCTGTGCCGATTGAATTTTGACCAGGGGCTTTTGCCGTTCAGGACATCCGGCCAGCCAAACCTACTTTGTACTGAAGCGTCTGCTGGGGTATTCGAATCTCCACTGGTACGACGCCGGATGGACGGAATGGGCTGCCCGTCCCGAACTTCCGGTCGTGAGCGATGGGCAGGGCGTCAAGAGCAGGCAATGAAATGCATCCCGGCGGCCGGCAAACTTCTCGGCGGTGCGCGAGCGATGCTCTGTCAAGCGAGCAGCGCACGCGCTGCGTCCATGTCGGCATGTTCGAAGGCCGGCGCAAACTCTTTAAGCTCCCAGGTATGCATTCCGACGCCGGGGCCCAAGGCCTCGGCGCGCCAATCTTGGACACCCGCGGAGACCACAGCCAGTATTTTTAAGGCTGCGGCGTGGGTTAGGCTGAAGTAGGCGGCTTGCGCCATGAGCATCGATAATGATGTGATAGGCCCTGTGTCCTCACTTAGCCAAGTCCTGGATTCTCGGTCTTTGTCCGGGAACGGGTTGACGTCAAAGCCGGGGGCTAGGCGCCACTTACTCTGACCTGCATATAAGAAACCCAGGTTATGCAGATGATCGTCCACATTGGTAATGAGCAGGTTAAACACCAGTCTGCGCCACAACTTTTGCACCTCTTCGGTCGGGTTTGCGCACTTTGCGCGGATGATGTCCGCCACTTCGGTGTATGCGCGCTCTTCGTTTCGCTCGGCCTGCAGCATCGATGCGGCGGACAAATAGTGGATCCGTGCGTGTTCCGACGTTCGATCAAATCGGCGGATTACGGCGACTGGCGTTTTGTTCACCAACACCACCCTGCCGGTCCCTTCCTGGGCACCAGTCAGACCTAAAGAAAACGCGCTCAATGGAGCGCGTTTTTTTGTTGTGCGCCCAGCATGGGCGCGATCTTGGAGGTGGAAATCCTCTCGTAAGTTGGCCACAGCAAACGAAGCGAAGCGCAACTGCATGAGGGTGACCGAGTGTGGGGGGGGAAGCGTGGAGCGAAACCGCGAGGGTCCGGCGGTACGCCTCGCGCGGGAATAGCGCGTCACGGAACACCCTGCCCTTGAACGCCTGGGGCTTGCGCTTGAGCGCGTCGATAAAGTGCCGGTAGTCGATCATCCGGCCGCGCCCGGTGATGGGCGAGCGAGCGCCGCGCGCCCGCGTGAGCACCAGCGCCCTGGGGTGGCTCGGCTGCCTAATTCGGATTATTCATGCCGCAACCGCGTCAGTCCCCGTGATAAAAGCCAAATCACCCTAAATTCACGTCGTCGTCTTGAAGTCGATACGCTCTGCCGCCTTCAGGACCGCATTGTGTTCCTTGAGGAGCTGCTCGCGCGTCGCCGCGCCGTCGCGATAGTCGAGCACCATCCAGGATTTCTCCAGCGCGGCGCGCATCCCCGGGTCCTGCGCCACGGCCAAAAGCGACTTCGAAAGTGTGTCGACTATGGCGGGCGGCGTTGCGGAGGGCGCGAAGAAGCCCATCCAGATGTTGAGCGTCGCGTCGGCGAAGCCGCGCTCGGTCATGGTCGGCACATTGGGCAGCGCGGCCAGGCGGCGCGACGCCGTAGTCACCAGTGGAACCAGCTCGCCCGAGGTGAACAGCCCGGCGAAGGCCGAATAGGCCCCCGTGACCAGGGGTACGTGCCCGCCGAGGACCGCGGTGCGCGCGGGCCCGGAGCCCGGAAACGGCACGTGCACGATGGCGACGTTGTAGGCCAGCTTGAAGAGCTCGGCGGAAATGTGCGAAACCGAGCCGACGCCGGCCGATGCGTAGCTAAGCTTGCCGGGATTGTTGCGGGCATAGTCGACGAGCGTGTCAAGACTGGTGAACGGTTCTCCTCGCCGTGCCGCGATGATGCCGACGTCCGAGGCGTACATTCCGATCGCCGTGAAATCACCTATGGCATAGGGCAGCGCGCGCTCTATGGCTGTCCGCACGCTCAGGGTGGCATTGCTTGTGGCGAGAATGGTGTGGCCGTCGGGCTTGGACTTCGCCACGTACTCCGCCGCGATCCCGCCGCCCGCGCCGGGCTTGTTCAGCGCGACCAGGGGCACCCTGAAGCCCGGGCCCATGCGTGAAAGTGCGATGCGCGGCGCGGCGTCGGTCGGCCCGCCCGGCGGCAGCGGGATGACGAACTCGATCTGGCGCGACGGGAAATCGCTTTGCGCGAACGCCCCGCCCCAGGCGGTGGCGCCGAGCGGTGCCGCGAGCAGTTTCAAAAAGTCGCGTTTGTGCATAATTTTTCCCCACCCGCGTGTAGTATTCTTCTGTAGCTTAGTCGCGTTATAATTTCGATGTCAACGAAAATCTCAAAATCTCGGGGAACGCATGCAGCGCTATGAATGCCTGAAGGCGATCGCGCCTTTGCTTGAAGACGACCTGGTCGTCGCTAACCTTGCCAACACGTCCACGGAATGGCGCGCGCTGCGGCCGCATGAAGGCAACCTGTACTTCGTCGGCATGGGTATGGTCACACCCTACGCGATCGGCCTTTCCCTGGCGCTGCCCAACCGCCGCGTGGTCGGGTTCGACGGCGACGGCGGCATCCTGTTCGACCTGAGCGCACTCGGCACGCTGGCTCAGACCCGTCCTGCCAACCTGATGCTGATCGTTTTTGATAATGACGGCTACGTTTCCACCGGCAAGCACAAGTCCACGGAATCGCTGAGCGCGGAGACGGTCGACCTCGCGGCAGTGGCCAAGGCTTCCGGCGTCGCCAACGCCGTCACCGTGCGCACGCTTGACGACTTCGTGAGCGCGGTGAAGACCGCGCTCGCGGACACGACGGCGCCGCACGTCATCGTGGCGAAGATCGACCGTTCCCAGGCCTTCGTCGGCACGATCATGATCGACTCGAAGGAGAACAAGTACCGCTTCGTGCGGCACATCGAAAAGCTGGAAGGCAAGACCATCCTCAAGCCCTCGGCGCGCGAGCACGGCCAGCCGCCCAAGCCCGACCCCGTGTTCAAGCCAGTCGGCGAGGACGACGCCTTCGCCCAAGTGCTGTACGACGGCCTGAGGGAAAACGAGATCGATTTCGTCGTCGGCCTGCCCTGCAGCGGCATGGCTAGCGCGCAGCAGAAGTGCTTCGACGACAAGGATCTGCGTTACATCGGCGTAGCCAACGAAGGTACCGGCTTCGGGCTCTGCGCCGGCGCATGGCTTGGCGGCAAGCGCCCGGCCGCACTGGTGGAGAACCTCGGCGTGTACTGCAGCCTCTACCAGCTGCTGCGCGGCCACTACAGTTACGGCATTCCCACCCTGATCGTCACCGAGTACCGCGGCGACGCGGGCGATACCGAGTTCTTCGGCGAATGCGGAGACATGACCGAGCCGCTGCTGGCGGCTGCGCGCATCAACTATCGCGTCGTGCGCAGGCTGGACGAAGTGAAACTGGCCATGCGCGACGGTCTCAGGTGGATGAACTTCGGGCTGCGCCCCTACGCGGTGGTGCCGAGCTTCGACCTCACCCGGCACAGGCCCGGCAGGGAAAAATAAGACGCTGCAACGCCGCCCCGTCCGGGCGTTGGGGTCTGCCGGTGGTGCGTTATTCATTAACACTTAGGGGTCAGAGACGATTTCTTTTCCATGATCACTTCCTGTTCATTCGGTTAAAACTCAAACCCGCCCTGCTCACCCGCTATCCCACCCGCACCGCTTGCCTTAACCCTGCCCTGTTTCTTCAGCCGCACCCTCCGGCCCAACGCCCGCTCGATCTCTTCCCTGAATCGTTCATTTTCTATTTCTCAGATTGGCTCCTCCTCTTCAAGTGTTGTTTCGGTCACCTTTGGATTTGCCCTTTTGCTTTGCTCTCTCGCCTTGATCTGATTCTTGGCCTGTTTGGTGCTGTGCAGGAAGCGATAGGACTGGTTGCCGGTTTCCACGATGTGACAGTGATGCGTCAGCCGATCAAGCAACGCGGTGGTCATCTTTGCGTCGCCAAACACACTCGATCATTCGGCAAACGTCAGGTTCGTCGTGATCAGAACGCTCGTATGCTCATAGCGCTTTGAGAGCAGGTGAAACAGTAGCGCGCCGCCGGCCTGGCTGAACGGCAAATAGCCCAGCACATCGAGTACGACCAAGTCCAGCCGCGACAGGCTTTGCGCGATTCGTCCCGGTTTGTTCATGAGCTTCTCGTGCTCGAGCGCGTTGACCAGATCGACCGTTGAGTAAAAGCGCACCTTTTCTTTCGATTTTGTGAACGGCAGGGGGCGACAAACAATTCGGCAAGTGGATTTTCGAGCCGGCGGGTGGTGTGCAAGGCCTGTCCGAGGACGAAGCCAAGGCCAAGGGCGCCAGCTTCCTGTTTGATGACCTGCGCCAGCGGGTGAAGGACGGCAAGGTCCCATTCAACTTCAACCTGGAACTCGTCCAGGCCGGCGACTAGCTCGACAGCCCCACCACGCCACTGCCCGAGGGCCGCAAGAAGGTCAACCTCGGCACGTTCAAGATCACCAGCGTATAGGACGTGGAACCCTCGGCCGATCCGATGCTGGCCGCACGTGCTGCACCGTACGGCGTGTCGCTGGGCCGACGCGTGAGCGAAGGTGCCAAGCAGCAGTAAGTTGACCACGAGCTAAGCACCTTGAAACCTTGGCGACATTGGGGACAGACCACGATTTCCCATTCGGAGAATCGTGGTCTGGCCTCTTCGCCGCGACAGGGGCGACCGTCCCGAAACCCCCGCCAGACGGGCATCTCCAGCCTGTTCCCCCGCCGAAAGCCGTGGCCTAACGCGTGGTCGAACCGCGCGCCGCAACATGCTGCGGCGCATCAAACCCCAAGTCCATGCGCACTCGATGCCTGCGCGTTGACGCTGACTTGCCTGGAGAGTTTTCCTCTTCGATGAGCGCACCCGCGCTGCCGCTGGCGCGTTTGCCTGTGGACCTGTGGATGGGTACGCGCTGCGCGAAGGGGCAAGAGACTGCGGGAGCTGCGCTTGCGCCGGCGCGCGGCGGGTGCGTATCGCCCGCGCAGGCCACGCGCGAGCCCATTGTGGCAGTGCGTCACGCGCCACGCCACCGAGCTGCAAGCCGCCGGGGGGCCGCGCCGGGCGCTCGAAGCGCAGGTGATCGGTCGCTTCATCGAGTGCGGTGACCCGCACTACGGCTTTGCCCGCGTCTACTGCGACGCTTGCGGCCACGACTACCTGCTCGCCTACTCGTGCAAGACGCGCTACTTCTGTCCGAGCTGCCAGCAGAAGCGCGTGCTGCTCTACGGGGAGTGGGTCGAGGCGAGGGTGCTCGCACCGGTGGCGCACCGCCAGTACGTGTTCACCGTGCCCAAACTGCTGCGCTCAGCCTTCGAGCGCCAGCGCGCGAGGTTGGGGGAGCTGTGTCGCATCGCTACGCGGCTGCTGTTCGAGGCGTACGCCCAGGCCGCCCCCGGTGCGCGCCCGGGGCTGATCCTGTTCGTGCAGACCGAGGGTGAACTGCGGGCGACCTCGCCAACTTCAACCCGCACGTGCATGTGCTCGCCGCCGACGGGGCGTTCCTGCCCGATGGCACGTTTGTCGTCCTGCCGCCGCTGCCCGAGGCGCTGCTCGTTGAAGGCGTTCGACGCGCGGTGCTGGCGTTTCTCGTGCGCGAGCACGCCGCCGCTGCCCGCTGAAGCATGGCCAGTGAACAGCCTCCTGCCGATGACCCACCACCCGGTTCCCGACATCGCGTAACCAAGGTGCGAGGCCCGCGGCTGGCCAGCCGCGGGCCTCGCGCGCTGTGCGGGGATCACGTCGAGCCCCGAGTGCGGGGTTTGGGGATCGACGCGATTGCCAATCGGGCGGCACAGCTTGAATCCATGCAGTGAATGCGGTAGCATAAATATGGGTTCCCATATTTATGGAGATAGAAATGAAGACTACCATTGAAATGCCTGACGAGCTGTTTCGCAAAGCCAAAGCCGTAGCCGCCCTGCGTGGGATGAGCATGAAGCAATGGCTTACGGATTTGTTGCGCAGGGAAATTGGCGCTGAATCTATGCCCGGGGAAACCGCATCAGGCAAAGAAACGGGGCGGGAAGCCGAAGCTGATGTCTTTATGCGGGAACTCAATGCGCTAGCGGCGCAAGTATCGGCAGCATGGCAAGGCCCGCAAGATGCCGTGGCAGCCATACGAGAGCAACGTCGCGAGCTTGGCAACGATGATCATTGATGCCTCGGTTTGGGTAGCCGCCTTTCTGACAAACGATGCCAACCACGATGCGAGCGCTGCAGTATTACGCTTACTGGTGCAGCGTAAGCGACAAACCGCCGCACCCGTATTGGCCTTGCCTGAGATTGCTGGCGCAATTGCCAGACGGACTGGCAACAACGAATTGGCCGTAGCCGCAGTTGCCTTTCTTGGCAAGCAAACATGGCTGGAATTCGTGCTGATTGACAAGCCGCTTACGCGCGGCGCTACAGAAATAGCCATCGAGCAGCGCCTGCGCGGTGCCGATGCTGTCTATGTCGCGCTGGCAGCGCAAACAGACGGCGTACTTGTCACCCTCGACCGCGAAATGCTGAAACGCACACCGACCGGCGTCGCGGCATACACCCCGGCTGTGTGGCTTAGCCGCGCCTGAACGGAAACCGAAGACATGCCATCCCCAGATACCAAAACCAGCCGCCGCGAGCAAGTGCAAGCCGCGTTGGGTGCTTTCGCCAGGGAAAGGAACGGGATTGTTGTTCTTATCGCTGCAAAACGCGCCGAAATCGCGAGAGCTCGGTAGCGATTGTAATTCGTACAGAAATCTGTATCGTTATGGCATGAAGACGACGCTTGATCTTAACGACGCGCTGCTCGCCGAGGCAAAGGCGCTGGCGGCCCGTCAGCAGACCAGCTTGACGCGCCTCATCGAAGAGGGGCTGCAACTGCGTTTGCGCGCGTCCGCGACCGGCACAAAGAAAAGCACCGTACGTTTGCCCGTATTCAAGGGGCGCGGTGGGCTGGTGTTGGGCGTCAATGCGTTGAGTAACAAAGCCATGCTCGATGCGGCAGATAATGACACCTGACGTTAACGTCTTGGTAGCCGCGTTCCGATCCGACCATCCACAGCACCATGTCGCGCTCACTTGGCTGACCGGCGCCTTGGCGGCGTGCGCCAACGGCGAACGGCTGCGCCTTATGCCGATGGTGTCGGCGAGTTTTCTACGGCTCGTCACAAACCCCGGGGTATTTGTTGAGGTAACGCCGGTCCAGCGGGCCGTGGACTTTATCGACGCGCTCCTGAGCGTTAGCGGCGTCGAGGTCGTTGCGCTCGGCAGCGAGTGGGCAATTTTTACTCAGCTTTGCACGGACAAGAAACTTGCCGCCAACCAGATTCCAGACGCATGGCTTGCGTCAGCCGTCATTCAGTTGGGCGAGCATCTTGTCACGTTCGATCGAGACTTCAAAAAATTGTTGGGGCGCCGGCAAGTTACCGTGCTCAGTCCGTCGGCCTGACGCGTGTCACAATATTGACTGTCAATACGGCGGCTGCCGCAACCGCCAATAAATGTTTGATCGTGTGACCGCTGAGGATACCCAAACCATTGAAGACTTCGTGGTCCTGCAATTCAAATACCTTGGCGAGGACATAAAGCAAGATGGCGACGCCAAACGCAACGCGATCACGTCTTGGCGCACCAGCCGCCCATTGCCATATTGGGATCATCACCAGCGGTGCAACCTGAATCAGCAGATACGGGCGCAGGTCGCCAACCCCGGCGGCGTCGGTCAGCGACCACCAGAGCACGCTCAACGCCGAGGCGCTGACGAGCGCAGCCAATGCCGGCTTGGCGATGTGCTGGATCGCGTCGTCGTAGGTGGCGGCAGCCGCGGCGAGTAGGCCGCTGCAGGCGATTGCAATCGCCAGACGATCCCAAAACAGCCGCGCGTTGTCCGGCTCGAGGTGGTAGTAGCCGGATCCGATAGCGATCAGCGCGACGCCGATAAAGAAGGTCGCATATCCCGGCCATGCGGCCCCCAGCGCTGAGCGACTTGCGGGACGACGAAATGCCCATAAGCCCCAGACCCCAACGATCAGAAATCCAATGTTTGAGGCGACGTCCGCCGCATTCGGCAGGTGGAAGCATTCGCGCGCGTCGGCGAAGGCGTGGTAGTTATCGGGTTGTGCGATCGGCCCGTGCGCCAGCATGGCAGCGGCGATCACCAGCATTGCGGCATACGGTAGGTAGTGCTTCCAGCGACTCATGGCCTGCTCCCTGCGTGACGATGGCGTTATCTTCGCTCAACGAAATGGGAATGGACTGCTGCGTCAAGGCGGTGCTCGCCCTTTCGGACTCGTTCGCAAAGTAGTCTGCCGTTTCTGCGCGCTACGACGGGAAACCGCTGAGTCAGACTCGGCGTCCCCGGAGCGGGATTCGCGGGAATGACGTATTAATTCAGCGATCCACTGGCCCAAGCGCGCCGGTTTTTGCGCCGCAGAGTTCAGACGGGGCAGGGCAGCTTGTAATAGGGATCATTGAGCTACACGCCGATGTCGGTGAAAGCGTTGCGCTCATTGTATCTTGGCGGCGGCATCGCTACGATAGTGTCACACTGACCCGGTTTCCCATTTAGAGGATGCCGAGAGCAGAAAAAAGCTCGCCGGGTACATGCTGCGCGCGCCGATGTCCCTTGCGAAGATGAGCTACGACGCGGCCACCGGCAGCGTCATCTACCGCTCGAAGATGCACCTCGGCCTGAAGAGGAATTTTCGGGTGATGCCCGGGGCGCGGTGGCTGGAGATGCGGTGTCGGCACATCCCGGATCGCTACGACCGAAGGAAGTCCCTGTGGGACGAGCACCTCGTTCGCCATGTCGGCTGGCACTCGAATCGCGCACGCGGTGAGCGCGTTCGCCGCGCAAGCAAAGTCAGCCTGGGCGCGGCTGATCCGCAAGGTCTACGAAGCCGATCCGCTTGAATGCCCGAAATGCAAGGGGCCGATGCGCATCATCGCGCTGATCGACGATCCGCTGGTGGTGCGGCGCATCCTCGAGCACCTGGGGTTGTGGCAGCCCGAGGCGATGGAGCGCTCGCCACCAATGCCGCCCGAGGCCTGGCCGGTGAACAGTGTCCTGCCAATGACCAACCACCCGGTTCCGGATATCGCGTAACGAAGGCGCGAGGCCCGCGGCTGGCCAGCCGCGTGCCTCGCGCGCTGTGCGCGGATCACGTCCAGCCCTGGGGCGGGGTTTGGCGATCGACGCGATTGCCAATCGTGCGGCACGGGGGCAAACTACTCTCTAACTTGACGTTGCAAGCTCGTCGTTGGGGCTATGCAGATGGCCACAGACGGGTGCCTGGGGAAAGGCGCGGGATTGATTTCCCTATCGCTTTCCTGGACGTGCTCTTCTCAACGGGTTTTGCGAAATGAGCGAACGGCCATGGTTGCTACGACTACCCAGAATCCAAGCCTGAGAACCAGCGCACCCGCCGTACGCATCTCGTAAGCGCCGCCGCCCATGACGTGAAGGGCGAAGGCACCGGCAACCAAACCCGTTGCGACGGCCAGCGCAGATGCCGTCCATTGCGCCCACGCACGATTCAGCCAGAGCCCGGCGCCGGTCAGTACATAGACAAATCCAGCAAGGAAATTGAACCACAGCACAAAGCCGACGACATTGCCCAGGCCGGCACGTTCTTCATCGCCGCCGAACAGCCCACGGCCACCGCTGAAAACGGTGAGCGCACCGAAGGCGATGGCTGCAATGCCCAAGACTTTGAGGAATTGATTCCGGTTCATGGCGTAGTCCTTTGTTGATTGCTGCGTGAAAAACGAATCATCAGTCATTACGGTTCCCGACCTTCGCCCGCTTCCTCATACGTTTGCCCGTCGCGGATGTGATAAATCCGCTTGAAGGTGGGCAGGATCTTCTCGTCGTGGGTGACCACGATGATCGCGGTTTGATGTTGCGCGGCCATGCGATTGAGAATGCGCATGACGCCGAGCGCTCGTTCGCTGTCGAGTGGCGCGGTTGGTTCATCGGCGAGAATGACCGGCGGCTGGTTGGCCAGTGCGCGGGCGATTGAAACGCGTTGCTGCTCGCCACCTGAAAGGCTTGAGGGCTGTGCCGTGGCGCGATGCTGGACATCAAGATCGGTAAGCAGTTCGAGCGCCCGGGCTCTGGCTTTATCGTTGGCAACACCGGCCAGCATCGGGAGCAGGGCGACATTGTCGGTGACGTCGAGAAACGGGATCAGGTAGGGGGCCTGGAAGACAAAGCCGATCTTGTCGCGGCGCAGGGCGCGCAGGTCGCGGTTCAGCCAGCCGTTGTCGTAGATCGGCTGACTGCCGAGCCACATCTTGCCGGCCGTCGGTTCGATCACTGCGCCCAGGCACTTGAGCAGGGTGCTTTTCCCTGAACCGCTGGGACCGACCAGGCCAACGACTTCGCCAGGGGCGACGATCATGTTGACGTCGCGCAGCGCTTCGACCGCCGTGTCGCCTTCGCCGTAACGTTTGCGCAGGCCTTCGATGCAAATGCCGAGGCCGGCGCTTTGGGTTGATAGGGCGGATGAGCTCATTCGTCAGCCTCCAATCGCCGCCGCCGGGTCGGCCTTGAGCGCGACGCGGATGGCTAGAATGCTGGCAATTGCGCAGATCAGCATGACCAGCACGAAACCGCGTACGGCGTCGCCGGGCTCCAGCAGAACGTATTTGGGGAAGACTGGCGCCCAGGCCGTGGCTACGGTTTTTCCGACCATGAAGCCGATCAGGCCGAGTCCGAGCGCCTGTTGCAGGATCATCCCGGCGATCGTGCGGTCGCGGGTGCCGATCAGCTTGAGCACGGCAATTTCACGAATCTTGCCAATGGTCATGGTGTAAATGATGAAGGCCACGATGGCCGCGCTGACGATGGACAGGATGACGAGAAACAGGCCGATCTGTCGCGCCGAATTGGCAATCAGCTTGGCGATCAGGATTTCGTTCATTTCCGCTTGCGTGTGTGCCTGTACGTGTTTCCAGCGCTCAATGTTGCGCGCGACTTCCGTGGCTGAATGGCCCTCTGCAACCCGTACCAGCACGGTGTTGACGTTGTGGCTGATGGTTTGCGACGACTGGATCGCTTCAAGCAGTCCGGGCGCGCCGGGACGGTTCAGCGCCGGATTGGCGGCGGTGCGCGTACGCTCGTTGCGGATGGCGTCGTTGTCCTTGAGGAATTGAGCTTCCTGCCCGTCTTTTAGCGGGATGTAGATCATCGGGTCGCCGCCGGAGGAGACCATGCGCCGGGTTACGCCGACGACGGTGTAGTCATGGCGGCGAATGCGGATGCGGTCACCCACGACGAAGCCGGTCTTCACATCGACCACCGCCTCGTAGTGGCTGCGCATGATCTGCCGGCCGGCCACGAGATAGGGCGGTTCGCCGGGCTGGCCGGGCTCGAAGCCGACGACCATGACGCGCACTTCGTCGGCATTCGCGCCGCCGCTCTTGCTCACCTGCATGGTGAGGTAGGTGACATTCGCCGCACGTTGCACGCCCGGCATGCCGAGAATGTCGCGATAGACGTCGTCGCGCAGGCTGGACGACTCGGCGTAGGGGCCGAGCGTATTCTTCTGCACGACCCACAGATCGGCGCCGCTGTTGGCCAGCAGCACCTGCGCGTCATCGACCATGCCGCGATAGATGCCGGCCATGCTCAGCGTGACGCCGATAAGCAGCCCCAGACCCATGCCGGTGAGAACAAACTTGGGCCAGGAATGGAGGATGTCGCGTCCGGCCAGGCTGATCATTTGCCCGATCCTGTCAACGCGGTAACGACCTTGATGGCGCTGTCGGCCGTAAGCTCTTTCTCGCTGTATGCGACGACGCGCTCGCCTTTGGATAATCCGTCAATGACTTGAATATTGCCATCCATGCCAGCGGCGGCACGTTTTACCACGGTAAATTGAAGCCCGCCGTCGACCAGTTTCCAGACGCCGGTTTTGTCGCCCTGATAGCGGAGAGCGGCGTTTGGAACGACAAGCGCCTTGCTGATGGTGGGGAGCTGCAAGGTGATTTCGGCGATTTCGCCGACCGAAAGCGCCGCCGGAATACGCTCGAAGCTGACCTGGGCGATGCGTTCCTCGGTGACGCTGTCGGCGATCAGATCAACGCGGGCGACCCTGCCGGGGAACGTGATTCCCGATTGCGAGCGCAGTTTAATGCTGGCCAATAGACCGGGCTGGAGTCCGCTGGACCGGCTTTGATCGAGCCTGAGTTTGATCCACAGGCTGGCCGGATCGATCATGCGCACGGCGCTTTGTCCGGCAACGAGGGTCGACCCAGGTTCGGCATCGCGTGCGGTGATCACACCATCGACCGGCGCGATCAGGCGAATTTTGGCACGCTGCGCCAACAGGCCGGCATGTTCAGCCGCAAGGCGCGCCTGATCCTGGCGGGTGCCGGCCAGCGTGGCGTCGGCGGCGTTGAGCTGGGCCATCGCTGACTGTTCTTCCTGGAGCTTGCCGTCGACGACGCTGCGCGTAACGAAGGCCTTGTCACCCAGTTCGACATAACGTCTGGCGTTGGAGCCGGCGAGTTTGAGCCGCACCTGCGCGTCGCGTCGTTGCGCTTCAGCGGCATCGATACTGCTACTGGCTCGTGCCAGTGCCGCACCACCGGCCGTAGCGCGCTGATCAAGGTCGATGGGGTCCATTTCGGCCAGCACTTGCCCGGCCTTGACGGCTTCGCCGACATCCACGGCAACGCTTTGCACACGGCCGGCGATGGTCGGCCCGATCTGGTAGCTGCGCCGGGCCTCGACGGTGCCAACGCCGAACAGCGTGGGTGACAGATCGGCTTCAACGACCTCGGTTACCGTCACCTTGGTTGGTGCCAGCGGCCCGCTGCGTGCAACGATCAGGCCGAAGCCGCCAAGCAAGGCGACGACGGCCAGGATTAGCAGGCTTTTCTTCAGGTTGAAACGTGTGCTCATTGGCTTTCCTTCAGGCTGTGCAGGACCAGGGGGAAAATCTGTTCAGCCGTCTGGTGCATGGCCTGCACGTTATCGGCGAGCATGGATTGCATGACCAGCCCCTGAATCGAGCCGAGAAAGAGGGTGGCGGCGGCACTGACATTTACATTTCGATTGATTTCATTGCCTGCAGCGGCGGCCACGATGAGGCCGGAAATAAGTCGGCGATAGCGCTGGAGCAACTTGCGTACCGCCGCCTTGATGGCCGAGTCGGCCGGCTGCTGCAATTCGTTGAAAATCAGGCGCGGTACGCCGGGCCGGGCGATGACGAAGTCGACATGGCTGAAAAACACCTGCCGCAGCCCGTCGATCGGGTTTGCCGCCTGTTTTGCAGCCGCCTCCAGCGTGGTGAGCAACTCGTTCTCAACCCACTCAATGGCAGCCAGCCAGATCGACTCCTTGTTCGGGAAGTGGCGAAACAGCGCGCCCTGCGTGACGCCGATCACGTCCGCAATCTCCTGCGTCGTGATCTGCGCGGGGCTGTGTTTGGCGGCAAGCGCAATCACCGTTTCGATGATTTGCGTTTGTCTGGTTTCCGAGCTGAGACGGGTCGCGACGGAAAGTGGTTTCTTGGCGGAGCTCATTTTTCGTTAAGTAAGTAATCAGTTGCTTACTATTATAGCGAAGAATTAACCACTCTCTAACTTGACGTTGCAAGCTCGTCGTTGGGGCTATGCAGACGGCCACAGGCGCGTGCCTGGGGAAAGGCGCGGGATTGATTTTTCCTATCGTTTTATCGTTCTGCGCCCGGCCTCCGCGTGACTCAAAAAATGACATCCTGGCTGGAAAGCCGCGCCAGGCGCGGGTTTCCGGGTGAAGGCCAATTCAGACCAGCGCCTTGGTGACGATCTCCGCCACGTCGCGCGACAGGCCGGGTGTGTCGCGAATCCGCTCGAGCGCCGCCCTGGCATGGGCCTGGCGGTCGGTGTCGAATTTTTTCCAGCGGTCAAAACAGCGGGCGATGCGCGATGCCACCTGCGGGTTGAGCGCGTTGATCTCGATGGTGCGCTCGGCGATGAAGGCGTAGCCGCTGCCGTCGGCGGCGTGAAAGCGCACGTGGTTGGCGGCGCCGAAGGCGCGGATGAGGGCGTAAATCTTGTTCGGGTTCTTGATGTCGAAGGCGGCATGGCCGAGCAAGGCCTTGACGCTGGCGATAGTGCCGGGCAGGCGCGAGGTGGACTGCACGGCAAGCCACTTGTCCACCACCAGCGGTTCGTCTTTCCATCTGGCATAAAAGGCATCCAGCGCTTTTTGCCGCTCGGGGCAGTCGGTGTTGGCGAGCGTGGTGAGCGCCGCCATGGCGTCGGTCATGTTGTCGGCGTGTTCGAACTGCTGGTAGCAGAGCGCGCGGATGGACGGGTCATCGAGTTCCATCAGGTACGACAGGCACAGGTTGCGCAGCGAGCGCCGGCCGGCCGAGGCGGCGTCGGGCGAATAGGCGCCGTTGTTGCCCATCGCCTTGTGGCAGGCGAGCAGTTCTTTTTTGAGCGTGGTGGCGATGGCGCGGCGCAGGCTGTTGCGCACCAGGTGCAGCGCGTCGGGGTCCACTGTGTCCATGTCTTCGGCCAGCGTGGTCTCCGAGGGCAGGTTGAGGGCTTCGGCGGCAAAGGCCGGGTCGCTTGCGGCATCTGCAAGCACGCGGCCAAAAGCGCCCAGGAAACTCGCCGGGATGTCGAACACCCTGCCTTTGCGCGCGGCCGCAACGCCGCCGAGGATGAGGTTGGTGGCGAGGCGCTGGCCCGCTTCCCAGCGGTTGAAGGCGTCGGCGTCGTGCGCCATCAGGTGCGCGAGTTCGGCTTCGGTGTAGGGATACTTGACGATGACCGGCGCGGAAAAGCCGCGCAGTATCGAGGGCACCGGTTTGGCGCTGATGTTGACAAAGACAAAACTCTGCACAGGCTCGAGCAGCGACAGCACGCGCGTGCCGGCACCGGCCGTGGCTTCGCCCTCGAGTTGCAGCGCGATGTCATCGCCCGCAGCATCAACGAGACCGATGGCGAAGGGTATGTGCATGGGCAGTTTGTCGTCCTGCCCCGGCGTCGCGGGGCAGGACTGCCTGAGCTTGAGGGTACAGGTTTGCGCCTTGTCGTCGTAGGTCGTGGCAACCTCGAGCACCGGCGTGCCGGCCTGCGCGTACCAGCGGCGGAATTGGGTGAGATCCGTGCCGGATGCGTCCTGCATCGCCTGCACAAAATCGTCGGTGGTCACGGCCTGGCCGTCGTGACGCTCAAAGTACAGGTCCATGCCCTTGCGGAAGTTTTCGGCGCCGAGCAGCGTGTGCTGCATGCGCACCACCTCTGCGCCTTTTTCGTACACCGTCATGGTGTAGAAATTGCGGATTTCCATGTAGGCGGCCGGGCGGATCGGGTGGGCCATCGGGCCGGCGTCCTCGGGGAATTGCATGGCGCGCAGGCTGCGCACCTCCTGAATGCGCTGCACCGGGCGCGAATACATGTCGGCGCCGTACTCCTGGTCGCGAAACACGGTGAGCCCTTCCTTCAGCGACAACTGGAACCAGTCGCGGCAGGTGACACGGTCGCCGGTCCAGTTGTGGAAGTACTCGTGCGCGATGACGCGATCGATATTCTGGTAATCGACGTCGGTGGCGGTGTCGGGGCGGGCCAGCACGTATTTGGTGTTGAAAATATTCAGGCCCTTGTTCTCCATGGCCCCCGAGTTGAAGTCGCCGACGGCGGCAATCATGTACTGGTCGAGGTCGAGTTCGAGGCCGAACACGTCCTCGTCCCATTTCATTGCGCTCTTGAGGCTGGCCATCGCAAAGCCGCACTGGTCAAGCTTGCCCGGCTCGACATAAATGGCGAGTCGCGCCTTGCGCCCCGACCTTGTGATGAACCAGTCCTCGAGCATGTCGAGTCTGGCCGCGACCATCGCAAACAGGTAGCAGGGTTTGGGGAAGGGGTCTTCAAATTTCACCCAGTGCCGGCCATCGGGCTCCTCGCCGTTGCCGATGAGGTTGCCGTTGGAGAGCAGCACCGGGTATTTTTCGCGGTCGGCGTGAATGGTGTTGGTGTAGCGCGCCATCACATCGGGGCGGTCGACAAAATAGGTGATGCGCCGAAAGCCCTCGGCCTCGCATTGCGTGAAAAACCCGCTCTTGGTGCCGTACAAGCCCTCAAGCTTGGTGTTCTTTTGCGGCACGATGCGCACCACCGTCTCGAGCGTGAATTTTTTCGGCGTCCTGGCAATGGTCAGCAGTTCGGGGCTGACGCTGTATTCGGCTGCGTCGAGCATGCGGCCGTCGATGGCCACCGACACCAGCTCGACTTCTTCGCCGTTTAGCACCAGCGGCGCCCTGGCATCGGCCGCGGCCGGATTGCGCTTCATCGCAATGCTGGCCTTGACCAGGGCATGGTCGATGTGGATTTCCACGTCAAGATCGACGGTGGAAATCAGGTAGGGCGGCGGGGTGTAGTCCTTGAGATAAATGGTCTGGGGCGTGGGTTCGCGCATGGTGGTCTCGGCTGGTCGGTCAATGGTGGGCTGGCGAGGGGGGCCGGCGGGGTGATGGCGGGTTGCTGACGGGTGCGGAAGGAAGCTTATTGGAGCATATCGGGATGAAAGCGTTCATTTCGCCTTTTTTCTGGCGGGCGGTGGTCTTTTTCCGATTGATGTTCTTGGCGCCGGTTCGCGTCCTACTTCCCGCCCGCTCCCTGCATCAACTTCCTGATTCCCGGCAGCCCCGCCTCTGCCATGAACCGATGGCCCTCGACCGTCAGGTGCACCGCATCACCGATGTACAGCGCGCGCTTTTGCTGCGGCGTCAGCGGTGCGAGTGCATCAAAGGGGTCGGCGTGGGCGATGCCGTTTTGATCGAGAAAGGCGCGAAACTCGGCGTAGGGTAGCGGCTTGGGCATGATCAGCTGGTCGTACATCGGGATGCCGAATACCAGCAGGCGCGCGCCGATTTTCCCGGTGTCGGCCTTGAGTTTGAGGATCAGTTCGCGCGTCAGCTTCCACGAATCGGAGTCCCAGTAAAAGGCCGGGTCGTACTGCGGTGGCGGTGGTGCTGCGGGCGCCTTGGCTGCGGCAGGGGCGGCCGGCGTAGCCGCCACTGCCGCCGGTTTGGCGTCCCTGAGAGCGCGCTTGTAATTGAGATTGGTCTCCAGCCGGTCTTTGAGCGTGTCCAGAAACTGGAACGCGGCCGAGTTGTTCCACAGCCAGCGTATGGACTTGCGGTGCTTGACCTGAACGCCGCGCACCCAGGACTGGTTGGTGTATTCGTTCTTGAGCGGATTGGGCCTGCCCTTGTCGCGCGAGGTCGAGTTGTTCCAGACGTCGTTGCCCCAGAAAAACGTCAGCAGCACGTAGTCGGGCTGGTAGTTGCGCGCGCGCAAATACAGCATCTGCACCTGTTCCCAGGTGCCGCTGCCGTCGATGCCAAAGTTCATGATCTCGACCGCCTTGCCCGAGCTCTGCGTGAGAGCTTTTTCCCAGTGCGTCTTGAATTTGGCCTGCTGCGGTGTGTAGAGCGAGGCGGTGAGCGAATCGCCGAGCAGCGCGACGCGAATGGTATCGGCCGGTTTGGCGCGCGGGTACTCGCGGTCGGCCATGCCCTCGCTGTTGGTGGTGACCAGCAGCGTGCTCTCGTACATGTTATCGAGATGCTCCGACAGGTTGGGGCAATAGACATTGCCCATGACGGCGTCAAGGCACAGGATGCGCGCCTCGCGCCGCGGCGAGTCGATGGCGCGCAGCGCCAGTTCGAGGGCAAGAAAGAACAGCACCACCGAACAGCCGACCAGCACGAAGGGTATTGCGATCCGGCGCAGACGCGACATGAAATGGAACCCGGGACGTGAAGGCGCACATGATAGCGGGTAGCGCGCGCGGGCAGCGGGGGAGGGGCGGGAGAGATGATAAAATCGCGCCACGATGATGGAACACACCAAGCTTGAACACGCGGTAGAGGGCTCGTCAGACCGCGTCTTCGGGCTGCTGTTTGCGGCGATATTCGCCGGCATCGGGCTGTGGCCGCTGGTGTTCGGCGGCGGTGGGCTGCGTCTCTGGTCACTTGTCATCGGCGCGGTGTTTCTTGGTCTTGCATTGCTGCTGCCGCGCGCGCTTTCGCGGCTCAATCGCGCCTGGATGCAACTGGGGCTGCTGCTCAACCGCATTGTCAGCCCGGTGGCCATAGGCATTGTGTATTACCTGACGCTGCTGCCCACGGCGCTGCTGATGCGCCTGTTCGGCAAGCTGCCGCTGCAACTCAAGTACGAGCCCGAAGCCGCCACTTACTGGATCACGCGCGAGCCCCCCGGTCCCGATCCTAAATCCATGCAAGATCAGTTCTGACGCCGCCATGTCCTTCATCAAAGAGCTGTGGAAATTCCTTCGCGTGCGCAAGAAGTTCTGGCTGGCGCCGCTGCTCTTGATGAT
>ENA-ORBV01000377-ORBV01000377.1-microbial-mat-metagenome-genome-assembly--contig:-NODE-377-length-102388-cov-19.191348_pt1 | contig 102388 bp, 103 predicted proteins | sample MGYA00237777_ERZ505514 | MGnify/ENA primary metagenome ERZ505514 (study PRJEB26160, sample SAMN06269048) | microbial mat metagenome | isolation source: Oligotrophic lake microbial mat | place...
GTCACCCCCTTTGGGTGACTATGACAACCGGACAGATGTCGTGCTACAGAACCGGACAGATCACGAACTCGCAACACGCATCACCACCCCGCCTTGACGAATATGCATAACGTGCATATATTATAGGCATGCCTGCCGAATTCGAACCGAACAAAGGATACGGCAAACATCCGAAAGCATGGTGTGTCGCTTGCCGAGAGTGACGGGGTGCTGAATGATCCTCTCGCGCTCACCATCGAGGATGACACTGCCGCCGGCAAACAGCGGTTTGTCACCATCGGAATGTACACATTCGGCGCGCTGAGGGTCGTGGTTCACACTGAGCGGAGCAGCGGTTCACGAACCATTTCTGTGCGCATGGCCGACCCCAGAGAACGGGGAAATTATGAAAAAAGTGTATGACTTTTCCAAAGGAAAGCGTGGCGCGGTGATTCCCGCTGCAGGCAAGACCCGCATCACCATCTACATGGACGATGCGATTGTCAGCCACTTCAAGTCCCTGTCGGAGAAAACCGGCAAGGGCTATCAGACGCTGATCAACGAAGCACTCAAGGCCCAAGTGGGCCTTGCGGAGCAGCCGGTAACACAGGAACTTGTTCGGAAAATCGTGCGCGAGGAGCTTGCGGCGCATGGTTGAGCGTCAACAACAATGCCGATGGAAGCAAGCCCGTATGAAACGAAGTGCCCCCAGGGGGACTTCCTTCGGGGCGAAATACGGGACTTATTTCCCCGTAATCCGCTTGCGCTCCCCCCGGGCTACGCTCTCTGATAATTACGGACATCAATGAAAATACACGAACTCGTCACCCGCTGTGCCCTCGCCCGCGAAAGCGCTGATCCGATGACCGCTATGCGCGAGGTGCTGGAAAGCCTCAGCACCCGGGTCGAAGAAATCGAGCTGGCCCTGAGCTATGTCTCCGGCACCGGCGGCAATGCGCGCCAGGTGTTTTACCGTTCACCCGACCTGACGCTGCTCAAGGTGCGTTTCCCCAACGGCCGGCGCACGCCGCCGCATGATCACGGCACCTGGGCGTCGATCCTGTTGCTGTCGGGCGAGGAAAAAAACACGCTCTACCGCACCGACAACAGTCAGCTACGCCGCGCCAGTGAAGTCACACTGAAACGGGGCGCAATACTGAACATGCGCGCCGAGACGGCGCATGTCGCGGAATGCCTGGGCGCCACACCGGCCATCGGGCTGCATGTCTACGGCGGCGACATTTTCGAGCTGCCGCGGCGGATGTGGCACCCGCAGACGCTGCAAGCACACCCGCTCGACTGGGATCTCTACGAAACTTTTGCCCGCATGGCCTCGGCAGCGGACGGCGCTCCCACACCCTGAAGCTCGGCAGCATAAGTGCCTGCATGAAATGAAGTGGAATACGGAATTCGTGTTCCCGTAATACGCGGGGTTTATCCTGATGGTGTTGCAGGGCTCCTTACGGGCTTCGAACTCTGCGGAGATTAACCGGCATACTCTCCGCACCATCAGCGGCGAATCTTGTGACCCCACAAGCTAATGCAGAGTGTTGTGTTTTTCTCTGCCCTTTAGAATCATAAATAATTGATTTTATTGATATTTTCAGAAATGCCGCCCACCCCAAAAGTTAGCGTTCACTAGCTCACTTGCTATTTGTGCATTGCAGCACGAGAATCCGCCCTCTCCTTTAACAACAACAAAGGAGGCCGGTATGGATACCGACCCGCGTCTGAAGCAGTCCCGCGCAGCACTTACCCTCGCCGCCCTCGGTATCGTCTTCGGCGACATCAGCACCAGCCCGCTCTACGCGGTCAAGGAAACCTTCGCGTCCGGCCACGGCATTCCCCTCGAAACTGAAACCATTCTCGGCGGCATCTCGGCCATCCTGTGGGTGCTGATGCTGGTGGTGTCGCTGAAATACGTGGTGCTGATCATGCGCGCCAATAACCGCGGCGAAGGCGGCATCATGGCGCTGCTGGCGCTGGCCGCTTCCGCCTGTAAAAACAACCCCCGCCAGTACGCCGTGATCCTGTTCGCCGGGCTGGCCGGCGCGGCATTGTTCTACGGCGATGCCGTACTGACTCCCGCGATATCCGTGCTCTCTGCCGTCGAAGGCCTGGAAGTCGGCACCACGGCATTAAAACCTTATGTGCTGCCGATCGCAGTCAGCGTGCTGATCATGCTGTTTTCTTTCCAGCGTTTGGGCAGCGCCCGTGTTGGCGCCTGGTTCGGCCCCATCGTCATCCTCTGGCTGCTGGCGCTGGGGGCTGCTGGTCTGCACGGCATCGCACAGTCACCAGCCATTTTGCAGGCACTGAATCCAACCCACGCGATTATGTTCGTTACCCAGCACGGCTTCGCCTCATTCGTTGTGCTCGGCGCGGTGCTGCTGGCCTTTACCGGCGCCGAGGCGCTGTATGCCGACATGGGGCATTTCGGCAAGGAATCGATCCGCATTGCCTGGTTCGGGCTGGTGTTTCCGGCGCTGGCGTTGAATTACCTGGGACAGGGTGCCCTGCTGATGGTCAATCCGTTAGCTGTGCAGAATCCGTTTTTTCTGCTCTATCCGGGGTGGGCCCTGTACCCGATGGTGGCTCTGGCGACAGCGGCCACTGTAATCGCCTCACAGGCGACGATTTCTGGCACCTTTTCGCTGACGCGGCAGGCAATCCAGCTCGGTTACCTGCCGCGGATGAGTGTGCTGCATACCTCCGTGAAGGAAGTGGGACAGGTCTACATGCCGGCAGTGAACTGGGTACTGCTGGCGGTGGTGCTGGCCGCCGTCATCGGTTTCGGTTCGTCATCCAAACTCGCTTCGGCCTACGGTGTTGCCGTCACAGGCACGATGATGATCGACACTTTCCTGACTTTTTTCGTGATCCGCAAAGTCTGGGGTTACAACCTCGGGCTGAGCATCGCCGCCACCGGTTTTTTCATCCTGCTCGATCTGGCGTTTTTCTCGTCGAGCCTGCTCAAAATCAGCAGCGGCGGCTGGTTTCCGCTGGTGCTGGGCGCGATGATGTTTATGGTAATGCTGACCTGGTGGCGCGGCCGGCGCATCCTCGCCGATCGCCTGAAGACTTCAGCCATCCCGGTGCAGGATTTCCTCGGCTCATTGTTCAAGTACCCGCCGCACCGGGTGCCGGGCACTGCCGTGTTCATGGTTGCCGACGCCAGCGCGGTGCCGCATGCGCTGCTGCACAACCTCGCGCACAACAAGGTGCTGCACGAACGCGTGATATTCCTCACCGCCGTAGTCGAGGAAACACCCTGGGTGCCGTTCAATGAACGCGTCGCAGTGGAAGCGCTGGGCAACGGCTGCTGGCGCATCCGCGTGCGTTTCGGTTTCAAGAACCGCACCGATGTGCCGCAGGCGCTGGCGCTGTGCCGCGAACACGGCCTCGATTTCGAGATGATGGAAACCTCGTTTTTCCTCAGCCGCGAAACGCTGATCCCGGTAATCGGCGACGGTGGCATGGCCCTGTGGCGGGAGCGCCTGTTCGCCACCATGGCGCGCAATGCCAGCAGCGTGGTCGAGTATTTCCATCTGCCGGCCAATCGCGTGATCGAACTGGGTACGCGGATCGAAATATAAGCCTGGCTGACCGATTACCTGGAAACCACGTTCATGGTTCGACAGGCTCATCACGGACGGAACTCAAAATGACCGTTCGCCCTGAGCCCGTCGAAGGGTAACGGTCCCTTTTTCAGGCGCTCCAAAATTCGAGGTTCAACCTCAACGGCGTACGCCCGGCGTTTCCAGCGGTAACCCGGCAGCGCGCCGGGCCAGGTACAGCTCGAGGTCCAGCAGTTCATCCGAACCAAACGCCGGCATCGCCGCGCGCACGCCGAAATAACAGGCACGCAGGCGGCGGTGCAGCGAGCCCACGCCCTGCCATTCCAGACGATACGCAGGGTAGGCGTTGCCGTGGCCTTCGCTGATGGTCTCGGCGAGCAGCTTGCGGCCCGCGTTCTGAACGTGGCAATTCACGCAGGCGAGGTTCATCTGTCCCTGGCGGCGGGAATAAATGTCACGTCCTCGTTCGAGATGCGGGCGATTGGCGGCTTCCACCGCAACCGCCACCGGCATCCCGCGCGACTGGTGCGCCACGTAGGCGGTCAGCGCCAGCAGTTCTTCCGACTCGAACTGCAGCGGATCGGCAGCCTGATTGCGCTCGCGGCAGATGTTGATGCGGCCTTCGATATTGCTGACCTTGCCCGTCGCGGTATCGATCCGCGGATAACGCGCCGCAACGCCTTTCATGCTGACTGGCGCATCCTGGTGGCAGCCGGCGCAGGACCTGTTGTTACGGCCTGCCAGGGCATTCCATGATTTTTCACCGCGCGCGACCCATAACATGCCGGGATTGGCGAAATCATCCGCCTGCAACGCACGGACATCGGCGCCGGCATAACTGATGCCGGAGCGCGGCGGCTGCGCGGCGGCAACCGCGGCGCACTGCAGGACCAGTAGAACAAGCGCGGCCTTTCGCAATAACCGCAATGTCACGGACCGGTCACCGCCAGTTGCACGCGCTCTTCGCCGCGCCGGCCGGCATCATCAACCCACTGGAAAACCAGCTCGCCGCTGTCCCGCGCCACCGTGAAAAACTCCAGCGACGGATTGGCGGCCATGCCCGAGCCCATTTCGGCACGAAAGATCTCCGCGTCGTTGTAACGCACGCTCAGCGCATTGATCACGTTCTTGGCAATGGCGCGGCCGTTGACGTCAAAACGGAACCCCGTCTCCATCGGATGCTGGATGGCAATGCGCACACTGATCACTTCGCCGCGCCTGGCCGTTTTCGGCAACTGAATCCGCGCCAGCATGTCAGCCCGCGTCCAGACAGGCCGACTCGGTCACTTCGACCTCAGCGCTGCCCGACCAGAACGAACCGTCGGACAACTGGGAAATCGCCAGCACGACCTGCGTACCATTGAGCCGCACCCGGGTGGAGATTTCCGCCCGGCCGGTGTGCGGCCCGAGCACGAACTTCGCAATCAGCGGCCGCGGATTGCGCGGCGACAGCAGCGTGATGCTGCGCACATGGTTGGTTGCGGTCATCGGGTTGTCGACGCTGACTTTCAGCGGTACGGAATGGCCGTTGTCGGCCAGCCGCGGCGTGTCGATGGTGACCCGCCCGGGCGTCAGCGCAGCACCCCCGGTGATGTCGCGGACCAGCGTCGCCAATGGATCCGCCGGGGTCTGGGCACGCGCCAACCCTGCGGCCATAGCCCACAGCCCGGCACACCACAAAAGGAAATTACGACGATTCGGCATCAGAAGTATCGGTATGCATCACCGCAAAGTCTGCAAATAAGCGACGACATCCTCGATCTGCTGCGCGGTCAGGATGGGTTTGCCGCGGTATGCTTCGGCGACCCGGGTCAGTCCATTGACACGGTAATAGGACGGCATCACCGTATCACGATTGAGGCGCGATTGGTCCGCCACCCGCAGCCGCAGTTGCGCCGCGCTCAAACGCGCACCGACACCCGACAGCGGCGGTGCGACATTACCCATGAAACGTTCGCCGGATTCCGGCACTGCATGGCAGAGCAGGCAATTCGCATCGCGCCCCGCCATCACCGTGCGGCCCCGCACCGGATCGCCCGGCACCGATGCCAGCGGCACGGGAATCGCATCCCCGGTCACGGCAAATGCGGGCAACGGAACGGTAGCGGCAGGAACCACCGCGCAGCCGGCAACGGCGCCGAACGCAGCAATCCACCACGTCCGGCGCAGGTTGCCGAGCGGCCTCTGCATCTAGACCAGCGTCAGCCCCTGATGCTTCAGCGGCAGCGTGTGCACCGGTTTGCCGGTCGCCGCAAAAATCGCATTCAGCACCGCCGGCGCCGTCACGCAGATCGTCGGCTCGCCCACGCCGCCCCAGAAATCGTAGGTCGGCACAATCACGGTTTCGATCTTGGGCATCTGCGCGAGGCGCGCGATTGGATAGGAATGGAAATTCAGCTCCACCGCGCGACCATCCTTCACCGTGATCTCGGACTGCAGCGAATCGAAACCATAGGCCACCGAACCCTCGACCTGGGCGGCAATCGTCGCCGGATTGACTGCGTGACCGCAGTTGGTCGCCAGCACCATGCGGTGCACCTTGACCTCGCCCTTGCTGCTGACCGAAACCTCGGCCACCGCGGCGGAATAACTGGCATACCCCATGAACTGGGAGATGCCGCGGAACACGCCCTTCGGCAGCGGCTTGCCCCAGTCACCCTTCTCTGCGGCCGCATCCAGCACGGCCAGATGCTTGGGATGATTTTTCATCAGCGCCCGGCGGAACTCCAGCGGATCCTTGCCCGCCGCCTTGGCCACCTCGTCCATGAAACACTCAAGGAAAATGCCGTTCTGGTTGGTATTGACGCCACGCCAGGGACCGACCGGCACATGGGTGTTGCGCATCGCGTATTCAGTGCGCATGTTGGGCACCGTGTAACCGATCTGCGCGTCATGCGGCTCGGACCACAGGCCCTGCAACTGGCGACGATCCTTGCCGTCCTTGATGTTGTGCGGCGCCAGCCAGGCATTGATCGACTGGCCGGAAACACGAACGTGCATGCCGACCAGATTGCCGTTGCTGTCAAGGCCCGCCGACAGCTTGCACTGCGCGATCGGGCGGTAAAAATCATGCGCCTGATCTTCTTCGCGACTCCAGATCAGCTTCACCGGTGTGCCCGGAAACTGTTTGGCTATCATCGTGCCCTGCCGCACGTAGTCCTGGGTGCCGCCGCGCCGGCCAAAGCCGCCACCGAGACCGTGGTTGTAGGCCTCGCATTGCGCCAGTGGTACGCCCGAAGCCGTCGACAGCGCCGCCAGCGACGCTTCCGCGTTCTGGCTGGGCATCCACACTTCGGCCTTGTCAGCGGAAATCCTGACCGTACAGTTGTTGGGTTCCATGCAGGCATGCGCCACGAACGGCAGGCTGTACACCGCCTCGACTTTTTTCGCCGCGCCGGCAATCGCGCCCGGGGCATCACCAACATTGATGTCGGCAAAGGCATCGCTCGCGGTCAGGCCTTCCTTCAGATGCGCCGCAATGGCTGCGCTCGACTGTTTGCCGTGCGCGCTTTCATCCCAGACGATCGGCAATGCATCCAGCGCCGTCTTGGCCCGCCACCAGGTGTCGGCCACCACTGCCACCGCGGTGTCGCCAACCCTGACTGCGCCGCGAACACCACGCCGGCCCTTGATCTTGCTGTCGTCGAAACTGACCAGTTTGCTGCCATATACCGGGGCATCCTTGATCGCCGCATGCAACATGCCGGGTAGTTTCAGGTCGATCGAGAACATCTTGCCGCCGTTGACCTTGTCGGCGGTATCCAGCCGTTTCATCGGCTTGCCCGCGACTTTCCATTCGCGCGGGTTTTTCAGCTTGATGCTTTTCACGTCAGGCGGCGTCAGTTTTGCGGCTGCCGTCGCAACCTTGCCGTATGAGGTCTTGCGTCCGGAAGCGGCATGGCTGATGACGCCGTTGACGACGGTCAGTTCTCCTGCCGGCACACCCCACTCATTGGCCGCAGCCTGCAGCAGCATGATGCGCGCTGCGGCGCCGCCCTGGCGCACATAATCCTGCGAACCGCGGATGCCGCGGCTGCCGCCGGTGGCCATGTCGCGCCAGACGCGTTTGCGCGCCAGGTTGCCGCCGGGGGTGATCTGCTCAATCGCCACTTTTTTCCAGTCGCATTCGAGTTCTTCGGCGACCAGCTGGGCCAGCCCGGTATGCGTGCCCTGGCCCATTTCGGCACGGGCAATGCGGATCACGCAACTGTCGTCGGGTTTGATCACCACCCAGGCATTCACTTCGGTGGCGGCATCCTGGGCGGCGGCAGATTTCGCGCCGAAAGGCAGGCTGAGTCCCAATGCCAGGCCGCCGCCGGCAGCGGCGGAGCCGACGATGAAACGACGGCGGGAAATATTGGCAATTCGGCTGGTGATGTTGTCGGTGTTTTTGCTGGCGGCTTTGCCGGAGATTTTCTTGGTCATGGTTGTTCTCCTCAGGCCTGGCTTGCGGATTGTTCGTTGACCACCGCGACCACTTCGTCACCGGTCGGTCCTGCACCCATGTGGATCACCGAGCCGCCACCCTTGCCGGTGCCGGCGGCGAGGTGCACTGCCGCACGGATGCGCTGATAGGTGCCGCAGCGGCAGATGTTGGTCATCGCCTCGTCGATATCCTTGTCGGTGGGCTTGGGTTTTTTGGCCAGCAACGCGGTGGCCGCCATGATCTGACCGGACTGGCAATAACCGCACTGCGGCACGTCCAGTTCGACCCAGGCTTTCTGCACGGCGTGCGAACTGTCGCGCGACAGCCCTTCGATGGTCACCACCTTGTCGCCCGGCTTCACCGCGCTGACCGGCAGCACACAGGAGCGCACCACTTCCCCATTCAGGTGCACTGAGCAGGCGCCGCACTGCGCCACGCCGCAACCGTATTTGGTGCCGGTCAGGCCGACTTGTTCGCGGATCACCCACAGTAATGGGGTATCGGGTTCGACATCGACATCATGCGAACGACCGTTGATGTTCAGTTGGGCCACGTTTGTCTCCTAGCGTTGATTCGGATGGTGCGCCGTCAAAGCATGCTGCGCAGTCACTGATTTCCTCGGGATGTTTTGCATCTGCGATCGAATGTCGCAATAAGGCACGCTTACGCACACTGGTTAGCAGATTATGCCTGCGCCCGCCCAAGGTCAACTCAAAACCAGAGTTTGTCTTTACCCGGGTCAGGACTACCGCCGGCCACGGCGTCCGCCAGCCTGCCATTGTTGGAGCAGTGCCTGGATATCGGTCATTTTTCCAGAGTCGCTGCGCAAATAGTCAAGAAAGGTCCGGCCAACAATCGACAGCGGCCTCGTCCTGGAGTAAACCGCATACCATTTTCGTTCAATCGGGAATCCCGCGACGTCCAGCAATGCCAGTTCACCCTGGACGGATTCCATCGAAAGCGCGTGCAACGACAACACCGCGACTCCGAAGCCGCCAGCGACAGCCTGCTTGATCGCCTCGTTGCTGCCCAATTCCATGCGCACTTTCGGCCTGAAGCCGTGGCGGACGAAATAGCGTTCGCTGGCCATGCGAGTCCCGGAACCCGCCTCGCGCACCAGAAACGGCAGATCGCCAAGGGCTGACAGCGGCAGGCGGCGTTTACCGACCAGCGGATGACTGCGCGATGCCACCAGCACCAAAGGGTTATCCAGTACCGGGTGCGCATGAATATCCAGATCGGTTGGCGGCACGCCCATGATGTACAGATCATCGCGGCTGGACATCAGCCGCTCGACCACATCATCGCGACGCGCGACTTCCAGAGCCAGATTAATGCCCGGGTAGGCCTCGGAAAACGGTCCGAGCAGGCGCGGCACAAAATAAGTCGCCGTGGTTACTGCTGAAACACGCAGCGCACCCCGACGCAGTCCCTGAAGGTCGGCGACTGTCATTTCGAAGCGGGCCCAGGTATCGAACATCGCCCGTGCTGTTTCTAGCAACTCGGCCCCCGCGGCAGTCAGCAAAACACGGCGGCCTACCTGATCGAACAGCGGCATGCCGACTGCGCGCGCGAGTTCCCGGACCTGCACCGAAACTGTCGGCTGCGAAAGATGAAGTTCGTCCGCGGCACGGGTAAAGGAAAGCTGCCTGGCTACAGCTTCGAACACCCGCAACTGATTGAGTGTCATCGGCAAACGCTTGCGTTTACTCATGGGAACTGGTTTTCAAGAATTTTCATCTATAGGTTTTAATCTATGCGTTTAATAAAAATATATCATTTTTAATAATAACCCAGCCCGACTATCCTGCGCAGCACTTGTTCCCAATGCTGCTTAAAAAGGAAAAATGAACATGGACCTGAACCAGCCTCCGCAACTGACCCGCACTGCCGTTGCCATCATCGAAGGCGATGGCATAGGCCCGGAAATAATGACTGCCGCCCTGCGCATCCTCGACGCCGCAGGTGCGGAAATCGATTGGCAACCGATCGCTGCCGGCAAGCAGGTTTATGAAAGCGGGGTGAGCTCGGGCATTGCGGCAAACGCATGGTCAACACTGCGCAGCACCGGATTGCTGCTCAAAGCGCCGATTACCACGCCGCAGGGCGGCGGCTACAAAAGCCTGAATGTGACCATTCGAAAAACTCTCGGCCTTTATGCGAATGTACGGCCGTGCGTAACTTACCACCCGTACGTCGACACCCGTCATCCAGGCATGGACGTGGTGATCATCCGCGAGAATGAAGAAGACCTCTACGCTGGCATCGAGCACCGCCAGACCGATGAGGTGTATCAGTGCCTCAAGCTGATTTCACGGCCGGGTTGTGAACGCATTGTGCGCTACGCCTTCGAGTACGCACGCGCCAACGGCCGCAAACGGGTCAACTGCTTTACCAAGGACAACATCATGAAAATGACCGATGGCCTGTTTCATCAGGTATTCGACGAGATCGGCGCCGAGTATCCGGATATCGCGAGAGAGCACCGTATCGTCGACATTGGCGCTGCCCTGCTCGCCACCGAACCGGAACGTTTCGATGTCGTGGTGATGCCTAATCTTTATGGCGATATCCTGTCCGATGTGGCCGCGCAGACGGCGGGCTCCATCGGTATCGCGGGATCTTCCAATATCGGCGACCGCATCGCCATGTTTGAAGCCGTCCACGGCAGCGCGCCGGATATAGCTGGTAAAAATATTGCGAATCCTTCCGGCCTGATCCAGGCCGCCGTCATGTTGCTGAGCCACATCGGAAAACCCGACATCGCCGCGCGCGTGCAGAACGCCTGGCTGCGGACCATCGAGGACGGCGTTCATACCGGAGATATTGCCGGGCCGCAAACGGTCACGCATGTCGGCACCCGTGAATTTGCCGATGCAGTCATTGAACGCCTCGGCATGAAGCCGGAAAAACTGAAGAAGGTCGAGCCCAAGATCCGCAAACCCCATGCTGTCATAAGGGCAGGCGCCGCAAAATTGCCCGCGAAAAAAGGTGTCGTCGGCATCGACATTTTCCTGAACTGGCGCGACGGTGAGCCTGAAAAACTTGGAGTCAGTCTGGAAAATACCAGCGGCAAACTGTTCAAACTGGACATGATCACCAATCGCGGCGTGAAAGTATGGCCGGATGGGTTCCCTGAAACGCTCTGTACCGATCACTGGCGCTGCCGCTTCATGACCCGGGACGGCGGTGATGATGTCAGTCATCAGGAAATAATCGCACTGCTGGGACGTGTATCGGCAGCGGGCTTTGACTTCATCAAAACGGAACACCTTTGCACTTTTGACGGTGCGCCGGGTTATTCAATGGGACAGGGCCAATAAAATCTACGGCACTGCGGCACCGTTCATGCGGGCCAATATGGTTTGTGTGCGCCGCTGCAGATAGCTGGTGTTGCTGCCCGGGCCGTAACGGCGCGGGCTCGGCACAATGGCTGCCAGCCGCGCAGCTTGCTCGGCACCCAGCGCGGCGGCACTGGTGCCGTAATGATGGCGGGCCGCGGCTTCCGCACCGAACACGCCGTCATCCCATTCAATGACGTTCAGGTAAATCTCGAGGATGCGCCGCTTGCTCATGATGGTTTCGAGCATCACGGCAATGACAGCCTCCTGCGCCTTGCGCCACCACGCCCGTTCGCCGGAAAAAAACAGGTTTTTTGCCAGTTGCTGGGTGATGGTCGAACCGCCGGCGACGATTTCACCTTCGCGCAGGTTTTTTTCGTAGGCCTTCCGGATGCCCTCCCAGTCAAAGCCGTTATGGGTCGCGAATTTCGCGTCCTCCGCGGCAACCACCGCACGTTTCAGGTGGCCGGAAATGCGCTGGTACGGCACCCATTGCTGGCGCAGCCGGGCTTTGGGATCGTCCTCGCGCAGGATTTCGAGGCGTGCGCGCATGAACGCGGTCGACTCGGGGTTGTGGCTGGCCCAGTAGCAGATATGCACCAGAAACCAGAATTGCAACGCGGCCAGCACGATCAGCACCAGCAGCAGGGTGCGCCAGCTCCAGCGGAAGATGGATTTGAGCATGGTGATACGTCGATTTGAAGCGTGCTTTTGAATTGACCGGGTCGTCTGCCACACCGATATTACGCAAATTTCAGCGTAATGTTCCGCTTCAGCCGCGAAGTTTTTTGATCACCGGCGCAGTCTGTGGCCGCACGTCGCGCCAGATGTAAAAAGACTCCGCTGCCTGCTCAACCAGCATGCCAAGGCCGTCCACGGCTCGCTGCGCACCGCTGTGGCGCGCAAACGCAAGAAACGGCGTGTCACGGCCATAAACCAAGTCGTAGGCCAGTGCGCCGGGGGCAAAAATGTCTGCCGGCAGCGGCGGCATCGCGCCACTGAGGCCCGCGGAAGTAGCGTTAATGACCAAGTCAAATTGCGCTCCGGCGAGATCGGGATATGGCAAGGCCGAAATCCCACGCAGCGTGAAACTTGCGTGCTGCTGAAAACGCCTGACGAGGTTATGCGCCTTATCCAGTGTGCGGTTGGCAACCACCAGCAAGTCTGGGCGTTTCTCAAGTACCGGATGCATGACCCCCTGAGTCGCGCCACCAGCACCCATTAACAGTACTCGTTTGCCGCAAATCGGGAATCCGAGGTTTCGTTCTATATCGGTGACCAGGCCGATGCCGTCGGTGTTATAGCCGACAAGTTCTCCGCTTACGAGCTTAATCGTGTTGACGGCTTCGGCATCCACAACCCCACCAAACGAAATATCATTAGGCCTAACTTCCTTAAGCTTAAACGCCTCGCCCTTAAACGGTACTGTGACGTTCAGCCCCTTGCCGCCCCTGCGAAAAAACTCTTCGACTTTTTCGGAAAATTTATCTGACTCGCAAAAAAGCGTTGTGTAGACAATGTCCTGCCCGGTCTGGCGCGCAAACTCGGCATGGATCTGCGGCGATTTACTGTGCGCGACCGGGTTGCCGATCACTGCGTATTTATCGCTCAAACGGATCGCTCACTGGCTGACGAACTGATCCGCCCGCGTAAAGCTCCAGGTGCGGCTGATATGCAGGACATCGGTGTCGCGCGCGATGTCCGGCGGCAATGCCGCATAAGGCGCAGCCATTTTGACGATTTGCACCGTGGCGTCGTCCAGCACTTTGTTCCCGGAGGAACGATCAATCTGGATTCGCTCCAGGCTGCCGTCGGCCCTGATCGACACCGTCGCCACCAGACTGCCGTAAATCCGCTGGTCACGCGCGGCCTGCGGATAATTCATCTCGCCAATGCGTTCTATTTTCTGTCGCCAGTCTTCGATATAGCGCGCGAAGCGGTATTCCTGGGTGCGCGCGCCGACAAATTTGCGCCGCGGGCGTTCCTGATAGGCGTTCCAGTCGCGGCCGATCTGCGCCTCGAGCCGGGCGATCGCCAGACTGCGTTGCATCAGTTCCGTGCCATCGATCTCCGGCGCCTTTTCCGGCGTCGGTTGCGGCGCCGCTTTGGCCGGCGCACTGTCGACCTGGCTCACGCCGGCCCGCGCCAGCAGCTGGCGCGCTTCCCGTTCGAGCTCAGCCACGCGTTTTTTCGCCTGCTGCAGTTCGGTGGTTTGTGTGTCCTGGGTAATGGCCGGCAGCGGGCTGCTCGCACGCTGTTTGGCGTCGGTGTTGCCGCCGCCGTCGAGATTATGTTGCGCCAGCGCGTCAGCCTTGGCCGGTTTGGTCTGGGACTTGGTGTTGACCAGCACCACGTCCAGCGCTGGTGCCATGTTCTGCAGTCCGCGCAAATCGGGCACGGTGAAGGTCAGCCCGAAAATCACGAAGGCATGCACCAGCAGCGATATTCCGCCGGCAGCACCGATGCGGGTGGGTATGGTCATCTGCGCATAACGCCGGTCAAAACCGGCAATGCGCCGCTCCAGCTCGGCGACACGCGCATCGAGGCGGTCCACAGCGCCGGCCCATGAACCGCGACGCGGATGTTTCGCGCGGCGCGGCAATGGCAGGACATTCCTGACGGGCTGGACACTCATTTCGGCTATTCTAGACAAGCCCCTGTAAATAGCAATAAAACATTAAAATCAGTTAATTAAGTGTTTTGCTTAAAGCTGATTCCAGGATCAGAGCTGCAGTTGGTAACCACTAACATCCCGGCGGATCCAGTTCTGTTTTGAAATCGAGGTGCACCCCGAGGTCGAGCAAATCCACCGCTCCAACCGTGAGCTCGATCCGGGCGCCTGGCGCCACCGTGGCGACCAGCGACGGCACACGCTGGGTGATCGGCAGCGCGTCCAGCCGCACCAGATTTTCCCGCAGCACCACGCCGGTGACCGTGGCCGCCTGCTCCTGCAGCAGCCAGCGCAGGCTCCAGTAACGTTCCATGTTGCGTTGATATTCGCCGTACACATCGTAGGCCGCCTCGAAGTCCCGCATCGCCGTGAGCAAGGCCGTGTCCTTGGCACTGTACACCGGTGCCTCGCCGCGCACGCGCGCAATCAGCTGCCGCTGGTTGACCAGATCCGCGTAACGCCGCAGCGGCGAACTTGCCCACATATACTGCTCGACACCCAGCCCGTCGTGCGGCCCGGCTGCGGTGCTGGTGCGCACCTTGCCGCCGCTTTGCACGCGATACAGGGCAGGCTGGCCGGCGTCGTGCAGTTCGCCGGCCCAGGTGCTGTTGGCGAGAATCATCAATTCGGCAACAGCCTGGTCGATCGGCGTGCCGCGCTGGCGGCGGGAAATCGCTACCCGGCCATCCGTCACCTGAAACGCGAACTCGGGGCGATCCTCGGGTTGCGGCAGATCACCCTTGCGCGCGACCAGCCGGCTGCCTGAAAACTGCCACAGCCAGGCCAGCGCCTCGCCCTGGGCATGCGCGACTGCGCCGGACGCCAGCGTCGCCGCGTTGAACACCGGCTCCAGCGCGTCATGGCGCAGGTTGTCGGCGATCAGCACCCGCTCGAGCCGGGTTTCATGGCCGGTAATGGAAAAATCAGCCGCGACATCAAAATAAATCGACAGGGCCGGACACTCGCGCCCCGCCGCCAGCGTATACGACTCCACCACGGCGTCGGGCAACATGGTGATCTTGCCGCCGGGAAAATACACCGTCGACATGCGTTCGCGCGCAATCACATCCAGCGGTGAATCCGGCGTAATGCCCAGCGCCGGCGCAGCAATATGGATGCCCAGCCGGCGTGCACCTCCGGGCAGGGTCTGCAAGGAAAATGCGTCGTCGATTTCGGTGGTGGCCGCATCGTCGATACTGTACGCCTGCACTTCGGCCAGCGGCAGATCGGCGGGTAGCGTGACCGCGGGCGACTCCGCAAACCCTGCGCCGCGCGGAAAATGTTCGAACAGAAATCGGTTCAGGTGATAAGCGTGAGTGTCGGACAGCGCACCGCAGCGCTCGAGCAGGCGCACTGGCGTCAGTTTCGCCGCCGCGCTGGCTTCTTCCAGCGCCTTCCATTCGATGCTGTTTTTATCGGGCTTGTAGAGCAGGGCGTCGAGCAGCGGACGGAATGCCGGCGGCAGGCGACCGGCGGTCAGCTCTTCCACGTAAACCGCTTTGGCCTGCGCCTGCAGCTTTTTGCGTTCGACGCTGGCCAGCGCCGCTTTCAGCGATTCTTCGGACGCGGCCTTGTACCGACCGCGGCCTTTTTTATAGAAGTACATCGGTGCGCCGTGAAGCCGCATCAACACGCCGGCGGCTTCGAACGCTCCCGGCGCATGCCCGTAATACTCGCGCGCCAGCACGTCATGGGCAAATTCGTCGGCGCCGCAGCATTGCCAGAGGAAATCAATATCGATGGCGTCGGCCTGCGCCTGCGCCTCCTGCATGAACACGGTGTGCGCGGGCAGCTCGAAACGCAACAGCACGGCAGACGCCTTGACCTTCGAACGTTTGCCGTGCGGCGCCTCGACCTGCAACGATGTGTCGTTGTCGGCCAGCACAGCGCCAACTTTGAACTCACCGTCTTCTTCGTAAAAAACGTTCATTTCTTTCCTTCGGAAAATGGTCATCAGGCCATTTTCCGCAAATATCTCCCCTCTCCTTCCGGGAGAGGGGCCGGGGGTGAGGGCAATAAGCGCTCTTACCGGGCAATTGCCCCGATCGAAGCCGGATAAACGTAAGTCAAAACCGCACGGCAGGGCCGCGAATTATACGCGCCCGCGCTGCCAGAATGCGATTACGGAATCGAGGTAATCGGCGAAGTCGCGAAAGCCGTGATCACTGCCATTGACGATGATTTGTTCGCAACCGGCATAACGCGCAACCCCATCGCGATAATCGAGAACCTCGTCGCCAATGGCGGTGATCAACAGATAACGATCCGGGGAAACACGCTCGACCTCCAGTGCGCGCAGTTCGCCAACATGCTCCGCGGTGAACTGGTATTCCTCGCCGGTATAAAGATTTTTCTGCGGCCCGACATAAGGCGCCAGCAATTCATACGGGCGCACCGCCGGATTGACCAGTACTGCGCGACAACCAAAATTTTCAACCAGATGCGTCGAGTAAAAACCGCCCAACGAAGAACCGACCAGCGTCACGCTGCGCGCAGTATGCGGTGCGATCAGTGCCTGCAGTTGCGTCATCGCCTGTGCCGGCCGGTACGACAGTTCCGGACAGGTGTAATGTTGCGCCAGACCCAGTTTCGCCATGTGTTCGCGTAACAATCCGGCCTTGTACGACAGCGCCGAACTGTTGAAGCCGTGGACGTAAATCAGCACCGGATTACCCGGCAATACGCCGCGCCAGCGCCAGCAGCAGCGCATCATTACCCAGCGCAGCGACCAGCGACACACCCAGCGGACAGCCCTGCAGCGTCGCCAGCGGCAGACTGACCTGCGGCAGTCCGGCGAGGCCGGCAATGCACAACAGGCTCATCGCGCGGGTGCGGAAATCATCGAGTTCAGCGGCAGGCGTGTTCAGCAGCGGAGCGATGCCGGAAACCGTCGGCATGACCAGCACTGCGTTATCGACAAGCAGCGCATCCATGCTGCGCCGGGCTGCATCGCGTACTGTTTGCGCGTTCGCCATGTCTGCTGCGCTGATTGTCGCCACCCATGCCATGCGTTCGCGCACCCCCGGGCCGAGTTTTGGTTGCGCTTCCTTCACCCAGCCGCCGAGCTGGGCATGGATCTCGGCGCCCTGCAGCACGCGAAAGGCCTGGAACCACTGCGCCAAACCCTGGGCGCTGACCGTCACCGGTTTCAGCGTACCAAGCGCTGCACTGATACGCGCCAGCGCCGGTTGCAAAGCGGCAACAACTGCAGGATTCAGCATCGCCAGCGCATCCTGCGCCAGCAACATCGCGCCGGGGGCCGGGGGTACGTCCGCACCGAGCAATACCTGCCCAACACGTTCCAGCAATGCAGCGTCGCGGGCAAACCAGCCGGCGGTGTCGAAACTTTTTGCCAGCGCGCAGGCACCCTCGAGTGAAATGCGGCCGTGGGTCGGACGCATGCCGTAAATGCCGCAGAAACCCGCCGGCGCGCGCACCGAACCACCAGTGTCGCTGCCCAATGCAAAATCGACCAGACCGCCGGCCGTTGCTGCGGCGGAACCGCTGGATGAACCGCCGGGGATGCGTCCCGGCGCGTTGACGTTCACCGGGGTGCCGTAATGCGCGTTCTCGCCGTTCAGGCTGTAGGTCAGTTCATCGGTCTGGGTTTTGCCGGGCATGTCGGCACCGGCGGCGAGCAGGCTCGCCACCACCGGCGCGGTGTGTATTGCCGGCGGATGCGTCGCCAGCCAGTCGGGACTGCCGAAACCGGTTTTATGTCCGGCGATGTCGTAGATATCCTTGACGCCGAAGGTCAATCCGGCAAGCGGCCCCTTGCCGGAACCGGCCACAGCCACATGCGTGTGCCGGCAGAATGCGCCCAGCGCATCATCAGGTATTGTTCCCGATGCGTCAGCCATGTCAGACCGCCAGTCGCTGCAGCAGTTTGCCGTGAATGCCGCCGAAACCACCGTTGCTCATCACCAGCACCTGGTCGCCGGCGCGCGCGGCAGCAGTAATCGCTGCAACCATGCCGTCAAGATCGTCATGCACTGTTGCCTTGCTGCCCAGCGGCAGCAGCGCAGCCTTCGCATCCCAACCCAGACCGCCGCTGTAGCAATACACCACATCGGCATCAGCCAGACTGCCCGGCAGCGCCTGTTTCATCACGCCGAGTTTCATCGTGTTCGAACGCGGTTCGATCACGGCAATGATGCGCGCCTTGCCCGCCTTGCGCCGCAAGCCGGCCAGCGTGGTCGCAATCGCCGTCGGGTGATGGGCAAAATCGTCGTACACCGTGACATCGCGCACCGTGCCGCGGATTTCCATGCGCCGTTTGACGTTCTGGAACTGGCCCAGTGCGTCGACCGCCCCGGCCGCCGGCACACCGGCATGACGGGCTGCAGCGATTGCCGCCAGCGCATTCAGGCGATTGTGTTCGCCGAGCAGATCCCACATCACGCGGCCGCGTGAAGCCGTTTCGTGAGTGACTTCAAATGCGCCATTGGCATCGGGTTCACCGGCCTGCCATGCGCCGTCGCCGCCGAAACGTTCAACAGGGGTCCAGGCGCCGCGCACCAGCACACGGCCGAGTGCGGCATCACTGCCGCGGGCGACGATCAGACCGTTGCCGGGAATGGTACGCACCAGATGATGAAACTGGGTTTCGATGGCCGCGAGATCGGGAAAAATATCGGCGTGGTCGTATTCGAGGTTGTTCAGCACCAGGGTGCGCGGTGCGTAATGCACGAACTTAGAGCGTTTGTCGAAAAACGCAGTGTCGTATTCGTCGGCTTCAATCACGAAGAATGGCGTCTCCGTCAGTCGCGCCGAAACGCCGAAATTCTGCGGCACACCGCCGATCAGGAATCCGGGATTGAGCCCGGCGTGTTCGAGGATCCACGCCAGCATCGCGCTGGTCGTCGTTTTGCCGTGGGTGCCGGCAACGGCCAGCACCCAGCGTCCCTGCAGCACGTGGTCGCGCAGCCACTGCGGACCGGAAACAAAGGGCAGGCCGCGGTTGAGTATGGCTTCCATCAGCGGATTGCCACGGGTGACGACGTTGCCGATCACAAACACATCGGGATTAAGGTCGACCTGCTCCGCTTCATAGCCATTGATCAGCTGGATGCCCTGAGCCTCAAGCTGCGTGCTCATCGGCGGATAGACATTGGCATCGCAGCCGGTGACTTTATGCCCGGCCTCGCGCGCCAGCACGGCGAGTCCGCCCATGAAAGTACCGCAGATGCCGAGGATGTGGATATGCATGATGGGGCGGAAGGATAACAGCAGAAAACAGTAAATGTGTGAAGAAGTGAAAGCGTGAATAGGCAGAACCCTGCCCCGCCTTCACCCCTTTACACTTTCACTCCTTCACCGCTTTCATGTCTTGAAAATGAAATACACCGCGCCGATCAGGCACAGGTCCGCGTACAGGTAATTCATTTTCAGGGTCTGGCCCATGTACAGCATCGCAAACGGCACGAACATCGCCAGCGTGATCACTTGCTGCAGGATTTTTAACTGCCCCAGAGCACGGTATAGCCGAGGCGGTTCGCCGTCACCTGCAGCAGGTATTCAAACAAGGCGATGCCCCAGGACACCAACGCGGCAATCCACCATGGCGAAGTATTCAGATGTTTGAGGTGGCCGTACCAGGCGAAGGTCTTGAACACAATGGAGGCGGTCAGCAGCAGTACCGTCGTCACCATGGGCGGCATTGTGGTTACGTCATAACAATTTGTTTTAATTGGTTATTTTGCAACACTTACTGTAATGGAAAAATCCGCGCCGTTATAATCCGGCAATGACACCGCCACCCGCGCGCATTCCCGTATGCCTGGTCACCGGCGTCACCGGGGCCGACAAGCGAAGTTTCCTCGGCGCACTGCTTGCGGCGCGCCCCGCGAGTGAACGCTGGGCGGTGCTCGACAACGACGGCGGCGATATCGCGCGCGACGCTGCGACTGCGCAATTGACGGCTGCCGCAATCAACGGCTGCGCCTGCTGCACCGGGCAGGTGGCACTGCAGGCCGGCATTGTGCAACTGGTCCGCCAGTCGCACCCGCAACGGTTGATCATCGTCGCCGCCGCGGCTGCAGAACCTGAGGCGCTGGAACACGCGTTGCAGCAGGAAGATCTGGCGCGCGGCATCACCGTCAGCCACCGGCTGTGCGTGGTCTTGGCGCAATTACCGGCCGCGCTGCCGCCGCCGTTGCATGAACTGCTGCAGCGGCAGATGTGCGCCGCGGATCACGTCGTCGCTGCGCATGCCGCGGTTGCCGCAGCATTACGCGCCGCCGGCAGCGCGCGCGTGCTTCAGATCGAGGACGCGATACGGCTGGTGCTTGCTGATCCGGCGCCAGCATCCAGCGCCAGTTCGCGGCGAATCGCCTCGTAACGCAGTTGCAGGTCGGCGGCGTCACGTCCGCCGAGGTTAAGCACGGCATAGCGATGGCTGCCCAGCCATTTCATCTCGCGCGCGAGGCCGGCGCCGCGTTTCAGATACAGGATCAGCCGCGCGTCGGGATAACTGCGATGCATCGCCGCAATCTGTTCTGCGCTGGGCACGCTGTCTGCAGCGCGTCCGTCAAAACGGCGAAATACGAAACTCGCCGCTGCGCGGAATTCGCCCGCGCCGCTCACCGTCTGCGGCGCATTTCCGACGGCCAGGTCGAGCAGCATGCCGTACGGATCGCAGCCGTCGACACGACGGTAGAGATTGGCAATCTGTGAGGCCATGCGCGGATTGATTTCGATGATGCGGATCGCCCCCGACTGCGGATCAACGATCAGTTCGACGTTGAAAAACCCGTGGCTGTAGTCGAGGCCGGCGAGCAGTTTTTCGGTCAGCGCCACCATGCGCTGCTGCACCTCGGGTGACAGTTGCGACGGATATTCGAAGCGCATGAAAGCCTGGGTGCCGGGGTACATGACCTCATCAACAATGCCAAGCACGGTGATTCTGCCCTTGTGCACATAACCGTCGATATTGACCTGGACACCGTCGAGGATTTCCTCGGCAATCATCGCCCGCGCGCCGATGGTAAACGGCGTGTAGAGTCGCATCAGATCGTCAAACGGCTGCACCAGCTTGCGCAGGATCAGCCGCTCCAGCGGCGAAAAATCCATCAGGGCGCGCAATTGCGCAAAACTGTCTATGCGCCGTGCCAGCACCGAATAGGTGGCTTTCACCGGTTTGACGAAACACGGAAAACCGATGTGCGGCGGATCATTGATTCCGTCATCGTAGGGCAATGCCTCGAAACGCGGCGTCGCCTCCGGCACGATGCGTTGCTGCATGCAGCGTGAATAATATTTGTGCTGGGCGGCGATGATCACCGCCGGATCGGCGCCGGGCAAGCCGAGGCGCTGCGCCAGCGCCGCGGCGATCAGCGTGCCGAAATGTTCGTTGTTGCTGACGACCCCGTCGATGCGCCCGCGGTATTTTCGCGCCAGCCGGTCAACATAACGGCGTGCATCAAAAGTCAGCAGCCGGGCATTGTCAGGGAAGCGGAAAAGGTCAAAACCCTCGAAAAAAAACCGGTAACCCGCCTGATAACGCGGGTGTTCGAGCTCTACCAGATCCCAGTCTTTGGGGAACAGCACCAATATGCGTCGCAATTCCACGCTTTTCTCCGGAAAAGTCCCCTGCATCCATCCCCCCTGTATCCATCCCCTGTATCCATCCCGTGTATCCACCACTAAACCTGAGACTTGGTCTTGGATGCAGCCATTAACATACAGCTGCCTGCCGGATGTTATTCCGCGGAAACAGTTCGGTACTGCCCCCAGGCCACGAATCCGCTGCCAAAGAGCGTGGATTCGATGCGTAAATCGGGCACATATCCCGCCATCAGATCCCATGGCGCGTCCAATCCTTCGTTACTGATGTAACAAGTACGCGACTTGAAGCGACGGTACAGACGCAGCGGATCCAGCCAGCGCGGCGGGTGCTTGATGCCGGCGGCCGCAATGCGCGCACCAGGCTTCAGCTGCCGGAAAATATTCGCCAGCGCCCCTGGCGAGCGCAGCACATCATGGGTGTAATTGAACAGCACGGCATCAGCGGTACGCGGCAATGCCACGTTCTCCATGCTGCTTTTGATCAGGATCACGTTTGGCCAGCCCGCCGCCGCTGTTCGTTCACTTGCCAGCGCCAGCATTTCCGGACTGGATTCGACACCGAACACGGCACCGGACCCGCCGATCGCATCTAGCAGCAGCGAAAAGCTGAGTCCCGTGCCGCAACCGGCATCCAGCACCACATCCCCGGTCCGCAATTCCAGCCGGCTGATGGTGCGGCGGCGCAAGGCCATCGTGCGTTGCGCACTGGCATCGTAGTCACGGGCGTACTGACGATAGTGCGCCGGGCCTGATTTTCGATTCATGTTGTCCATCATAACTGCATGCGATACTTGGGCACGGTTATCGGGGGAGAACCAGCATGTCCCAAAGCGACCCATCCGACAGCACAAGCGATCTGCACCGCATTGTCATCGTTGGCGGCGGCGCCGGCGGACTGGAACTCGCCACACGGCTCGGCGACAAGCTCGGCCGCCGCGGCAAGGCAGAGATCACGCTGATCGACCGTTCGCGCACGCATTTATGGAAACCGCTGCTGCACGAAGTCGCGGCCGGCAGCATGGATGTCGACCAGCACACACTGGATTACCTGGCGCAGGCGCGCTGGCATCACTTCCGCTTCCGCCTCGGCAGCATGGCGGGCCTCGACCGCGGGCGCCGCGTGGTGCAGGTCGCGCCCACCTATGATGATGAGGGCCGGCTGCTGATCGGTGAGCGCGAAATCCGTTACGACACGCTGGTCATCGCCGTCGGCAGCGGCACCAATGATTTCGGCACGCCGGGGGCGCAGGAACACGCCATCAGCCTCGACATGCCGGCGCAGGCGGAGCGTTTTCATAACCGGCTGATCAATGCCTGCATCCGCGCCAACGCGCAGCACGAAGCCTTGCGCCCGGAACAACTGCATGTTGCGATCATCGGCGCCGGCGCCACCGGCGTCGAGCTCGCCGCCGAACTGCACCACACCACGCGCGAGCTGGTGGCCTTTGGCCTGGAACGCATCGACGCCGAACGCGACATCCGCATCACGCTGATCGAAGCCGGACCGCGGGTCTTGCCCGCCCTGCCCGAACGTTTGTCGGCATCCACGCAGGAACTTCTGGAAAAACTGCAGGTGCAGGTGTTGACCGGCGCGCGCGTGACCGCCGTCGAAGCCGATGGCGTACGGATTGCCGACGGTCGCAAGATTCCCGCTGAACTGACGGTTTGGGCGGCGGGCATCAAAGCGCCTGATTTCCTCAAAGACCTCGCCGGACTCGAAACCAACAAGCTCAATCAGTTGGTGGTCACGCCGGAACTGCAGACCACGCGCGACCCGGACATTTTTGCGCTGGGCGACTGCGCGGCCTGCGCCTGGCCCGGCCGCGAGCACAACGTGCCGCCGCGGGCGCAAGCCGCGCACCAGCAGGCGACGCTGCTGGCCTCAAGCCTGCAACGGCGGCTCGCCGGGAAACCGGCGCGCCCCTTCGTTTACCGTGACTTCGGTTCGCTGGTATCGCTGGGCAATTATTCGACCGTCGGCAGCCTGATGGGGGCATTGATCGGTGGCAGCCTGTTCATCGAAGGCCTGTTCGCGCGGCTGATGTACCTGTTGCTGTACCGCATGCATCTTTATGCGCTGCACGGTTTTGCCAAGGTGTTTTTCGACACGCTGGCGCGGCTGATCACACGGCGCACTGAACCGCGTGTGAAGCTGCACTGAACGCCGCTATAAATAGTGTTTAAAAACAATTACTTATAGAGAAACGTCAGGCTGACCCGCGGAACGCGAGCCAGGCAGCGGCGGATTATCCAGCGCGCGGTAGGTGAACACCGCGGAGAATTTGGTGCGCGCGGTGCGATTGCTGCCTGCGGCATGAAACAACCGGCAGTGGAAAAACAGCACGTCGCCCGGGTTCAGTTCCGCGCGGATCTGCGTCCCCAGCAACGGCGCATTTTCTGCCACATCCGTACGCAGGAACTGCGCATCATCAAGACGCGATGCGTCAAAATCCATGACATGCGAGCCCGGCAACAACAACAAACAACCGTTGTCCTCGCGTTCCTCACCCAGCGCCAGCCACACCGACACCAGCTCCGGACGTTCAAACGACCAGTAACGGATATCGCGATGCCAGCTGGTCAGGCTGCTGTACGCAGGGTCCTTGGTCATCACGCAATTGTGATGCGCCTGCGACAGGGCAATCTGTGGCCCGAGCAATTGTTTCAGGCGCGCAACGATGGGGGCTGCAGTGGCCCAATCGCGGAAATCCGCATCCCGGGCATAGGCCTGCAACAGCCGCCGCACCGTGCGCCCGCCGGGGGCCTCCAGCGATTGTGGCGCGCCGGGATATTGCGTTTCGGCTTCGTATTCGACGGGCGGCACAGCCGCAGCGAGATCGCGTTCTGCGCTGGCGCGCATCAGCGCGCAGGCGTCGGCCGGCACCAGGCCGCGCACGATCTGGTAACCGTCGCGCGAAAACTGCGCAACCTGTTCTGGCGTAAATGAATAACCCGAATGACTCATGGCCGTGGACGATCTGCGGAAAAACCACCAGTAAAACAGCAATGCGCTCACAATCAGCGTCAGCAGAGAATACACGGGATCAAGCGCACCGGCAGTGAACAGCGATTCCGTTTCAAACACCGAATCGTCATAACGAACGATCAAGGCCAGCAGCAGATTGTTGCCGGCGTGTGCGCCAATCGCCAGTTCGAGGCGGCCGTCGCGCAAGGCCACGCCGGCGAGAAACAGGCCCATGAAAAAATAATTCGCGGCCATGATTGCCAGTCCGTATGCCGCAACCTCCGGGTTGTAGAGATGCGGCAGCGTAAACAGCACGCTGCTGAAGATGGCAAGCACCACGGGCCGGCGCATGATCCGGCCCAACCCCTGCAAGACATAACCGCGAAACACCAGTTCCTCGGCTGCACACTGCAGCGGCGTCAACAACAAGGCCGCAAGCGCAAACGGCAACCAGCGCTGCAGATCGAGGCTCCAGACATAACGTCCGGGATAAAGCAGATGTTCAATAACGGAAAAAATCAGTGACAGCACAACCCAAACTGCGGCGCCCTGCGCCATGCGTCGCCAGTCGATCTGCGGGTACGGCGTGATCAGCGTGCGCCAGGAACGGCGATGCAGCACGGCCGTCACCACTACAACGCCGACCAGCAGCATCAGAATGCTGGCATTGACGGCGACAAATTCGCTGACGGCACCGAGCGGCAGGTACAGCACGAAGTCATACGCATAAGCGCCACCGATCAACCAGCTTGCGGTGATGACGGCGATGCCGAGCCCGTAACGCCACCAGGCATTGTGGCCGGTGTCGGCCAGCGCGAGGTAGCGGACAGCGGGGGAGGTGGCGAACCCGCTCAAACCGGGTCGTAGCCCAGTGCCGGCGCCAGCCAGCGCTCAGCGTCGGCGATGGTCATGGCCTTGCGCCGTGCGTAATCGGCGACCTGATCGCGGGCGATTTTGCCGACGGCGAAATACTGCGCTTTCGGGTGCGCCAGATAAAACCCGCTGACCGACGACGCCGGCAGCATGGCATACGATTCGGTCAGGCGCATATTGATGGACCCGGCGCGCAGCAGCTCGAACAACCCGCCTTTTTCGGTGTGGTCCGGGCAGGCCGGATAACCGGGTGCCGGCCGGATACCGCGGTATTTCTCGGCAATCAGCGAGGCGTTGTCCAACGCTTCATCTTTCGCATAACCCCAGAACTCACGGCGCACCCGCAGATGCAGCATTTCAGCGAAAGCTTCCGCCAGCCGGTCGGCCAGGGCCTTCAGCAGGATTATTGAATAGTCGTCGTGCTGTTTTTCGAACAGTGCGATGCGTTTTTCGATGCCCAGCCCCGCGGTCACCGAAAAGGCGCCAATGTAATCGTTCACACCTGCATCGGCCGGCGCAACAAAATCGGCAAGACACTGATTGAAGTTGCCGGTCGGCTTCTGGTTTTGCTGGCGCAGGTTGTGCCACACCATCAGCGGTGTCTTGCGCGATTCATCGGCATAGATCGCGATGTCTTCGTGATCGCTGCGCGCGGCAGGAAACAGGCCGAACACGCCGTTGGCCGTGAGCCAGCGACCTTCGATGATTTTTTTCAGCATCGCCTGGCCGTCGGCCATCACCTTGCGTGCCTCTTCACCGACCACTTCATCCCGCAGGATGGCGGGATAGGCTCCGGCCAGATCCCAGGTCTGGAAAAACGGCGCCCAGTCGATGTGCTGTGCAATTTCCGCCAGGTCGTAATTCTTCAGCACCTTGATGCCGAGCATTTCCGGCTTGTGCGGGGCCGATTTTTTCCAGTCGGTCTGCGGCGCATTGGCGCGCGCGGCCGCCAGCGAAATCAGCTCCGGGCCTTTTTTGTTGGCATGCTGTTCGCGCACACGCTGATAATCCGCCGCGAGGTCATTGATATAACCTTGGCGCTGTGCATCCGACAGCAGGCTGGAACACACGCTGACACTGCGCGAGGCATCCGGCACCCATACCACCGGTCCGGCATAGTGCGGCGCGATCTTCACCGCGGTATGCACACGTGAGGTCGTGGCACCACCGATCAGCAGCGGTATGGTCATGCCAGCGCGCTGCATTTCGCGCGCGTTGTGCGCCATTTCCTCCAGCGACGGCGTAATCAGCCCGGACAGGCCGATGATGTCGGCCTTTTCACGCTCCGCGACTTCAGCGATCTGCGTCCACGGCACCATAACACCGAGGTTGACCACTTCGTAGTTGTTGCACTGGAGCACCACGGCGACAATGTTTTTGCCGATGTCGTGCACATCGCCCTTCACCGTGGCGATCACGATCTTGCCTTTGGCGCGTATGTCGCCCAGCCGCGCTTTTTCGGCCTCGATGTACGGCACCAGGTGCGCCACCGCCTGTTTCATCACCCGCGCCGACTTCACCACCTGCGGCAGGAACATTTTACCGGCACCGAACAGATCGCCGACGACGTTCATGCCGTCCATCAGCGGACCTTCGATGACCTGAATCGGGCGCCCGCCTTCCTTCTCGATCTGCAAGCGCATTTCTTCGGTGTCTTCGACGATCCAGTTGGTGATGCCCCTCACCAACGCATGCGTCAGGCGCTTGCCGACCGGCGCGTCGCGCCACGCCAGATCCTCGACCACGACGCGGCCCTTGCCCTTGACCGTCTCGGCAAAGGACACCATGCGCTCCGCGGCATCGGGGCGGCGGTCGAAAATGATGTCTTCGACATGCTCCAGCAGTTCTTTCGGAATTTCGTCATAGACGCCGATCTGCCCGGCATTGACGATCGCCATGGTCAGCCCGGCCTGGAACGCGTGATACAGGAACGCGGTATGGATCGCCTCCCGCACCAGATCGTTGCCGCGGAATGAGAACGACACATTCGACAGGCCGCCGCTGACCCGCGCATAACGCAGGTTTTGACGGATCCAGCGTGTCGCCTCGAGAAAATCGATGGCGTAGCGGTTGTGTTCCTCGATGCCGGTGGCAATCGCGAAAATGTTCGGGTCGATGATGATGTCTTCGGCGGCAAAGCCGATTTCATCGACAAGAATGTCGTACGCCTGTTTCGCAATCGTGATGCGCCGCTCGTAGGTATCGGCCTGACCCTTTTCATCGAAGGCCATCACCACCACCGCGGCGCCGTAACGCCGCGCCAGCCGAGCCTGCTGTTTAAAGGGCTCCACGCCCTCCTTCATGCTGATCGAATTGACGATGGCCTTGCCCTGCACGCACTTCAACCCGGCCTCAATGACTTCCCATTTCGAGGAGTCGATCATCACCGGCACCCGCGAAATATCCGGCTCGGAGGCTATCAGGCTGAGGAAGGTGGTCATCGCCGCCTTCGAGTCGAGCATCGCCTCGTCCATGTTGACGTCGATCACCTGCGCACCATTCTCGACCTGCTGACGCGCCACCGACACTGCTGCGGCATAGTCGCCGGCGAGGATCAGCTTGGCGAAAGCGCGCGAGCCGGTGACGTTGGTACGTTCGCCGACATTGACGAACAGTGAATCGTCGCCAATGTTCAGCGGCTCCAGTCCGGACAGGCGGGTCTTGTGCTCGATCTGCGGCACTTTGCGCGGCGGCACATTTTTTACCGCTTCCGCGATGGCGCGGATATGCGCCGGCGTGGTGCCGCAGCAGCCGCCAGCGATATTGATGAAACCGCTTTTCGCAAAGTCGAGCACGTACTCTGCGGTGTTTTCCGGCAACTCATCGTAGCCGGTCGGCGCCAGCGGATTGGGCAGGCCCGCGTTCGGATAGGCGCAGACCCAGGTATCGGCGACCTGCGAAATCTCTTCGATGAAGGGACGCATCAGTTGCGCGCCCAGCGCGCAGTTGAGGCCGATAGTCAGCGGTTTTGCGTGGCGCACCGAATTCCAGAACGCTTCCGGTGTCTGGCCCGACAATGTGCGACCGGAGGCATCGGTGATGGTGCCGGAAATCATGATCGGCAGCTTCACGCCGTGCGCCTCGAAATACTGGTCGATCGCGAACAGCGCGGCCTTGGCGTTCAGCGTGTCGAAGATGGTCTCGACCATCAGCAGGTCGGCGCCGCCGTCGATTAACCCGCGCACGGCCTCGGTATAAGTCGCCACCAGCAGGTCAAAGCTGATGTTGCGGAATCCCGGATCGTTGACGTCCGGTGAAATCGACGCGGTGCGGTTGGTCGGCCCCAGCGTGCCGGCGACAAAACGCGGCCGCGCCGGATCCTTCGCCTCGTATGCGTTCGCGGCCGACCGCGCGATTTTAGCCGCTTCGACGTTCAACTCATACACCAGATCCTCCATGTGGTAATCCGCCATGGCGACCGAGGTCGAGTTAAAGGTGTTGGTCTCGAGGATGTCGGCCCCGGCATCGAGATACTGCTCGTGGATCTCGCGGATGATCTGCGGCTGGGTCAGCGTCAGCAGGTCGTTGTTGCCTTTGACGTCATGCGCGAAGTCCTTGAAGCGTTTACCGCGATAGGCGGCCTCATCCAGATTGTAGTTCTGGATCATGGTGCCCATGGCACCATCGAGTATCAGGATGCGTTGCAACAGCAGCGCGGGCAATTTCTGGATACGGGAGGTGCTCATCAACGTCAGTCAGCGCCGCAAAGCGCAATCGGGGCCGGAAAATAAGAGGGGGGGAAGTAGCGTGCTCAGGCGTGAATTTTATCATGGACATGTTGCTGTTCCGATGCATTTGGCCGGGTTGCCGTCACCGCCTATAATGCGTTTATTACCTTTGCCCCCACTCCCGACCGACCACCATGAAACATCTGGAACCCAAAGCCGCCCACGAGTTTCTGAAAAAAAATCCGAACTCGGTATTCATCGATTGCCGCAGCGAAATGGAATACCTGTTCGTCGGACATCCGGTGGGGGCGATCCTGGTGCCGTGGAATGACGGACCGAACTGGGAAATCAATCCGCACTTCGTCGCCCACGTCAAAAAAGCCGCCAGCGTCGACCGGCCGATCATCGTCATCTGCCGCAGCGGCAACCGCTCGCTGGATGCCGGACATGCGCTGGAAGAGGCCGGTTTCACCCAGGTCTACAACGTGCTGCACGGTTTCGAGGGCGAACTCGACGACGGCCATCACCGCAACGAAAAAACTGGCTGGCGCCATGACAGCCTGCCGTGGGAGCAGTGCTGATATCCACAGCAGCGTTTTATAAAAAAATCAATAAAAACAAATACTTATATACTATTCCGGGCGACCCGAAGTGGTCAGCCAGTTGCGAATGTAATCACGCACGGCGTCATAACGTTGCTGCTTGCCGAAGTAGTGATGAATCTCGCCCTTGTGCAGGCCAGCCGCCATGGCATCGTTCACCGCCTGGCCGCTGACGATGATGCGCAGCACCTGCGGATATGAAGCGGCCACCTGCGCCAGCAGTTGCGCACCGTTCATGCCCGGCATTGAAAAATCGGACACCACGACGCTGACGCAGTGTTCGCGCAGTACCGCCAGCGCAGCCTCGCCGCGCTCCGCCGTCAACACCTGATAACCGTCGGGCGCAATGGCGCGCGCGGTCAGAACCAGCACATCGGAATCATCATCGACCAGCAGCACAACGGGCTGCGCCGCGCCCGACGCGACCGGGACGGCGTGTGCCGCAGCGACCAGAGCGCCCTGCCCGGACAGCACCGGTGCGCGGGCATCCGGACGAGCACCCAGCGTGAAGAAAAATGTCGCGCCTTTGCCGACCGCCGACTCCGCCCAGGCATCACCGCCGTGACGGCGCATCACCCGGCGCACCGTCGCCAGGCCGATGCCGGTGCCGGGAAACTCCTGTTCGGTATGCAGGCGCTGGAACGCGTCAAACAGACGCCCGGCGTGGGCCATGTCAAAACCGGCGCCGTCATCACGCACGAAATAAGTTTTGATTCCGTCGCGCTGCGTCACGCCGAACTCGATTTCCGCCGCCGCTTTATTGCCGGTGAACTTCCACGCGTTGTGGATCAGGTTGGCCAGCGCCGAGCGCAGCATCCCGGGATCAGCCTGCGCACGCAGACCGGGTGCGATGCGGACGTTCACCACGCGTTGCGGTTGCTCGCGGCGCAATTCGTCGATGATGCCGCAGGCGATTTCGCTGAGATCGGTATCGGCGACTTTCAATTCCGTCCGCATCACCCTCGACAGCCGCAGCAGATCTTCGATCAGGTTTGCCATTCGCGCCGCGGCGGCGCGAATGCGGTGCAGATAATCCTGGCCGGGCGCATCCAGTTTTTCCGCATAATCCTCCGCCAGCGCCGCGGTCAGTCCGTCAATGTGGCGCAATGGCGCGCGCAAATCATGCGACACCGAGGAGGCAAACGCCTCCAACTCCTCGTTGGTGGTGGTCAGTTGCGCGGTGCGCTCAGCCACCCGCGCCTCCAGCACGGCATTAAGTTTTTCCACCTCCAGCGAACGCCGCTTGAAATCGGTGACATCGCGGCTGATTCCGACCACGCCGACCACCTTGCCCGCAGCATCGCGCAACGGCATTTTAGTGGTGACAAACCATTGCGGATCATCAGGGGTGCCGTCCATGATTTCGCGCGGCCGGCTGGATTGTCCGCTGGTCATCACCTCGCGATCCTCCGCCTCGAAGCGCGCCGCGGCATCGTGCGGCATCAGGTCATCGTTGCTGAGCCCGATAATGTCGCGCCCCCCGGGAACACGCGCGCGGCGCCAGGCCTCGTTGGCGAGGGTATAACGCAAAGTCGGCCCCTTGACCTGTATCCGATCCGGCAGGTTGTCGATCACCGTGCGCAGCAGGTTGCGCTCCGCCGCCAGCGCCTCGCGCGCCATGCGGCGCTCGGTGACATCACGGGAAATGCCCAGCAGCGCTGAAATTTTTCCCGAGGCGTCATAAAGTGGTGCGGCATGGATTTCCAACCAGCAATGTTTGCCGGCAATGCCCACGGCCTCGAATTCCAGCATGCCGGACTCCCCGGCGAGTATCCGGTGTTGCAACTTTACAAACGCACGACGGTATGCTGGCGCAACCTGCCGCAGAAACGGCCAATGACGCATTTCCTCAAGGCTCTCCGCCTGCAGCATGCGCAATCCCGCCGGATTCATATCGAGCAGCCTGCCGTCGGGCGCGACGATCGCCACACACTCGGGTTCGGCGGCAATGATGGCGCGCAGACGCTCTTCGGTGAGCTTCCGGGCATTGATGTCCTGGTAGGTCGCGATGATCAGGGGCGATCTGCCATCGGCATCGGGCAGTGCTGCGACAGACAGGGCAACCCACATCCATGTGCCGTCCTTGCGCAGAATGCGTTTCTCCGTGACATAGCTCCGAACCTCCCCGGAAACCAAGCGCACATTGTCACGCAAAGCGCCCGCCGTTCTCTCCGGGGCCGTGATCTCGGCATTATTCATGCACAGCGCCTCTTCGCGGCTGTACCCCGTCATTTCGCAGAACTTGTCGTTGACCTCCAGCCACGGCAGGTTGCGGTCCTCGGCCGGGCGCAGCGTGATGCCGATCCCCGCATGATCAAACATGGCGCGGAAACGCTGCTCACTCTGGCGCATCCGTGCTTCGGCCTGTTTGCGCGCATTGATGTCCTGGTACGTGCTCATGATCTGGTACGGTTTGCCGTCGGCACCAGGCAGGGCGGCAACCGACAGCGTCACCCACAACAGCTTGCCGTCCTTGCAGCGCAGCTGCTTCTCGCGGGCGTAACTGGTGATTTCGCCGCGCAGCAGTCGCCCGTTGTCGCGCATGGCTTCGTCCTGCCCGTCAGCCGGCGTAATGTCCGCTGTGCTCAGCTGCAACAGTTCATCGCGGCTGTAACCTGTCATCGCGCAGAATTTGTCATTCACCGCGATCCATGGCAACGCACGATCGTGCGCGGGTCGCAGTGAAATACCGATGCCCGCATGTTCGAACATGGCCTTGAACCGGCCTTCGCTCAGCTCCAGGGCCTCGGTCATGCGCATGCGTTCGGCGACGTGCTGGCGCTGACGCCGCAGCAATAGCAGCAGTCCGGCGGCAAACAGAAAACCAGCAATGGCTATGACCAGCACACCCGAGACATACCCCGAACGGATGGTGCCCAGTCGCCGCTGCAGATCGTGCTCGTCGATGCTTACGGCGACAAACAGCGGATAACCCGCCAGGCTGCGGTAAGCCCAGCTCCCCGTCGCATGACCCTCAGCACCCGCAGCAAAACCGCGGGTCTGCCCCGCCTCGATCCGGCGCAACAGAAAGCTCCAGTCTGCTTTCATCAATTTGCCGGAAGCGTCGCCTCCCCCATGTGCGGCGCGTGCGACACCATCGCGCCCGACCAGGGCGATCGCGGCATTGTCGCCAATCACGCCCTCCTGCAGCAGGCTGCTCCAGTAGGACAAATCGACGGCAATGATCGCCACACCGCCGAACGATCCGTCGGCGCGGTTGATGCGCCGGGTCAGATGGAAAGACCACTTGCCGGATACCCGGCCCAGTATCGGCTTGTTGATATAGGGCTCGCCGGTGTCACGCGCCACATGGGCGCGAAAATGCTCCAGGTCGGCAATGGCGGCACCGGGCGGTATCGGCAGCGTGCTGAGGATCAGGCGGCCGTGCTCGTCGGCCACCGATGCCACAGCAATGTAACCGGCGATGTCGCGGTGGCCCGCCATCAACTCGCGCAGGTCCGTGCGCATGCCGTTGCGTTCGTAACCGTGTTTGATGCGACGCGCCGCATCATCCACCCTGCTCAGGGTGTCGCGGGCCAGCACTTCCAGCACCAGCGCCATGTCACCGGCGTGCTGCATCTGCAACGTACGTTCGGATTCGCTGTGCTGCCGGTACGACACCCACGCTGCTGCGGCAACGATGGCAACCAGCACCACGCAGCCCAGCGCGCCGAGGATCCCGACGGCATGGCGGGTCAGCGCGGCCGTCAACAGGCCCGTTTTTTTCATCGCGCTCCCCTGGTTCCGCCTCGCCAGCAGGGCCGGCGGATTATTTTCCTCGCGCGCAAATAAATGCGCGTCACCGCGGCAGAGGCTACCACTAGCGGTTACCGGCAGCCACCTGCAGGTAAAACACCCAGGCCAGACCTCCCAGCAGCGCCATGCCACCCATGCCGCAGGCCAGCATCAGCGCGCTGTGCGACAGCAGCGGCGACACCAGACCGGCGGTGATGCCGGCGAACAGGCTGTGCGCAAAGCCCTGCAACGACGACGTCATGCCGCGCAACTGCGGAAACAAATCCAGCGCGATCAGCGAGACGCTGGGCATTGCCAGTGCCATGCCGACGGTATAAATCATCACCGGCAGCACCGTCCATGGCAGCGACGGCGGGAAAATAAGGCTGTACGAGATGTTGAAAACCACGGCACAGCACATGATCAGGTAGCCGACGAACACCGTGCGCCGCGGCGACAGGCGTTCGGCCAATCGACCGGACAGGAATGCGCCGAACATCACGCCGGAGATGCCGGGCACGAACAACCAGGCAAAATCTTTTTCCGTCATGCGCAGCAGGTCGTAGATCACCGCCGGCGCCGACACCACGTAGAGAAAAAACCCGGAAAAATTGAAGGCGATGGCAAGACACAGCAACACCAGTTTCGGGTCGCTGCCCAGACGCAGGTAATTGCGCAGCAAGGGCCGCGCCTGAAACGGCTGCCGCGCCGCAGCGGGATGGGTTTCCGGCAGGCGACGCGCCGCGGCAACAAACAGCATCACGCCATAAACCGCGAGAAACCAGAAAATGGTCCGCCAGCCGAACAGGTCCTGCAACCAGCCGCCGATTACCGGCGCAATCGCCGGTGCGACGCCGAAAATCATCGTCACCAGCGACATCAGGCGCTGCGCTTCATGTCCGGAAAAACTGTCGCGGATGATCGCGCGCCCGACGATGATGCCGGCACCGGCGGCCAGTCCCTGCACTGCGCGCCAGAACAGCAATTGCGGCAGGCTCGTCGCCAGCGCGCAACCCACCGAAGTCAGGACATACACCGCGAGACTGACCAGGATCACCGGCCGGCGGCCGAAGGAATCGGACAGCGTGCCGTGAAACAGCGTCATCAGCGCCAGCGTGAACAGGTAGAGACTCAGTGTCTGCTGCATCTGCGCAGGCGTCGCCTGCAGGTCGGCACCGATAAACGGAAATGACGGCAGGTAGGTGTCGATGGTGAACGGGCCGATCATCGCCAGCGCGGCGAGAATGAGCGCCAGTGCCGGCACGGTGACCGGCGACGTAATGCGCGGTGCTTCTGTGTTCATGCACGATCCAGTCTGCGGTATTGAATGGCTTCGGCGATATGCGCCGCGGCGACCGCATCTGCACCAGCGAGATCGGCAATGGTCCGCGCCACTTTCAGAATGCGGTGATAGGCCCGTGCCGACAGGCCGAGGCGCACGATGGCCTGCTTGAGCAAAGTTTCACCCTGCGCATCCGGCGCGCAATGGCGTTCGATTTCGCGTGTCGCGAGCCGGGTATTGGGTTTTTGCTGCCGCGCCAGCGCGCGCTCGCGGGCCGCAGTGGTACGGGTACGCACCGTTGCTGAAGATTCACCGCCCGCATTGCGCGTCAGATCTTCCTGCGCCAGCACCGGCACTTCGATCTGCAGATCGATGCGATCGAGCAACGGTCCTGAAATGCGCGAACGATAACGCGCCACCTGGTCCGGCGTGCAGCGGCAACGCCCGTTGTAATGCCCGAGATAACCGCAGGGACAGGGATTCATCGCCGCCACCAGCTGGAACTGCGCGGGAAAATCCGCCTGCCGCGCGGCGCGCGACACGGTGATGCGTCCGGACTCCAGCGGTTCGCGCAGCACTTCGAGGACTCTGCGTTCGAACTCGGGCAACTCATCGAGGAACAACACGCCGTGCATGGCCAGCGAAATCTCGCCGGGTCGCGGATTGCTGCCACCACCGACCAGCGCTACCGCGGACGCGGTGTGGTGCGGTGCGCGATAGGGCCGGCGTTTCCAGTTGACCACATCAAAACCATTGCTGCCCACGGATTGAATGGCAGCGGACTCCACGGCTTCCTGCTGGGTCATCGGCGGCAGAATGCCGGGCAGGCGCTGCGCGAGCATGGTCTTGCCGGTGCCGGGCGGTCCGACCATCAACAGGCTGTGGCCGCCGGCTGCGGCAATTTCCAGCGCGCGCCGGGCGTAATTCTGGCCTTTGACGTCGAGCAGATCCGGATGCTGATACTCGCCGGAAAAATCAGCCGGCGTTGCGCGCGGCAGCACCGCCCGCCCGGCCAGATGTGCGCAGACCTCGCCCAGTGAACCGGCGGCATGGATCACCGCCTGCTCCGCCAGCGCCGCTTCCGCAGCATTCACCGTCGGCAGCACAAAGGCCCGGCCGTCGCGGGCCACTGCCAGCGCCATCGCCAGTGCGCCGCGCACCGGACGCAACTCTCCGGTCAGCGCCAGTTCACCGGCGAATTCATAATCACGCAGGCCGCGATCCGGTATCTGTCCTGAGGCGGCGAGTATGCCCAGCGCGATCGCCAGATCGAAGCGACCCGACTCCTTGGGCAGGTCGGCAGGTGCCAGATTGACGGTAATGCGTCGCATTGGAAAATCAAACTGGGCATTTTGCAGCGCCGCGCGCACACGATCCTTGGCTTCCTTCACCTCGGCTTCGGGCAATCCGACGATGGTGAAGCTCGGCAGTCCGTTGGCGAGATGGGCCTCCACCGTTACCAGCGGGGCATCCATGCCCGACAGGGCGCGGCTGTAGAGGACGGCCAGGGACACTTGGGATCAGCGCATTATTAAAGGTAGGAATTGATACAACGGCTGCCACCGGGCAATGGCTGACCGCGATCTGGCGGGGCGCCATGACCGGCGGGGCTTAAAAATCAGCGTGGCGCCGGTGTCCGGGCAGTGTCGGCTTCCAGCGCCGCCACCTTTTTTTCGAGTTCGGCGAGCTTTGCCCGTGTCCGCAGCAGGACTTCGCGCTGCACATCGAACTCCTCGCGCGTCACCAGATCGAGCCGGCTGAACATGCCGGCGAGCAGCGCGCGCAGGTTTTTTTCGATGTCAGCAGCCGGCCCCTGTGCCAGCACGGTTTTCACTTTTTCGTTGATTTCATCGAGCAGTTTCGGGTTCATGCAAGCCTCGTTTAGCCCCGTTGGCATGGTGCCTGTGAGTTTAACAAGCATTACCGCGCACGGCCCGGAATCCACGATGCACGCATCACGCTGGGGCAGTCATGCCGCGCTATGGTGCGAAGGCAGACAACGACGCACCATAACGGTGCAATGACGCCGGGATGACAAACCAAAAAGTTTTATAACTAATTGTTTTTAAACATATTTATATCTGGCACGGTACCTGCTGAATGTCCGTCGCAGTTTTATTGCACATGTGACTACACACTAACGAAAGGGAAAATCATGTTTAAGAAGACCATCATTGCCGGACTCGTTGCCAGCGCTTTCGTCCCCGCGTTTGCAACCGCCGCCGATTCGCCGCACACGCTGACCGGCAACATCGGCATTTACAGCCAGTACATTTTCCGCGGCCTCGCCCAAACCGACACCGACCCGGCGCTGCAGGGCGGCTTCGATTACAGCCACTCCAGCGGCTTCTACGCCGGCACCTGGATGTCAAACGTCAGCTGGCTGCGTGATTTCGGCGCCTACAACGGTGGCGGCAGCCTGGAGATGGACTTCTACGGCGGCTACAAAGGTTCTGTTGGCGACTTCGGTTACGACGTCGGCCTGCTGCAGTACTACTACCCGGGTTCTGTGACTCCCGGCTTCGTAAAAGCCGACACGCTGGAGCTCTACGGCGCCCTGTCGTGGAAATGGATCTCCGCGAAGTACTCCTACAGCCTCGACAACAAAACCTTCGGTGTCACCGACAGTCGTGGCACCTGGTATCTGGACCTGACCGCCACTGTGCCGGTCACCGACAAATTCTCGCTCTTCGCCCACTACGGCAAGCAGAAGTTTGAAGGCAGCACAGCCGCTGGTGTATCCAACGACTCGAACGCTTCCTATGAAGATTACAAGATTGGCGCCAGCTACACACTACCCAAAGACTTCACCCTGGGCGCCTACTACACCGATACCAGCATGACCGCAACCCAGCAGGCTTTCTACACCACGGCCGCGGGTCGCCATATCGGCAAGGATGCCTTCACGGTCTACCTGTCGAAATCTTTCTAATCGCCTAGTCTGACTGCAGCAAAAACGGGAGCCAGGCTTTAACCTGGCTCCCACCAACCGGGGACATGACATGAAACTCGTTACGGCAATCATCAAGCCGTTCAAGCTCGACGAAGTACGGGAGGCGCTGTCCGCCATCGGCGTGACCGGCATCACCGTGACTGAGGTCAAGGGCTTCGGACGGCAAAAAGGGCATACGGAACTCTACCGCGGCGCTGAATACGTGGTTGATTTCCTGCCGAAGATCAAAGTCGAGGCTGCGATCAAGAGCGATCTGCTCGAGCAGGTGATCGAAGCCATCGAAAAATCCGCGAACACCGGCAAGATCGGCGACGGCAAGATATTCGTCTCCGAACTCGAGCAGGTGATCCGCATCCGTACCGGTGAAACCGGCGCGGACGCCCTTTGATTGGAGAACAAGATGAAAAAACTATTCGCAGTTCTGGCACTGTTCGGTGCTCTGGGCTTTGCAGGGGCTCCGGCTATTGCGCAGGACAAACCCGCTGAAGCACCGGCGGCAACGGCACCTGCTGCCGCTCCGGCAACAGCCCCCGCGGCTGCGGCCCCTGCCGCCGCTCCGGCAGCAGCTGCTCCGGCTCCTGTCCCCAACAAGGGCGACACTGCCTGGATGATGATGGCCACCATCCTGGTGATCCTGATGACTGTTCCCGGACTCGCGCTGTTTTACGGCGGTATGGTCCGCGCCAAGAACACCCTGTCGGTACTGATGCAGGTCTACATCGTGTTCTCGATGTGCGTGGTGCTGTGGGCCATTTACGGTTACACCGTGGCTTTCGGCGGCGCAGGCACCTTCTGGGGCAATTTTGACAAACTCTTCCTGTCCGGCGTCACCCCCGATTCAGTGGGTGCCACTTTCAGCAAGGGCGTCGTCATCCCGGAATTCGCATTCATCGCCTTCCAGGCGACGTTTGCGGGCATTACCCCGGCGCTGATCGTCGGCGCCTTTGCCGAGCGGATGAAGTTCTCCGCAGTGCTGCTGTTCGTCGTACTCTGGTTCACCTTCGCCTACCTGCCGATGGCACACATGGTCTGGTACTGGGACGGCCCGGACGCAATCACCGATGCAGCCTCGCTGGATAAAGTGGTCGCCGGTGCCGGTTTCCTGTGGGCCAAGGGTGCGCTGGACTTCGCCGGCGGCACGGTGGTGCACATCAATGCCGGTATCGCCGGTCTGGTGGGTGCCTACCTGGTCGGGAAACGCGTAGGCTATGGCAAAGAAGCGATGTCGCCGCATAGCCTGACGCTGACCATGGTCGGTGCCGCGCTGCTGTGGGTGGGCTGGTTCGGCTTCAATGCCGGCTCCAACCTCGAAGCGACTGGTCTGGCCACGCTGGCTGTGGTCAACACGCTGCTGGCAACCTCAGCTGCCACGATGTCGTGGATGATCTTCGAGTGGATGCTCAAGGGCAAACCCTCGATGCTCGGCGCAGCCTCCGGCTCCATTGCCGGTCTGGTTGCCATCACCCCGGCCTGCGGCTTCGTCGGACCGATGGGCGGCATCATCATCGGCTTGCTCGCCGGCGTAATCTGCCTGTGGGGTGTCAACGGCCTGAAACGCATGCTGGGCGCGGATGATGCACTTGACGTGTTCGGCGTACATGCGGTCGGCGGCATCCTCGGCTCCATCCTCACCGGCGTGTTCGTTTCGCCGGCGCTGGGCGGCACGGGTGTCTATGACTACGTGGCCAACAAGGTTGCGGACTTCGACATGACCACCCAGGTCATCAGCCAGCTGTGGGGCGTGGGCACGGCCATCCTCTGGTCAGGCATCGTGGCCCTGGTCGCTTTCAAGATCGTCGACATGATCGTCGGACTGCGCGTATCCGAAGAGGTCGAGCGCGAAGGTCTGGACATCAACGAACATGGCGAGAAGGCCTACCACATGTAATTCCCTCATCAGGATAATCTCCCTGAGTTTGCGGGCGCTTCGGCGCCCGCTTTTTTTGGCCTGGGTGCCCGACCGGGACCGCCGGGCGAATCAGCTACAATCTCCCGACTATGACCGTCCCCCGCCTGACTACCGCGCTCACCGGCCCTTTGCAGGAACTCGAGAGCCATATCCTCAAGTCGACCTCCGGCATCGAACACTGGCTGCGTGGCCAGTGGCAGGATCACGCCGCGCCGTTCTATGCGTCAGTGGACCTGCGCAACGCCGGCTTCAAGCTGGCCCCCGTCGACACCAATCTGTTCCCCGGGGGCTTCAACAACCTGAACCCGGATTTCCATCCGCTGTGTGTGCAGGCGGCAATGTCGGCCATCGAAAAAGCCTGCCCTGACGCCCGCGGCATCGTGCTGGTCCCGGAAAACCACACCCGCAACCAGTTTTACCTGCAGAACGTGGAAAAACTCGCGACGATCCTGCGCCACGCTGGCGTGGAAGTGCGCGTCGGCAGCCTGCTGCCGGAAATCACCGCCGCTTCCGACCTTGAACTGCCTAACGGCACGACGCTGCGGCTGGAACCGCTGCGGCGGGTAGGCAACCGCCTGCAGGTCGGCGACTTCGACCCCTGCGTGGTGCTGCTCAACAACGACCTTTCCGGTGGTGTGCCAACAATTCTGCAAGGACTCGAACAAACTGTCCTGCCGCCGGCGCATGCCGGCTGGGCGACCCGCCGCAAGTCAACCCACTTTGCCGCATACGACGACGTGACCCGCGATTTCGCCAAGCTGATCGGCATCGACCCCTGGGTGATCAATCCGTTTTTCGAAAAATGCGGCAAGATCAACTTCCGCGAACGGGTGGGTGAGGAATGCCTGGAAGGTTACGTCTCGGAAATTCTTGGCGATATCCGTAAAAAATATGCGGAATACGGCATCACCGAGGACCCGTTCGTCATCGTCAAAGCCGACGCCGGCACTTACGGCATGGGCATCATGACCGTTAAGGATCCGTCCGAGGTCAAAGGGCTCAACCGCAAGCAGCGCAACAAAATGGCCGTAGTCAAGGAAGGCCTCGAAGTGCACGATGTGATCGTGCAGGAGGGCGTCTACTCCTTCGAAACCGTCGGTGAGTCCGTCGCCGAACCCGTGGTCTACATGATCGACCATTTTGTCGTCGGCGGCTTCTACCGCGTGCACACCGAACGCGGCAAGGACCAGAACCTCAACGCACCGGGCATGCACTTCGCGCCGCTGGCTTTTGCCGAACCCTGCTCGTCGCCGAATCCGAACGATCCGGGCTGCCCGCCCAACCGTTTCTACTCCTACGGCGTCATTGCGCGACTGGCGCTGCTCGCGGCCTCTCTCGAAATCGAGCGCACGGAACCCGCTGCAGAACCGGCACTGCTGCGCGCAGCAACATGAAGCTCGCTTTCATCGTCGATCCGCTCGACGAGTTCAAGCTGGAAAAAGACACCACCTACGCCATCATGCGCGAGGCCGCAGCGCAGGGCCATGTTTTGTATGCGCTGCAGCAGGACGACCTCGCCTGGCACAAACAGAGCGTCACCGGCAACGCCGCCCGTCTGCACCTGACCGGCGAAACACCCGGCTGGTACCGCCTGGATCCCCCGAGCGAGACGCCATTGGAACAGTTCGATGCGGTGCTGATGCGCAAGGATCCGCCGTTCGACATGGAGTACGTCTACAGCACCTACCTGCTCGAAATCGCCGAGCGCCGCGGCGCGCGCGTATTCAACCGCCCGCAGGCGATCCGCGATTACAACGAAAAAATGGCCATCGCGCGCTTTGCCGAATTTACCGCGCCGACACTGGTCACGCGACGCACGGAACTGCTGCACGGCTTTTTGCGCGAACACAGTGACATCATCCTCAAGCCGCTGGACGGCATGGGCGGCTCCTCGGTGTTCCGGGTGCGCCGCGACGATCCCAACCTCAACGTCATCATCGAAACGCTGACCAGCGACGGCGCACGCACGATCATGGCCCAGCGCTACATTCCCGAAATCAGCAACGGCGACAAACGTGTGCTGGTGATCGGCGGCGAACCGGTGCCGTATTGCCTGGCCCGCATTCCGAAAGCCGGCGAGACCCGCGGCAACCTGGCGGCCGGGGGCACCGGGGTCGCACGCGAACTGACGGCGCGGGACCGCCTCATTGCCGAAACCCTGGGACCGCAGCTGGCCGCGGCTGGATTGCTGCTCGTCGGCCTCGATGTGATCGGCGACTACCTGACCGAGGTCAATGTCACCAGCCCCACCTGTTTTCAGGAAATCACTCAACAGACCGGCTTTAGTGCCGCCGCCATGTTATTGAATAAATTGGAAAAATTGATTTAGTTTCAAGCCATGGCTTTTTGCGCAACATCGCATGTTGCAGCGCAAGAACAGGGCGCGTAGAGTATGGCGCTTTCGTGACAGGAACCCGGTAAATCAATGATCGGCATACTGATTATCAGCCACGGCACCTTGGGCGAAAGCCTGATCCACTGTGCCAGCCACATGCTCAACAAACGACCGGCACGGCTGCGCCAGATTGGCGTCGCCGCCGAGGATGACCCGGTGCTGCTGGTGCCGCAGGCGCGCAAAATGGTCAAGGAACTCGATGAAGGCGACGGCGTGCTGGTGCTGACCGACATGTATGGCGGCTCGCCGTCCAACATCGCGGCAAAACTGGTGATCCCGGGCAAGGTGGAAGCCGTTGCCGGCGTCAACCTGCCGATGCTGGTGCGCGCCCTGACCTATCGTGACAAGTCGCTGGCCATCATGATGACCAAGGCCATCAGCGGCGGTTGCGAAGGCGTGCTGCGAGTACCTCCGATCTTTGTCGCGCTTCACAATGTTGCAACAGGAAGCTGAGATCATCAACAAGCTCGGGCTGCACGCCCGGGCTTCCGCAAAACTCACCCAGATTGCCGGCAGCTACGCGAGCGACGTCTGGCTGAGCCGCAACGGCCGGCGCGTCAATGCCAAGAGCATCATGGGCGTGATGATGCTGGCCGCAGCCAAGGGTTCGAAAATCGTCATCGAAACCGATGGTGCGGACGAAGCGGTGGCCATGCTGGCCCTGCAAAACCTGATCGCCGACCGCTTCGGCGAAGAGGAGTGAACTCGGCACCGGGTGCAGAATGCAAAATGCGGAGTTGACTGCACGCCGTCGGTGGTTTTAACTCTGCTCTCATCCTTTCGCGTTCTGCACTGCCCTTATGAGTTTCACGATTCACGGCATCGGCGTTTCGGGCGGCATCGCCATCGGCCATGCGCACCTGGTTTCCCACACCAAGCTTGAGGTGTCGCGCTACGACGTGCCGGCTGCCCAACTGGCTGAAGAGACTGCGCGTTTTGACCGCGCGGTGAACACCGTGCGCGGTGAACTGGAAGACCTGCGTGGCGCTGTTCCCGCCGGAGCACCGGCAGAGTTCGGGGCATTCATCGACCTGCATCTGATGATCCTCGGCGACACTACATTGTCCGTCACACCACGCGCCATCATCGAAAGCGAACACTGCAACGCCGAGTGGGCGCTGAAAATCCAGACCGACGAGCTGCTGCAGCAGTTTGACGCGATCGAGGACAGTTACCTGCGCGAACGCCGCACCGACGTCATCCAGGTCGCGCAGCGGGTGATGAAAGCGCTGTCGGGACAACCCGGTTATGTGCCGCCGCCGGCAGGCGACTCCGACCGCGATCTGGTGCTGGTGGCGCACGACCTGTCCCCGGCCGACGTGGTGCTGTTCAAGCAGCACCAGTTCGCAAGTTTTGTCACCGACCTCGGTGGCTCCACCTCGCATACTGCGATCGTCGCGCGCAGCCTGAACATCCCCTGCATCGTCGCGCTGCACCACGCGCGCCAACTGGTGCGGGAGAACGAGATCATCATTGTCGATGGCTCGCAGGGTGTGGTCATCATCGATCCCGATGAGCGGGTGCTTGCCGAGTACCAGCTGCGCCAGCGCGAATTCGGTCTGGAACGGCAGAAGCTCAAACGCCTGCGCGACACGCCGGCGCGCACCCTCGACGGTACGGACGTCGAGCTGCACGCCAACATCGAACTGCCGGGCGACGTCGCGCTGGCCGTGGAAAGCGGCGCCACCGGCATCGGCCTGTTCCGCACCGAGTTCCTGTTCCTCAACCGCCCCGACCTGCCGGGCGAGGACGAACAGTTCGAGGCGTACCGCAAGGTCCTGGAAGAAATGGGCGGCAGGCCGGTAACCATCCGCACCTACGACCTGGGCGCCGACAAGCAGATTGACGATACTGCGCGCCTCTCACACAACCCTGCCCTCGGGCTGCGCGCAATTCGCCTCTGCCTGACGGAACCGAAACGTTTTGTCACCCAGCTGCGCGCGATGTTGCGGGCATCCAGCCACGGCAAAATGAAAATCCTGATCCCGATGCTGATGAACGCATCAGAGGTCGATCAGGCGCTGCTGCTGCTGGATCAGGCCAAGCGGAGCCTCGACGCGGAAGGCATCGCCTACGACCGCAACATCCCCGTCGGCGGCATGGTGGAAATTCCCGCGGCGGCGCTGGCGCTGGGCCTGTTGACCAAGCGGCTGGACTTCCTGTCGGTCGGCACCAATGACCTGATCCAGTACATGCTCGCCATCGACCGCACTGACGATACGGTCGCGCACCTCTATGATCCGCTGCACCCGGCGATACTGACGCTGCTGGCGCATATTTTCGTCACCGCCGGCAAGTCAAAAATTCCCGTCGCAGTCTGCGGCGAGATGGCCGGTGATGTGGCGCTGACGCGCCTGCTGCTGGGCCTGGGATTGCGCCAGTTTTCCATGCATTCGGCGCACCTCCCCGACATCAAGCAGCGGGTGCTCAAAACCACCCTCGCAGATACCCGTCCGATCACAAAAAAAATGCTGCGCACAATGGATTCGGCGAAACTGCGCGGCATGCTCGACAAACTCAACGCCTGACTTCCCGGCGTTTTCGGCGCGACACGTTTTCGGCGCGCATTTTCGGCGCGCATTTGACAAGACAGTGTGCTGCAGGTAACGTGGCTTTTCAGTTTTCGCGCCGATTTGAGTTCAGCTTGCGGGCGCGTAATAAATCCGGCTAAAGAGATGATTCAATTCTCAAGACCCCGGCGCGCGAGCTTCGGGGTTTTTTTATGGCTAACGGCAAAACACACGATTTGACCAAATCAGTCGGCATCGTCAAGCCGCAGACAGCGCGCTTCACGGCACCGCTGCCGCTGCGCGGCGGCGCGATGCTGCACGACTACGAGCTGGTTTACGAAACCTACGGTACGCTCAACGCGGACCGCTCCAACGCCGTGCTGGTCTGCCATGCCCTGAATGCCTCGCACCACGTCGCCGGTATTCATGCTGACGATCCGGACCATACCGGCTGGTGGGACAACATGATCGGCCCCGGCAAGCCGCTGGATACCAGCCGCTTTTTCGTCATCGGCGTCAACAACCTCGGCGGCTGCCACGGCACGACCGGGCCGCTGAGCATCAATCCCGACACCGGCCGACCCTGGGGCGGCGACTTTCCGGTGGTGACCGTAGAAGACTGGGTGGATGCCCAGGCGCGCCTGGCAGACCAGTTGGGCATCACGCAGTTTGCCGCAGTGATGGGCGGCAGTCTTGGTGCAATGCAGGCGCTGGCCTGGGCGATCCGTTATCCGCAGCGCTTGCGCCACAGCATCGTCATCGCCTGCGCGCCCAATCTTTCGGCACAGAACATCGCCTTCAACGAAGTCGCGCGCCAGGCGATCCTCACCGATCCGGATTTCCACGACGGCAACTACCAGGTGCAGCACGCAGTGCCCAAACGCGGCCTGCGTGTCGCACGCATGGTCGGGCATATCACCTATCTGTCGGACGACGAGATGGCGAACAAATTCGGCCGCCAGCTGAAACACGGCAAACCCGGCTACAGTTTCGACACCGAATTCGAAATCGAGTCATACCTGCGCCATCAGGGCAACAAGTTCGCGGATTATTTCGACGCCAACACCTATCTGCGCATCACCAAGGCGCTGGATTATTTCGATCCCGCACTGGAACACGGCGGCAGCCTGTCGCAGGCACTGCAGCCCGTCGCCGCCGGCGTGCTGGTGATTTCATTCACCACCGACTGGCGGTTTTCGCCGGAACGCTCGCGTGAAATCGTGCGCGCGCTGCTCGACAACCGCGCGCGGGTCACCTATGCGGAAATAGACGCGCCGCACGGGCACGATGCCTTCCTGCTTGACGATGTCCGTTATCACCGGCTGGTGGCCGCGTATTTCGAGCGCGTGCACCGGGAGATCGCGCCATGACCGGACTCAACGGCAGCCAGCGCCCGGATTTCGCGGCAATCGCGCAATCGATCAAACGCGGCGCCCATATACTCGATCTGGGCTGCGGCGACGGCACGCTGCTGAAATACCTGCAGCAGACGCGCAGCGTTACCGGTTACGGCGTCGAAATCGACGATGGCAATGTGCTCGCCTGCGTGAACAGCGGCGTGTATGTCATCCAGAGCGATCTGGAGCGTGGCCTCGCCGAGTTCGCCGACCACTCCTTCGACTATGTCGTGCTGTCGCAGACACTGCAGGCGATGCGCAACACCGAACGCATCGTGCGCGAAATGCTGCGCGTCGGGCGCGCCGGCATCGTCACCTTCCCCAACTTCGGCTACTGGAAAAACCGGCTGCAGATCCTGCGCGGCCACATGCCGGTGTCGGAAAACCTGCCCTTCGAATGGTTCGACACGCCGAACATCCACCTGTGCACAGTGGCCGATTTCGAGAAATTCTGTGGCGAGCGCGGCATCCGCATCGTCGGTCGCACCGTGCTCACTGACGGCCGCACCGTCAATGTGCTGCCGAACCTGCTGGGCGAACTCGCGGTGTATCAGTTCGGCGGCTGAGTATCCGCTGGCCCGGCGTTGAGACGGGTGACCCAGCGCAGCAACAGCAGTCCGGGAATCGCAATCAGCGCGCACAACAGGAAAAACCACGGCCAGCCCATCATTTGCGCCATCCAGCCGGTGGGTGCCGCCAGCAGCACCCGCGGCACACCCATCAGGCTGGACAGCAACGCATACTGCGTGGCGGTAAAACGACGGTCGGTCAACGCCGCCATGAAACCGACAAAGGCTGCGGTGCCCATGCCCGCGGTCAGGTTCTCGATTGCCACCACAGTCGCCAGCGCGCCGACATTGTGCGGATACCAGGCCAGTGCGACAAAACCCAGGGTTGAAATCATCTGACCGAAGCCGAACAGCCATAACGCGCGGTGGGTGCCGACGCGCAGGATCCAGATTCCGCCCAGCGTGCCCCCGGCGATGGTTGCCCAGAAACCGAAGAGTTTGACCACCGTGCCGATTTCGGTTTTGCTGTAACCGATGTCGAGATAAAACGGTGTGGTCATCGCCGAGGCCATGGTGTCGCCGAGTTTGTAGAGCAGGATGAAGGCGAGAATCAGCCACGCGCCGTGGCGTGAAAAATAATCGCGGAACGGCAGAACGACGGCTTCGCGCAGGGTGCGCGGCCGCCCCTCGGGCAGCGCCGGTTCGGGCGCGAACAGCGTCACCGCCACGCAGGCAATCATGCACAGCGCCATGATGCGGTACATCGTCTCGAACGACAGCCAGTCGGCAAGGATCAGGCCACCGCCGCCGGCGAGCAGCATGCCGAGGCGGTAACCGTTTACGTACAGCGCAGAACCCAGACCGAGCTCGGCTTCGCCCATGCTTTCGCGGCGGTAGGCATCAACGACGATATCCTGTGATGCGGAGAAAAAAGACACCAGCAGCCCGGCCAGCATCACCAGCCACAGATGGTCTGCGGTGGGCTGCGCGGCACTCAACAACAGCAGCGCCCCCGCCAGCGCAAACTGCATCAGCGCCAGCCAGCCGCGGCGCCGGCCCAATATCGGCGTGTAACGGTCGAACAGGGGGGCCCAGAGGAATTTCAGCGTGTACGGCAGGCCGATCAGCGCAAACAGGCCGATGCGCGCGAGATCGACACCGCCGTCTTTCAGCCAGGCCTGCAGCACCGACCCGGTCAGCAACAAGGGCAAGCCCGACGAAAACCCCATCAGCAGCGCCACCAGCATGCGGCCGCTGAACATCGCGGCCAGCGCCTCGCGCCAGGATAATGTCGAGAACGTCGGGCGTGATCCGCTCAAGCGGGGTCCCAGTCGTAATGAATGGTCAGCGGCGCGTGATCCGAGAACCGCTGATCCTTGTAAATCGCGGCGCGTTTTGCCTTTGCGGCGATGCCCGGCGTCGCAATCTGGTAATCGATGCGCCAGCCGACGTTTTTGGCCCAAGCCTGGCCGCGGTTCGACCACCAGGTGTATGACGCGTCGGTCGTCTCCGGATGCAGGCGGCGGTAAACATCGACCCAGCCCTGCTCGTCAAATACTCCGGTCAGCCAGGCACGTTCCTCGGGCAGAAAGCCGGAGTTTTTCCGGTTGCCCTTCCAGTTCTTCAGGTCGATCTCGCGGTGAGCAATGTTCCAGTCGCCGCACAGCACGATTTCTCGTCCCGCCTTGCGCAGGCGCTTCATGTGGGGATAAAAAGCGTCGAGAAAGCGGAACTTCGACGCTTGGCGGTGCTCACCGCTGGAGCCCGACGGCAGGTACAGCGAGATCACCGTAAGCTTGCCGAAATCCGCGCGCAGATAACGACCTTCGGCGTCGAACTCGGCGACGCCAAACCCGGCGGACACTTTGTCCGGCCGGGCTTTCGCGTAAATACCGACGCCGCTGTAGCCCTTTTTTTCGGCATGATGAAAGTGTCCGTGGTAACCGGTCGGCGCCAGCAGTTCTTCGGTCATGTCCGCGGCCTGGGCCTTGATTTCCTGGACACAGATCACGTCGGCGCGCTGGCGCGGCAGCCAGTCCAGGAAACCTTTGCGTGCGGCGGAGCGGATGCCGTTGAGGTTCAGGGTTATAATTTTCATCGTTTCCAGTCCGGCCGCGTTTTAGTCAGCGGTATCGTGCCACCGCCTGCCGTGCCGGGTTTTTCACCGTTTTTCAACAATTTCCCCGCCGCAGGCACGCCGGTTGAGATGTGAATATGGCCGCCAGTTTCCGACAGGAATTCATCCGTTTCGCCATCGACACCAAAGTCCTGCTGTTCGGCGAGTTCAAGACCAAGGCCGGACGCCTGTCGCCCTATTTCTTCAACGCCGGGCTGTTTTGCGACGGCAACTCGCTGCGGCAGCTCGCGCAATTTTACGCGAAAGCAATTTCCGCAGCCGGTGTTCCTTACGACATGCTGTTCGGCCCTGCGTACAAGGGCATCCCGCTGGTGGCCGCCGTGGCGATTGCGCTGGCCGAAGACGGCCATAATGTGCCGTTCAGCTACAACCGCAAGGAAGCCAAGGACCACGGCGAAGGCGGCAGCGTGGTCGGCGCCGCGCTGGCGGGCCGGGTGCTGATCGTCGATGACGTCATTTCGGCGGGCACTTCGGTGCGCGAGTCGGTCAACCTGATCCGTGCTTCGAACGCTGTACCGGCAGGCGTACTGATCGCCCTGGACCGCATGGAGCGCGGTTCCGGGGAACTGTCAGCAACACAGGAAGTCGGACAGCTGTACGGAATGCCGGTCATCAGTATTGCCACGCTGGATGACCTGATCGGATTTCTGGAACATGAAAAAGGCATGGGGCCGCAGCTCGCCGCGGTCGCGGCCTATCGCCAACAATACGGGGTGAAAAATGTCTGAACGTCTGCCTGCGCTGTCTGTGCTTGCCGGTGCTGCCCTGGCGGCGGCCCTGTTTACCGCTCCACCCGCCGCGCTGGCGCAAAAAATCGTCTGCTGGAAAGACGCCGCCGGCAAAGTCATCGGTTGCGGCGACCGGGTACCGCCGGAATTCCAGAAAAACGAATCCAAAAGGCTGGACAGCGGCGGCATCACCCGCCAGACCACGGTATCCGCGGAAGAAGCCGCAAGGCAGAAGGCGGAAGCGGATAAAAAAGCGGTCCTCAAGCTCGAAGAGGACCGTCGCACTGCCGAACAACGCCGCCAGGACACCGCGCTGGTCAACACCTACACTGCAGCGTCCGAAATCGACGTGCGGCGCGATCGCGAACTGCAGGTGGTCGATCTGCAGATTCAGCAACTCAATGCCGCGGTGAAAGGTGCCGTGGATGCGCATGCCACACAGAAGTCGCGTTACGAAAATTTCGAAAAACGGGGCAAGGTGCCTGATAACGTCAAAGACGACCTGAAGCAGGCTGCCGAGGAAGAGGTCCGCGTCAAGGGTCGCATCACGGAAAAGGAAAAGGACAAAGAGCGCATTGCCACCAGTTATGCGCAGCAGAAAGCCCGCTTTGTCGAACTGAAGGGCGCACCGCCGGCCGCGCCCGTAACTGCCACGCCCGCCCCGGCGAAAAAATAAGCCGCCCGCCGGCTCAGCCGGCGAGCTTGCGGCGCAGGATGTCGTTGACCTGCTGCGGATTGGCCTTGCCGCGGCTGGCTTTCATCACCTGGCCGACCAGTGAATTGAAAGCCTTTTCCTTGCCGGCGCGGAAGTCGGCGACCTGTTGGGCGTTGGCCGCCAGCACCTGATCGACGATTTTCTCCAGTTCACCGCTGTCGGAGATCTGTTTCAGACCTTTGGCAGCGATGACCTGGTCGGCATCGCCCTCGCCCGCCCAGATGGCATCAAATACATCCTTGGCCATTTTCCCTGAAATCGTGCCGTCGGCGATGCGATCAATCAGTTTCCGTAACTGCTCGGCACTGACCCGGCTTTGGCTGATTTCCAGGCCATCTTCGTTCAAGCGTGCGCTCAGCGCACCGGAGATCCAGTTCGCGCACAACTTCCCGACCCGGGCATCGGTACCTGCAGCAAGCTCACCGAAATAATCAGCCAATTCACGACTTGCCGTCAGCAGGCCTGCGTCATAAGCGGTCAAGCCGTATTGCGCAGCGAATTGCTCTCGCCGTGCCTGCGGCAACACCGGCATTGCAGCGCGCGCAGTCGCCAGTCGCTCCGCTGTCACTTCCAGCGGCAACAAATCCGGATCCGGAAAATAACGGTAATCATGCGCGTCTTCCTTGGTGCGCATCATCCGGGTCTCGCCAGTATCTGGATCGAACAACACGGTGGCCTGCTGAATCTTCCGGCCGTCCTCGATTTCACCGATCTGCCAGCGTGCCTCGTATTCGATTGCCTGCTGCAGGAAACGGAAACTGTTCAGGTTCTTGATCTCGCGGCGCGTGCCCAGGGTCGTTGAACCCATCGGGCGTACCGATACGTTGGCATCGCAGCGGAAGGAACCTTCCTGCATGTTGCCGTCGCAGACATCGATCCAGCGCACCAGCGTGTGCAGCGCCTTGGCATAGGCCACCGCCTCTTCCGCCGAACGCATGTCCGGCTCGGTGACGATTTCCAGCAACGGCGTGCCGGCGCGATTGAGGTCGATGCCGGTCTGACCGCGGAAATCCTCATGCAGCGATTTGCCGGCATCTTCTTCCAGATGCGCGCGGGTCAGTTGCACGGTTTTCTCCGTGTCGCCGACCTGTATGGTCACCGTGCCGCCCTCGACAATCGGCAATTCGTACTGGCTGATCTGGTAACCCTTGGGCAGGTCCGGATAAAAATAATTCTTGCGCGCGAAAATCGACCGCGGATTGATTTTGCCGCCGACCGCCAGGCCGAAACGGATCGCCCGCTCGACCGCTCCCGTGTTGAGCACCGGCAGTACGCCCGGCAGCGCGATGTCGACGCCACAGGCCTGGGTGTTGGGTGCCGCGCCAAACGCCGTCGCCGCGCCGGAGAATATTTTCGACACCGTCGACAGTTGCGTGTGGGTTTCCAGTCCGATGACTACTTCCCATTTCATCGTGCATCACTCCGCGGCGTGGTTTTCAGCTCATCACTCATCATTCATCGCTCATCACTGGACGCCAGGGGGCGTCCGCTGGTGCCAGTCGGTCGCCAGCTGGTATTGATGCGCGACATTGAGCATGCGCGCCTCGTCAAAATAATTGCCGATGATCTGCAAGCCGACCGGCAGACCGCCGCCATCAAAGCCGCAGGGGATCGACATCCCGGGCAGTCCGGCCAGGTTCACCGCAATGGTGTAGATGTCCGACAGGTACATCTGCACCGGATCCGCGCTTTTTTCGCCAAGCCGGAATGCCGTGGTCGGGCTGGTCGGTCCCATGATGACATCACATTGTTTGAAAGCTTCGGTGAAATCGCGGGCAATCAGCCGCCGCAGTTTTTGCGCATGGATGTAATACGCATCGTAGTACCCGTGCGACAGCACATAGGTGCCGATCAGGATGCGCCGCTTCACTTCGGCGCCGAAGCCTTCAGCGCGCGAACGTTTGTACATGTCCATCAGATCGGTATATTCCGCCGCGCGATGGCCGTAACGCACGCCGTCGAAACGCGACAGATTGCTCGACGCCTCCGCCGGTGCCAGCACGTAATACACCGGCACCGACAGTTCCATATTGGGCAGGCTGATGTCGATGACGGTGGCGCCGAGCTTTTTGTATTCGGCCACCGCTGCTTCGACCGCGCGCTGCACATCCGGCGTCAGTCCTGCGGCAAAAAATTCTTTCGGCAGGCCGATGCGCAAACCGGCCAAAGGCTTCGCCAGATCACGGTTGTAGTCTTCACCGGGACGTTCGAGGCTGGTCGAGTCGCGTGGGTCATGACCGGCCATCACATTCAGCAGCAGCCCGAGGTCTTCCGCGCTACGCGCCATCGGCCCTGCCTGATCGAGACTGGAGGCGAAGGCAATCATGCCGTAACGCGATACCAGCCCGTAGGTCGGCTTCAGGCCGCAGATGCCGGTCAGCGCCGCGGGCTGGCGGATCGAGCCGCCGGTGTCGGTGCCGGTCGCGGCAGGCGCAAGACGCGCTGCCACTGCAGCGGCCGAACCACCGGAACTGCCGCCGGGCACCACATCACGGTTCCACGGATTGCGTACCGGGCCGTAGTACGAAGTCTCGTTGGACGAACCCATAGCGAATTCGTCCATGTTGGTTTTGCCCAGCGTCACCATGCCGGCGGCGTTGCAGCGCTCGACCACATGCGCGTCGTACGGCGCGACAAAATTCGCCAACATGCGCGAGCCGCAGGTGGTCAGCCAGCCCTGCGCGCAGAAAATATCTTTGTGCGCCAGCGGGATTCCCGTCAGCGGGCCGCCACGGCCGGCGGCGCGCTGCGCATCCGCAGCCTTGGCCTGCGCCAGCGTACGTTCGGTATCCACCGTGATGAAGCAGCCGAGGGCTTTATTTAAGTCATTGATTTTATTTAAAAAATCATGTGACAGCTCAACGCTGGAGCAGGCTCCGGCGGCGAGTTGTGCAGACAGTTCTTTGAGGGTGGCGTTGGACATTGCAGCACTGCGGTTCGCGGAGACGGTTCACAGATACATTGACAGCCGACTCCGCTTATCGGATTACCTTATTCAATCACCCTGGGTACGAGATACAGGCCCGCTTCGACCTCCGGCGCAATCGCCTGAAAGCGATCACGCTGATCGCCCTCGGTCACCACATCGGGACGCAGACGCAACACCAGATCCTGGGCATGGGACATCGGCGTGATGCCGGTCACATCAACCGCCTGCATCTGTTCAATCAGCCCGAAAACACGCGTCAGTTGCGCCAGCGCCGCACCGGCTTCCGCATCATCAACGGCGATCCGCGCCAAGTGTGCGGCGCGCTGCACATCGTCGAGCTTCAAGGCCATGATCGGATTGAAAAAACCATTAAAAATAGGGCTGTGTAGGGTATCATACTGGCGCGCCTGACGGCATCAAAACCTGTTATTACGAAAGACCTTATGTTCGGTTTCCTGAGCGGTTACTTTAACGACGATCTCGCCATTGATCTGGGTACGGCGAACACGCTGATTTACGTGCGCGGCAAAGGCATAGTGCTGGATGAACCCTCAGTTGTTGCGATCCGCCAGGAAGGCGGCCCGAACGGCAAAAAAGTCATTCAGGAAGTCGGCTTGGCGGCGAAGCAGATGCTCGGCCGCACCCCCGGCAACATCACCGCGATCCGGCCGATGAAGGATGGCGTGATCGCCGACTTCATCATCACCGAGCAGATGATCAAGCAGTTCATCAAACGCGTGCATCACAGCAAGTTTTTCTCGCCCTCACCGCGCATCATCATCTGCGTGCCCTGCGGCTCGACCCAGGTGGAGCGCCGCGCGATTCGCGACGCGGCAATCGGCGCCGGTGCCTCGCGCGTCTATCTGATCGAAGAGCCAATGGCCGCAGCCATAGGCGCCGACCTGCCGGTGGGCGAAGCCACCGGCTCGATGGTGGTCGACATCGGCGGCGGCACCACCGAAGTGGGCGTCATCGCGCTGGGCGGCCTGGTCTACAAAGGTTCGGTACGCGTCGGCGGCGACAAGTTCGACGAGGCCATCATCAATTACATCCGCCGCAATTACGGCATGCTGATCGGCGAAACCACCGCAGAAAACATCAAGAAGGAAATCGGTTCCGCGTTTCCCGGCTCCGAAGTCCGCGAAAAAGAAGTCAAAGGCCGCAACCTCGCCGAAGGCATACCGCGCAGTTTCACAATATCCAGTAACGAAATCCTCGAAGCACTGACCGACCCGCTGAACAGCATCGTCTCCGCCGTAAAATCGGCACTGGAACAGACGCCGCCGGAACTTGCAGCCGACATCGCCGAAAAAGGCATGGTGCTGACCGGCGGCGGCGCGCTGCTGCGCGACATCGACCGCCTGCTGATGGAGGAGACCGGACTGCCGGTGATCATCGCCGAGGATCCGCTGACCTGCGTGGTGCGCGGCTCGGGCAAGGCACTGGAAAAACTGGAACACCTCGGCAGCATCTTCGCCAACGACTGATGCATTGCATTCCGGCCTGCGTTCGCATCCAGGCCCCCTGCGGCCGCGAACACGGGTCCGCGCCGGACGACCGGCGGTAACACGCGCCATGGAACACACGCCGCCGCTGTTCCGCACCGGACTCACGCCGCTGGCGCGGTTGATGATCTTTGCCATGTTGTCCGCGGTGCTGCTGGTCGCGGATGCCCGCTTCAACTATCTGACCACGCTGCGCCAGATTACCGGCGTCATCGTCTATCCGCTGCAGCGGCTGGCCGCCGCGCCTGCCGCGATGGGCGACCGCATCGCCGATTTCTTCGTCACCCATGGCGCCTTGCGGCGTGACAACCAGCGCCTGACCGGGCAGAACCTGGAACTGGCGATTGCGGCACAGCGCACGGAAGCCCTGCACAAGGAAAACGCCCACCTGCGCGGCATGCTCGGCGTACGCGAACAGGTGCCGGTGCCGTCGATTTCTGCGGAAATCCTCTATGCCGCACGCGATCCGTTCTCACGCAAGGTGATGATCGACCGCGGGCTGCAACACGATATCGAGTCCGGCCGGCCGGTGGTCGACCATGTCGGCATCATCGGCCAGGTCACCCGCACCTATCCCTGGCTGTCGGAGGTCACGCTGATCACCGAAAAAGGCCACCTGGTGCCCGTGCTTAATGTGCGCAGCGGCCTGCGCGCGGTTCTTGCCGGCACCGGCGATGACGGCAAGCTGGAACTGCGTTTCATTCCGCTGACGGCTGATTTCCAGATTGGCGACAAGCTGGTCACCTCGGGCATCGACGGCATCTATCCGCCGGGCCTGCCGGTGGCTGAAGTCATCCAGGTCGAGCGCAACACCGCCTACCTCTTTGCCGGCATCGCCTGCAAACCGCTGGCCGGCGTCAACGCCGGCACCCAGGTGCTGGTGCTGGGACCGTTGCCGGCGCAGCCCGAACGCCCCGCGGAAACGCCGGCGGCGGCACCGCAGAAAAAGAAGGGGAGATCCTGATGGCCGCGGGCCCGATGTCTCCGCAGGAACTGCTGCTGCCGGTCAAACCGGGGTTCATCGTGCTCACGCTGATCGCGGCGCTGCTGTGCAACCTGCTGCCGTGGTCCGGCTGGGCGATGTGGCTGGTGCCGGATTTTGTCGCGCTGATCGTTCTCTACTGGTGCATCCACGAGCCGCGGAAAATCGGCTTCCTCACCGCCTGGAGCCTCGGCCTGCTGATGGACATTGCCGACGGCAGCCTGTTCGGCCAGCACGCGCTGGCCTATATCATTCTCGCCTACGCCGGCATGGCGCTGCACCGCCGGGTGCAACGCTTCGCAATGGCGCAACAGATACTGCATGTAATTCCGCTGCTGCTGTTCATCGACCTCGTCGTGCTGCTGGTGCGCGCATTGTCCGGCGCCGACTTCCCCGGCCACACCTACTTCCTCGGCAGTTTCACCGGTGCCGCGTTATGGCCGGTGATGACCCATCTGCTGAAACTGCCGCAGCGCCCGCGCCCAGATCCGGACCGTGTCTGAGCTGTCGATCAATCCGGGCATCGAGATTCGCGACTCCGAGCGCGAGCTGGATCGTTTCCGCCGGCGCCTGGCGACACTCGGCTTCTTCGTGCTCACCCTGTTCGGCCTGCTGTTCCTGCGCTTTTTTTATCTGCAGGTGATCCAGCACAGCCACTACAGCACGCTGGCCGAAGCCAACCGCATTTCGGTCCTGCCAATAGCGCCGCATCGCGGCATCATCGTCGACCGCAACGGCGTCATGCTCGCGCACAACTATTCGGCGTACACGCTGGAAATCACCCCGAGCAAGTTGCAAAGTCTCGAAGAAACCATCGACGGCCTCTCCGGCATCATCGAAATCACGCCGCGCGACCGCCGCCGTTTCCGCAAACTGCTCGAAGAAAGCAAAAGCTTCGAAAGCCTGCCGATCCGCACCCGCCTCTCCGACGAGGAAATCGCGCGATTTGCCGTGCACCGCTACCGTTTCCCCGGCGTGGAGGCCAAGGCGCGGCTGTTTCGCCAGTATCCGCAGGGCGAAATGTTTTCGCATGTCGTCGGCCATATCGGCCGCATCAACAAACGCGAAGTAGAGCAACTGGAAGACGACGGTCGGCTCGCCAACTACCGCGGCAGCGATTACATCGGCAAGACCGGGGTCGAACAGAGTTACGAAAAATTCCTCCACGGCACCACCGGCGTCGAGGAGGTCGAGGTCGATTCCGGCGGACGCGCCGTGCGCACGCTGTCGCGCACGCCGCCGGTCTCCGGCAACAACCTGGTGCTCAACCTCGACGCCAAGCTGCAGGAAGTCGCCTACAACGCTTTCGGCGACCGCCGCGGCGCGCTGGTTGCCATCGACCCCGCGACTGGCGGCATCCTCGCTTTTGTCAGCAAACCGGGATTCGACCCCAACCTGTTCGTCGACGGCATTGATCCGCAAAGCTGGAGCGAGCTCAACGGCTCCCCGGACAAACCGCTGCTGAACCGGGCCAGTGCCGGCACCTATCCGCCGGGCTCGACCTTCAAACCCTTCATGGCGCTGGCCGCGCTGTTCTACGGTAAACGCACGCCGCAGCAGGTGATCAGCGATCCGGGTTATTTCATGTTCGGCGGACACCGCTTCCGCGACAGCAGACCCGTGCCGCTGGGCATGGTCGACATGTACCGTTCGATCGTCATGTCTTCCGACGTCTACTATTACATGCTGGCCAGTGAACTCGGCATAGATCCCCTTGCACAGTTCATGGCCTTGTTCGGTTTCGGCAGCCGCACCGGCATCGACATCAGCGGCGAGGCCGCCGGCATACTGCCTTCGACCGACTGGAAATGGCGCCGCTACAAGCAGAAATGGTACGCCGGTGAAACCATCAGCGTAGGCATCGGCCAGGGTTACAACAGCTACACACCGCTGCAACTGGCTTCCGCCACGGCAACGGTAGCCAATAACGGCGTGATGTTCCGGCCGCACATCGTCAACCATGTCGAAGATATACGCACCCGCGAAAAAACCTTGATTGAATCCCAACCACTGCGCGAACTCGCCATCAAACCCGAGCATTTCAAGGTCGTCAGGGATGCCATGGCCGGCGTCAACAAGGAGGGCACGGGAGCACGGGTGTTTGCCAACGCCCCCTACACCAGCGCCGGCAAGACTGGCACCGCACAGGTCATTGCAATCAAACAGGGCGAGAAATATGTGGAAAGCAGGGTCGCAGAAGAGCATCGCGATCACTCGCTGTTTATCGTTTATGCGCCGGCCGACAAACCGACCATTGCGCTGGCGGTGATTGCAGAGAACGCCGGATTCGGCGCCCGTGCTGCAGCGCCGGTTGCGCGTCAGGTTCTGGATTATTACCTGCTTGGCAAACTGCCGGCGGTGACGGGCGGGAAACGCTGATGCCTTTCATGCTCAGACGTCTCTACCGGTTCATCACCGGGCACATCGACGGCATCCTGCTCTGCGGGATACTGCTGTTGATGTTCACCGGATTGCTGGTGCTGCTCAGCGCCTCCAACGGCAGTTATGTCCGGGTATCCGGGCAATTGATGAACATGCTGGTGGCGCTGGGAGTGATGTGGCTGTTTGCCAATATTCCGCCGCACTACCTGATGCGGCTCGCGCTGCCGCTGTTCATTACCGGCTGCGCCCTGCTGGTCGGCGTAGCCCTGTTCGGTGATGTGGTCAACGGCGCGCGACGCTGGCTGCATGTCGGCGTCACCCGCATCCAGCCTTCGGAACTGATGAAAATCGCCCTGCCGCTGATGCTGGCCTGGTATTTCAACCGCAACGAGGCTTCGCTGAAGCTGCGCAACTACTTGATTGCAGCGCTGCTGCTGGTTATTCCCGTGGCGCTGATCGCGCGTCAGCCCGATCTCGGCACCGCGCTGCTGATTACCGCCGGCGGCTGTTATGTGATTTTCCTCGCCGGCCTGTCGTGGCGGGTCATCTCCACACTGTTCGTCGCCGGGCTGGCCAGTCTGCCGTTCCTGTGGCCCGCCCTGCATGACTACCAGCGCCAGCGCATCCTGACGCTGCTTGATCCTTCGGGCGACCCGCTGGGCACCGGTTACCACACCATACAGTCGACCATCGCTGTAGGTTCCGGCGGCTTACTCGGCAAAGGCTGGATGAACGGCACGCAGACCCATCTCGATTTCATTCCGGAGCGCACCACGGACTTTATTTTTGCGGTGTACGCCGAGGAATTCGGCCTGCTCGGCAACGTGGTACTGCTCCTGCTGCTGCTGTTTGTCATCGGTCGCGCAATGGTGATCACCGCCAACGCGCCGACGCTGTTCGCCCGGCTGCTCGCCGGCGCAATCACACTGACTTTTTTCACCTACGCCTTCGTCAACATCGGCATGGTGTCGGGCATCCTGCCGGTGGTGGGTGTGCCGCTGCCGCTGATCAGCTACGGCGGAACTTCGCTGGTTTCCATCTGTCTCGGTTTCGGCATCCTGATGAGCATCAACACCCACAAAAAACTGGTACAGACATGACTTACAGTGCGGAGCGGGGAATGATGAATGATGAGCGAAAACCCTTGGGGTTTACTCATCACTCATCACTCATCACTCATCGCTTGATGGCAGTCTTGCTGATCGCCGCAATGCTGACCGCCTGTGGCAGCACCACCAAACGCGGCAGCGCGCCGGCCGGCGGCGGCTACTACCTCGACGACGGTCCTGGCGCCAACGCCCCCGCGAACATCAATGCCATCCCCGATGCCGTACCGAAAATCGAACCACTGGGCCGCGGCACGATGCGCCCGTATACCGTCATGGGCCGCAACTACACGCCTATGACCCGGCTGGAACCTTACAAGGCGCGCGGCGTCGCTTCCTGGTACGGCCGGCGTTATCACGGCAAACAGACCGCTTCGGGAGAGATCTACGACATGTACGCGATGACCGCGGCGCATACCGTGCTGCCGATCCCCAGTTATGTGCGCGTCACCAACGTTGCCAACGGCAAGTCAGTGGTGTTACGCGTCAATGACCGCGGGCCGTTCATCGATAACCGCTTGATCGATCTGTCGTACACCGCCGCCCACAAACTCGGCATCCTCGGCGGCGGCAGCGGCATGGTCGAAGTCGAAACCATCATCCCCGGCCGGTCGTTGACTACACCGCAGCCGACTGCAGCGCCACCCGTCGCTGCGACTCCTGCGCCGCCACCGATACCAGTCGCCATTGAAACCGCAGCGGTCACCGCTGTACCGCTGCCACCCGTTGTTCCGGCACCCGTACCCACCGCTCCAGCCGCGACATCAAACACCACTGCAACAAGCCGCGGCAGCTACCTCCAGTTCGGTGCCTTCGGCGTCCAGGCCAATGCCGAAAGTTATCTCGCACGCCTGCAGACACAGGCCGACTGGCTGGCCGGCACGCTGCGCGTGCAGCACAGCGACGGCATCTATCGCGTGCAGGCCGGGCCTTATGCCAGCGAAACAGCGGCGCGTGAGGCCGCCGAACGCGCCGGCGTGGCGCTGGGCAGCAAACCGGTGGTCATCAACCGCTAACGTCCTGTCAGTGCTGGTGCTGATGCGTCGCGGGCTGGCCTTTGATGTCGCGCACTTCGACCGACAGCTCGACGGTCTCGCGCTTTTTGTCCGCCAGTTCAAAGGTAAGTTGCAGCGGCACCTTGTCGCCGGGGTTCAGGGGTTTGTGCAGATTCATCAGCATCAGGTGATAACCGCCGGATGCCAGCCGCACGGTTTTTCCCGCTGGCACGTCAATACCGTCGACGGGAAACATTTTCATCACGCCATTTTCCACGGTCATGTTGTGCACTTCTGCGGTTTTGGTCAGCGGCGTGCTCACGCCGATCAGACGGGCCTTCGCTTTGGCGGTGAGTTCCATGAATGCGCCGGTCGCGGTCTGACCCGGCACCATGCCGCGGATCCATGCGTCTTTGACGACGACGCTTTGCGCCTGCGCCTGGCCCATGCACAGCAGCGTCAGCAACAGCACGCCTATGGGCCTGTTTCCGAATATTGCGGAAAACATAAAATATCCTTTAAAAAACAATTGCTTATATTAATTTCGTCGAATCAATCATGGCGACCTCTCCGCGACCGATGCGGGGCGCGGTAAAAACTGCAGGGAGGTCAGGCGCGCGGCGGAGCGCGCGGATTCAGCGGCTGGAGTACGACGCGATCGCGCACCACCAGCGGGCGGCGATCAACCGGAAGCAGGAGTTCCGGAGCAGTGTTGATGACAACCGGTGCAATCGATACAGCCGGCGGCGGGCTGCCGGTGCCGACGCACATGACGCAATGCGCGTTTTTCAGTTTGTTCTGCAGCGACCCGGGTAGGGTGCTGGTGTCGCCGGTGCCGCTGATATCAACGCGGCAGATCTTGGCGTAAGCCAGCGGATCCACGCCCTGACGCGCCACCGCCAGCGCGGGGAAGGCGATGGCAAAGAGGAAGGCCAGCAGGGCAGTGCCCGCGATAAAACGGCGTTGTGCGTACAGTCGCATGGGCTGGAATGTTACGCGGCGCGGACAAGTGCCGTCAAACCGGAGCCGTTTTCCTGATACAAATCTTCCCGACTCAAATCAGGATTCCAGTTTGAACACCACCGGCACCCGCACCCAGGCCTCGATGTTTTGCGAGGCGCGCCGCGCCGGCACAAACCGCCAGCCCTTGACCGCCTCCTGCGCCGCGCCATCCAGCGACTTTGAACCGCTGGACTGATCGAGTTCAACACGCAGTGGCGCACCATCGGGACTGACCAGCACTTTCAGCATCACCGTGCCCTGATCGCCGTTGCGGCGCGCCATCACCGGATACGCCGGGGCGGGATTGCGCAGGTACGCCGCATTGAACAGCGGCGGAGTAACCGGCGCTTCGACAGGAGCCGATGCTGCCCTGGATTCGACGGCGACACGCGGCACTTCAGCAGCGACAGTAACCGCCGGCGCAGCTTCAGTTGCAGCTGGCACCGCCAACACGGTACGCGGCAAGGGAGTTTCGATTTTTTGTGTTTCGACGCGACGCTGCGGGTTCGGAGCAGCGGCCGGTGTAACGGGTGCTGATTCGGCCACCACAACCTGCGGCGCAGCAGCCACCAGCACCACATCGAGCACCGGCAGAGGCGCTTCCGTCATCTGACGTTTCCAGCCCGGCAGCCAGACGAACAGCAGCACATGCACCAGGATGCTGGCCAGCAGGCAACCCGCCAGCAAACGCAGTGGCGTATGGAAATAATTGTTGTCGTTGTGTGTTACGTTTGTCATGGGCATTGCGCTGCTCATCGCTCGCTGCCTGTTGCCGCTGGAAGCGCCATGGCAAATACATTATCCGGCAAATCGCGGTGCCGTCACAAACAGCCGCGAGTTTACCGCGGCCGTTTGCATCGCCTCGTCAGAACTGACCGCGAATACCGACCTGCCCGCTACGCCGACCCTGCGGCGCAATATCCTTCAGGAAAGACACGTGGTTGCGTGCCTCCTCGTTGAGCAGGTTCACTCCGCGCAGGAAGGCTTCCATGCGCACACCGCCGCTGACCGGAAGCCGGTAGGTGACTGCGGCATTGAGCATGGTGTAACCGTCGGTAGGCATTTCACCGGCGGCAACACGATCCTGATCACTGTAGAAGCTTGCATCAACGCGCGCACCCAGCCGATCCTGGCGGTACTCGAGTCCGACACCATAACGCCACGGCGCGATACGCGGCAACGGCAAGCCGCTGCTGCGGTCGTCAGCGCGCACATAACTCGCATTCACCAGCAGATCGAGGCTGCCACCACGCTCCATGAGACGAAAGCGCCCTTCCCCTTCCACGCCACGAAAGCGCGCCGGCACTGCAAGATAGGCAAACTCCGGCAGAATTTCCTCGCCGGTGTTCAGCGAAGTGCCGTCGCCGGCATCCACCGGATTCAGCTCGCCGTCGGCACCGCGGGTGTTGCCGCTGTTGAACAGCGTGATGAAATTGTTGAAGCGGTTTTCAAACACGCCGATGCTGCCCGAGTGTTTTCCGGACTTCATGCGCAGCGTGACATCCAGTGCCTTGGATTTTTCCTTCACCGCCGCGGCGTTGCCGACTTCATACACGCCTGTCGCCGCATGCGGGCCGTTGGCAAACAGTTCGTAATAGGTCGGCGCGCGTTCGGTATATGCGCCGTTGACCGCCAGCGCGAGACCCGGTGTGAAACTCCATACCGCGCCCAGCGCGCCGCTGTTACCGCTGAAGGTGCGGGTCTGCGCCGGATTGAAACGCGGATCAACCGCGCCAAAGGGCACCGCTCCGCCACCTTCGCTGCGCACTTCTGTGCGTTCATGCCGTCCGCCGAAAGTCAGCTTCAGTTGGCCCAGCGGCAGCTCCTCGTAAAAAAAACCGGATTTGACGTTGGTGCTGGTCGACGGCACGAAGGCTTCGGCCCCCAGCGCCGAAAAATCAAAGTCGGTGAACTGCAGGCCCAGCGCCCCCTGCAGCGGACCCAGCTTGCCGTGGGTCGCCTCGAAGTGCAGGTCGTGGCCCTTGTTGCGAAAAACCGTGGCCGGCACTCCGGCATCCAGCTCAGTGTGCTCGTAATCGGTATTGCCGGCCTTGAACTTCAACGCCTTGATGACAGTGCCCAGCTCACGCACTTCACCAGCGATATCCCAGCGGCTGCTTTGCATGTCGATGGTCACCGTCGGTTCGGCCACTGTGCCGTACTGCGTGTTGAATTCCGACCGCGAGATGCCGATGTAACCGTTGGCCCAGGTATGCGACAGGCCGAAGGCGCCGCCATCCGACTTCGCCGCGCTGTTGGGCAGCGTGCCCACGGCTTCCACCGGCTGCGGATCGGCTGCGCGCAGCCGTGCCGAACGTGCAAAACCCTTGATGCGCAGGTCATCGGTGTCGCGGGTGTACACATCGGCATGCAGGGCCAGGCTGCCGTTACCGGCTTCGAATACCAGCCCGGTCGCTTTTTCGCGATCCGCACCGCCGTACCGTGTCTCCGCACGACCGGTCACGCCATTGATCGCTGCCTGCGGAATACGGTTGTCGATGACATTGACCACGCCGCCAACGGCGCTGCCGCCGTAAAACAGCGCTGCCGGCCCGCGCACCACCTCGGCACGTTCGACCACCAGCGGATCGATGCTGACCGCATGATCAAAACTCAGCGACGACGCATCGAGCGTGCCGGAGCCGTTCTGCAGAATGCGGATGCGATCGCCATCAAGGCCGCGGATCACAGGGCGGCTGGCGTTGGGACCAAAGCTGGTGGAACTGACTCCGGGCAACTCGTTCAGGGTTTCACCCAGCGTGGATTTACGTTGCAGGAACAATTGCTGTCCGCCCAGCACCGAAACCGGCGCCGCCAGTTCAAACAGTTCACTGCCCAGCGGATTGCCGGTGACCACAACTTCCTGCAGGGTGACCGGTGGCGCATTGTTGTTGCTGACCTGCGCGTGGACGGTCGCGGCATGCACTGCCGCAGCCATCACGGCAAGCGCGTAGCTCTTGCGTTTCATGATGATCTCCAGATGACGTACGGCGTGCGCAAGCACAATGGATGCGCACAGCCGAAAAAGAAAAAGGAATGCCGGTCAGACCGGCGATACGTCAGGAGAGGACGGGAGGGCCGTGGGAATCGTACGGGACAACAGTGACCGAGCTGCGCAGTGCCAGTGTGGCAGCGACCACCAGAACATGTTCAACGGCATCAAAGGCGGCAACATGGCCGGCATGAACGCCGCCCAGCACCTGGCTGTAAACCAGATCAAAAACACAGAAACCGGCCATGCCACCGGCAGGCGCGCTTTCATGCTGTGCTTCGTCATGCACCGCTGGCGCATTGGCATTGATCGCCACACCATGTTTATGCAGAACGCCATGCGCCAGCGCATGGGTCAATGCCCCATGTTGCGCGACGAGCAACAGCCCCGCCAGCACTGCGTGCAGCCAGCGCGTGCGCAATGCCCGTCGCAGCAATGCAGCAAGTCTCATGCTTTATTTGCCGATGGCAACCGCATCGGTCAGCCGGTAATACAACCCCATCGCATCATCACGCAAGACGGTGAAACGCCCGGACACGACGATCGGCTCGAAGCCGTATTTAACCGGTGTTTTGGCCTGGACTTCGACCATTTGCTCGGCGCCTCCGGGCATGCAGAACGAGCAGGTCGGCGGTAAAGCCACCAGCAGAAAACGCTTCTGCCGTTCACCCATATCCAGCGGCATCATGAAGCCCTGCAGCTTGATTTCCTGCTTGTCGAGGGTGGCGACACTTTTGCCGAAGTCCGGGATGAAGCGGTCTTTCTGCTTCACGGTTTTAACATCGGCCAGCGTTTTCCAGGACACCACGCCCTTGAGTTCAGGCAAGGGTTTCGACAAATACGGTGACGGCGGCAGATTGGCGTCGACATCCAGCGGGCGTTTCATCAGATCCTTCGAGCCCGGATTCTGCAAACTCTGCGCGCTGGCCGATACGGTTGTGGCCAGGAGCAGCATTACGATGAAAATTTTCATAAAAATATCAATAAAATCAATAGGTTATGATAATTGCCTGGGTCGCAGCATCGTTCAGGCCTCAATGGCGGTGCTGCATGCCACAGTATTTGCCGATCGCCAATCCTTTGCAATCCTTCGCCAACTGGCCATGGCACTCCTTCTCCGACTTGCCCGACTCAAAACATTTGACCGCCTGCAGATGCGCTTCGGCCATGGCGCGGTGGTTGGCAATGTCTTTCTGCACTTCTGGCGCACCATGCGCTTTCTTTTTGGGCTCCTGTGCCCCGGCAGGCAGGGTCGCTGCCATTACCAGTACGGCAACCATAACTGCTGCGATCCGCTGCGACTTCATCATCATTGCGCTCCTGTAATAACAAATTGAAAAATCAACCGCGGGCCAGGGTTCCGGCAATATCCGTACGGTAAGCACGCCAAGCCGGCAACAAGGCCGCCAACACACCCACAACCAGCGCGAGCACTATCACCCACAGTTCCCCCTGCACCCAGGCCCAACCGGTGATCTCAACCTGTTGCGCGGCTTTCAGCGCCCGGCCCAGTCCTTCGGCCAGCAGATGGCCCAGCGCCAGGCCCAGCGCGGCGCCCATGGCCGCGAGCAGGAATCCCTCGCACAGCAACAGCAGCAGCAGCCGTCCCGGTCCCGCGCCCAGCGTGCGCATGATCGCGAGATCGTAACGACGGTCATTCAGCGCGTTGTAGAGCGCAATGAACACGCTGAGGCCGGCGCTGAACATCAGCACCAGTGCGAATCCGCGCAACACATCGACACCGACGCCGACAATCGTGAACAGGCGCGCGGTCTCGTAGGCCGGGGATGCCGCCTGCATGTCACTGTTGTTGTTGATGTACCGCGGCAGGATGGCCGCCGCCAGCGGCGACGCATACTGGACCAGCAGCGCGGTGAATTCCTTTTCTTCGTCCGGCATCTGCTTTTCGATATCCGTGACATCCTTGATGTCGTGGTGTTCGGCATGCACCGCCCAGACACTCTGGTAATTGACGAGCACCAGGCGGTCGAGCACGGTGCCGGTGGGCTTGAGAATGCCGACGACGACATAGGGATGCCCCTCATGGGCATCTCCGCCGCGATCACCAAGTCCATGCACGCCTGAAAACGTTGCGCCGAGGCCATGGCCGGTGCGCGTGGCCACCTCGGCGCCAAGCACTGCCTCCAGCGGTTTGTCCCACAGCCGGCCGCTGGCGATGGTTGCGCCGTAATGCGCGACGTAGTCCTGCGTGGTGCCAACGATGCGAAAGCCCTGATAGCTGTCCCCCAGTGCCAGCGGAATCACTTTTTTTACGGCCCGGTGCCTGGTAATTTCCTGCGCTTGCTTCCAGGCAATATTCCCGGTCGGCACATCGAGGTGGTAAATCGCCGAGAGGATGATCTGCAGCGGACTGCCTTTGGCACCGACCACCAGATCAATGCCGCGGGCATCGCGCTGCATGCGCTCCTCGAACTGGTCAGTCGCCAGCAGCAGCAGGATGATGGTCGCCACACCCAGCGCCAGCAGCAGCACATTGAGCAGCGTGCCGAGAGGGCGGGCGCGCAGGTAGGAAAAACTCACCGAGGCGATATTCATGCCTGCACCCCCAGCTCAAACTGATTGGCCACCCGGGTCTTGATGCGCTGGTCGTGGGTTGCAATCACCAGCGTGGCATTGCAGGCCCGCGCCTGGGCCTGCAGCAGTTCCAGCACCTGCATGCAGCGTGCATCATCAAGATTGGAAGTCGGCTCATCAGCGAGCAGCAGCCGTGGCCGGTTGACCACGGCGCGCGCCACTGCCACGCGCTGTGCCTGGCCGAACGACAGTTCATGCGGGTACGCATCCGGTTTGCCCGCGAGGTCCAACCCGGCAAGCACCTCTTCGGCGCGCCGGCGATCCTGCGGCATGCCGGCCAGATACTGGGCCAGCAACAGGTTATCCAAGACCTTCAGGCTGGGAATCAGGTGCAGGCGCTGCAGCACGATGCCGATCGATTTGCCGCGGAAGCGATCCAGCCCCGCGGGCTTGAGCGCAGCGAGATCCTGCCCGGCAACCACGACCAAGCCTGCCGTTGGCCGCAGAATGCCGGCCAGCACATGCAGCAATGTGGTCTTACCGCTGCCGGAAGAACCCAGCACCAGCCAATGCTCGCCCTGTGCCGCCTGCCAGGCGTCAACCTGCAGCACCACTTTGCTGTCGTAATCATGGCGTAAATCACGGATAACAAACAAACTCAATCCTCTTCGGCTTTAGTCCATTGCGGGAAAGGATCGGCGAATTTCCGCCATTGCGCCTCGCCCAATTCCATTTCATCGTCTGTCAACTGGCAGGCATCAAGGCTCTGCGTGATCGCCGCCTGATCCATGCCGATGCCGATGAATACGATTTCCTGGCGCCGGTCACCAACGCCCTCAACCCATTTTGCGTCGATCAGTTTGCGGGATTCGGGATCAGTCGGCCACTCCCCGCGCCCCACCACCGCCCACCACAGTCCGGCCGCGCTGTGACGGCACACCCCGCCCGCCTGTGACCATGATGCCGCGAAATCCATGCGCGACGCCAGCCAGAAATAGCCTTTCGACCGCAGTACGCCGTCCCATTCGGAATGAATCAGGTCCCAGTACCTCTGTGGATGAAACGGCCGGCGGCCGCGATAAACGAAACTGGATATGCCGTATTCCTCGGTTTCGGGCAAATGCTCGCCGCGCATTTCCTTCAGCCAGCCCGGGGCCGCCGAGGCCTTGTCAAAATCAAACCTGCGGGTATCGAGTATTTTGTCCAGCGTCACTTCGCCAAATTTTGCAACCACGATCTCGGCATCCGGATTCAACGTGTGCAGGATCGAGGCCAGTCGGGCCATTTCATCCATGGTCACCAGATCACCCTTGTTGACCACAATCACATTGGAAAATTCGATTTGATCCACCAATAAATCGACAACTGTGCGCTGATCATCCTCACCCAGGCTTTCGCCACGATCACCAATATAGTCACTGGAGGCATAATCCTTCAGAAAATTATACGCATCAACCACGGTGACCATGGTATCCAGTCGCGCCACATCCGCGAGACTGCGTCCTTCTTCGTCGCGAAAGGTGAAGGTTTCGGCCACCGGCAGCGGCTCGGAAATTCCGGTGGATTCGATCAACAGATAATCAAATCGTTTTTCGGCTGCCAGCTTGTTGATTTCGACCAGCAGATCCTCGCGCAGGGTGCAGCAGATGCAGCCGTTGGACATTTCCACCAGCTTCTCCTCCGCACGCGACAGCGCTGCGCCACCTTCCCTCACCAGTTGCGCGTCGATGTTGACGTCGGACATGTCGTTGACGATCACCGCAACACGCCTGCCTTCACGGTTGTTGAGCACATGATTGAGCAACGTGGTCTTGCCTGCGCCGAGAAAACCCGAGAGAACAGTAACGGGTAAACGATGGGACTGTTCAATAATGTTATTGGTCTGCATGCGTACCCCGCAAATTTCCTGCTTACTGGTGTGTCAGTGATTTACTGCCGTGTCTGGGATGCGCCCGGATGTGTTTCGACGATGTGTGAAGCCAGTTGGCCAAGCACGCCTGCAACACCCAGCGGGCCGTACGCATCAACCAGCCGCGGCAGCAACTCGGCGATCAGCACGGCGTTGACCGTGGCACCGTCAATATTGCGTTGACCGCAACGGGCAATGGCCTGCCGCACCTCCGCCAGCGCCTCAGCATAATCCGGAGGCACATCGCCGGAAGCGTCTGCCGGATGAACCACAGCTTCGGGAAAATAAGCGGGCTTCATCGCATCACATCCAGACAAAGACGCAGCCGGCGCTCAGCCGTTTGCTCGATCAGCGGGGAACGATGAACAATGCCGTTATCGGCATTGCCGGGATAGGCTTCGCCTTTCTGCAGCAGCACCCACCACGGCCTTGTTGCCCGGATATCCGTCGGGCGGGGCACGATCGCCAGATTGGCTTCTTCGAAGGAACGGCCCCGCGCGGTCAGCTGATCCCGCCGCACGGCATCGTTGCTCGCCCACTGGGTTCCGAATCCGCTATATGTCACGATCAGGCGCAGGCTCGCGACATCGACATGAAATAACCGGCAGGCATCCGTGTGTACGGTCTCAAGCCGTGCCCGCAGCGCCGGTTTTTCGGCAAGTTTGCTGAATCTTTTCGCCAGATACCCGATATCCGCCGCGAGCATGTCGCGGGCGCGGCCCGGTGGCAGGTCTGACAACAGCAACCATACATCCGGATCGTGCGCCTGCAACACCGCTACGACGTCAACATCCTGCTCCGCGCACAAGGTATCGACCAGCACAGCGGTTTCCGGCTCCTGTTCACGACGCCAGATCACCAGATTGACGCCCTCACGGTGAATAACGTCAAAATCCTCAGCACTGCGCGCATAGCAGAAATGGAAAGGGGATACGATATTGGCCACTTCAGTGCCCATAAACACGTTCCATTTTTTCGCGCCGCTCCTGCGCCTCTATCGACAAGCTTGCTGTTGGACGGGCGAGCAAGCGCTCCAGCCCGATGGGGTCACCGGTCTCCTGGCACCAACCATAGTCTCCACTTTCGATCAGCACCAGCGCCTGATCAATTTTTTTCAAGAGTTTGCGTTCGCGATCCCGGGTCCGCAGTTCGATGGCCTGCTCTTCCTCCTGGGTGGCGCGATCCATCGGATCAGAGGCGACATGAACCTGACGCAGATGGGTGCTGGTCTCGCTCAAGTTCTGCAAAAGGTCCTGGCGCATGGCGAGCAACTGTTGCCTGAAAAAATAGATCTGCCTTTTATTCATATAATCGCTGGCCGGCATTGCGAGAATACCGGCCTCGGTCAGCGTGGTCTCTGCGATCACCCGGACCTGGCGGCGGGTATTCATGTTTTTTCCAGAACGGCCGCGGGATCCTCGGTCGCGCCAGCCACGCACAATGCAAGTCCCTTCTCGAACAACACCCGCGGCAGCTTGCGCCCGATGAACACCATCACGCTTTCGCGTTTTTCGGCAGACAGCCAGGGCTTGCCGTCTTCGGCGCTCAGCAACATATGAACGCCCTGAAAAATGATGCGCCGATCCTTGCCTTCTACATTCAAAACGCCTTTGTAACGCAACATGTCGGCGCCATAAGTCTCCAGCAGCATGCCAAAAAACATTTCCAGCTTCTGCAGACTGAAAGGACGCGCGTCACGGTAGGCAAAGGAACTGATATCGTCATCATGCTCATGACTGACATCCTCAAGAAATTTAGGATCGATTTCCAGTATCGCGTTGAGATCAAAACCGCGGATGTCGAGCAAGTCGGCAATTTCCGTTTTGCCGAAATGCACCCGCTTTACCGGCGCCCGGGGATTCATTTTCTGCAAGCGCTGAATCAGCGCGCTGGCTTCCTGCTCCGCGACCAGATCGGTCTTTGAGAGCAGAATGCGATCCGCGAAGCCCACCTGCTCCTGCGCCTCATGGTGCTCGTCAAGCTGCTGCGGCGCGTGGCGGGCATCGACCACGGTCACGATGGCGTCAATCACGTAGTCGCGGGCGATTTCCTCATCGACAAAAAAGGTCTGGGCCACCGGCGCCGGGTCGGCCAGGCCCGTGGTTTCAATGACAACCCGCTCGAAATCCAGCTTTCCAGCGCGGCGCTTTTCGGACAACGTGCCAAGGATGCGCACCAGGTCGCCGCGTACGGTGCAGCAGATGCAGCCATTGTTCATTTCGACGATCTGCTCATCACGCTCCTGCAGCAGGATTTCGTTGTCGATACCGGCTTCGCCGAACTCGTTTTCGATCACGGCAATCCTGTGACCATGCCGTTCCTGCAGGATACGGTTGAGCAGCGTGGTTTTTCCGGCGCCGAGAAAGCCAGTAAGTATGGTTACTGGAATGCGGGTATTCGCTGATGACTTCATTATTCGCTGAGCTCCTTGGTCGGTCCAACTTGTGCCGGGGAATCCTGCATCCCGGGCGGTGCGCAGCGGACGTCGGGATTAGGCGATGACCGCGCTGGTTTCATCGCCGGCATGAAGCGTTCGAGAACATGCTCACGCCCTTGCTTTTCGATTCTCAGATATTTGATCGGTTTCATGACTTGCTCTTCAGTGAGAGTGCAGCAGTTGATCCGACAGCAGGATCGTCGCAATGCCCGCGCTGATGAATATGATCTGCGTTGCGCTGCTGCGGCTGTCGTTGCGCCGGTGCATGTCCGGTATCAGGTCGGACACGGCGATATAGATGAAGCTCGCCGCGGCAATGACCAGTGCGTATGGCATCGCTTCTTGCGCGTTGTCGAACGTGAAATAGCCCAGTACGCCGCCGGCGACCGACGTCAGGCTCGAAGCGAGATTGAGCAACAACGCTGTCCGGCGCTTGTAGCCGGCATGCAGCAACACCATAAAATCGCCGATTTCCTGCGGGATTTCGTGGGCGACAATCGCCAATGTCGTGGCGACACCCAATTTGACATCCGTCAGGAATGCGGCGGCAATCAGGATGCCGTCGACGAAATTGTGGAAACCGTCTCCGACCACGATCAGCAATCCGCTGCGTCGTCCGTGGTGATGCATATCTGCCACGTTGTGGTGATGGTGTCGCCACAACGCCGCTTTTTCCAGCAGAAAAAACCCCAGCAAGCCCGCAAGCGCTACCGCGAACAAAGCCTCGATGTTCTCGGCTTGCGAAAAAGCCTCCGGCAGCAGATGCAGGAATGCCGCCCCCAGCAGCACCCCGACGGCATAACTCACCATCGGCGCCGCCCATTTCGAAAGCAAAGTGAATGACAGTAGCGCCGCTGCCAGCAGGCTCAACGAGCCACCGACGGCAGTCCCGCCCAGTATCCACAACAGCAAAGGATCGATCACATCGCCTCATTTTGCATTTCAGTTTTGCAATTCAGTTGCATTTATCGAGAAAAAAACGACATTCAATGCTGATGCCGCGCGTGTCCGCGCGACCTGCCGTGCGCCGGAACACAATCCGCGCACCAGCCTTTCACCAAGAGCTCGACTTCGTTCTGGCGGTAACCCGCCGGCAACCTGACCTGCGGCTTGGCGGCTACCGGATCCAGACAAAGCACCTGACCGCAATCACCGCATTTAAAGTGCGCGTGGGACCCGACATGCATATGCGCCGCCGCGTTGAACCGCCAGACGCGATCCTCACCGGTAATTTTGTGCGCCAGTCCATGCTTCATCAGCCATTCGAGGACCCGGTAGATGGTCACCCGGTCAACAGCTCGCGAACGATCAATACGGCTTTCCAACTCCTGATGCGTCAACGCCCGCTCAGCGGCAATCAGCGTGGCTAGTACGGCTACCCGGGGGACCGTCACCCGGGCACCGGTATCGCGTATCAGCTGCTCCGCTGTTTGCGCCTTGGATTTGGTGCTCATCGTAAACATTGAAACACATACCGCCAGGTTACGCAACATAGTTGCAATAAGCCGGGGTATAGTCGAGATGATGAAAAGCCTGCTGATCGCACTGATCGACGCCTATCGCTTTCTGCTGTCGCCGTTTTTCGGCACGCAGTGCCGGTTTTATCCGACCTGCTCGGTGTATGCGCGTGAAGCCATGGAACTGCATGGTGCGCTGAAGGGTACGTGGCTGACTGTCAGGCGTATTGGCAAATGCCATCCCTGGCACGAGGGTGGCATCGACAACGTGCCACCACCGGAGTTGTAGCTCAAATCGCAAGGGGTTCACTGTTTATGCACACTCATGATCCATCCAGATGGCGCCACGAACATGTGTTTGACACCGGCAACCACTCTGCCGAGCGCGGCGCCAAGGCAGTGATGTGGATCACTCTGCTCATGATGGCGGTCGAGATCACTGCGGGCTGGTGGTACAACTCCATGGCGCTGCTGGCCGATGGCTGGCATATGAGCTCACATGCCCTGGCGCTTGGCCTCAGTGCTTTTGCCTACGTTGCCGCGAGACGTTATGCCCGGGACCCGCGTTTTGCATTTGGCACCTGGGAAATCGAAATTCTGGCCGGCTATACCAGCGCAATTCTGCTGATATGCGTTGCCTTGATAATGGTTGCGGGTTCCATCGAGCGTCTGTTGTCCCCGCAATCAATTCAATATCAGGAAGCAATGGTCGTCGCTGCTATCGGCTTGGCGGTTAACCTGCTGTGCGCCCATATTCTGGGCAGGGCAGATCACCACGAAAATCACCATCAAGATGGCCATGACCATCACCACCGCGACTTGAATCTCAAGTCTGCTTACCTACACATCATCGCTGACGCCACAACTTCCGTATTGGCGATGATCGCGCTTGCCGGTGGCTGGCTGTACGGCTGGGCCTGGCTGGATCCCGTGATGGGCATCGTCGGTGCCGGTCTCATCATGGTTTGGGCGCGCGGCCTGACTGTTGAAACTGGGAAGGTTCTCCTCGACCGGGAAATGGACCACGGCATCGTCAAAGAAATACGCGAAGTGATGAAAACGGATTTTTCCACCGGCGATTCCAGTTTGACTGACCTGCACGTTTGGCGGGTCGGGAAAAGAGCGTATTCTGCTGCGCTGGTTGTCGTGACACATGATACAGCGCTGACGCCTGAACGCATCCGGTCAGCCTTGTGCATCCACGATGAACTCGTGCATATCACGGTGGAAATAAATCAGTGCGCCTGAAGTGTTGGCGATCCCGCCAAGGTATGAATGTCCTTAAGTACTGATGCGCAACAGCAACCCCTTCAGATACTCTCCCTCGGGAAAATTCAGCGCAACCGGATGATCCGCCGCACCATGCAGCCAGCCCTCGATACGCGCATCGACACCGGCATCCAGCGCCGCGCCGGCGACGATTTTCTGGAACAGGTCGGGACTGACGCCGCCTGAACAGGAGTAGGTCATCAGCACGCCGCCGGGATTGAGTATGCGGAACGCCAGCAGGTTGATGTCCTTGTAGGCGCGCGAGGCCTTCTCGGCATGCGCTGCCGTCGGCGCGAATTTCGGCGGGTCGAGCACGATCAGGTCGAAATGCCGATCCGCGTCGCGGAACGCACGCAGGGTCTTGAACACATCGGCTTCCAGCCATTCTGCGCCGTTCAGCTGATTCAGCACGGCATTGGCATTTGCTGTTTGCAGCGCCGGCCCGGAACTGTCAATGGCAGTCACCGCAGTCGCACCACCGGCCAGTGCATTCAGCGCAAAACCGCCGGTGTAACAAAAACAATCGAGCACGGTTTTGCCGCGGGCAAGATTGCGCAGCGCCAGACGGTTGTCACGCTGGTCGAGGTAAAAACCGGTCTTGTGTCCCTGCTCGGCATCGACACTGAAACGCAGGCCATGTTCGGTGACGATCAGCGGGTTGCTTGCAGCCTTGCCGCGCAACAAACCACTGCGCGCTTGCAGACCTTCCAGCATGCGCACATCAGCGTCCGAACGTTCAATCACGCGTACCACGCCGGACAAACCAGCCAGCGCATCGGCAACCGCATCACGCCAGCGTTCAGCGCCGGTGCTGAGCAACTGCACTACGACGGTATCGTCATAACGATCGGCAACGATGCCCGGCAATCCGTCGGATTCGCCGTGTACCAGCCGCAGGCCATCGGTCACCCCCGCCGGCAGCGTATCGCGGCTCGCCGCAGCACGGGTAATGCGTTGCGCGATGAACGCAGCGTCGATGTCATGCACGCACCAGTCCCAGACCCGCGCGCGGATCTGCGATTGCGGGCTGTACGCTGCCACCGCCAGCGCCGTGCCGTCTGCCGCACATACGGCGACAGCTTCGCCGGCCTGCGGGTCGCCTTCGATGCGCGCGATGCCGCCGGAGAATATCCACGGGTGCTTACGTTTCAATGATTTTTCGCGGCCGGGCTTGAGTATCAGTCGATTCATTGGTCTTTCTTGGAAAGCTTGACGGAACAAAAGAATATTGCGGTCAAATCGCCCTCACCCTCGGTCCCTCTCCCAATGGGAGAGGGAGGCCTTTCTGCCCGCTGGGAGGTGCAGTAACGAGGAACACTCGTCATTTTGTCCGGCGCTCTTTTTATTTATCCCTCTTGCGCGCGCGCGGATGCGCGTTGTCATAAATCTTGGCGAGGTGCTGAAAATCCAGTTGCGTATACACCTGCGTCGTCGAAATACTGGCGTGGCCGAGCATTTCCTGCACCGCGCGCAGGTCGCTGCTCGATTGCAGCACATGTGACGCAAACGAATGGCGCAGCATGTGCGGGTGCACGCGCGAGGCGATGCCCTGCTGCTGCGCACGGCGCTGCACACAAAGCTGCACCGTGCGCGGGCCCAGGCGCCGGCCTTTCGGATTAACGAACAGCGCCTCGGCATCGAGCCCTGCAATCGCAGCGCGCTGGGCCAGCCATTTGCGCAGCGCTTTCACCGCATGACTGCCCACCGGTACGATGCGCGTCTTGCTGCCCTTGCCGGTGACCCGCACCGTGGCATCGCTGAAATTGACATCGCCGGGTGCCAATCCGGTGAGTTCGGACAGGCGCAGCCCCGAGGAATAAAACAGTTCGAGCATTGCCCTGTCACGCACCGCCAGTGCATCGGTGGCGTCAATCTCGACCAGTTGCCGCGCTTCGTCCGGTGACAAGGCATTCGGCAGGCGCTTGGCGCTTTTCGGCGCGCGGATGCCGAGGCAGGGGTTCTGTTTGCAGCCGTGGTCGCGGGCGAGATAGTGATAAAAACCGCGCCATGCCGACAACATGCGCGCGAGACTGCGGCCGTCGAGTCCTTTGCCGTGCAACTGGGCGATACCACGCCGGATGTCGTGGGCGGTCAATCCGTCCGCTGATTTTTCGCCGGCGAATTCGAGCAACGCCTCGATGTCGCGCCGGTAATTTTTGGTGGTGTGTGCAGCCAGCCGGCGCTCATGCGCCAGATGATCGATATAACCCTGCAGCAGTTGTTGCGCGGGACCGGCTGCGGGCGCCGGCGGTTTCGCGGAAGGTGGTTTGCGCCCGCGGGCGGTCACACCGGTTCCAGTTGACGCAACAGGCAGGCGGCGATGACTTCGCCGATGCGCGTCAGATACAGGGTGCCCATCTCGGGATAAAAGCGCTGCACATCTTCGCTCGCCAGCGCCAGCAGGCCGAAGCAATCCTTGCCGCGCAAAGCGACATAGGCGTAGGACTTCAGCAGCGGCGCGGCTTCGCCGAAAAATGCCGCAGTGTCGGCCATCGCCAGCGGGCCGCAATGCGGGTGCAATAATCCGGCGGCGAAGGTGCGGGTGGCGTCGGACACCGGCGCATCGGCCGCAGCGCCCGCATGCCACAGGCGCAGCACCACATGCGGCACCGCGAAGTCTTCGCGCAGGTTGAAATCGACGGCATGCGCCAGCGCCGGCACATCGCGCGCAGCGATCAACGCCAAGCCCAGGCGATGCACTTTTTCGCTGATGACATCGTTTTCCTCGCCGAACCGGATCATTTCGCCGAGTTTCACTTCGAGCTGCCTGGCACGGTCGCGCAGCGTCAGGATCTGGCGTTCGCTGATCGAAATCGCCCGGCCGCCATGCGGGTGCGGAATCATCACATCAGCCACAACGTCGGCATAACTCTCGAAAAATTCCGGGTGTTCCTTCAGGTACGCCGCGACGTCATCGGATTTGATCACTGGTATTCCTTGCTTGTTTTTACAATCACTTTATTGCGGTAGCGCAATTTCGCCGTCGAACACGGTCACTGCCGGTCCGGTCATCAACACCGGCTGACCAGCGCCCGCCCATACTATAACGAGGTCGCCGCCACGCGTCGAAACCGTGACACGCGCATCCAGCAGTCCGCGCTGGATGCCGGCCACCACGGCGGCGCAGGCCCCGGTGCCGCAGGCCAGCGTTTCACCGGCGCCGCGCTCATAGACGCGCAAGCGAATATGCGCACGGTCGACCACCTGCATATAGCCGGCATTCACCCGCTGCGGAAAATCCGGGTGCGATTCGATCAACGCTCCTTCACTGGCCACCGGGGCTGTCGCGACATCGGGCACCACCTGCACGGCGTGCGGATTTCCCATGGATAACACATTGATTTTAATAGTTTTTTTATTTACCTGCAGATCATACAGCGGCTGCAGTGACGGTGCATGAAACGGCACACGGGCGGGCTCGAACACCGGCGCGCCCATGTTTACGCTGACCTGGCCATCAGCCTCGAGCCGCGGCTCGATGATGCCGCCCAAGATGCCGACGCGAATCATGGTTTTTTTCGTCAGCCCGCGCTCATGGACATAACGCACAAAGCAGCGCGCGCCGTTGCCGCATTGCTCAACCTCGCCGCCGTCGGCATTGAAAATGCGGTAATAAAAATCGGTGTCGGCAGTACGCGCCGGCTCCACCATCAGGATCTGATCGCAGCCGACGCCGAAATGGCGGTCGGCGATGAAACGCAGTTGTGCAGCGGTCAGCGTGACCGGCGCGGCAGTAGCATCGATGACGACAAAGTCGTTGCCCAGCCCATGCATCTTGGTGAACGGGAGGCGCATGTCAGCGTAACACTGGATACAAGCGGGAATTCGACAACGTTTTCTCCCTCACCCCCGCCACCTCCGCTCCCTCACTCCCGACCTCTCTCCCAAAGGGAGAGAGGAGACAGTTGCCCCCCTTCTCCCTCCGGGAGAAGGGCCGGGGATGAGGGTTCAGGGGGATATGTGCGGCAAATGATCTGATGATCATTTACCGGAATCCATGAACTGGCGGTAGTCGCGATAAATGCAGCGGTCCATGATCACCGTCATGCCGCCGGCTTGCGCGCGTGCGGCGGCCGGTTCATTGACGATGCCTTCCTGAATCCAGATTGCCTTCAGTCCCAGCGCCAAACATTCATCAACCACGCCATCGATGAATTCGGCACTGCGGAATACGTTGACGAGGTCGATGGGCCCAGGAATGTCGGCAAGCTTTGCATACACTTTCTCGCCGAGGATTTCCTTCGCTGCCGGATGCACGGGGATCACACGAAAACCGAAATCCCGCATCGACTGCGACACACCATAACTCGGCCGTGCCGTGTTGGGCGACAGGCCGACCACGGCTATGGTTTTTGTTTTTTTCAGCAGCGCACAACGCGTCTGTTGGTCAGGATTACTAAACATGGCTATTGATTATATCGGCCTTATTTGGCCATGGTCAGCATTCATCGGCGGTTAGTAGATTTTTTTCTCTCCCTGCGGCCTGGTCTTGAAACGCTTGTGCAGCCAGTAATACTGCTCCGGATTCTCGCGCACGCGAGCTTCGATGAATTCATTCATGCGCCGGGTATCAGCCGCCAGGTCGCCGCTGGGGAAATTCTCCCAGGCCGGGTAAAAACGCAGCACGTAACCCGCGCCACCCGGCAACTGCGTGGTCACCGCCGGCTGCACCACGGCGCGCGCCAGTTGCGCCATGCGCGCGAGCCCGGTGATGGTGGCCGCCTGAACGCCGAAGAACGGCACAAAAATCGAATCGCGTTCGCCGAAATCCATGTCCGGCAGGTAATAAAACGGCAGCCCGCCGCGCATCGCCTTCACCACCGGCCGGATGCCGTCCTGGCGCGAGAACAGCACCGGTTTCACGAAACGCGTGCGGCCGTGCAGCAGCACACGGTCAAACGCGGGATTTTTCTGCTGGCTGTAGACGGAGATGCCCTGCCATTCGGTGATGATGCGCGAGCCACCCATGTCGAGCCCGACGAAATGCGGCGCCAGCCAGATCACCGGCCTGCCCTGCACCGCCTGCCAGTGCTCAAGGCCTTCGACGCGCACCATGCGCATTACCCGCTCGCGGCTGCCCCACCACAGGACGCCGTGTTCGAGCAGTGCGCGGGCGAAGGCGGCGAAATGACGGCGCGCGAGCCGCGTGCGATCAGCGTCGGGCAATTCCGGAAAACACAGGCGCAGATTGGTCAGCACCACGCGCCGCCGTTCACCCGCCAGCAGATACAACAAATATCCGGCACCGCGACCGATCGCCGCCAGTAACGGCAAGGGCAACCAGTGCAGCAGCCAGATCAGCGCAAGACCGATGCGAGTCATAACTGATAGCGATGAATGATGAGTGATGAGTGATGAACGAAAAGCGGACAATCAGCGATTGGGGGCTTACTCATCATTCATCACTCCGCACTCATCACTGGTTCTTTAGCGCCTGCAGGCGATTTGTAGCGGTTATATCCCCACAGATATTGGGCGGGACAGGTGCGCACGATGGCTTCGACGGCACGATTCAGCGCCGGCGGATCCAGAGGACCGGTTATCGCCTGCAGATGCAGGCGATAACCGCGGCCCTGCGCCAGGCGTTCGGCGAAGGCCATGATCACCGCAGCGCCGCTGGTTTCCTGCAGCCGTGTCACCAGCGTCATGGTGTACGCGGGGCGCCCGAAAAAATCCGCCCACTCGCCTTCACCGACACCGGGTGCCTGGTCCGGCAAGATCCCTATCGCGTCTCCCCGCCGTAACGCCTTGTAGAGCAGCCGCACACCCTTGATATTGGCCGGCGCCAGGCTGACCTGCCCCCGCGCACGCCCCGCGCGCATGATGTCCTCGAGCGCAGCGCGTTTGGGCGGGCGATAGAGCACGGTCAGCGGCAGACGCTGCGCGGTATACAAGGCGGAGATCTCGAAACAACCCAGATGCGGCGTCAGAAAAATGATGCCCTTGCCTGCGCGCCGGGCGGCGTCGACCACACCCCAGTCGTCACAAGTCACCAGGCGGGCAATTTCAGCATCGCTGCCAAACCAGACCTTGCACAGTTCGGTGACGCTCTTGCCGGTTTCCGCAATCACCGCGTGCAGTGTGCCCCGATAAACGGATTGATTCCGGCACAGGCCGCTCGCCAGCAGATTATCGCGACAGTGGCGGGCGTAGGTCGGCGACAAGCCATAGACCAGCCAGCCCAGCCCCGCGCCGAAAAAATGCAACCCCGCCAAAGGCATACGTGCGCACCACTGCAGTAGGGGAATCAACATCGGAATCAGGCTGGAAATCCGTTAATAAATCGGGAGTTATATGCTATTCTAGCGGCCTTTTTGCCGCAGCCCCCTCTTTAACTTTTAACGCGATTGCGTTCATCGAACCCATGAGCAACTTCCTGTTTACTTCCGAGTCGGTGTCCGAAGGTCATCCCGATAAAATCGCTGACCAGATTTCCGATGCCATCCTTGATGCCATCCTCACCGAGGACAAAAACGGCCGCGTCGCCGCCGAAACACTGACCCACACCGGTCTCGTCGTGCTTGCCGGCCAGGTCACCACCAATGCGCGTGTGGATTACGCCAAGGTCGCACGCAAGGCCATCAAGCAGATCGGTTACGACGACTCCGAAATCGGTTTCGACTACAAGAGCTGCGCCGTGATGGTGTGTTACGACGAGCAGTCGCGCGACATCGCGCAGGGCGTCAATGAAGGCGAAGGCCTCGACCTCGACCAGGGCGCGGGCGACCAGGGCCTGATGTTCGGCTTCGCTTGCGATGAAACGCCGCAACTGATGCCGATGCCGATTTATTACTCGCACCGCCTGATGGAACGTCACGCCGAGCTGCGCCGCGACGGCCGCCTGCCATGGGCCCGCCCGGACGCCAAGTCGCAGGTCTCCGTGCGTTACGTCGATGGCAAACCGCATCACATCGACACCGTGGTGATCTCCACTCAGCACCGCGAGGAAGCCACCCACAAGCAGATCGAGGAAGCGATCATCGATCTGGTGGTGAAACCAGTGCTGCCGAAGAACATGATCACCAAGGACACCAAGTACCTGATCAATCCGACCGGCCGTTTTGTCATCGGCGGCCCGCAGGGCGACACCGGCTTGACCGGCCGCAAGATCATCGTCGACACCTACGGCGGTTACTCGCGCCATGGCGGCGGCGCGTTCTCGGGCAAGGATCCGTCGAAGGTTGATCGTTCGGCAGCCTACGCCGCGCGTTACGTCGCAAAAAATATCGTCGCTGCTGGTCTCGCCACCAAGTGCGAACTGCAGATTGCCTACGCCATCGGCGTTGCGCGTCCGGTCAGCGTGCTGGTCGATACCTTCGGCACCGGCAAAATCAGCGACGAAAAAATCGGCGAACTGGTGGAAAAACATTTTGACCTGCGGCCGAAGGGCATCATCCAGGCGCTCGACCTGCTGCGTCCGATCTACACCAAGACGGCAGCGCACGGCCACTTCGGTCGCGACGAGCCGGAATTCACCTGGGAACACACCGATAAAGCAGCAGCACTGAAGGCGGACGCGGGCCTCAAGTAATCTGTTTCAGTCTCGCACCAATAAAAACGCCGGCAATGCCGGCGTTTTTTTATGGGCTTTGACCTAGCTTCGCACCACTGACATCAAGGGTTGATAGTCCCCGGTGTCAGCCGCACGCAAGGCGGTGAGATACCGGTCGCGCGCATCGCCCGCGGCTTCAAGATTCGCACCGCCCCAGCTGAATGCGGCAGCACCGTTTCGCCGCAACAGCACATCGGTTATCAACCGCGCGTGACGACCGTTGCCGTTCGGAAACGGATGAATCACCACCAGCCGGTGATGAAAACGCGCGGCAATCTCGTCCAGCGGAAACGTCTGGTGTTCAATCCAGTAGCGCGTGTTGTCCAGCAGCTCCCGCAACTGCACGGCAATCGGCGTCGCATCGACGCCGATGTTCTTGCCGGTGGTGCGAAATGTTCCTGCCCAGCGCCAGGTCTCGCCGAACAGGCGCCGGTGCAGTTCGCGCACGAAATCTTCGCTGAGAATGTCGCGACCGCGGGAACGCAGCGTCCACGTGCTGCCTTCCAGCACGTTCGCCTGCTCCCATTGGTTCAGTTCCGCCTGTGTGCGGATGTGCCCGGGGATCAGTCCGCGCGCCTCGTCGGGATCGAGCGGGGTCGCCCCCGGCGCATGCGCGTCGCCTACTCCCACAGCCTAGACCGCCGGCCGCGCAACAGTTCCTGCTTGCGCTGTTCGACCTGCAGGCGCGTGTATTGATCGTCGGCCCGCTGCTGCTCCAGCGCCATCGAATGCGCGACGGCATTCACCTCCGCCTGCGCGCGAGCTTCGGCACGTGCATAAAGCTTGTCGCGCAACGGCGCATCGGGCACCAGTGCATGCACCAGACGGCAATCGAGTGCTGCGCCGAGACGCCGCAACTGGCCGAGCGAAATCGTGCCCGCGGCTTCGCGCCGCTCGGCATCGACCCAGGACGATTGCGACACGCCGGCGCGTCGCGCGGCCTGGCGCGTGGTCAGGCCAAGCGCGCTGCGAACGGCCTGCAGCCAGCCTTCAGCGGGCGGCGATTCGGCGCATTCGCGCCATGGCGCAAGCGCCTGATCGAGCTGGGCAAGACGGAGATCGCGAGTATTCATGATTGACCATAAGCATTCATTGACAATTATTATGATAGTTTGTAATCGTTCAAATAATAATAATTTGAATGCCTATAGTCGATCAAATAAGAGCGTGGATTATAATATATATAATAAAAACAAATAGTTATTGCACTTAATACCGCTTGCCACTCGCGATCTAGCGAACGCGGCCGAAGGCGATCAGGGTTTCTGAAGATTTGCAGCAGGCGTTTTCCACGTGCTGCGACCCTGGAAGCGCGCGGCGATGGCGTCTTCATCCAGCGGCGCACGCGCGTCGGACTGCGCCTGCGCGACGAGGCGGAGTCCGCTCGGAACGTGCCGCCAGGCCGGCGCACGGGAGACTGGCGCGGGCATTCAGTCAACCGCCTCTGTTTTGCAGCGAAAAGTTCGGTCCATGCGCTGGCTCACCACATATCGGGGATGCGAAATAATTTAGCTTATTTTTTGCCCCACCCGCTAAACTGATTTTCAAATGGCGCAGGCCAAGCAGAATAACTCCCGAGGCATGCATGTTCGTCGCGTTAAGCCGCTTTACAATTGCCAATGACATGGCGGAGAAAGTGCAGGCTGCTTTCCGCAACAGACCGCATCTCGTCGATGACGCGTCGGGTTTTTTGAGCATGGAAGTGATGAGTCCATTGGGCAATCCGGCAGAGATCTGGCTGCTCACCCGCTGGAGCGATGAACAGAGCTACCGCACATGGCACCGGGGACACGCATACCATGAGTCCCACAAAGGCATCCCCAAGGGACTCAAGCTGGTGCCGGGCAGCGCTGCGGTACAACTTTTCCAAGTGTTTTCGGAATAGGGGCAATTACTGATGACTATCGATGCCGGACTGCCCACACTGGGCATGGTCGGCCTGCGGCGGTTTAATGCACTGCAGGCTGATGCGGTGAGCGCGGTGACCGAACGGTTTTACACGACCCACGCGACGGCGTATGCGAAATTCGGGGAACGCGGGCGTGAGGCTTGTCGCGAGGATCTGGCATTTCACCTCGAGTTTCTGCGGCCGGTACTGGAATTCGGACTGCTGCAACCCATGGTGGATTACCTGTGCTGGCTGAGCAGCGTGCTCAAGGCGCGCTCGATTCCGGCCGGTCATCTGGGGCTTTCTCTGGACTGGCTGGCGGAATTTTTCATGGCGCACATGGATGCGGCGGATGGCGCCGTGGTGGCCGCCGCGCTGCACGAAGCGCGGGAGCGCTTTCTGGCAGCAGGCAATGCCCCGATGTCGCCGCCGGTTGCACCCGCAACCTGGCCGGAGGCAGCCCCTTTCGAGGCCGCGCTGCTGGCCGGCAATCAGCGGGAGGCGATGGCCGTAGTGAATCGCTGCATAGACAAGGGCTGCAGCCTGGTCGAAGTCGAAATGCATATTATCCAGCCGGCGCTCTACCGGATCGGCGAAAAATGGCAAGCCAACCAGGTGACGGTTGCGCAGGAACACCTGGCAACGGCGATCGTACAGTCGGTAATGACGCTGGGGCTGCTGCGCTCGCCACCACCGGCACTGATCAACAAACGCGTACTGCTCGCCTGTGTCTCGGGCAACCACCACTTCATCGGCCTGCGCATGGTGGCCGATGCGTTTCAACTCGGCGGCTGGGATGTGCAGTATCTGGGTGCGAATGTGCCGACGCCGGCGCTGGTCGATCAGGTCTCAGCATGGAAACCGGATCTCGTCGGACTCTCAGTGTCCTTCCCGCAGCAGTTGTCGGTGGTCAAGGCGATCATTGCCCTGTTGGTCGAGCGCCTTGAAAATGCCCGGCCGGCGGTGATCATCGGCGGGCTTGCCATCAACCGCTTCAACCGGCTGGCCAGTGCGCTGGGCGCGGATGCATGCATGGCGGATGCGCAGGCGGCGCTGGCCTCCGCCAATCGCATGGTTGCCAGCGGCTAAGGCGCCCCGTGTCCTGGCTGACGCCTGACCTGAAGCCGTTACTCGCAGTGGTTGCGGCGGTGCTGGATGAAACTGGCATCCTGATCGAGGCTAATGCCGGTTTCCTCCGGGTCATCAAGACGGAAGGCCAGCAGCCGATCGGTTTATCCGCAGCCCAATTTTTCCGGCAGCCGGATTTTGCTTCTCTTGTCGCCATGCCGGCTGATGCCGATGGACAAATCCACCGCGGGCTGCTGACAGTTGGCCATTACATGGGGCTGACACGAACCTTGCATGCCCGCGTCTGGCGTGTGGATGGCCAGTTGCGCGTGCTTGCGGAATACGACATTGACGAGCTCGAACGGCTAAACGATACCGTGCTCGAACTCAACCGCGATTACGCCAATGCGCAAATGGACCTTGCGCAAACCAACCTCAAGCTGCAGCAGCGCGAGGCCCAGCTTGTCGCCATTTCCCTGATTGATCCACTGACCGGCACGGGCAATCGCCGCTATCTGGAAGAGACCATGGCCAGGGAAATCAGCCGCGCTGGTCGTACCGGCGGGAAACTGTGCCTGATCATGGCAGACCTCGATCACTTCAAACGCATCAACGACAACCACGGCCACCAAGCCGGGGACAGAGTGCTTGAGGCCTTCGGCGCACTGCTGCGCCAGCAGACGCGGCCGACCGACGTTGTGACCCGGTTTGGCGGTGAAGAGTTTGTCGTGCTGATGCCCCACACCGGTCTTGCGCAAGCACTGGTGATCGCCGAGCGCATCCGGACGGCGCTTGCCGCCATGCTGATCGATCCATTACCAAGCGCGGTTACGGCGAGCTTTGGCGTGGCCGAATTTGCAGTGGGCGAAAAAGACGATGCGCTGCTGCGGCGTGCCGACCAGGCCCTCTATGTGGCCAAGCAGTCGGGACGCAACCGGGTTGTCACAGGCTAGCCATGCAGGGAAGGCCGCTGCACCGCTGAAAACCATTTGCCGGAGTTGGTCCAATAAATGGGGGCAATTCGTACTGATCCTATTTATACCTCTGGCATCGGCAAGATTTCGGACAAGAAGCTCGGCCTGCTGGTAGAGAAGCATTTTGACCTGCAGCCGAGGGGCATCATCCAGGCCCTCGACCTGCTGCATCCGATCTACACCAAGACCGCCGCGCACGGCCACTTCGGCCGCGACGGACCGGAATTCACTTGGGAACATACGGACAAAGCAGCGGCACTGAAAGCGGCGGCGGGCATCACATAAGTCAGATAAGTTATAATCCGCCCCGCTGAGGAGCGTTGCGACCGATGGGGTTCTGAGTTTTTACCCATCATCGGCCAGGCTCAGCAAAGATTTCAACGGCGCTCGCACCGGCAACGGTGCGAGCGCTTTTTTTCGTACTTATTTTGTAACTTATTTTGTAACTTATTTTCGTACCTGTTTTGTAATTTTTGGAATGCGTGTCCCCGAGGGGCGCTGCGACCGGACCGGGTCCAAACCCGCCGGCCAGGCTCGGGCGGCATGCCGGCAACGGCGCCCTCCCACGACATCAGGAGCTGTAAACATGAACGCAAAAACCACCGACTACAAAGTTGCCGACATCAAGCTGGCCGACTTCGGCCGCAAGGAAATCGCCATTGCCGAGACCGAAATGCCCGGCCTGATGGCGATCCGCGAAGAACACAAGGGCAAGCATCCGCTCAAAGGCGCGCGTATTGCCGGCTCGCTGCACATGACCATCCAGACCGCGGTGCTGATCGAGACGCTGGCTGAACTCGGTGCCGACATCCGCTGGGCGTCGTGCAATATTTTCTCGACCCAGGATCACGCCGCGTCCGCCATCGCTGCGAGCGGCATTCCGGTGTTCGCCTACAAGGGCGAAACCCTGGAAGATTACTGGGACTACACCCACCGCATCCTGGAGTGGTCGGACGGCGGCACACCGAACATGATCCTCGACGACGGCGGCGACGCCACGCTGCTGGTCACGCTGGGCGCGCAGCACGAGCGCAACAAGACGCAGCCGCCCGAGGGCACCAACGAGGAAGAAGTGGTGCTGTTCGCGGCGATGCGCAAGACGCTGAAGGAAAAACCCGGCTTCTATTCAAATATCGAGAAGAATATCAAAGGCGTCACCGAAGAGACGACGACGGGCGTGCACCGCCTGTACCAAATGGAAAAGGAAGGCCGCCTGCCGTTCCCGGCGATCAACGTCAACGACTCGGTGACCAAATCCAAGTTTGACAACCTCTACGGCTGCCGCGAATCGCTGGTTGACGCCATCAAACGCGCCACCGATGTGATGATCGCCGGCAAGGTCGCGCTGGTCTGCGGCTTCGGCGACGTGGGCAAGGGCAGCGCAGAAGCGCTGCGCGCGCTGTCGGCCCAGGTGTGGGTCACTGAAGTCGATCCGATCTGCGCACTGCAGGCGGCGATGGAAGGTTTCCGCGTCGTCACCATGGACTACGCCGCCGACAAAGCCGACATTTTTGTCACCGCCACCGGCAACCTCGGCGTGATCAACCACGACCACATGAAGCGGATGAAGCACAACGCGATTGTCTGCAACATCGGCCACTTCGATTCCGAAATCGAGATCGCCTCACTGAAAAAATACCAGTGGGAAAACATCAAGCCGCAGGTCGACCACGTGATTTTCCCCGACGGCAAACGGATCATCATCCTCGCCGAAGGCCGCCTGGTGAACCTCGGCTGCGGCACCGGCCATCCGTCATTCGTGATGTCGAACTCCTTCACCAACCAGACGCTGGCGCAGCTCGAGCTCTATACCCGCGGCGACCAGTACAAAAACAAGGTTTATGTGCTGCCGAAACATCTCGACGAGAAAGTCGCGCGGCTGCACTTGAAGAAGTTGGGCGTCGAACTGACCGTGCTCAACGAAAAGCAGGCTGATTACCTGCAGATGCCGGTTGACGGTCCGTACAAGCCTGAGCACTACCGGTATTGAGTTCACCCGAGGGTTCGCGTTGCACCGTTACCGGATGCTTGGCGCAATCTCCCGTATGGTTCCATAATGGCTCCGCTTCCTGCAATTTGGAGCCATTATGGCTGTCAATCTTTCGACCAAGAATGTGCCGGAACCCATGGCCGCGAAATTACGCGAGCGCGCGGAACGCAATCATCGCTCGCTGCAGGGGGGAACTCATGGCAATACTCGAGAACGCAGCGGACGACCCCAATCTGGGTCGCGCGAATGCTGCGGGCACCCGCTACGAAGCGGAGGCAGTCAGCGTCCCCGTTCGCGGGCTGCTCGACCGGTTATTGGCCATTGCCGGCGACTGCGGCATCGACACCACGAAACGGCTCACGCGCGAACAGGCGCACGACCGCAGGCAACTGCGAAAATCCGGCGTCTAATCATGGCGGTTTCGCACTGCCTCGATACCAACGTGCTGGTTTACGCGTTCTCGAAGGCGCCCCGTGACGCCGTCAAAGGGCGCATCGCCCGCGATTGGATCAACCGTGAAGATTGGGGGGTGACCATGCAGGTCTTGCAGGAGTTCTACGTAAACGCCGTGCGCGTGCCGGACGCCCTGCGGCACGACGACGCACCCGCCATGATCGAAGAGATTGCGAGCAGCCGTCCGGTGGCCGCGACAGCCCTGCCGCTCATGCGCCACACGCTGCTGTTGAAGAGTCGCTACGGCATCGCGTACTGGGACGCCAACTTGGTCGCGGGCGCTCACCAGCCCGGTGCACCCGTGCTGGTCTCCGAAGATTTGTCTCACGGGCAACTTTACGGCAGCGTGCGGGTGCTCAACCCATTCGCTGCCGCCTGACGGGTAGAATCCCCATGGAATCGCAAAAGAAGTTTCAGCGTGCCTTCAGTTTCGAATTCTTCCCGCCGAACACGCCGGAAGGCGCGGAGAAACTCGCGCAGACCGCGAAACAGCTGGCACAGTTGAAACCGAAGTTTTTTTCGGTGACCTACGGTGCCGGCGGCTCGACGCGTGAACGCACACTACGCGCCGTGCTCGACCTGCGCGCGGCAGGTCATGCCGCGGCACCGCACATTTCCTGCGTCGGTTCGTCGCGTGATGACATTCGCGAAATCCTGCGCGAGTATCAGAACAACGGCATCCGCCATGTCGTCGCGCTGCGCGGCGATCTGCCTTCAGGCACTGCGGCTTCCGGCGAATTCCACTATGCCAATGAACTGGTGACGTTCATCCGCAGCGAATTCGGCAATCAGTTCCACATCGAGGTCGCTGCTTATCCCGAATACCATCCGCAGGCGCGCAGTGCGCAGGACGACCTGCTGAGTTTCAAGCGCAAGGTCGAATCCGGCGCGGATTCGGCGATCACCCAGTACTTCTACAACACCGACTGTTATTTTCATTTCATCGACGAGTGCGAAGCCATGGGCCTCACCCTGCCCATCGTGCCGGGCATCATGCCGATCGGCCGTTTTTCCCAGTTGGCAAGATTTTCAGATGCTTCGGGCGCGGAAATCCCGCGCTGGATACGTCGCAAACTCGAAGGCTACGGCGACGACACGGCCTCAATCCGCGCCTTCGGTCTGGATGTGGTGACGCAGCTCTGCGACGATCTGCTGGCGGCGGGCGCGCCCGGGCTGCACTTCTACACCATGAACCAGGCCGGGCTGACCACCACGATCTGGCAACGGCTTGGGTTATAGCCGCCATCCTTCCTGCAACGGCTTGGGTTATAGCCGCCATCCCATTCTGCAAACGGCTTGGTTTATAGCCGCATCCGCTTTCTGCAGCGGCCCGGTTTATTGCCGCACTCCCATCCTGCAGCGGCCCGGTTTATTGCCGCACTCCCATCCTGCAGTGGCCCGGTTAAGTCGCGCCGCACGGCGCCCGTCGTTATACTCCCCGTGGCGCACCGGCGCCCACCGCTGACGGGAGAACATCGTGCAGGAAAACCAGAATCAGGCTGAGGCAGTTCCGGACAGCCGCGAACTGGCGCAAGCCGCCAAGGCGCGCGCGCCCAAAGAGGCGGCAGAGTTGCTGGCCGAATACCCCGCAGCGACGATTGCCGCCGTGTTGCTGGAACTGCCACCGGCGCTGACCCAGGATGTGCTGGCCGAACTGCCGGGCGGCCTGGTCGATGGCGTAATGCATGCTGCGCCGGCAGAAGTCGCTGCACAGTGGCGGACCAACCAGCCTTTCGCCGAGGGCACCATTGGCCGGATGATGACGCCGGCGCGCGCAGTGTTTCGCCCCGACACGACCGTGCGCGATACCATCGAACAGTTACGGCCCCTGGTGCGCACCGCGTTCATCACCTACGGCTACGTTACGGACAGCGCCGGCAAAATGCTCGGTATCGTCACCATGCGCGATCTGTTGTTCGCCGACGAACAGGCGGCGCTCGAATCCATCATGCTGCGCAACGCTTTTTCCCTGACCCCCGGCCTGCCGCTTGCCGACGCCATGAAACTGGTGCTCGACCGTCACTATCCGGTGTACCCGGTCTGCGACGAAACGGGTGTGCTGTTAGGACTGCTGCGCGGCCAGATCCTGTTCGAAGAACAGGCCTTCGAGATCACCGCACAGGTCGGCAGCATGGTCGGTGTCGAAAAAGAAGAACGTCTGGCGACGCCATTGCAAAGCAGCTTCCGGTTCCGCCATCCATGGCTGCAGATCAACCTCGCCACCGCCTTTGTTGCCGGCGCCGTGGTGGCGATCTTCCAGGACACCGTCGATCGTCTGGTCATTCTCGCGCTGTTCCTGCCGGTGCTGGCCGGGCAGTCCGGCAATACCGGCTGTCAGGCGCTGGCGGTGACGCTGCGCGGCATGACGCTGGGTGAATTGAAGGCAGGCATGGAGCGGGCGCTGGTGATCAAGGAAGCTTCACTGGGCGCGCTGAACGGCGCTTTCACCGGACTGGTTGCAGCACTCGGCATGTTCATCGTCGCCTCGTATCAGCACAATCCCGACGCGCTGCTGCTCAGCCTCGTGGTCTGGATCGCGCTGGTCGGCAGTTGCGTCGCCAGTGGCATCAGCGGCGCCATGGTGCCGCTGACCCTGAAGCGCTTCGGCTTCGATCCCGCTACGGCCTCCAGCATTTTCCTGACCACCGCCACCGATGTCGTCAGCATGGGCCTGCTGCTGGGCCTGGCCGCACTGTTGATCTGAACCAGAAAACCGAAACAAAAAAGCCGCCCGCAGGCGGCATTTTTATTTTTGCAATTCCGGCTTATGCCGCTTTCGCCGGGGCCTTGCGTTTTTTCGCCTGCGCCGCAGTCGCATGCATAGCCGAGTAAGCCGCATGTGCGGCCGCTTCGGCGTCACCCACGTGCACGGCATAACCCATGTCTTCCAGCACCGAACCCAGCGCCGACAGGCACAGCATGACGTTGTCCGGACGGCAGGAATAACCCATCAGGCCGAAACGCCAGATCTTGCCGGCGAGCGGGCCGAGACCGGCGCCGATTTCAAGACCGAATTCGTTCAACAGCGTTTTGCGCACTTCGGCTTCGTTGACGCCTTCCGGGCAACGCACTGCATTCATCTGCGGCGCTTGGAACTGCTCCTTGACGAGGAATTTCAGCCCCATCGCTTCAAGGCCGGCCTTCAGCGCGGTGTGATGACGATCGACGCGCGCCCATGCATTTTCGAGGCCTTCTTCACGGATCAGCAGCAGCGCTTCATGCAGCGCAAACAGCGAATTGGTCGGTGCGGTGTGATGATAGGTGCGAGTGGTCTCACCCCAGTAACCGAGCAGCAGATTCATGTCCATGAACCAGGAATGAATCTTGTCTTTCCGCGCCTTGACGTAATCAACCACCTGCTCCGAAAACGTCACCGGCGACAGCCCCGGCGTGCACGACAGGCATTTCTGGCTGGCGGAATAGGCGGCATCGATGCCCCACTCGTCGACCAGCACCGGAGAGCCGCCGAGCGAAGTCACGGCGTCAACGATGGTCAGTGCGTTGTATTTGTGCGCGATCTGCACCAGCGTTTTGGCATCGGACAACACACCGGTTGAGGTTTCGGCATGCACGAATGCAACCACGCGCACGTCGGGATTTTTTTTCAGCGCATCTTCGAGTTTCTGCGGGTCGACAGGTTCGCCCCAGCCGTCCTCGACGACGACCGCCGTACCGCCGCAGCGTTCGACGTTTTCGATCATGCGGCCGCCAAACACGCCGTTGCGGCAGACGATGATCTTGTCACCCGGCTTCACCATGTTGACGAAGCAGTACTCCATGCCCACCGAGCCCGGCCCCGAAATCGGGAAGGTCAGCGGGTTCTTCGTCTGGTAGGCATAACGCAGCAGCGATTTCAGCTCTTCCATCATCTCGACGAACACCGGGTCGAGATAACCGATGGCGGGCTGGCTCATCGTGGTCAGCACGCGCGGATGTATTTCCGTCGGGCCGGGGCCCATCAGCGTGCGTTGCGGCGGATGAAAAGAGTTGATGCGTTTGGGTGGCGCGAACTTGTCCATGGTGAACTCACTCCCTGCTAAGGCGTTGGCGAAAAAATTCTCTCCGTCCGGCCGCGATTTCAACCGCAGCGGTTTGCGCGTGGTGGCTTCATTGAGCACATCAACGGCGGCAACCTGGCCGCCGGTAACCTGCTCGACTTCCATTGCCCAGCGCGCGGGCACATATCCGGATTTGACCCAGTGATTTACGACTGCGCGATCGAGCCGGAAGCGGCGGGCCACTTCGGCCTGGCTGCCAAAAAGATCGACTAGGCGTTCTGCGCAATTCATGCGGGAAAAATCCGGTGACTGGATCAAAAAATGTTCAAGGCAGTGCGAAATTTAACATGGCAAACTAAATTTGACAAGATTATTCACGCCCACCATAAGACATAACTTATTGTTTTTAAACAATTTTATTGAATTACGTCCCCCTGATAAGACCGTAAAAAAGTCACAAAGTCGTGGTAATGTTCCATCTGTCACAAATACAAAACACACGGGGAGAAATTATCCATGCGCCATTTTGCCCACCTGCCGCGCTGCGTGATCGCCGGGATGTTGCTGATCGCACCCATGGGCGCTGCCGCCCAGTCCGGTGCTTATCCGAACAAGCCGATCCGCCTGATCGTACCGTTTCCTCCGGGTGGCGGTACCGATCTAGTATCGCGGACCATTCAGCCGGGGCTGAGCAGCCTGCTCGGCCAGCAGGTCCTGATCGACAGCCGCGGCGGCGCGCAGGGCAGTCTGGGCACGGCGATTGCCGCGACAGCCAACCCCGACGGCTACACGGTCGTCATTGCCGAAATCGGCGCAACGGCGGTGGCTCCGGCGCTGATGAGTAACCTCAGCTTCGACATCGCCCGCGACTTTGCCGGCATCAGCCAGTTGATTGAACAGCCGTACATCATGACCGTACACCCCAGCATCCAGGCCAATACATTGCAGGAGTTCATCAAGCTCGCGCAAAGCAAGCCCGGCGCGATGAATTTCGGTTCGGGCAACGTTACTGCCCATATTGCGCAGGAAGCGTTTTTCCAGACGGCCGGCGTCAAGCTCGTGCATATCCCATACCGCGGATCTGGCCCGTCGGTCGCCGCGGCCGTCGGCGGCGAAGTGCAGACGCTGTTCTCCGGGCCCGGCGCGGCCATTCCGCAGATCAAGGCCGGCAAGCTGCGCGGACTGGCGGTCACCACCGCGAAACGTTCGCCGCAATTGCCGGACGTGCCCACTCTGGGCGAAGCGGGCTACAAGGGATTCGTCATTTCCGGCTGGTATGGTCTGATGGGACCGATCAAAATGCCAAGGGAAGCAGTCGCCACCCTCAACAAGGCCGTAACGACGGTACTCAAAGGTGAAACCGGCAATATGCTGCGCACCCGTGGCTACGAGCCGGTACCGACCACACCGGCGGAATTCGACAAATTCATGCGCGCGGAAATCGAGCGCTGGAGCAAAGCCGTCAAACAATACAACATCAAACCTGACTTCTAAGTCGCCGTCCTGCGATCACCCGCAACCTTCGCGGACCGGCAGTCTCAGGCTGCCGGTCCGTTTTTTTTCTGCCGTCCCAGCAACGCGGCGGCATCGGTTTCGCTCAGCGGCGGGCTGAAATAGTAGCCCTGCATCTGATCACAGCCATGCTGCAGCAGGAATTCGAACTGCTCCGCTGTCTCAACCCCTTCCGCGGTGACATCCAGCCCCAGGCTGTGGGCCATCGCAATGATGGCCTGGGTGATGGCCACGGCGCCGGCATCCGCCGGCGTATTCAGGATGAATGAGCGGTCGATCTTCAGCGTGTCGATCGGGAAGCGCCGCAGGTACGCCAGCGACGAGTAACCGGTGCCGAAGTCGTCGATCGCGATATGCAATCCCATCTCCTTCAGCGTGCGGATCAGCAGCACCGCGCGCTTCGGATTCTGCATCACCATGCCCTCGGTAATTTCCAGCTTCATGCCGGCGGCGGCATGACCCGGCCTGGCAAACAATCGGATCATGTCGCCGACCAGATCACCGTAGAGAAACTGCCGGGGTGACCGGTTGACGGGCATCATGATCTGCGGCAGCCCGTGCTGCTGCCAGGCATGTTGCGTGGCGCGGGCTGTATTCAGCACCCACTCCCCGATCGGCACGATCAACCCCGTTTCCTCGGCAATCGTAATGAATTGCGCCGGGGGCACCAAGCCGAGGTCGGCATGCTGCCAGCGCACGGACCGGATCCCCGGCGAGATCCAGACCCAGCGCGACTTCGTTGCCCGTCCGCGGCACGACATGGCGCACCACGACAGATTCGTCACGCTGTCCCAACGGCTTGATCGCAAAACCGGGTTCTCCGGCGCGGCGCGCAGCGGCTTCGAAAGTTTCGCGTTTACGGGCGGTGACGCGCTGGACATAGTGAATGACCTGAATCCCGGGATAACGCTGCGCAAAATTCAGCGCCGCGACGTAAGCGGTGAATTCCCGGCCCGAAAAACGACCATCGTGGGCCCGATGCTACGCGCGCACGCCCATCAGTATTTCGGAGTAACCGCGCACGCGCGATTCAATGGCATCCCGGGCTTCGTTGCTGACGACCGCAAAGCGTTCAGCCGTCTCACCCCCGGCCTGCAGGCGCGTCGCATTCCAGACGATACCGGTCAGCAGCAGGCCGGCAGTCAGTACGGCCCATACCAGCCAGCGGTATCCGCGATTCAACGCATCGTTTCCGTCCGGAAAATCCAGATACCCTCCCGATCTGCGGGCCGTCTGCCACGCGCGAACCTCTTCTTCTTTTTCATGGGGCGGGCCGCATGATCCGGAGAAAAATTGCCGGCGGTTCAGCACCGCATATACGCACGAGGCGGCCTGGCAGGAATGAAAACTGCGGCCGCGTCAGTATTCGGCATCAAACGCCGTGTCACCGTCGGCCAGCGGCTCACCCGACGCGCGCACTGCCGCGAAATCAAACAAGGTCCGGTCGAGCAGGTGCGAGGGCCGGACATTCTGGATGCTGGTCAGCAGCGTGGCGACGCGCCCCGGATAACGCTTTTCCCAATCGAGCAACAAAGCCTTCACTTCCTTGCGCTTCAGCGTCGCCTGCGAGCCGCACAGGGTGCAGGGAATGATCGGGAACTGCTTCAGCTCCGCGTAGGCCTCAAGATCGCTCTCTTCGCAATAAGCCAGCGGCCGGATCACCACGTTGCGGCCGTCGTCGGACACCAGCTTCGGCGGCATGGTTTTCAGCTTGCCGCCGTAGAACATGTTGAGGAAAAAAGTTTCCAGAATGTCGTCGCGGTGGTGGCCCAGCGCGATTTTGGTCGCGCCCAGTTCCTGCGCCACGCGATAGAGCACGCCGCGGCGCAATCGCGAACACAGCGAACACATGGTCTTGCCTTCGGGGATCACCCGCTTGACGATGCTGTACGTATCCTGCGCCTCGATATGGAAGGGCACACCGAGTTTGGTCAGATATTCCGGCAACACCTGTTCCGGGAATCCCGGCTGTTTCTGGTCAAGGTTGACGGCGATGATGTCGAAATGAATCGGCGCATGGCTCCGCAAATGCAGCAGGATGTCGAGCAGCGCGTAGCTGTCCTTGCCCCCGGACAGGCAGGCCATGACCTTGTCGCCGTCGCGGATCATGTCGAAATCGGCAATCGCCTGCCCGACCTGCCGGCGCAAGCGCTTGGCAAGTTTGTTCGACTCGTAGTACGCCTTGCGCTCCTTGTTGCTGCGCGGCGTGATCTGTATGACCTGTGTATCCATATTGAGTCCGATTCAATAGTTCATTGCCGCATCAGGCAACAATGCTGCGGCCACCATCCACTGCAATGACTTGCCCGGTCACATAAGGTGCCAGGGCCAGAAATTCCACGGCCATCGCAATATCGTCGGGCTCACCGCTGCGCTTGAGCACCGTCTGGTTGACGATACGCTGGCGCTCGATGTCATTCTGCCACGCCGGATCCTCGGGCCAGACGATGGTGCCCGGCGATACGCCATTGACCCGCACCTGCGGCCCCAGTTCGCGCGCCAGCGACCGCGTCAGTGCCAGCAGCCCGCCCTTGGCGGCGTTGTAAACCAGATGGTTTTTCATCGGCAGTTCGGCATGGATGTCGATGATGTTGACGATGCAGCCCTGCGTTTTGCGCAGTTCCGGTGCCGCGGCCTGCGACAGGAACAGCGGCGCTTTCAGATTGGTGCCGATCAGATCATTCCACGCCTTTTCGTCGATATCGCCAACGGGAGTGGCATAAAAACTCGAGGCATTGTTGACCAGTACATCGAGCCGTCCGAATGCCGCCAATGCATCCTTGATCAGTTGCGGCAGCGCGCCGGGTGTCAGCAGGTCGGCACGCGCCATTGCCGCCGAATCCGCGCGCAGCCCGTTGAACTCATGCAGCAGAGCCTGCGCGTCCTGCGCCGAATGATGATAGTTGATCACCACATTCGCGCCGGCAGCATGCAGCCGGCGGCAGATTGCCGCGCCGACGCGCCGCGCACCGCCGGTCACCAGCACCGCTTTGCCCGCCAGACCGTTAGCCATGAATTATTGCCGCCTCGAATTTGCTGCACATTTCCTGATGACCATCGTAAATCATTGTTTATTTTATCGTAATATCCCGCGGTGACCCCATTGCCGAAGAACCCGACACTGCCGCTGCCGCCCCCCGCCGCACAGCAACTGAGCGGTCGGCTGCAAACGCTGATTCGCGGAGAAATCCAGTCTGCCGGCGGCTGGATCAGCTTCGCGCGTTACATGGAGCTGGCGCTGTACGCACCGGGCCTTGGTTATTACAGCGCCGGCAGCCATAAGCTCGGGGCAGACGGCGATTTCATCACCGCGCCCGAACTGTCGCCGCTGTTCGGCCGCACGCTGGCGCGACCACTGGCGGAACTGCTGGCGCAGGACATTCCCGACATCGTCGAACTCGGCGCTGGCAGCGGCGCGCTGGCGGCAACGCTGCTCACGGAACTCGCCGCACTCAACCGCCTGCCGCAGCGTTACCTGATCCTCGAAGTCAGCGCCGACCTGCGCCAACGCCAGCAGACGCATCTCGCCGCCACCGTGCCACAGTTCGCTGACCGCGTGTCCTGGCTGGAGCAGTTGCCGGATCATCTGCACGCCGTCGTCATCGGCAACGAAGTGCTGGATGCACTGCCGGTGCATCGCGTGCGCACACATGATGGCAACGTTGAAGAAATCGGCGTCATTGCCAACGACGACCACTTTGCCTGGGATTTCCGTCCGGCACCGGCCACATTGCTGCAGGCCATTCCGCAAAACCTGCCTGACGATTACGAAACCGAAATCAGCCTGGCCGCGCCGGCATTGATCAGCAGCCTGGCGCAAGGCCTCAGCCGCGGCGCACTGCTGTTCATCGATTACGGTTTCCCGGCGCATGAATTTTTTCACCCGCAGCGCAACCACGGCACGCTGATGTGCCACTACCGCCATCAGTCGCACGCCGATCCCTTCCTGTGGCCGGGCCTGCAGGACATCACCGCGCATGTCGACTTCAGCGCTGTGGCGCGGGCCGGCGCAGGACTCGACCTGCTCGGTTACACCGGCCAGGCGCAGTTTCTGATCAACTGCGGCATTACCGGATTGCTGGCCGAAGTCTCCGCCGCGGACATCGCGCGTTACGCGCCGCTCGCTGCACAGGCACAGCAACTGCTGTCGCCGGCGGAAATGGGCGAATTATTCAAGGTCATCGCACTGGGCCGCGGCATCACCACAGCGCTGACGGGATTCGGCCGCGGCGACCGTTCGCATACCTTGTAGTCAGTCCGGCGACTTCCGTTATCATCTGGTTGATCTTCCAATAACACCGTTCGGGCTGAGCTTGTCGAAGCCCCGCATCATGCTTCCGCCCTTCGACAGGCTCAGGGGGAACAGCAATGTGGAAAGCTCTGGTGGCCAATTCCATCACCCGCCTGCTTGCGCTCATTTCAGCCGCCCTGCTGAGCGGCGGTGCGGTGCTGGGCGCGGAAGCGCCCAGCGTGGCGCAGGCGGAATACCGGTGGTCGCAAAGCCCCCACGGCCGCATGCTCGAACGCATCCTGCCGCCGTCGGTCGAACCCGCGCAGTTGCCCGAAGCGCAGAGCCGCGGCGCGCAACTGACCGCGCGTTACTGCATCCAGTGCCATTACCTGCCTAATCCGGAAATGCACACCGCCGCGCGCTGGCAGCCGATCATCGAGCGCATGGTGTGGCGAATGCAGGGCAGGGGCAACATGGGCCCGCTGATGAAAGGCATGATGGCCGGCGTGCAGGCGCCATCCGAAGCAGAGATCACGACGCTTGCGACCTATCTGGCCAAGCACGGACAGCGGGAAATGAATCGTGAACATCCGGCGCTGCGCACCACCGCCGGACAGATCTACGGCATTGCCTGCTCGCAATGCCACGCGCTGCCGGATCCGCAGCGCCACAGCGCGCGCGAATGGCCGGGCGTCGTGCAACGCATGCAGGGCCACATGGCCTGGGCCAATACCGTGGTTGGTGCTCCCGAGTTGCGCACCAACCCGGTTCTCGACACCACGGAGATCCTGCGCTTCCTGCAGCGTTACGCGCGCCGCTGAAATTTCAACCGCCCATGTTGAATTTTTATTTAAGATCGCAACTTGTGATCTTAAACCAGCCTGAAGAAAATCAGGCTGCGGCTTTGGAAACCCAGCCGCGGGCGGTATCTACATAGATCATCTTGGCGACATCATGGCTTTTTCGATCGAGATCGTTTACTCGATCGATCAACTCCCGAATCTTCACATTGTCTTCGACGTGCTCGCGATAAATCAGTCGCAGCATCCTATCCGCCAGTTTAGGTACCCGCTGCTTGTTCTTCTCCCACAGCGCAATCGTCTGCGCCTCGAAGCCAAACATGCGGCCCAGAGCTGCCTGTGAAAGATCAAGTTCCTTGCGAATGAAACGAAACTCCGCCCCCGTCAGCTTCGGTTTGCGCGTAATGGCTTTGGCCAGGACGCGATGCAACCCTTCCACGTCCTGTATGGCCACAGCATCGCCATACGGCGTTTTTTTCCTGGTGTAACCGTTCTGCAGCCAGACATTCCGCAGCCCGCACCCCGTGTACTTCAACATAGCAAGACCCTGATCGGTTATGTGATACACCGTAATGACCGTAACCCCAGTCGATTGAATCGACTCAATGGCTACTGCCACACCGACTGAATCCCCCGCCGCGTGATGTTCCACTGTGCATTTCCACCCTCCTTTGATGACTTCACGTGCCGGTCCTTCACTGATCCGCCCCAATCGCAAAACACGCAGCAACTGAACCCAGGTGATTTTTCTTGTGCTCATGCGCTGATGCGCATGCATCGTCAGATAGACCCGTGACGAATCCTTCGCGGCCTCGCGGATGATCTGCAAGGCGCGAGTTCCCGTCAGCTTCAACTGTCGTATCTTTGGACTCACCTATAAAAATTATAGGCTTGGTTGAGACTGATGAAAAACAAAATCGTTCGTTATGGGCAGTAACACCCATGGCAGAACGCCTTTTGTCATCGGCCATCAGAGCAGGGATTCAATATAAATATATGATTTTATTGATATTTTTATAAATGTCGCGGCAAGACCAGCTTAAATGCCCGGTCCAGTTCATTCCGTCCTGAGTTTTCGTTGAACTCCGCGGTCATGAACTGGCCAGACTCCTCGCGGACCACCATCAGCGGGCGTTTATAGAGCTTTATTCTTGATGGCCGCAGTAATCACCGAAAAATCATTATCGGTCGGCATCACAAACAGGCAGCTTCCACCGCTACGCGCCGCCCATACCGCTCCGACCGCGCGTTTTTCCACCGCGTCATCTGCCGAATAACTGTTTCTCCCCTTGTATTCGACAGCCAGGGCTCGTCCGTCATCGAGCAAACACACAAAGTCCGGATAAAACCAGTCCGTCGAGGTCTGCAAACGAAACGACGAGGGTTTGCGCACCAAGTTGCGTATCCAGTGCTTCACGCCCGGGAGTTGATCGAGAAACTGAGCGCACTTGAACTCCTCGGTCAATTCGCCGCCCGGCGTTTTTTCTTTCAACTCGCCAACCTTGGGACCGAAGTAATGTTTCTGAAACTGGTGCCCGCCCTCATACAGCCAGCTCGGTTCATAGGTCATCCTGCTGAAATCAATGCCTTTCGCTGCATCGACCACCAGCGCCGAGCCGGGCAGCAGGAATTGTTTGAATGCCGCCTCGCGCTCGATATCGCGATGTTTCTGGATGCAGCTTTCGACTTCATCGCGCAAACGAAAGCGGTCCAGCGCCAGAGCTTCCACCTCGTTGATGCCGAACTTAGCCATCAGGCCACGCAGCACCTTACGCAGGAACTCGGCAGATTCACCGACAGGAATGTCTGTGTGGTCGATATGCCGGTCGAGCCACACGATCAGATGTTCCGCCGTCCATTGCCCGCCGCCTTCCAGTTGCAGGGATTGCTGATGCACGGTGGATACAAAATATTGCGGGGTTTCCTGCAGCGCCTTGGTCTGCACCTCCCCCTTGTTGCCGACGTCCAATTCACCGGCACGGCCCTGCGGCCGCTGCAGCGGGTTGTAGCCGGGTGACAGTGAAGCGTCCTTCTCGCTCAGTTTCCACGGCTGCTCCAGCAAAAAGGTGCTTTCAAATTCAAACAGGTCATCACCTTCCCGGATCGACAGGATCGGCACAAAAAACGGCTGCTGCAATTCATAGGGCGAAGGCCTGCGGGTCTTGCCGCTGCCGCCAAATGCCTGGTCGGTCTCCCGCACCTGTGCCACCACTTCGCGGATTTTGGCCTTCGCCTCCGGGGTATTGACGCAGCCCGCCAGCTTTTCCGCTTCGCTGTCGTCCAAAGGCACGACCACCGTGATCTCGCCTTTTGCCGTATCAATTTTGATCTTGCCGCCGAGTGCGGCGACCTGTGCCGTGGCAGCCGCCACATCGATCTCCGCCGGCGCAACCTGCGTCGTCTGCGCCTGCAGCCCGAGCGGCAGGGTGGCGGGCACCGGGATGAGGATGCGCCCGGCTTCCGCCGCGGTGAAACCGTTGCTCACCAGCGCATCGCGCAACTCGTTCAGTACCTCGGGCAGGGACTCCGACACCGAAAACGCATAGGCGCAATTCAGGTCGGGATGCCGTTTCGGCTTTGCGCCCGGCAAACGCAGGATGCGCCCGACAATCTGTTCAATGGCCGTCGGGGACCGCGTCTCGCGCAGGCTGCACAGCACATAGGCAAACGGGCAGTCCCAGCCCTCGCGCAGTTTCTGCACCGTGATGATGAAGCGCACCGGGCAGCGCGACGACTCAATGTCCTTGACGTCTTTCAGTTCGTCGAGTGTACCGACGGAAATTTTGATCTCGTCCTGCGCCAGATTGAAATCCTTGACCAGGCGCTCACGCAGCGGCGCACAGGCATCCACGCGCTCGGCCTGTATCAGCAGGATGGGGCGCAGATAATCGCCGGTCTGCTGCGCCTCGGCAATCGCTTGCCGCTCAAGTTCGGCACGCAATGCAATCGCGTCCGCCAGCAACTGGTCTTTCTGCGCCGGATGCCGCGTCATGACCCGCAGCGGCAGCTTCACCATGTCCGCCGCCTTCAATTCCGCCGCCGACACCCGGTGCAACACATTCGACGGTGTGCCTTCCATCGCCGGTGTTGCCGTGAATTCGATGATGCATGACGGCATCACGTCACCCAGTGACTCAAATGAAAGCGGCGTGCGCGCGTTGTGCGCCTCGTCCACGATCACCACCGGCCGTCGCAATCGCAGAATATTCACCAACGACGGCTTGGGCCTGCCGTCCGCACCCGGCAGCAAATCCGCAACGCGGTCCGAGGGCAGGTTCAGCAGATGCTCGGCAAATACGCCGTTCTGCGCATAAACCCTGCGCCCTGTCGTGTCCTCGGCTCGAAACGCCTGGATCGTCGCAACAATCACCACCGTCTGCCCCTCGACCGTGGCGCGCGACAGCCGCAGCGCTTCTTCGATGGTCATCACCTCCACCGCGCCGCGACAGGCCAGTTCCAGCGCGCGGCGATAGGGATGGCGCGGATCGCGCAAGGCATCAGCGGTCTGCGTAAGAATGGTGTTGCTCGGCACCAGCCACAGCACCACGCCACGCTCGGCGCGCCTGAAATATTCAATCGCCAGTCCCGCAGCATGACAGGCGAGCAAAGTCTTCCCACCCCCGGTCGGCACGCGCAGACACACATACGGCATCGCGCCGGGCAACCCCGCCACGTTCACCGGCAGGTACGGCACGGGGGAATTCGTATAACGCAACTGCACCGCCTGATACCCCGGCTCCGGCCGCTGGTCGCGCGCGCAGCGCTGGAAAAACTCGCGCAGCGATTCGAGCACGCGGTCCTGATAATCTTTCAGTGCAATCATCGGCTTTTACTCGTCATTGTCCGTGACAAAACCAATGCGCCGCTTGCGCGGTGCCGCTTCGGGCTGCAACAAGGGCAGCAGCTTGCGGTAAATATCCACCAACGCGGTGTCATGCTCCAGCAGACTCTTGTCGATCTCGGCCAGCCGTTTGATGATCGCCGTGTTTGCCGCAACGTGCTCGCGCATGCGCACGAAAGCGCGAATCACGAACACACTCATCTGCACCGCCTGTTCGCTGCGCAACACGGTCGCCGCCATCAATGCGCCATGTTCGGTGAACACCACTGGCAAATAACGCCGTCCACCGTGAGTACCGGTCACGCCCGATGGTCGCTTCTTGCTTTTATCTTTTAAATCAATGTTTTCCAAACTTGAGGTCGCAATTTGCGACCTCAAGTTGAGCATCTCCGCCTGCGTCAATTGAAATGCAAAATCACCGGGAAACCGCGCCCGGTTGCGTTTGAACGCTTCGTTAAACCGTTTGGTCGTCACCCCATACAAGCGCGCGAGATCAGCATCGAGCACGACGCGATGGCCACGCACACGCACGATCAAGGGCTCAATGGGATGCAGTGTTTTCATTTGAAAGAGCCGGTCACATTTTGCGACTATTTATAAAACTGTCTCTTATACACATCTGACGCTGCCGACGAATAGAGA
>ENA-ORBV01000378-ORBV01000378.1-microbial-mat-metagenome-genome-assembly--contig:-NODE-378-length-102354-cov-12.867311_pt1 | contig 102354 bp, 105 predicted proteins | sample MGYA00237777_ERZ505514 | MGnify/ENA primary metagenome ERZ505514 (study PRJEB26160, sample SAMN06269048) | microbial mat metagenome | isolation source: Oligotrophic lake microbial mat | place...
AGCTGGTGCTGCGCGATCGTGAAAGCAACTACCCGCTGCCCGGCTACCGGACCTTCCAGTTCCTGGAAGTCGAATCGGTGCCGAACTTCGATCCGGTTCGCGAATATCCCCACGCACGCGCGTTGCGCAACGGGCCGTTGGTATTCAAGGTGGTTCAGGACAACGTGAACCGGCGTCCCATCGACGTGCGGCTGAGCACGGCCGCGCGGCGCCTGGTGACCAACGCCGCGGGCGAGGTCGCCGGGCTGGTCATTGAGAGCCCGGCGGGGCGGCACACGATCAAGGCCCGGCGCGGGGTGGTGCTGGCGTGCGGCGGTTTTGAAGCAGATCACGCCATGCAGCGCCAGTATTGGCAGTTCAATCCCGTCCTGCCGGCGGTCAGCCTGGCGAACACGGGCGATGGTATTCGCATGGCCGTGGAAGTCGGCGCTGATCTTTGGCACATGTGGCACTTTCACGGCTCGTACGGTTTCCGTCATCCCGATCCTGCGTATCCGGTGGGCTTGCGGATGAAGCGTCTGCCCGACTGGACGCCCGGCAGCAAGCCGCCCGACGTGCAGATGTCGTGGATACTGCTCAGCAAAGCCGGCCGTCGCTTCATGAACGAATGTCCGCCTTACGTCCAGGATACCGGCCACCGGCCACTCGACGTTTTCGATCCGGTCACGCAGACTTTTCCGTACGTCCCGGCCTACGCCCTGGTCGATGAGGAAGGCCGCAAGATGTACCCGCTCGCGAAGATGGTCTTCAACGATCGTGCCGCCAAGGTTTACGACTGGAGCAACGACAATCTCAAGGAAGTCGAACTCGGCCTGCTGCACAAGGCGGAAACGGTCGCGGAGCTTGCGCGCAAGATGCGGGTTGACGAAACCGTGTTGAGCGCGACGTTGGACCGCTGGAACGCGCAGTGTGCGCGAGGCGAGGACGAGGACTTTGGCCGGTCTGCGGGCACCATGACCCCGGTGAAAACGCCCCCGTTCTACTTCGGTGAGATCTGGCCCGTCGTCTCCAACACCCAGGGCGGGCCGGTGCACGATACCCGCCAGCGCATCGTGAATCCCTACGGCGAACCGATCCCGCGGCTGTTCGAGGCCGGGGAGCTTGGCAGCATCTGGGGGCACTTGTATTTGAGCGGCGGCAATCTGTCGGAGTGCTTTATTACGGGGCGCATCGCCGGGCGCGAGGCCGCGACCTTGTCCTCTTGGGACACGGCCGGAGGCAACCGGGTGATGACGCAGGCATGAGGATGGCGCGTAACAGCCGTTCCCGTGTCTGGATGACATTGCTGCTGGCCATCGTGCCCGTGAGTCTCCACGCGCAGGGATATCCGGCCAAGCCGGTGCGCGTGGTCGTTTCGACCGGTGCGGGCGGCAGCGCCGATACCCTCACCCGGCTGCTGGCGCACAAGCTTGGCGAGGGCTTGCAACACCAGGTGCTGGTGGAGAACCGTTCCGGATCGGGGGGCGTGATCGCAACGGAGCTGGTCGCGCGGGCGCCCGCCGACGGTTACACCCTGCTGTCCGCCTACGGGAGCCACGTCATCAATCCGACGCTGTACCGCAGTCTTCCGTACGACACCTTGCGGGATTTCGCGCCGATCACCCAGATCGGGCAGCAACCGCTGATCGTGGTGGTGCATCCCTCGCTGCCGGTCAAGTCGGCCAGGGACCTGGTCGCCCTAGCGCGGGCGCGACCCGGTGAGATCCTGTATGTCTCCGCGGGAAACGGCAGTGGCGGACATATCGCCACGGAAATTTTGGCCGCCATGTCGGGTGTGAAAATGATCCATGTGCCCTACACCAGCGCCGCCGCCGCGCTCACCAGCGTCATTGGCGGTCAGACGCAAGTCATGTTCGCGGGGCTCGTCAACGCGCTGCCGCAACTGCAGGCCGGAAGGCTCCGTGCGATTGCGGTGACGAGCGCGAAGCGTTCGCCGGCAGCGCCAGAAATCCCTACCCTCGCCGAAGCCGGACAAACCGGTTACGACGCGGTGGTGGGCTATTTCCTGCTGGCGCCGGCGGGCACACCCAGGGCGATCGTCGAGCGGCTGAATGCCGAGTCGATCAAGGCCTTGAAGTCGCCGGAACTGATGGAGCGTTTCGCCCGCGATGGCGCGGAACCGGTGCCGCGGTCACCCCAGGACACGACCGCGTACATCGCCAGCGAGATCGAGAAATGGGGCAAGGCGGTGAGGATGAGCGGCGCGCGGGCAGAATGAAGACGTTCTCCGGAATCGAAGCGGACGCGCGCGCGCAGGCATTGTTCGAGGGCGCGCCGTCCCCACTCTGATGCCACGCGAAATGACTCCTCTGTGCTCGCAACGCTACCGTCGCTGGCTGTCCGGCGCAATGGTCGGTGTCCTGTCGCTGGCGCTGATCGTGGGCTGCGCCGGGACGGGCGACGACTGGCGCACCGCGAGCCACGAACCCGCGGGCCTCGCGCCCGATCCCGCGGTTGCGCCCGAAGCGATCGTGCAGGTCTATGCGGCGCGCGCGTTCGGCTGGCGCAAGTATTTCGGCGTGCACACCTGGATCGCGGTGAAGCCTGCTAATGCCGCCGCCTACACCGTGTACGAGGTGATCGGCTGGAACCTGCGCTGGAGCGGCTCGGTGGTGTCCATCGGCGCGCGCGCGCCGGATGCGCGCTGGTACGGGGCCGTGCCCGAAGTGCTTGCCGAAAAACGCGGACCCGACGCGGCGGCGCTGATCGAGCGGATCGACCAGGCGGCACGCAGCTACCCGTGGGCGAGGGAGTACACGGTCTGGCCGGGGCCCAACTCCAACACCTTCACCGCGTGGGTCGCGCGCGCGGTGCCGGAACTGCGCGCCGACCTGCCGCCCACCGCCATCGGCAAGGACTATCGGGGTGGCCAGGTGTTCGGCTCCGCGCCCAGCGGCAGCGGCGGGCAGGTGTCGCTCTACGGCTTGCTGGGCGCGACCGCCAGCAGCGTCGAGGGACTGGAGGTCAACGTGCTGGGACTGAGTTTCGGCATCGATCCGTGGCCGGTGGCGCTCCGGCTGCCGCTGGCGGGGAGGGTGGGATTCAGTTCGGACCTGGGGACGTCTGCGGACATCCCGTAATATCCTTCGGAATCTTTCCCTGCCGAACACTCATGCGTATTCCGGTTTTCATTCTCCTGCTGGGATTCGCAGTCACCGCAATAGCGCAGGACAAGGCGGCCCCGGCCGCTTCCGTCGCCAGCAAAATGCGCGAAGCGGCCGAGCGGCTGGTGGTGGCGCTGCCCGAGAAGAGCCGGGCGCAGGCCCTGCGGCCGTTCGAGGACCGCGACCGGCTCGACTGGCACTACATCCCGCGCAGCCGCAACGGCATCGCGTTGAAGGACCTCGACCCGGCGAACCGGGAAGCGGTACACGGCCTGCTGCGCGTAGCGCTTTCCGCCCCCGGCTACCGCAAGGTCGTGAACATCATCGAACTCGAACTCGTGCTGCGCGAGATCGAGGCCTTCGGCTGGATGCGCGATCCGGAGCGCTATCACCTGACGATCTACGGCGCGCCCGATCGCGTGCGGGCCTGGGGATGGCGTTTCGAGGGGCACCACCTGTCGCTGAACTTCACGCTCGCCGGTGACCGCATGGTGGTGGACACCCCAAGCTTCTTCGGCGCCAACCCGGCGACGGTGATGAAGGGGCCGCGCAAGGGCCTGCGCGCGCTGGGCGAGGAACACGACGCGGGCTGGGCGCTGCTTGAATCGCTGAGCGAGACGCAACGACAGGAGGCGGTGTTCTCGCCCCGCACCTACGGCGAGATCGTCACCGGCAACCGGGACAAGGTCGAGCCCTTGGACGCTGCGGGTATCCCCGCAACAAAGCTCGACGACAAACAGCGCGCGCTGTTGTGGAAACTGGTGGAAACCTATGCCCGCAGCTTCGAGCCGGGGCTGGCCGAGGCGCGTCTCGCGCGGGCGAAGGAAGGCGGCATCGAGGCTTTACGCTTCGGCTGGGCCGGCTCGACGGTACGCGGCCGGCCGCATTACTACCGCGTGCAGGGATCGCTGATCCTGATCGAGTACGACGCCTCGCAGAACGACAGCAACCACATCCACACCGTGTGGCGCGACTTCAGCGGGGATTTCGGGCGGGATCTGCTGCGGCAGCACTATGTGGCGGCGCGCGGCAGCGCGCATCGGCACTAGCATCGAACGGGCCGGGATTTCTCACCCCGCGGATTTCTTGCAGATTTCACGGCCTCGCCGTTACTTCGCCGGTGGCGCCGCGCAGTAAGCCATCTCCAGCGCGTGCGCCGTGAGCACCATCCTCGCAGCAACGATGAGCAGCAGCGGAACCCGCTTCATGCCCTCTCCCTGAACCGTGGCGGCGGCCCGCCCGATGCCTGAAGAATAGCGCCGCCTGAGTCGCTTCCCAAGCCTGTTAGGAGTCCGCCTTGTCAAAATTATTTTGACATGCCAAACTCACGACTCATGAACTGTGCTGAACGCCTTGTCGCCCTTTTCGGCTCCCAAGCCGAAGCCGCCCGTCGCCTGAAGATCGACCGGGCGCTGGTCAGCAACTGGGTGAAATCCGGTTCGGTGCCCGCGCGCTGGGCGATGGAAATCGAGGCCCTGAGCGGCGGCGAGATCCAGGCCGTCGAGGTCTTGAACGAAGCGCAGCAGCGCCGCCCCATCCGCGTGAAGTCGCGTGGCGATGACGACAGTCCCGTCCGTTTTTCGACCTTAGGAGCCGATTCCATGAACCCGTTTGCCCCGGCGAAACGCATCCACTCGTTCCACCCGCCGCAACGCACGCTGATGGGTCCCGGCCCGACCGAAATCCATCCGCGCGTGCTGACGACGATGAGCCAGCCCGCGATTGGCTATCTCGATCCGGTGTTCGTGGACATGATGGAAGAGCTGAAGTCGCTGCTGCGCTACGCCTACCAGACGAAGAACGCGCTGACCTTCCCGATCTCGGGCCCGGGCTCCGTGGGCATGGAGTTCTGCTTCGTGAACATGGTATCGCCGGGAGACAAGGTGATCGTGGCACGCAACGGCGTGTTCGGCGGCCGCATGATCGAGAACGTCGAGCGCTGCGGCGGCACCGCCGTGGTGGTGGACCATGAATGGGGCGAGCCGGTCGACCCGCAGAAAGTGGAAGATGCCTTCCGCAAGAACCCGGACGTGCGGCTGCTGGCCTTCGTGCACGCCGAAACCTCCACCGGCGCGCTCTCCGACGCGAAGACGTTGGTGCAGCTCGCGCACAAGTACGACGCGCTGGCAATCGTGGATGCGGTCACTTCGCTCGGCGGCTGCACGGTCAAGGTGGACGAGTGGGAGATCGACGCCATCTATTCGGCCAGCCAGAAGTGCCTGTCGTGCACGCCGGGGCTCTCGCCGGTGTCGTTCTCCGCCCGCGTGGTCGACCACGTGAAGGCGCGCAAGGACAAGATCCACAGCTGGTTCATGGACATGAACCTGCTGCTCGGCTACTGGGGCGAGACCACCCGCACCTACCACCATACCGCGCCGACCAATTCGCTGTTCGCGTTGCACGAAGCGCTGCTGCTGATCCGTGAGGAAGGGCTGGAGGCGTGCTGGGCGCGCCACCACCGACACCACGTCGCGCTCAAGGCCGGGCTCGAGGCGATGGGCCTCAAGTTCCTGGTCCAGGAGCAGTTCCAGGTGCCGCAGATGAACGCGGTGCGCTGCGCCGAAGGCGTGGACGAAGCCGCGGTGCGCAAGACGCTGCTGTCGGAATTCGGGATCGAAATCGGCGCCGGCCTCGGCCCGCTGGCCGGCAAGATCTGGCGCTTCGGCCTGATGGGCTACTCGTGCCGCCCGGACAACGTCATGCTGTGTCTGTCCGCGCTGGGTTCGGTGCTGGAGGACATGGGCTACCCGGTCCACGTGGGTGACGCCGAGGGCGCGGCGCACGGGGCCTACGCCCAGATGCACGCCAACGAGGCGCAGGCCAAGAAGAAGCGGGTGGCGCGGGCGGCCTGACGCCCGGCAGGGCAATGGCGGACGGCGGCGCAGCGGCGCTGCCCCGCTATATAATCGAGTTATATGTCTGCCATAGCCGCGCAGCGTTTTGCCATCCTGTTTGCCGACATCGCCAGCAGCACCGAGCTGTATGACACGCTGGGTGACGCGCGGGCGATGGCGATCATCGAGTCCGTCCTGGACCAGGCGCGCATTGCGGTGCTGGCCCACGAGGGCCGCGTCGTCAAGACCATCGGCGATGAAGTGATGGCGGTGCTGTCGTCGGCCGACGAGGGCATGCTGGCGGCGAGCGACATCCAGCTCCGCATCGCAGGCATGCCGGTCACCGACAACCACAAGCTCGCCATCCGCATCGGCTTTCACTACGGGCCCGCGATCGAGGAGCGTAACGACTACTTCGGCGACGCCGTCAACGTCGCCGCCCGCATGACCGCGCTCGCCAAGGGCGGGCAGATCATCACCAACGCGGAAACCGTGGCGGCGCTGTCGCCGCTCCTGAGCCAGTCCACGCGTGATCTGTATTCGATGCCGGTCCCCGGCAAGCAGGAAGAGATCCGCATCTGCGAGGTGATCTGGCAGGACGGCGAAGAACTCACCATGATGACCTCGCGCGACGTGCCGGTCAGCGAGTGGGAGTCCAAGCTCGTCGTCCGGTACGCCAGCCGCGAAATCGTGATGAGCTCGCGGCACGCCACCGTCACCATGGGGCGCGACGCGGTGAACGAGCTCGTGATCGGCGACCGCAAGGCGTCGCGCATGCACGGCCGGATCGAGTGCCGGCGCGGCAAGTACTACGTGGTCGACCAGAGCACCAACGGCACCTTCGTGACCATTGAGGACGATGCGGAGATCGTGCTGAAACGTGAGCAGCTCATGCTGCGCGGGCGCGGCCACATCAGCTTCGGCCACGCTTCCGCCGAGCCCGGCGCGGAGCTCGTGCACTTCGAGTTCCCGTAAGCCCCTTGCGGGAACGACAGCCCGGCCGGGCCGTCACATCATCAGCTTCTTCGCCATCTCCGGATTCTTGACGACAGCCGACCGTCGCGCGGGTGGCGCGGCGTAGAGCGCCGCGGGCGGGTATTCGTCCAAGCGCGCGAGCGTTTCCGCCGCTTTGCACTTCGCGTCGAACCGCACCGTGACTTCCTCGCCAGCCGTGGCGCCCAGCGTGAAGCAGGCAGCGCCCAGCTTCGCATTCAGCGGCGCCAGCACGGCGGCCGCCACCAGCTCGCTGACGGGGCCGGCGCCGCCCATCAGCATCAGGTCGAACTTGCCGCCGGCGAGCGGCGCGGCCATCGCCACGAGCGGCAGCGCGGGCACCTCGCGCGCCATCGCGAGCTCCGCCGGCTTGCCGGGCAACCCCTCGAACTGCAGGAAGACGCGCCGGCCGCCCGGCACGAAATGCTGGAGGAAGAAGCCGCGCGAGAACTCGTCGGCGACCTTGGTGCCGATGTCGGCGAGCGCCTGCTCGGCCGTGGCCTGGCTCGCCACGTTCTTCGGCAGCTTGTTGTTGTAGTACACCTCCTCGCCGGTGGCGCGGTCCACCGCCTTCACCGTCCACGAGGTCAGCAGGTACTTGTCGATGGTGAGGCCCGACGCCGCGAGCTTGGCCGACAGCTTGCGCACAGTGGCTTCGCCCACCACCGCGATGTCGGCAGGGGTCTTGGCCTTCGCTTCGTCCGACCAGATGCGGAAGCCGAAGGACTGGATGCGTTCCTTGAGGATGTTCTCGGCGATCTGCGAAGGCTGGCCGGCGCCCGTGGCTTCGTCCTTGACGGTGATCGCCACCGAAATCTTCGGGTCGCCGTTGGTGCGGATGAAGTCGACCCGCTCCTCGCGCGACATCTGGTTCAGCGCCTTCTGCACGTCGCGCACCCTGACCACGCCGACGGTGGCGACCTGCACCAGACCGTCCTTGCCCGTCACCGGCGCGCCTTCGATCACGACGTTGGCGACGAACTCGCCGCTGCGGGCGGGCAGCTTGTCGACGAGCGCGGCGTTCTTCGCCAGCGAAGCACCCTCCACGGTCAGGGCCAGCGCTTTCTCGACGAGCTGGCGCCGGGCGTCGTTGCGCGCGGCGGCGGCGGCGGCATTCGGGTCGGCCTTGAACTGCTGGTTGTCCGGGTCGGCGTAGCCCATAGCGCTGAAGATCATGGTGCCGGGCGCTGCCTGCACGATCGCCGGAGCGGGCGCTGCGGATGGGACGGCTGCAGGTGCGGCAGTCGTCGTGGTTGCAGCCGGCGTTGCCGGGGCCGCTGCGGTCGTTGCGGTCGTCGCCATATCCCGGCCGGTCATGAACCAGGCAGCAAGCGCGATGAGGATGCCCAGCCCGCCCACGGTGGCGAGGACGACGATGTTTCTGGACGAACTGCTGGGCGCCGCAGGAGGCTCGGCTGGCGCGGTGTCCGTTACAGCAGGAGGCGGTGGCGAGGCGGCCGTGCGCAGCGTTGCGGCGACGGTGCGGTCCGTGGCGGGCATTTTCTGCGTTGCCGGCGCGGCCTGGGTGGCATCCAGGCTGATGAAGGTGCTGTCGCCGCCCGCCACCATGGTCGCTTCGGGCGAGATATCGATGCCCTCGGGCATGCGGTTGTCAGCGGCGGTGTTGATCGCCTCGGCAAACGCCTGCGCGGTCTGGAAGCGGTCTTCCGGCCGCTTGCCCATTGCTTTGCGGATCACCGCGTCGAAGGGCTTGGGCACCTGCACGTTGAGCGTGGAGGGCGGCAGCGGGTCTTCCTTCAGCACCTTGTGCATGATGGTGGTCGCAGCACCGGTGAACGGGCGTTCGCCGGTCAGCAACTGGTAGAGCACCACGCCTGCCGAGAAAAGGTCGGAGCGCCCGTCCACGGGCTGGCCCATGAACTGCTCGGGCGACATGTAGGAGGGCGTCCCCAGGATCTGGCCGGCCTGCGTGAACTCGGACGACTGAATGCGCGCGATGCCGAAGTCAGCTACTTTCACGGTGCCGTCTTCCAGCAGGATGATGTTCGCCGGCTTGATGTCGCGGTGGACGATGCCGTTCTTGCTGGCGTAGCCGAGCGCGGAAAGCAGCTCGCCCATGGTGCGGGCGACCTGCGCGATGGGAAAACGCTCACCCTTGTCGAAGTAATCCTTGAGCGAGCGGCCGCGCACGAACTCCATGGCGATGTAGGCGGTGCCGCCGTCTTCGCCGTAGTCGTAGACCGCGACGATGTTCGGGTGCGTGAGGCGGCCGGCGGCCTTGGCCTCGCGCTGGAAGCGCGTGATGATTTCCTTGGCTTCCTCGCCCTCGAGTTGGTCGGCGCGGATGGTCTTCAGCGCCACCGTGCGCTCGATCATCGGGTCGAAGGCTTCGACCACGACGCCCATGGCCCCGCGGCCGAGCTCGCGGCGGATTTCGTACTTGCCGAGTTTTTGCGGATCGGTCACGCCGGCTCTCCCCTGGCGCGCACCTGCATGCGGCCGATTACTTGTACTTGCTGTCGATTTCCCAGACCGTCTTCTGGATCAGGCGCTGCACCATGGTGTCGAGCGACACCCCGCCCTGCTGGCCGGAGGACACGCCCAGCACCGAGGTCGAGGTGGTGCCGACTTCCATTTTTTCCTCGGTGTAGCCGGTCGCCACCTGTTCGGTGGTCTCCGCGTTCATGATCTTGTAGCGCATGCCGATGATCCAGACGCCGGTGGTGTCTTCGGTCTTGACCGAACCCACCGCAGCGCCGCCGGCCACACCGGCCGCCGCACCGCCGCGCGAGCCGCTGAAGATGCCGAGCGCGCCGAGCACGTTGCCAATCGCGCGGCCGTCGAAGCCCTGCTGGGCGGCGGCGACCTGTTCGGTCTTCAGGATGTCGAACTTCACGATCCACTTGGTGGACTTCAGTTTTCCGCGGCCAAGGATCTTCTGGGCTTCCTTCGGGTCGCCCAGGTTGTAGGCGAGGGAAAACTCGTTCAGCAGGGGGCCCAGGTTCGTGCGCTCGAGCACCGGGAAGTTGGCCTTCGACAGCTCGATCTCAGCGAAGTCGGCAATGTTGTTGGGACCGAACTTCTGGGTGAAGTTTGCGTTGTTGCTCTTGACCTCGCCAGGAATCACGATCAGCGGCGGGCCGGCCTTCGAGGCGTTCTGGTATTCGATCGGTTTGTAGACGGCCTTGTCGGCGGCCTGGTTGGCTTTCTGGGAGGTGGACGTGCTGGGCGCCGAACTGCTTTCCGCGCCCCAGCTGGGCTGGGCGGAAGCGGCGAAGGGCGTGGCGGCAAGCGCGACCACGAGCAGGCTACGGATGACGGTGGTGTGCATGGTGTTTCTCCCTCTGAACGTTCGGACTATTTTTTGCGGCCTGTACCGGGGGTAAGGCCTGCGCGCGTGCAGTAATCGGCATACAGCTTCGAGACGACATCGTCCGCCTGCTCGTTGACGAGCGCGGCGGCGGCGTTGCGGGTATCGGCGCCGGAGTACGAACCACCCTGCGCGGAGGCGTCCGAGATCGGGCGGCCCCCGGCGTCGACCAGCGTGAAGCCCATCGAGACGATGACTTCGTTGACCGGGATGATGGCGTTGCGGCCGGCCTGCGCGGAGATGAGCCCGCGCAGCGTGAAGCTGGCGCCCAGCCGCTTGGCGGCGGAGATCGCGGCGTCCGGGTTACCCTTGAAGTAAGCGTCGATCTCGGCCTGCGCGATCTGCTTGCGGATTTCCTCGGGGGTATAGGTCCTGAGGCCCAGCGCGCGCAGCCGGCTGTTGATCGCCTGGTAGTGCGGGCCGTAATTCTGCTGGTTGGCGGAGATACCGCCGGCGGCGGTTTCCTCGCCGATCACCACCATGATCTTCTTGTCCTTCAGCTGATCCCGGCAGGGCGTGGACAGGCGTGCGCCGATTTCCTGCGCCTTGGCTTCGCGCGCGGCCTGCTCGCTGTTGTCCTGCTGGGAGAATTTGAAACCCTGCTGCGCGAAGACCGGCGCGATGCCCGCAATCGCGACGCAGGCAAGGACAGCCATTTTGCGGGGAAGGGAAGGATACATGGCGGATGACAGCGGCTTATCGGGTAGGCCGGGAAGTCTATCACCGGCGGCCCTCGTCAAGAGGCTGCGCGTTGTGACAAACGGCACAACGGGCCCGCGCGTCCCGACCGGGACGGACATGCGGCTGTCCTACAAGGACTGTTTTTGCGCGGGCACGTAGCCGATGACGTCGATCTCCAGACCGCAGTCGAAGGGCGTGGCGCCGGCCTGGATACGCGTACGGGTGGGCAGCACCTCGTCGCTCGAGAAATAGCTGCGGTACACCTTGTCGAACGCGGCCTGTTCCTTCTGGTCGCGCAGCCACACCACGACTTTCAGCAGGCAGTCCATGTTGGAGCCCGCGGCTTCCATCAGCAGCTTGATGTGCTTCATCACGATGTGCGTTTCAACTTCGATCGGGCGCCGGGTGTAGACGGGCAGCGGACCGCCTTTCGCGCGCGCCTCGCGCAACTGGCGGCAGAAATCTTCCTCGAAGGGCGGCAATCCCGCGATGTAGACGCGGTTGCCGTGGCGGACGCAGAGGTTGAAGGGGCCGCCGGTTTCGGGAACGCCGGCGCGGATGACCTGTTTTTCCATGGCAGCTTTCCTTGTGCGATTGATCTTCAATGCGCCAGGTGAAACGTCTTGCCCCCATCCCAGCCTTCCCCAGCCGGCAGGGGAAGGAGGAGAGTGCCTGCGTGCGAAGGATCGGTGGATGCTCAGGCCGAGACGGTGACGCCCTTCCAGAACGCGATGCAGCCCTTGATGTTGTCCGCGGCGGCTTTCGGGTCCGGGTAGTACCACGCAGCATCTTTGTTCACCTGCCCGCCGGCCACCACGTCGTGGTAGCTCGCAATGCCCTTCCAGCCGCAGGTGGTGTGGGTGGTGCTGGGCTGCAGGCATTCGGCTTTCACCGCTGCGGCGGGAAAGTAATGATTGCCCTCGATAACGACCGTATCGTCGCTCTCTGCGATGGTCGTGCCGTTCCAGATCGCGCGCATGGGGATGTTTACTCCGTTCTGCCTTGAAGGCCGAGCCGCTGCCAGATGGCAGCGGTCAGCCCGGCCTGGTTGAGCGTGTAGAAGTGCAGCCCCGGCGCGCCGTTCTGCAGCAACTGGTCGCACAGGTGCGTGACCACGTCGAGCCCGAAGGCGCGGATCGACTCGGCGTCGTCGCCGTAGGCCTCGAGCTTGTTCCGGAGCCAGCGCGGGATCTCGGCGCCACAGGTGTCGGAGAAGCGGGCGAGCTGGGAAAAACGCCCGATCGGCATGATGCCCGGCACGATCGGCAGGTTGAGGCCCATCGCTTCGCACTGCTCGACGAAATGGTAGTAGGCATCCGCGTTGTAGAAATACTGCGTGATCGCGGAATCGGCGCCGGCCTCGACCTTGCGTTTGAAGTTGCGCAGGTCGTCCGCCGCGTTGCGCGCCTGCGGGTGGTACTCCGGGTAGGCCGCGACATCGACGTGGAACTGCTTGCCGTATTCCTTGCGGATGAACTCGACCAGTTCATTGGCATGCTGGAACTCGCCGGAGGTGGCGGTGCCCGATGGCAGGTCGCCGCGCAGCGCCACCAGGTGGCGGATGCCCTCGTCTTTGTAGGTCTGCAGGATTTCGTGCACGCCGTCCCGCGTCGAGCCGATGCAGGAGATGTGCGGCGCCGCCGCCAGCCCCTGCTGGCGGATTTCCCGCACCGTGCCCAGTGTTTTTTCGCGGGTTGATCCGCCCGCGCCATAGGTCACCGAAAAGAACTTCGGTTTGAGCTGCGCGAGCTGCCGGATCGTTTCGCGCAGCTTGACCTGGCCTTCCGCCGTGTTGGGCGGGAAGAATTCGAAGCTGAAGTGGCGCGGGAATTTTTTCTGGGATTGCATGGTGGGGGCGGGCGCGTGAACGCCCGCCTGTCCTCATCAATACCGGTAGTGATCCGGCTTGTACGGGCCGTCCACCGGCGTGTTCAGATAGGCCACCTGCGCCTCGCTCAGTACGGTCAGGTTCACGCCGAGTTTCTTCAGGTGCAGCCGCGCCACTTTCTCGTCGAGATGCTTGGGCAGGGTGTAGACCTCGTTCTTGTACTTGCTGCCGTGCGCATACAGCTCGATCTGCGCCAGCGTCTGGTTTGTGAATGAATTCGACATCACGAATGACGGATGTCCCGTGCCGCAGCCCAGGTTCACCAGCCGCCCCTCGGCCAGCACGATGATGCGCTTGCCGTCGGGGAAGATGACGTGGTCGACCTGCGGCTTGATGTTTTCCCATTTGAACTGTTTGAGCGCCGCGATCTCGATCTCGGAATCGAAATGGCCGATGTTGCACACGATGGCGTTGTGCCGCATGCGCTTCATGTGTTCGATGTTGATGACGGAGAGGTTGCCGGTGGCGGTGACGAAGATGTCCGCCTTGTCCGCGGCATACTCCATCGTCACCACGCGAAAGCCCTCCATCGCCGCCTGCAGCGCGCAGATCGGGTCGATCTCGGTTACCCACACCTGGGCGGACAGCGCGCGCAGCGCTTCCGCGCTGCCCTTGCCGACATCGCCGTACCCGCAGACCACGGCGATCTTGCCGGCGATCATCACGTCGGTCGCGCGCTTGATGGCGTCAACGAGCGACTCGCGGCAGCCGTAGAGGTTGTCGAATTTGGACTTGGTGACCGAGTCGTTGACGTTGATCGCGGGGAAGGGCAGGCGGCCTTCCTTCTGCATCTGGTACAGCCGGTGCACGCCGGTCGTGGTTTCTTCCGTCACGCCTTTGATGTTGGCCTGGATTTTCGAGTAATACCCGGGCTTTTCCTTGAGGTGCTTGCGCATGGCCGCGAACAGGATGCGCTCTTCCTCGTTCGTGCCCTCGGGCGGCAGGGTGCCGTTCTTTTCGTGCTGCGCGCCCAGGGTGACGAGCAGCGTGGCGTCGCCGCCGTCGTCGAGGATCATGTTCGGCGTGCCGCCGTCCGACCACTCGAGGATGCGGTGCGTGTAGTCCCAGTATTCCTCCAGCGATTCGCCCTTGACGGCGAACACCGGAATGCCGCGCGCGGCGATGGCTGCGGCGGCGTGGTCCTGGGTCGAGAAGATGTTGCACGAAGCCCAGCGGATGTCGGCGCCGAGTGCTGCCAGCGTCTCGATCAGCACGGCCGTCTGGATCGTCATGTGCAGCGAGCCGGCGATGCGCGCGCCCTTCAACGGCTGCTCAGTCTTGAATTCCTCGCGCACGGCCATGAGACCCGGCATTTCGGTCTCGGCGATGGCGATTTCCTTGCGCCCGAACTCGGCTTGGCCGATGTCGGCGACGTGGTGGTCCTTGCTGGAGGTCTTGATTACGGCGCTCATCACGCGCTCCTTTCCATGGTTCAGAAAAAAGTTCGTGAGCGCCGTTGCAGCCCGCGATGGTGATCGCAGGGCCCCGAGCCTGGCCGGTTACCTTGGCGGTGAACCGGTCGCAACGCTCCTCGGAGCAAGAGGGGCAGGATTGTAGCCGAGCCGCGCGGTATTGTCAGGCCCCGCCGGGTCACCGGGGGGTAGAAAACCCGGTGTGCTTCAGCATGCGCTGCACGTCGACGCCCGCGTTGATGACTTTCAGCCTGACTTCTGGATGGGCGTTCCGCCAGACGCGAAAAACCTCGTCTGCGAAACCCTGTTCGATCGTGGCAACCTCGCGGAAATCAAGCACGACCTCAGAGAAGCTGTCGAGCCCGGCCATCAGCCGGCGACCTTGCGAGCGCGAGACGAGAGCGCCGTCAACCTCGTTCATCAAACGCATGCCGATCTCGGTTCGATTGAACTGAATGTCTGGCTGAGGGCAGAACTCGTCGAAGACCTGGCGCAAGGTCAGTGTCGGATTGCGCTTGATCGAGAAGGTAACGACCGTGCCGGGTTGGTCGGGGCGATTCGGAAATTGCAGCAGCTCCGGCGGGCGACCGATCATGAAGGACACGCCGAGACCGTTCGTTTCGATGCGGAACCAGTCGCAGACTTTCGAGGAAAAGAAAATACCCTGCCCGGTGTGATGGGCGGGATCCGTCGTGCGCTTGCCTTTACAGATTTCGACCAGCGCTTCCCGCGGACCGGTGAGCGCAAGACCCGTCGCCAGTCGCTGGAACAGGCCGACGCCGGTGTCGATGACGCGCAGGATAAACTCGCTCGGTTTGACGTCGCCCAGAACTTCAACGGAAGACGCGCCGGAATGATCGCGCGCGTTGTTCAGCATTTCGGTGGCGACGTAGTGCGCGACGGCAATGGCGTCGCCATTGATCGCTCGCGCTTCCAGCCAAGGCCGGATCGAGTCTGTCCAGACTCGGTCTTCCTCGAACGGCAGGCTGACGCTGGCGATCGTGTCCATCTCGCATTCAGTGTAACGCAGGCCCCCTCAAGCAAAGGGGCCGCGATGGCGGCCCCTTTGCTTTCAAAACCGGCAAGTGTCGAGCCTATTGGGCGTCCGATTTCAGGGCTTCCACCTTGTCGGTGTGCTCCCAGGTGAACTCCGGCTCGTCGCGGCCAAAGTGTCCGTGGGCGGCGGTCTTGAAGTAGATCGGCCGCAGCAGATCGAGCGCCTGGATGATGCCTTTCGGCCGCAGGTCGAAGTGCTTTTCCACCAGCTTGCCGATCTTCTCGTCGGCGATCTTGCCGGTGCCGAAAGTGTCCACCAGCACGCTGACGGGCTTGGCCACGCCGATGGCGTAGGCCACCTGCACTTCGCACTGGCGCGCGAGGCCGGCAGCCACGATGTTCTTGGCGACATGGCGCGCGGCGTAGGCGGCCGAACGGTCCACTTTAGACGGGTCCTTACCCGAAAACGCGCCGCCGCCGTGGCGGGAATAGCCGCCGTAGCTGTCGACGATGATCTTGCGGCCGGTCAGACCGGTGTCGCCCAGCGGGCCGCCGATGACGAAGCGGCCAGTCGGGTTGATCAGGTATTTGGTGTCGTTCTTCAGCAGGTTCTTGGGGATCACCGGCTTCACGATCTCCTCGATCACCGCTTCCTTGATCTGTTCCTGCGAGACGTCAGGATGGTGTTGGGTCGAGATGACCACGGTGTCGATGTCGACCGGCTTGCCGTCCACGTAGCGGACGGTGACCTGCGACTTAGCGTCCGGGCGCAGCCACTTGAGGCGGCCGTCCTTGCGCAGTTCCGAGTGGCGCTCCATCAGGCGGTGCGCGTAGTAGATGGGCAGCGGCATGAGCTGCGGCGTTTCGTCGCAGGCGTAGCCGTACATCAGGCCCTGGTCGCCGGCGCCCTGGTCGAGGTCGAGGCCCTTGCCTTCGTCCACGCCCTGCGCGATGTCCACCGACTGCGCGTCGTAGGCGGTCAGCACGGCGCACGAGCGGTAGTCGAAGCCCAGCGAGGAGTCGTCGTAGCCGATGCGCTTGATGACGTCGCGGGCGAGCTCGCCGTAATTGACGGCGCCCTTGTCCATTTTGTAGGTGATCTGGCCGGCCATCACGACCAGACCGGTGGCGACCAGCGTTTCGGCGGCGACCCGGCCGTACTTGTCCTTGGCTAGAATCGCATCCAGGACCGCATCGGAAATCTGGTCGGCAATCTTGTCCGGATGGCCTTCGGACACGGACTCTGAGGTAAACAGGAATTCGCTCATGGGGGGCGCTTTTCTGGGGTTATACGGAGTGAGGGGTCGTCGGAAAAGGCGCGGATTCTAACAGATTACCCCCGGGTTTCAGAAACCGGCGTCATCGTCCGTTCGGTGCAATCGGCTGTATTCACATAAGAATATTTACCCTCGCATGCTTGCCCGGCTCGCCGTCGCGCTCCTCTGGTGCCTGCACTGGCTACCGCTATGGCTGCTCGCGCCCCTCGGCCAGGCCGCGGGCCTCGCGTTCTACGCCATCGGCCGGGCGCGCCGCCGGGTGGTGATGATCAACCTGCGGCTCTGTTTCCCGGAACTGGACGAACGGGCGAGGGGGCAACTCGCCCGCGCGCATTTCCGCGCGGCCGGCCGTGCGGCATTGGAGCACGTCATCCTGTTCTGGGGCTCGCGCGGGCGGATCCTGAAGCTGGTGCGGATCGAAGGGCTCGAGCACTGGCAGGCCGTGCGCAACGAGCCGGTGATCTGGCTGTGCCCGCACTTCATCGGCCTCGACATGGGCGGCAGCCGCATCATCGCCGAATTCGGCGGCGCGTCGATGTACAGCAAGCAGAAGAGCGAAGTCTTCGACCGCCTGATCCTGCACGGCCGCACGCGCTTCGGCAATTCGACACTGCTGTCGCGCCAGGACGGCGTGCGCGGCATTGCGCGCGCGCTGAAACAGCGTATTCCCTTCTACTACCTGCCTGACATGGACTTCGGCAGCCGCGACGCGGTGTTCGTGCCCTTCTTCGGCGTGCCGGCCGCGACGATCACCGGCCTGTCGCGGCTCGCGCAGCTGGGCAAGGCGAAGGTGGTGCCGGCGATCACGCGGCAACTGCCGGGCGCGCAGGGCTACGTGCTGCAGTTCTATCCGGCTTGGGAGAACTTCCCGACCGCCGACCTTGCGGCCGACGCCCGGCGCCTCAACGCCTTCATCGAGGACCGCGTGCGCGAACTGCCCGGTCAGTACTACTGGCTGCACCGGCGCTTCAAGACCCGCCCGCCCGGCGAAGCTGTAAGCCCGTATGACGCGTGAAGGCGCCCACCGGCGGACGGTGGTGATCGCACCGCTGGCGCCGGCGCAGGCGGAGGACGTCGTCGCGCTGGCCGGCAAGGTCTGGCGCGCGCATTACCCCGGTATCATCCCGCTGCGCCAGATCGAGTACATGCTGGCGCAGCGCTACCGGCCCGCCGCCATCCGCAGGGACCTGTTGCGCGAGGATGCGTGGTGGGATGTGCTGACCGAAGGGGACGTGCCGATCGCGTTCGCAAACTACGTTCTGACCGGGGTGCGGGGGGAAATGAAGCTCGACAAGCTGTACGTGGATCCCGCCCGCCAGCGGACGGGGCTGGGCGGGTGCCTGCTGGCGCATGTGGCCGAGGCAGCGCGGCGCCGCGGCTGCACGCGGCTCATGCTTGCGGTCAACAAGCGCAACGGCAAGGCGATCGCCGCCTATCGCAAGCACGGTTTCGCAATCGAAGCGGCCGTCGTGAAAGCTATTGGCAAGGGCTTCGTGATGGACGACTACGTGATGGTGCGCAATGTTTGAGGATCCAGGACAGACGGTCGCGGCGTCATGAAGCTCAAGTTCACCAAGATGCAGGGCCTCGGCAACGACTTCGTCATGCTGGATGGCGTGCGGCAGGCCGTCGCACTGTCCGCGGAACAGGTGCGCCGCATCGCGGATCGTCACTTCGGCGTGGGCTGCGATCAGATCCTGGTAGTGGAGGCCCCGCGCGAGCCGGGTACGGACTTTCATTACCGCATCTTCAATGCCGACGGCGGCGAGGTCGAGCAGTGCGGCAACGGCGCGCGCTGCTTCGTGCGTTTCGTGCGCGACCAGGGGCTGACCGACAAGACGGTGATCCGCGTCAGCATCGCGGGCGGCATCATCGAGCCGCGGCTGGAGCGCGACGGTCGCGTCACGGTGGACATGGGCGTGCCGCGTTTCGAACCCGCCGATATCCCGTTCGTCGCCGTGCGCCGCGAACCGACGTACCGGCTGGAGGTCGAGGGCGTGGCGCGGGAGATCAACGTGCTGTCGATGGGCAATCCGCATGCAGTCCAGTTCGTGCCCGACGTGGCGCGCGCGCCGGTGGTCACCGAAGGGCCGCTGATCGAGTGCCACGCGCGCTTCCCGCAGCGGGTCAATGCGGGGTACGCCCAGGTGCTGGACCGCCGGCACGTCCGGCTGCGTGTCTGGGAGCGCGGCGCGGGTGAAACGCTCGCCTGCGGCACCGGCGCCTGCGCGGCAGCCGTGGCGGGCATCCTGCGCGGCCTGCTCGAAGCGGAGGTCACGATCACTACGCGCGGCGGCGACCTCGGGGTATCATGGCGCGGCGAGGGAACGCCGGTCCTCATGACCGGTCCCGCGGAAACCGTTTTCGAAGGCGAGCTAGAAATAAAAACATGACTCCGGACGCCGTTGCCCGTTACCTGCAGGACCACCCCGAGTTTTTCGACCAGTACGCCGAAATGCTCGCCACCATCACCGTGCCGCACCCACATGGTGGCCGTGCCATTCCGATCTCCGAGCGGCAGATGGTCACGCTCCGCGAGAAGAGCAAGCTGCTCGAGTCCAAGCTCTCCGAGATGATCCAGTATGGCGAGGAAAACGACGCCATCAGCGACAAGCTGCATCGGGCGACGCTGGCGCTGGTCGGCGCCCGCGACATGGAGGCGCTGACGCGCGCGCTGCGCTACGAAATGCGCGAGACCTTCGCGGTGCCGCACACCGCCGTGCGCCTCTGGTACGCGGACGCCGATTCCGCCGTGCCCGAAGCGGCGGCCGTCAGTCCCGAGGTGCGCCAGTTCGCCGAATCGCTGGGCGATGCGCATTGCACCGGCCATTCCGTACTCGATACCGCGGCGTGGTTCGGGGAGGATGCGTCCGGCCTCAAGTCCTTCGCCTACGTGCCCCTGCGCGACGGCGGCCGCACGCTCGGGCTGCTCGCACTGGCGAGCGAGGACGCTCAGCGCTTCTACCCGGAAATGGGCACGCTCTATCTCAAGCGACTGGGTGACATCGTCAGCACCACGCTCGCGCGGCTGCTGATTTGATCGTGACCGCCGGCGCATCGTCCGCACCGGCGCCGGCTCCTGCTTCGGTCCGTCTTCTCGACGGCTACCTCGCGCATCTCGCCACCGAGCGGCGACTGTCGCCGCTGACTGTGGAAAACTACGCGCGCGACATCCGGGCGCTGTTCGCCGCCACCGCCGGCACCGCTCTCCCGGAGCTCCAGATCCATCACCTGCGCCGCGCGATCGCACACCTGCACGGTAAGGGGCTCGACGGGAAAAGCCTGGCCCGCATGTTGTCGGCGTGGCGCGGGTTCTTCCGCTGGCTTGCGCGCGACCATGGCTACACGCATAACCCCTGCGCGGGCTTGCGCGCGCCGAAGACGAAGAAAGCGCTGCCGCACGTGCTGTCGCCGGACGAGGCCGCACGGCTCATGAACCTGCCCGGCGAGGACGCACTCGCCGCGCGCGACAGGGCCATCGTCGAGCTGTTCTATTCCTCCGGCCTGCGGCTGGCCGAGCTGGTGTCGCTGGCGCCGGACGACCTCAACTTTACGGAAGGCACCGTGCGCGTGACCGGCAAGGGGGCCAAGACCCGCGTGGTGCCGGTGGGCCGCCATGCGCGGGAGGCGATCGAAGCCTGGCTGCCGCAGCGCACGCAACTGGCGCAAATCGGCGAAACGGCGCTGTTCCTCAACCGTAACGGCACGCGGCTCGGCGCGCGCCAGGTGCAGGCGCGGCTGAAGACGTGGGCCCTGAAACTGGGCCTGCCGCAGCACGTCCATCCGCACATGCTGCGGCATTCCTTCGCGTCCCACGTGCTGCAGTCCTCGGGCGACCTGCGCGCGGTGCAGGAAATGCTGGGACATGCGAGCATTTCGACGACGCAGGTCTATACCCACCTCGACTTCCAGCATCTGGCGAAGGTGTACGACGCGGCGCATCCCAGGGCGAAGAAGCGAAATTAGCCGCACAGACGCAGAGGACGCAGAGGACGCAGAGCGAACGGCGTCATTTACCCCCAAAACGTCTCGCGTCATTCATGCAATATTTTCGAGTATTTTTATTCTCTGCGTTCTCTGCGTCTCTGCGGCTAATGAAGTTTGATGAATAAATTAATTCTGAAAGCAGGCCGCGAGAAATCGCTCAGGCGCCGCCATCCGTGGGTGTTCTCCGGTGCGGTGCATCGCATCGAGGGCAAGCCGGTGATGGGCGACACGGTTGAAGTGGTCTCCGCGCAGGGCGACTTCCTGGCGGTCGCGGCCTACAGCCCGCAGTCGCAGATCGTGGCGCGGGTGTGGGATTGGAAGCCGCGGGCGATCGACGCCGCGTTCTTCGAGGAACGCATCGCCCGTGCGTGCGCGCTGCGGGCTGCACTGGTGCCGGCGACAGATACGCTACGTCTCGTGCACGGGGAGTCGGACGGCTTGCCCGGGATTATCGTGGACCGCTACGGTGACGTGGTCGTGGTGCAACTCACCAGCGCCGGGGCGGACCGCTGGCGGGGCGCCATTGCCGATGGCCTTGAGACAGTGGCCGCGCCGCGCACGATCCACGAACGATCGGACGCGGAGGCGATGGCGTACGAAGGGCTGGAGCCGCGCAGCCAGCACCTGCGGGGCGAACCGCTGACCGCCGTGAAGATCATCTACGAGCGGGGCGCGGCCTACGAAACGGATATTGCGGGCGGACAGAAGACGGGTTTTTACCTCGACCAGCGCGACAACCGGGCGCTGGTGCGCGAACTGGCTGAAGGCCGCGAGGTGCTCGACTGTTTTGCCTATACCGGCGGGTTTTCCGTGAATGCCCTGCTCGGCGGCGCTACGCACGCGACCGCCGTGGAAAGTTCCGCGCCGGCGCTCGACCGGCTGGAGCGCAACCTGGCGCTGAACGGCCTGAACGCTTACGCACGTGCGGAAGGCGACGCGTTCCAGACGCTGCGGCGGCTGCGCGACGAGGGCCGGCAGTTCGACCTCATCGTGATGGATCCGCCGAAGTTCGCACCGACGGCCGCGAGCGTGCCGCGGGCGGCGCGCGCCTACAAGGACGTGAACCTGCTGGCGTTTAAACTGCTGCGGCCGGGCGGGCTGCTGTTCACGTTCTCGTGCTCGGGCGCGATCGACCGCCTGCTGTTCCAGAAGATCGTGGCCGGCGCGGCGCTGGATGCCGGCGTGACGGCACACTTCGTGCGGCACCTGTCGGCGGGCGCGGACCATCCGGTGGCGCTCGAGTTTCCCGAGGGCGAATACCTCAAAGGCCTGCTCTGTCGCGTCGCCTAGATCCATAACAGGCTCTGGCGGCAGCGCGTGCTGGTAAACACCCGGGTGAGCGGCGCACAATCACCGGCACTCTTACCACCGGCCGCGCCCATGTCGATCCCGATCGTCATCATCATCCTGCTGGCGATCCTGCTCGTCGCGTGGGGCGTGTGCCGATTTGCCGCGCGCGCCGGTGCGGCGCCACTGGCGCCCGCGACCAGGCAGGCCTGGGGCAGCGATTCGGAAGTCCGCCTGCTGCTGCAACGCGGCCAGAAAATCGAAGCCATCAAGCTGCTGGTCGCCGACCGCAGGCTCGGCTTGAAAGAGGCCAAGGATGCGGTCGAGGCCCTGGAGCGCGGCGGGGTATTGCCCGCGCTGGGGGCCGGCGCCACCCTGCGTGTGCTGGCGCCGGCAGCGCTCGCGGAGATCACCACCCTCGCGGCGGCGGGAAAACAGATCGACGCCGTCCGGCGCTACCGTGAGCTGACCAGCGCCGACCTCAAGACATCGAAGGCAGCGGTCGAGGCGCTGCGGGCCACGCGCTAGGCGCGCTTACTCGCGCGGCGGCACCGGGTCGTAGCCGCCCGGGGTCCACGGCCCGCAACGCAGCAGCCGCCAGCCGGCGAGCCAGGTGCCCTTGAAGGCGCCGTGGGTTTGAATCGCCTCCGCCGCGTAGTGCGAACAGCTCGGATGGAAACGGCACTGCCGGCCGAAGAAGGGCGACAGGGTGAGTTGATACAGCCGGATCAGGCCGAGCAGCAGCGTTTTCATGGCAGGCAGGCAGGCAGGCACCAGTGTAACGCCTCTGCGGATTTCCATTATTGCAACTGGGTTGCAATAAGAACAGCGGCATGTTTCAATGCCGGCGTTTTCACAACGACCGGGTCGCGCGTCGCGCCCGTGCTCCCAATTCGATGGTCACCGCCAGGCCCATTTCCGCTGAAGCCCTCATCCGCGCGAGCGGCGCCCGTGTCACGCAGCCACGAGTACGGGTCCTTAAGGTCCTGCTGCATTCCGGCCGTGCGTTGAGCCACGCCGAAGTGGAGAAGCAGGTGGGCGCGCACGCAGAGATCGACCGCGTAACACTTTACCGCGTGCTCGAATGGCTGACCGGGCATGGTCTTGCCCACCGTATCGCTGGCGACGACCGCATCTGGCGCTATAACGCCGTCTCCGGCGGTCACGACGAGGAGGGGGAGCATGCGCATTTCGCCTGCGACCGCTGCGGCCGCGTCGTCTGTCTTGACGATCCGCCGCCGGCACCGCGCCTGCGGCTGCCCGCCGGATACTTGCTCCAGCGCATCGAAATGACACTCAAGGGATTGTGCGCGGCGTGTTCGCCGCGATCCGCGCGCTGAGAGCGCTGGAAGACCGGAGTGATGGATCATCGAAGCCACCCTGTTATGGATCATCGGCGCAACCCTCGCTGGCGGCGCGCTGAGCCTGCTCGCGGCCGCGCTGCTGTCCTTTACGCTGCTCGCGGCATGGGTGCCGCGCCTGGTGAGCTATGCGGCCGGTGTGCTGCTGGCGGCGGCCTTTCTGCACCTTTTGCCCGAGGCGTTCAACTCGGAAGCCGCGGGGGAGGGGCTGTTCGCAGTGGTGCTTGCCGGCATCCTGGCGTTCTTCGTGCTGGAAAAGGCTGCGCTGTGGCGGCACCGGCATGCGCCGGAGGCCACTCACGCAGGCCATGCTCACAGCCGGGCCGGCACCCTGATCCTGATCGGCGACGGCGTGCACAACTTCATCGACGGCATCCTGATCGCGGCGGCATTTCTCACGGACCCGGCTGTGGGCGTCAGCACCACGATCGCCATCGTCGCGCACGAGATTCCGCAGGAAGTCGGCGACTTCATGGTGTTGCTGAGTTCGGGCTACACGCGTGCGCGGGCGCTCCTGTTCAATCTGCTGTCCAGTCTGACGGCCGTGGCCGGGGGACTGCTCGGTTACTTCATGTTGGAGCGTGCGGAAGCGGTCCTGCCGTACGCGCTGGCGCTGGCCGCGGCGAGCTTCATCTACATCGCGGTGGCGGATCTTATTCCCGACCTGCATCGCACGATCGACACCCGCGGCGCGCTATGGCAGTTTGTACTGATCGGCCTTGGCGTGGCGACCATCGCGGCAAGTCATTTCTGGCTGCATTGAACTGATTGAAAGGATATCCCATGACCAAGACCACCATCCCCGTCACCATCCTGACCGGCTTTCTCGGCAGCGGCAAGACGACGCTGCTCAACCGCATCCTGACCGAACAGCATGGCGGCCGCATCGCCGTCATCGAAAACGAGTTCGGCGAGGCCGGCATCGACAACGAAATCCTCGTGCAGGAGGGGCAGGAGCAGATCGTGGAGATGAACAACGGCTGCATCTGCTGCACGGTGCGCGGTGATCTCGTGCGTATTCTCGGCAGCCTGTCGGAGAAGAAGCGGAACGGCAGCCTCAAGTTCGACCGGGTGGTGATCGAGACCACCGGGCTCGCCGATCCGGCGCCGGTGGCGCAGACCTTCTTCGTCGACGAAGCCATCGCGCGCGACTACCGGATCGACGCGATCGTGACGGTCGTCGATGCGAAGCACGCGCCGCAACAGCTCGACGAGCACCACGAAGCGCAGGAGCAGGTGGGCTTCGCCGACCGCATCCTGATCTCCAAAACGGACCTGGTCGCGGAGGCCGAAACCACGGCGCTGATGGGGCGCCTGAAGAAGATGAACCCGCGCGCGACGATCAAGCCGGTGCACTTCGGCAAGACTGACATCGGGGACATCCTCGACATCAGGGGGTTCGACCTTAACGCCATCCTCGAGATCGAACCGGAGTTTCTGAAGGATGTGTCGCACGAGCACGACGACGACATCACGTCCTTCGTCTGGCGGGACCCGCGCCCCATGAACAAGGAGAAACTCGAACTGTTTTTCGATTTGCTGATCAGCACCTACGCGACCGATATGCTGCGCTACAAGGGCGTCATCAATATCGAAAACGCGCCCAACCGCATCGTCTTTCAGGGTGTGCACATGCTGCTGGGCTCGGACGCGGGCAAGCCGTGGAAAAAAGGGGAGCCGCGCGAATCCGTGATGGTGTTCATCGGCCGCAAGCTGCCGCGCGTCCTCTTCGAGCAGGGCCTTGCGCTGTGCGTAGCCGGCGTGACGGAAGACCCGGCCTCCGTGCTGGCGCCCGCGTAATGCCGGTACTCGTGAACACCAGCGTCATGGCGCCGTCGATGTCGGAGACGGAACTGCTCCGCATGCCGGCCCGCGACTACATGAATGAAGCACAGTTGGCGTTCTTCTGGCAGTGCCTGAAGTGCATCGAGCACGATCTCCGCCTCAACTCCGAGGTCACCGGCGAGCACCTGCGGGCGGTTGACGTGGCCGCAGACCCCGCGGACCGCGCCACGCAGGAGGAGGAACAGGCAATCGAGCTGCGCTCGCGGGATCGCGAACGCAAGCTGCTGAAGAAGATCGCCCAGGCGCTGGCGCGCGTGGAGGCCGGCACTTACGGCTGGTGTGAAGAGACCGGCGACGCGATCGGGCTGCGCCGGCTGCTGGCGCGGCCGACCGCGACCCTGTGCATCGAAGCGCAGGAACGCCGCGAGAAGATGGAGCGGGTGTATGGCGGCTGACCGGAAGGAATACGCGCAACTCCAGATCGACCGCGCCCACGTCGTATGGGGGCGTGAGCGGCGCTCCGCCGTCGCCATCCATGCGGACGGCATCAATCTGTTCGTGTGTCCGCGCGAGGCCGACGCCGCGCTGGCGGCGGCGGTGGATGCGTTCAGCGCCGCGCACGCCGTCGACTTCGATGAGATCGTGCAGGGCGCGGACGACCTCGCGGGGCGGCTGCGGGTACGGCTGCCGGCGGCACGCGCGTCGCGCGCCGTGGCGGACGACATCGCTGAACTGGCCGCATGGTTTGGCGCGCTGGTGCGGAGCGTGCCCTTGCGCGTGCGCCTGGAGAGCATCGAATCCGACAGTTGCCGTCTGTTCCACGTGGACGCCGCGCGCCTGCGCCTGCTCGTGACGTACAGCGGCTTCGGCACGCAGTGGGTCTACAACGATAATGCGTGCCGGGCCCAGATGGGTTTACCGGGACGCAGCATGGCGCAAGCCAACGCGGCGATCGTGCCGCGTCCGCAGGAGATCCAGGCACTGCGGCCCTGGTGGATCGCCATCCAGAAGGGCGACGCCTATCCGCGCAATTGCGGCAATGCCATCGTGCACCGCTCGCCACCCCTGCAGGCCGGCGGCGATCGGCGCCTGCGTCTCTGTATCGATCTCGCATGAAGACCGCCGCACCGGCATCCGACCCGGAGTGCGCCTTGGTGGAGGCACAGCTCCCGCGTGCCCGTGCCTGTGTCGCCCGGCTGCTGAGCGAGGCGGCCGCCGCAGGGGTGCCGGACAAGGCGATGATGGCAGCCCTGCTGGCGGAAGTGCTGCAGCGTCTTCACACCAGCAATGGCCCGCTGGCGCTCGCAGCCGTTTTCGGGAATATCGCGGGCGCCATCGCCAAGACCGTTACGCCACACGCAACGTTCAATCAACGGAGACTCTCTTGACTGCATCCCAGTCCGCCGGCCCCGCCGCGTGGCGTAAACTCAAGTACCCTTTCCCCCGATGGCGCAAGATCAAAGAGGAATAACGCTACCGTGTTTGCACTCAGTGGCCTGCGGCATGACTATGCGGGGTGGCGCGTGCTCGACATTCCGGACTGGACGGTCGCGCAGGGCGAGCAATGGCTCGTTCTCGGCGCCTCCGGCAGCGGCAAGAGCACGCTGCTGCACGTGCTCGCCGCGATACTGCGGCCGACCGCGGGTCGCGTCGAAGTGGCCGGGCAGGACCTGTCCGCGCTGGGCGGCGCGGCGCTCGATCGCTTCCGCGGCCGCCACATCGGCATCGTGCTGCAACGGCTGCACCTCGTGGCCAGCCTGACCGTCCTGCAGAACGTGCAGCTCGCGCAGTATCTGGCCGGCTTGCCACAGGATGCCGCCCGCGCCCGCGAGGTGCTGGCCGGACTCGGCATCGCCGACAAGCTCGCGGCGCGTCCGGCCGAGCTGTCGCAGGGACAGGCACAGCGCGTGGCGATAGCCCGCGCCATCGTCAACCGCCCGCAAGTGCTGCTGGCCGACGAGCCGACCGCCAACCTGGACGATGGGCATGCGCTTGAAGCGATCGACCTGCTGGCGGGGCAGGCGCAGGCCTGCGGCGCGACGCTGCTGATCGCCACCCACGACCAGCGCGTGAAAGCGCGTATCGCCAACCACCGGATGCTGGCGGCATGAACCTCGCCACGATCAGTATTGCCTATTTGCGCGCCCGCAAGCTCTCGACGCTGCTGGTGGTCGTACTGCTGGCGCTGGGTGTTGGCACGATCACGCTGCTCGCGCTGGTCAGCAGCCAGATCGAAGAGCGCATGCGGCGCGATGCCGAGGGCTTCGACCTCGTGATCGGCGCCAAGGGCAGCCCCATGCAGATCATCCTGTCGTCGATTTACGCACTCGACGTGCCGACCGGCAACATCCCGCTCGCACAGGCGGAGGAACTGGCGAAACACCGGATGGTGAAGCAGGCCATTCCGCTCGCGCTGGGCGATTCCTACAAGGGCTTTCGCATCGTCGGCGCGCCAACCGACTATGTCGCGCATTACGGTGGCGAGCCGGCGGCGGGCCGTCTGTACGCAAAGCCGATGGAGGCCGTGCTCGGTGCGACCGCCGCCCGCACCATCGGCCTCGGCGTGGGGGACGCGTTCTCCGGCGCGCACGGACTCGATGAAGGCGGGGACACGCATGCGGACAAGCCCTATACGGTGGTCGGCGTGCTCGGGCGCACCGGCAGCGTGCTCGACCGGCTGGTGGTGACGTCCGTGGACAGCGTGTGGGCGGTGCACGAGCACGCCGAGGGCATCGACGACCCGAAGGTCGCGCAGGCCGAACGCGAGGTGACGGCGCTGCTGATCCGCTACGCCTCGCCGCTCGCGGTGGCCATGTTCCCGCGCTACGTCAACGCCAACAGCACGCTGCAGGCGGCATCACCCGCCTATGAAACGGCACGGCTGTTCTCCATCGTCGGCGTCGCGACCGATGTCATGCGCGCGTTCGCGCTGGTGCTGATCGCGGCGGCGGGACTCTCGGTGTTCATCGCGCTCTATCAGGCGCTGGAGGAACGGCGCTACGATCTGGCGGTCATGCGCACGCTGGGCGCCTCCGCCCGCCGGGTGATGGGCCTGCTGCTGTTCGAGGCACTGCTGCTCTCCGCAGCAGGGACGCTGGTCGGGCTGTTCCTCGGACATCTCGCGGCGGAGGCGGTGGGCGCGCTGTTTCGCGAGGCGCGGCAGGCGGACGTGACCGGCTGGATCTGGCTGCCCGAGGAACTACTGATCGTGGCGGCCGCCATCGCCGTGGGCGTGCTGGCGGCCGTCATTCCCGCCTGGCGGGCCTACCGCACCGACATCGCGCGCACGCTGGCACACGCCTGACCGACCTTCACCAGGAGATACACCATGCGATTCAAATCATTGTTCCTCGTCTTCGCCCTCGCGCTGGTCCCCGCCGCCGTGGGGTACGCGCAGGACGCCAGAAAAGGCGTCTCCGATGCCATGAAAAAACATGCTGCCGAGCACCGAGTGATGGCCGAAGCCCATACCAACGCGGCGACGTGTCTGGAAGCCGGCAAGGGCGAGAAGGACTGCGAGGCCCAGCTCCAGAAGGACTGCAAGGGGCTGGGCATCGGGAAAAACTGCGGGATGAAGCACAAGCATTGAGCGGTGAGGGTAAACTGTTGTTTTGGTGTTCTTTACTCGCGGGAGACAATGATGCGATTTCTGATCTACGTTGCCTTGCTTGTCGTCGGCGCCCAGACTTTTGTGTGGGCGCAGAAAAGTTCGATCACCGGCGCTCCCCCAGCGGCCGCTGCGGGCGACGGGCAACTGTCGCCGTCGATGATCTGGAACAAGCCCTTGCCCGAGACCAAAGGGGTGGTGTCTTGGAAGACGCTGGCCGAGGTACAACCGGTCAAGGGCAAGAACGGCTTCGTGCCGCAGTTTTCCGGCAACGTGCTGGCGCTCGACAAGAAAGACGTGAAGCTGCAGGGCTTCATGATGCCGCTCGACATGGGGGAAAAGCAGAAGCGCTTCATCCTTACCGGCCTGCCGCCTTCCTGTTCGTTCTGCCTGCCGGGCGGACCCGAGTCTATGATCGAAGTGCAGGCCAAAACGCCAGTGAAATACGGGTTCGAGCCGATCGTGATCTCGGGCAAGCTCGCCGTGCTGAAAGACGACACGTCAGGGCTGTACTACCGGCTGACCGACGCCGTGGTGGTCGGACAGTAAACGCATGATGCAGCGGTTCATCGCACTCGCACTTGCGCTCCTGCTGGCGTTCGCCCAGCACGCGGCGCTAGCGCACGCGATCGAGCATCACGCGCCGCTGTCGCAGGGCGACGGGCATGAAGAAGGGCCCGCCGGCCACGCGCATCACGAGGCCTACGCGCACGATCAACCCGCGCCCGCGGCGCCGGAAGGCGCCCACGCCAACTGCGCGCTCGATGCGCTGTACGTGCAGGTGCTGGGCGGTGCAGGCGCCACTACGGTGCCCAGCCTGCCATACGCGGCGCCGCGCGAACCCGGTTTTGCCACCGCTTTCCTTTCCGCTCTTCCGGCCGCCGTACTCGCGGCTGCCCCCCGCGGCCCGCCGGCCGCCACTCTCCCGCTGTAAAAGCCGCCGGCTTCGGCCGGCCATGAACAACGCCGCGTCCGCGACGGGCGCGGCACATCCGCGCCCGTACGTGCGCGCGGAGGGAGAGCGTCATGAAGACCCGCCACACCGTATTTGCAGTCTCCGCCATGACTTGGGCCGTGTCCTCGGCCTGGGCGCAGGACACGAAACCGACGCCGATGCTGCCGGCGACCACCGTCACCGCCAACCCGATCGGCTCCAACACCTTTGAGCAGGTTGAGCCCGTGAACAATCTGGAGGGCGCCGAGCTGCGGCAGCGCGCCCGCACCACCATCGGCGAGACGCTGAACGACGAACCCGGCGTGAGCCAGACCTGGTTCGGTCCCAACGCCAGCCGGCCGATCATCCGCGGCCTCGGCGGCTTCGACATCCGCGTGCTGTCGAACGGCGTCAGCACGATCGACGCGTCCGCCTCCAGTCCCGATCATGCGGTGGCCGCGGAGCCGCTGACCCTGCGCAAGGTCGAGGTGATCCGCGGCCCGGCCGCCGTGATGTACGGCGGCAACGCCGTGGGCGGCGTGGTCAACCTGTTCGACGGTCGTATCCCGATGGAGGGCATGCTGCGGCCGTTCAGCGGCTCCGTGGACATGGGCTACGACAGCGTGAACACCGGCCGCGTGGGCGTGGTGCAGGCCGACTTCGGCAACGAACGCTTCGTCGGCCACGTGGACGCCTTCGCGCGCAAGAGCGGCCTGCTCAGCATCCCGGGCAACGCATGGACCGATCAGCAGCAGGTGACGCGTGGGGCCAGCGGTCCGAACGGCAAGCTGACGAATAGCCAAGGGCAGTCTGACGGCGGTTCCGTCGGCGGCTCGCTGGTGTGGGCCAACGGCTACACCGGCGTGTCGGTTTCGCAGTTCAACAGCGACTACGGGACCGTGGCTGAGCCCGACGTGACGATCAAACTGCGGCAGACCCGCGGCGATCTCGCGGGCGAGATCCGCAACATTTCGCCCTTCATCCAGACCGTGCGCTACAAGCTCACCTACGCGGACTACGAACATAAGGAAATCGAGTTCGGTGCGGTGGCGACGCAGTTCAAGACCAGCGGCACCAACGGCCGGGTGGACGTGCTGCACGGCAAGGTGGGCCCGTTCACCGGCGCGTTCGGGGTCGAGTTCGGCGACATCAAGGTCTCGGCCAGCGGCGCCGAGGCGTTTCTGCCGTCGAACAAGACTTATGGCGCCGCGGTCTACGTCTACGAGGAAATGCCGGTCGCGGAACAGCACAAGTTCTCGCTGGGCGCGCGCGTCGGTTCGCAAAAGGTGGAAGCGGACGCGTTCGCGGCGGCGGGTTCGCCGGCGCAATCCCGCGACTTCGTGCCGTTTTCCGGTGCGCTTGGCTTTCTCTACCGGCTGTCACCGGTATGGGCGACGACGGCGAATGTTTCCTACACGCAACGCGCGCCCACGTTCCAGGAACTGTACGCGGACGGCCCGCATCTGGCGACCGCCCAGTTCGAGATCGGCGATCCGAACCTCGGCATGGTGAAGTCAAGTGCGGTCGACCTGCAGTTGAAAGGCCAGAACGCGTTTTTCACCGGGTCGGTCGGCGTGTTCTACAACCGCTTCCAGAGCTTCGTCGGATTGTTCCCGACCGGGCTGTTCCGCAATCCGGACACGCGGGCGGTGGTCGATCCGCTGCTCGATCCGGATGCGATCGCCGAGTACCGGTTCCGCAACACACCCGCGCGCTTCTACGGGTTCGAGGCGAGCATCGCGGTGCCCGTCAGCCGCCACTGGACGGTGCTCGCAAAGGGCGACTACACCAATGCGGAGGACACCAATACCGGCCAGCCCTTGCCCTTCATTCCGCCGCTGCGGGCGGGCGCCGGCCTGCAGTACACGCAGGGCCGCTTCACCGGCGTCGTCAACGTGCTCGGCGCGAGCCGGCAGGGCCGGGTGCCGGTGTTCCTGACGCCTACGCCGGGTTATGCCAACCTGACCGCGACGGCGAGCTATACCTTTGTGAAGTCGAAGACCGGGCAGATCGACGGTTTCCTGCAGGCGAACAACCTGCTCGACCAGACGATCCGCTACGCCACGTCGTCACTGAAGGACATCGCCCCGGCCGGCGCGTTGGGCGTGGCGGCCGGCTTGCGTGGCACCTTCTGAGCGGCTAGCCTCCGTCTCCCGCGGCGTGTGCCTTCGTGCGCGCCGCGGGTTTCATGCGTACCCCGACCGATAGACGTTTTTTCCTGATCTTCCTCGCGGCCAGCATCGCCATGCATGCGGCCGTGCTGTCGTGGTGGCCGGTCTCGCGTCCTGACACGGACGCACAGGTGACGTTCAGGGTGGAGATCCTGCCCTTGCAACCTGTCCACAGCACGTCCCCACCTTCCGCGTCAGCATCCGTGCCGCAGCCAGCGCCCAAGCCGAAACCACAGGCCGCGCGGCCGCTGCCGCAGCGGACGGTAGCGGTCCAACAGGCCATTCCCGAGCCTGCCACGCGCGCGGCACGTACCGAACCTCCGCTCCCCGCCCCCGCGGCGGCAGAGGTCGCCCGTAGCGCCGACAAGGAGACCGCTGTCGCGGTGGAGCGCAAAGCCGAGCCGGGCCCGCCGCCGGGCGCACCGTTGGCCAGCAGCGACGCCGCCTATCTGCGCAACGCGCTGGCCTATCCGGTGGCGTCCATCCGCAACAACGAACAAGGCACCGTGCTGTTGAAGGTGCTGGTGGCGCGCGACGGCACCGTGATCCGGGCCGAGCTTGAAAAGTCCAGCGGCTGGCCCAATCTCGATGCGGCGGCCGTGAAATCGGTGCGGACGTGGCGCTTTACGCCGGCTCGCCGGGGCGACGAAGCCATCGAGAAGGAATACCTCGTGCCGACCGTGTTCCGGCTGGAGAACACCCGCCGCTGAGGCCCGCTGCCGCCAACCGCGCCAAGCGCGCGGAAGTAGAATCGTCCGCTCCCCGAATCCGCCCAGGAAACGTCATGCAGCAACCCGAAGGCACCACCATTGTTTCCTCCCGCCGCGGCTCGCGCGTCGCGCTCGGCGGCGACGGCCAGGTTACGCTCGGCAACATTATCCTGAAGGCCACTGCGCGCAAGGTGCGGCGCCTGCACCACGATCGCATCCTCGCGGGCTTCGCCGGTGGTACCGCCGATGCCTTCACGCTGTTCGAGCGTTTCGAAGCCAAGCTCGACAAGCACCAGGGCAACCTGTTGCGCTCGGCGGTGGAACTCGCCAAGGACTGGCGCACCGACCGCATCCTCCGCCGTCTGGAAGCGATGCTGGCGGTCGCGGACCGCGAAACCTCGCTGATCGTCACCGGCAACGGCGACGTGGTTGAACCCGAGTACGGGCTGATCGCGATCGGTAGCGGCGGTCCTTACGCGGCCGCGGCGGCGCGCGCCCTGCTCGACCATACCGACCTGCCGCCGGAACAGATCGTCAAGCAAGCGCTGGTCATCGCGGGCGACCTGTGCATCTACACCAATCAGCAACACACCATTGAGGTGCTTGAGTAGTAATGGGTGATGGGTAATGGGTGATGGGTAATGGGTGAAGAGTGATGAGTGATGAGTGATGGGGAAACGGTTGAGGTCTCTTTACCCATCACCCATTACCCATCACCCATTCCCCATCACCCATCACTCATCACTCATCACTCTTCACCCATCACCCATTACCCATCACCCATCACCCATCACCCATTACATTCCCGATCGCCGCAACGCCATGTCTTCCATGACCCCGCAGGAAATCGTCCACGAACTGGACAAGCACATCGTCGGCCAGGATGCGGCCAAGCGCGCGGTGGCCATCGCGCTACGCAACCGCTGGCGCCGCCAGCAGGTGGCGGAGCCGCTGCGGCAGGAGATCACGCCCAAGAACATCCTGATGATCGGGCCGACCGGCGTGGGCAAGACGGAAATCGCACGTCGCCTCGCGCGGCTCGCCAACGCGCCCTTCGTGAAGGTCGAGGCGACCAAGTTTACCGAAGTCGGCTACGTCGGCCGCGACGTCGACACCATCATCCGCGATCTGGTCGAGTCGGCCATCAAGCAGACGCGCGAGGCAGCCACGCGCAAGGTACGCCACCAGGCGTCGGACGCCGCCGAGGAACGCGTGCTGGACGCGCTGCTGCCCGCGGCGCGCGACGGTGCCGCTGACGCCGGGGATAACCCCACGCGGCAGAAATTCCGCAAGATGCTGCGCGAGGGAGCCCTCGACGACCGCGAGATCGAGCTGGAGTTGGCAACCCCGCAGGCGCAGATGGAGATCCTCGCGCCGCCCGGCATGGAAGACCTGACGTCGCAGATCCAGGGCATGTTCCAGAACCTTGGCGGCGGGCGCCGGCGCCAGCGCAAGCTGAAGATCCGCGAGGCCATGAAGCTGCTGACGGACGAAGAGGCAGGCAAGCTCGTCAACGACGAGGAGTTGAAGCTGCAGGCGCTCGCCAATGTCGAGCAGAACGGTATCGTGTTCCTCGACGAAATCGACAAGATCGCGAGCCGGGCGGAAACCTCAGGCGCGGACGTCTCGCGCCAGGGCGTGCAGCGCGACCTGCTGCCGCTGGTCGAAGGCACGACGGTCACCACCAAGTACGGCGTCATCAAGACTGATCACATCCTGTTCATCGCCAGCGGCGCCTTCCATTTCGCCAAACCCTCAGACCTCATTCCCGAATTGCAGGGACGCTTCCCGATCCGCGTCGAACTGGCGAGCCTGACGGTCGATGACTTCCAGCGCATCCTGACCTCGACGGATGCCTGCCTGACCCGGCAGTACGAAGCGCTGCTCGCCACCGAGGAAGTGAAGCTCGAATTCCGCGCCGACGGCATCCAGCGCCTGGCCGAGATCGCCTGGCAGGTGAACGAGAAGACGGAGAACATCGGCGCGCGCCGGCTCTACACCGTCATGGAACGCCTGCTGGAGGATATCTCCTTCGATGCCACGAAGAAGAGCGGCGCCACCATGGTGATCGACGCCGCGTACGTGGACGGGCGGCTGCAGGATCTGGCGAAGAGCGAGGACCTCGCGCGCTACGTGCTGTAGCCCGGCGCTACCGCGACAGCACGATCGTCTTGATGCCCAGTGCCTGGCTGATGCGGTCGGCCGCTACGCGGGCCTCCGCCGGCGAGGCGAAGGGGCCGGCGTGGATGCGAAACAGGCCGTCGCGCGGGAACACATGCAGCTTGAGCGCGAGCCAGTCGAGCTGTGCCTTCATGCGCGCCAGGTAGTTGTCGGCGTTATCCTGGGAACCGAAGGCGCCGAGCTGGATGTACAGGCCGCCCCAGCGGCTGGTCATTGGCAGCACCGGCTCGCCCGTCGGCGTTTCAGTGCGGCTGACCGAGGCGGTGACGGGCGTCTCCGCCGAGGGCGGGCGCGGCCCGGCATTCCCGCTGCCCGGCACGATCAGCTCGACCTCCACCAGGCCGCTGCCGCTGGCGAGCAGGCCCAGTTTCCAGGCCGCCGTGTAGGAGAGATCGATCAGGCGGTCGCCGATGAAGGGGCCGCGGTCGTTGACGCGCACCACGACCGTCCTGCCGTTGGCGAGGCTGGTGACGCGAACGTAGCTCGGGATCGGCAGGATCGTGTGCGCGGCGGTCATCGCGTACATGTCGTACGGTTCGCCGGAAGAAGTCTTCAGGCCGTGATAGCGGCGCCCGTACCAGGTGGCGGTGCCGCGCGCGCGGTACGGACCCAGCGTCGTCATCGGCGTGTAGCTCCGTCCCATCACCGAATACGGGCGGGCGGTGCCGCGGTTGAGCGGCTCGAGTTTGGGGATTGCGTCAGGAATCTTGTCGAGGTCGGGCGGCGGGTTGTCGCCCGGGCCGTCGTCGAGATAGTAGGCGCCGCCGCGCGGGCCCGTCGCTAGGGGCTTGGCGGCGGGTTTGGTTTCCGGCGTCGACGGTGGCGTCGCCGCTGCCGTGCGGTCCGAGGTTTCGGCGGGCTCCCGCTTCTCGGCGCTGCCGCAGGCGGTGAGCATCCCGATCAAGACGAGAGACGAAAGACGAGAGACGAAAGAAGCAAACCCACGCCCCTGAATTTCTGTCTCTCGTCTCTCGTCTCTCGTCTTTCGCTGCTTCATTCTCATGTTTGAACGAGCCGCCGGTGCGTGGCGATGCTCATCAGCATGCCGAAGGACAGGCAGATCGTCACCATCGACGTGCCGCCGTACGACACCAGCGGGAGCGGCACGCCCACCACCGGCAGAATGCCGCTGACCATGCCCATGTTGACGAAGGCGTAGGTAAAGAACGTTAGCGTGATCGCGCCGGCCATCAGCCGCGTGAACAGGGTCTGCGCGTTGGCCGTGATGACGAAACCGCGCGCAATGACCAGCAGGTAGAGGAAGAGCAGCACCAGATTGCCGATCAGGCCGAACTCCTCGGAGTACACGGCAAAGATGAAGTCGGTGGTGCGTTCCGGAATGAAGTCGAGATGCGTCTGCGTGCCCGACAGCCAGCCCTTGCCCAAGATCCCGCCCGAGCCGACGGCGATCGTGGACTGGATGGTGTGGTAGCCGGCGCCCAGCGGATCGGCATTGGGATCGATCAGCGTGAGGATACGCCGCTGTTGATAGTCGTGCAGCATCGACCAGGCAAAGGGCATCGCGAAGCCGGCGGCGACCGCCAGGCCGCCGATGATGCGCCACGATAGCCCGGCCAGAAACAGCACGTAGCCGCCGGACGCGCCGATCATGAGGGCGGTGCCGAGGTCCGGCTGCCGTACGATGAGGCCCACGGGGATGAGCAGCAACGCGGCGGCAATGGCGAAATTCCGCAGGCGCAGCCCCGCCTCGAAACGCTCGAAGTACCACGCCAGTACCAGCGGCACGGCGATGCGCATCAGTTCGGAGGGCTGGATGCGGGTGACGCCGACGTGCAGCCAGCGCCGCGCCCCATTGACCACTTCGCCGAAGAGCGCGACGCAGATCAGCAACAGCAGGCCGACGATATAGGCCGGCAGCGCGAGCCGCTGATAGGAATGCGGCGAAATATTGGCGGCGATGTACATGATGGTGAGCGCCACCGTCATGTTGATGAGCTGGCCCGAGATCCGCGACAGACTCTGGTTCGATGCGCTGAAGAGGGTGACGAGGCTCACCAGCATCAGCATCAGCATGGCCGCGAGCAGCCACCCGTCCACATGCTGGGTCAGGTAGCGCACAAGACGCCGCAGGATGATCTTCATTCCGGTGCGGGGGCGAGGACTTGTTTGCCGAGCAGGTAGTAGTCGAACACCTGGCGGGCGATCGGCGCGGCGGCGCGCGCGCCGAAGCCCCCGTTTTCCACGATGACGGCCACCGCGATGGTCGGTTTGTCGGCAGGGGCGTAGGCGATGTAGAGCGCGTGGTCGCGGTGGCGCTCGGCGACGCGGCTCTCCACGTAGGTCTCGCCCTGCTTGATGGCGATCACCTGCGCCGTGCCGGTTTTGCCCGCGGAAACGTAGGGCGCCCCGGCGAAGGCCCGCGCGCCGGTGCCCTCCTTGGCCACGCCGACCAGGGCGTCCTGGACGACCTTCAGGTGTTCCGGTGTGAAGGGCAGCGTGCGCAGCGGCTTCGGCTCGACGTAGGTGCGGATGTTCGTGCGGATGTCGTCGATGTAATTCACCAGGTGCGGGCGGAACATCACGCCGTTGTTGGCGATGGCCGCGGTCGCATGCGCCAGTTGCAGCGGCGTATACGAGTTGTAGCCCTGGCCGATGGCGACGCTGACGGTTTCGCCCGCGAACCATTTCTGGCGGAAGCGCTTCCATTTCCATTCCTGTGAGGGCAGCACACCCCTGGACTCACCCTGGATGTCGAGGCCCGTGCGCGAACCAAAGCCGAACTCGCCGATGAATTTGGTGATGTTGTCGATGCCGAGATCGTTGGCGAGCACGTAGTAGTAGGTGTCGCAGGACACGACGATGGACTTGTACATGTCCACCAGGCCGTGGCCGCCGAGCTTGTCGTCGCGGAAGACGTGCCCGCCGAAGATGAAGAACCCCGGGTCGGAAATCGTCTGTTCGGGGCGGCGCTTGCCGGCGGCGAGCGCGGCGAGTGCCATGAACGGCTTGAAGGTGGACCCGGGGGGATAAGTGCCGGCCAGCGCGCGGTTGACCATGGGGCGGTCGGGCGATTCGTTCAGTTCCTTCCAGCTCACGGGGTCGATGCCGTCGACGAATAGATTGGGGTCGAACCCGGGTTTGGATACGAAGGCCAGCACGCCGCCGGTCGCAGGTTCGATCGCGACCAGCGCCCCCCGGCGGTCGCCAAAAGCGCGGTAGACCACTTCCTGCAGCTTGGCGTCGAGCTTGAGCACCAGGCTTGCGCCCGACTCGGGCGGCGTTTTGGAGAGCGTGCGTACCGCGCGGCCGCCCGAGTCGACTTCAACTTGCGCGACGCCGGTCGTGCCGTGCAGGTAGGCTTCGTAGCTCTGCTCGAGCCCTGTCTTGCCGATGTAGTCGGTGCCCTTGTAGTTGGCGGCGTTGCCGCTGGCTTCAAGTTCCTCGACTTCCCGCTTGTTGATGCGGCCGATGTGGCCCACCACGTGCGAGAACAGTTCGCCCTGCGGGTACTGGCGGAAAAGCCGCGCGTTGATGTCGACGCCGGGAAAGCGGTAGCGGTTGGCGGCGAAGCGCGCGATCTCCTCGTCGGAGAGGCGCGTGCGGATCGGCAGGCTTTCGAAGCTCTTGCTTTCGTCGAGGAGCTTGCGGAAGCGCCGCCGGTCGCGTGGCTGGATGTCGACCACGGTGGCCAGGTCGTTGATCAGCACGTCCAAATCGGGCACTTTGCTGGGCGTGATCTCGAGCGTGTAGGCCGAGTAATTGCGCGCCAGCACCACGCCGTTGCGGTCAGTGATGATGCCGCGGTTGGGCACGATCGGCACGATCGAGATGCGGTTGGCCTCCGCCAGCGTGTGGTAGTGGTCGTGCTGCACCACCTGCAACCACACGAAGCGCAGGAGCAGCAGAAAGAACAGGAGCAGCACGAAGCCCGCCATGAGGGCGAGGCGGAGCCGGAACTCGTGGATTTCCTGCCGCAGGTTGCGCAGTTCGACGTAGCCGGAGGCCATGGGCGTTGTGCGCTAGATCTGGTCCGGGTCCGACTTCGGAATGCGCGGTGTGCGCATTAGTGCGCACAGCGGCGCCCACAGGATGGCGCCCAGCAGCGCCGGAAAGAAGTAGGCGATACCGGGAAACTGCGCGCCGTTCGCGAGCCGCAGGCCGAGCACGATCAGCTGGTTCAGCAGCAGCAGCGCCAGCACGTGCCAGAACTGATGCTTCATCGGAAAGCTCTGGATGCGGCGGTGCAGTACGATCGCCGCGAAGGCCAGCACGCTGTAGGCGAGCGCGTGCTGGCCGAACAGCGCGCCGTTCGCGACGTCCATCACGAGCCCGAGGGTCCACGCCGTGAAGAAGCCGACCCTGCGCGGCTGGTCCACGCACCAGTAGAGGACGGCAAGCGCCACGAAGTCCGTCTTGAGGAGGATCCAGACGCCGGACCACGGCAACAGGTTCAGCGCGAGGGCCAGCGCCAGCGTCACCACGATGAACGCCGGCCGCACGGGCAGCAGGATCAGTTGCGGCGGGCGGGCGCGGGCTTCCATCAGCCGCCCTTTCGCGTCTTGCCGCGCTTGGGCGCCGCCGCCTCGTCCGCCGGCGGTTGCGCCGGACGGTCGGGCTGCCAGTCGAGCACCAGCAACTGGGTATGGCGCGCCACCCCGGCGACGGGCTTGCCAAGGATGCGGGCAAACAGCGCGGCAGGATCGCGCTCGACCGCGGTCACTTCGGCCACCGGCAGACCCGGCGGGTAGGTGCCGTCGATACCCGAGGTCACCAGCCGGTCACCGGTCTGGAAATCCGCGTTCAGCGGAATGAACTTGAGTTCGAGCCGGCCGTCGTTGCCGGTGCCCGCGAGCACGGCACGCAGGCCGTTGCGCAGATTCTGCACCGGCACCAGTTGTTCCCGGTCGGTGATCAGCGTCACCTCCGACACCCAGGGATGCACGCGCGTCACCTGCCCGACGACGCCGAGGTCATCCACGGCAGGGGCGCCCCGCTGCAGGCCCTGCTTGGCGCCCTTGTCGATGACGACGCGGCGGGCGAAGGGATCGCGGCCCGAATACAGCACCTCGGCAGCGGTGGCGCGTCCTGGCTGGCGGGCACGCGCTTCCAGCAGCGCGCGCAGGTGCGCGTTCTCTGCGTCGAGCGCCTCCAGGCGCTGCAGGTTGGTCGTGTCCGCCAGCCGCTGCTCGACCAGCCGGGCGTTCTCGATCTTGAGCGCGGACTGCGAGGAAAAGAAGCCACCGATGTTGCCGAGGAGCTGGAAAGGGGCGAGCACCGTGCGTTGAACGGGGTAGAGGATGGTCGCGATTCCGGCGCGCAGCGGCTCAAGATAGTGGTAGCGGGCGTCCGCGACGATCAGTGCGATCGAGAGGAGCGCAAAGAAAACGAGCCGGGCGAGGGCGGTGGGGCCGCGCTTGAAAAAAGGCGGCGGCGCGTATTCCATCAGGCGTGAGGGGTGAGGCGAGAGGGGTGAGGCGTGACTCGTAGGGCGGAAATCGTCTTGCGCTTCACGCCTTACGTCTCACGCCGGGCGCCTCACTCATCCGTAAAGATGCCTGCCAGCTTGTCGATGCGCTCGAGCGCCATGCCGGAGCCGCGCACCACGCAGGTCAGCGGGTCTTCGGCGACGATCACGGGAAGGCCGGTCTCTTCCATGAACAGGCGGTCGATGTCGCGCAGCAGCGCGCCGCCGCCGGTGAGCACCATGCCTTTTTCAGCGATGTCGGCGGCAAGTTCGGGCGGCGTCTGTTCCAGCGCGGTCTTGACCGAGGACACGATGTTGTTCAGCGGTTCGGTCAGCGCTTCGAGAATTTCGTTGGAGGAGATCGTGAAGCTGCGCGGGATGCCTTCGGCCAGATTGCGGCCCTTCACTTCCTTCTCGCGGACTTCGGAGCCCGGGAACGCGGAGCCGATTTCCTTCTTGATATGCTCGGCGGTCGTTTCGCCGATCAGCATGCCGTAGTTGCGGCGGATGTAGTTGATGATCGCTTCGTCGAACTTGTCGCCGCCGACGCGCACCGAGCCCTTGTAGACGAGACCGCCGAGCGAGATCACGCCGACTTCCGTCGTGCCGCCGCCGATGTCGACGACCATCGAGCCGGTGGCGTCGCCCACTGGCAGGCCCGCGCCGATCGCGGCGGCCATCGGTTCCTCGATGAGGAACACCTGTCGTGCGCCGGCGCCGATCGCGGACTCGCGGATGGCGCGGCGTTCCACCTGGGTCGAGCCGCAGGGTACGCAGATGATGATGCGCGGAGAGGGCGAGAACAGGCGCGAGTCGTGTACTTTCTTGATGAAGTGCTTGAGCATCTGCTCGGTGACGGTGAAGTCGGCGATCACGCCGTCCTTCATCGGCCGGATGGCGGTGATGTTGCCGGGCGTGCGGCCCAGCATCTGTTTCGCCGAGAGGCCGACGTCCTGAATGACTTTCTTGCCGTTGGGCCCGCCGTCCTGCCGGATGGCGACGACCGAAGGCTCGTCGAGCACGATGCCTCTGCCACGCACGTAGATCAGGGTGTTCGCGGTGCCGAGGTCGATCGCGAGATCGTTGTTGAAGTAGCCGCTTAGCCAGCCAAGCATGTTTGAAATTCCAAGGTTCGCGAATCCGTTGTTATTCGTTTGTCATGGCGCGGGCCACCGTGGCGAGCGCCGGTCAGAACACCATTGGCATGCGATGGGAACCCCATCGGCACCATGGCAGTGCGGCGCGCCGGACGCGTTTAAACGTTTGGCACGACTTTTCGAATAATCAGCGGGTTATGATACCTTATCGCCCTTTTTGATTAAAGGCTGGTCGCGGGTTTTTATGGCACTTTCCAAGGACGACGTGGCCCGGATTGCCCATCTGGCCCGGATCGAGATCACCCCCGAACAGGCGGCCGAAACGCTGGCCCAGTTGAACGACATTTTCGGGATGATCGAAAAGATGCAGCGGGTGCCGACCGACGGCATCGAGCCCATGTCACATCCTCTGGGCGGCAGCCAGCGCTTGCGCGAGGACGCCGTCGCCGTCACCGAGGCGGACGACCGCGAGCGCAACCTGCGCAACGCCCCGGAGCAAAACGGCGGGCTGTTCCTCGTGCCCCGGGTCGTCGAGTAAGGCCCGGCCATGGCTGATCTTGCCCATGCCTCGGTCGCCGAACTGGGCCGCCTGCTCGAGGCCGGCCAGGTCTCTGCGCTGGAGCTGGCCGACCTGTTCCTCGGCCGCATCGAGGCCCAGCGGGACCTGAACGCCTTTCTCGATGTCCGGCCGGAGGTCACGCGCGCGCAGGCCCGCGCGGCCGATGCCCGGCGCGCGGCGGGCGAACGGGGGGCTTTGCTCGGCGTTCCGCTCGCGCACAAGGACATCTTCGTTACGAAGGATTGGGCCTCCACTGCGGCGAGCCGAATGCTGGAGGGCTACATGAGCCCTTTCGATGCCGCGGTCGTCGAGAACCTCGCACAGGCGGGCATGGTCTGCCTGGGCAAACTGAACTGCGATGAGTTCGCGATGGGCTCGTCGAACGAGAACAGCGCGTATGGCAACGTATTGAATCCGTGGGACAAAGATGCGGTGCCCGGTGGCTCGTCCGGGGGGTCCTCCGCGGCGGTCGCCGCGCGGATTGCACCGGTCGCCACAGCCACCGACACCGGCGGCTCCATCCGCGAGCCGGCGGCGTTCACCGGCATCACCGGCACCAAGCCGACCTACGGACGGCCGTCGCGCTGGGGCATGATCGCCTTCGCCTCCAGCCTCGATACGGCGGGCCTGATGACCCAGACGGCCGAAGACTGCGCGCTCGTGTTCAATGCCATGCTTGGCTACGACGCGCGCGACTCGACCAGCGTGTACCGTCCGCGCGAGGATTACACGCGCGGCCTCAACGCCCCGCTCCAGGGGCTGCGGATCGGCGTACCGAAAGAATTTTTCGGCGCCGGGCTGGCGCCGGACGTGGAAAAGGCGGTACGCGAGGCGCTGAAGGACTACGAGAAACTGGGCGCGCGGCTGGTGGACATCTCCCTGCCGAATGCCGAACTGGGCATCCCCGTGTACTACGTCGTCGCGCCGGCGGAGTGCTCGAGCAACCTGTCGCGCTTCGATGGCGTGCGCTACGGGCACCGTGCCAAGGACTACACCGATCTCATCGACATGATGAAGAAGTCGCGCGCCGAAGGCCTCGGCGCCGAACCCAAGCGCCGCATCCTGATCGGTGCCTACGTGCTGTCGCATGGCTATTACGACGCCTATTACCTCAAGGCGCAGAAAGTGCGGCGGATCATCGCCGACGAATTCCAGCAGGCGTTCAAGCAGTGCGACGTCATCGCCGGGCCGGTGACGACCAGCGTGGCCTTCGGCTTCGGCGAGAAGGCTGCCGATCCGCTCGCCATGTATCTCGCCGATCTCTATACCGTTCCGGGCAGTCTCGCCGGCATCCCGAGCATGAGCATCCCCTGCGGCTTCGGCGCCAGGGGCCGGCCGGTCGGGCTGCAGCTCATGGCGAACTACTTCGAGGAAGCGAAGATGCTGGGCGTGGCGCACCAGTACCAACTCGCCACTGACTGGCACCGGCGCGTGCCCGGGGGCGCCTGAACATGGCCTGGGAAGTCGTCATCGGGCTGGAGACCCACGCGCAGCTTTCGACCGTGTCGAAGATCTTCTCCGGTGCGTCGACTGCCTTCGGCGCCGCACCCAACACGCAGGCGAGCGCGGTGGACCTGGCGCTGCCCGGCGTGCTGCCGGTGCTCAACCGCGGGGCGGTGGAGCGCGCGATCCGCTTCGGCCTGGCGGTGGGCGCGACGATCGCGCCACGCAGCATCTTCGCGCGCAAGAATTACTTCTATCCCGACCTGCCCAAGGGCTATCAGATCAGCCAGTACGAGCTTCCGGTCGTGCAGGGCGGGTCGCTGTCGTTCATGGTGCAGCCCGCGCAGGGCGGGGCTTACGAGAAGACGGTGCAGCTCACGCGCGCGCACCTGGAAGAGGACGCCGGCAAATCGCTGCACGAGGATTTCGAGGGTCAATCGGGCATCGACCTCAACCGCGCGGGGACGCCGCTGCTGGAGATCGTCACCGAACCCGACCTGCGCTCGGCGGAAGAAGCGGTGGCGTACGCGAAAACCCTGCATTCACTCGTGCGCTGGATCGGCATCTGCGATGGCAACATGCAGGAAGGCAGCTTCCGTTGTGACGCCAACGTGTCGGTGCGCCCGATGGGTTCCGACAAGCTGGGCACCCGTTGCGAGATCAAGAACCTCAACTCGTTCCGCTTCATGGAGCAGGCGATCAACTATGAGGTGCGGCGCCAGATCGCGCTGGTCGAGGACGGCGGCAAGGTGGTGCAGGAGACGCGGCTGTACGATCCCGACCGGGACGAGACACGGGCGATGCGCTCCAAGGAAGACGCGATGGACTATCGCTATTTTCCTGATCCCGATCTGTTGCCGCTGGAAATTTCTACAGATTGGATCGATGAGATTCGTGCTGACGTGGACTCGAACGGTTTGCCTTGGAAGGTGGCCTCTGAATACGTTAGTCGCTACGAGATGGCTCCATCAGTCGCTTCAGAGCTTACTGGCACACGCGAAAAATCCTTATTTTTCGAGAAGGCATGCATTCGCAACACTGACACTGATTTCCCGATCGCGCTGATGTCCGACCTGGTCTTTGTAAGACGAGTCGCAAACTGGGTTGTCGGCGAAGTGTCGCGCAAGCTTAACGAAGATGGTGGAGAGCAATGGCCGTTTTGGATTTCTTCACAAACGCTCGGTCGATTAGTGCTCAGGGAGCACGAAGGAATAATCGCCACTAAAACAGCGAAAGAACTATTTAACGAGTTCTGGGATGCTGATCGAGCGACAGGATCGTGCAGGCCACCGGATGAAGTCGATGCTGTAATCGAAAAGCGCGGCCTGAAGCAGATTTCCGATACCGGAGAGATCGAAAAAATCGTCGATCAGGTGCTCGCTGCCAACGCCGCGCAAATCGCCGACTACAAGGCTGGCAAGGACAAGGCCTTCAATTCGCTGGTCGGCCAGGTCATGAAGGCGACCAAAGGCAAAGCCAACCCTGCACAGGTCAACGCCCTGCTGAAGCGCAAGCTCGGTTAGCGTTACTTCTTCGCGGCCGCGGCAGGTGCCGCGGGAGCGGGTGCAGGCGTTGCTGCGGGCGTTGCCGCAGCGGGAGCACCCGGAGCGGCCGTCGGTGGCTTGGACCCCGGTGCCGCACTACCCTTGAGCTCGAGGAAGCGGGTGCGCAACTCCGCGTAGTGCGTGTTGATCTCGGTGATTTCCTTGCGCTTGCGCATCAGCTGCGAATTCAGCGAGAGTTTCTCCTGGTCGATGCGCGTGACCTCGTCCTGAATGGCGGGCGGAACCTTGCCGGTGCCCTTGCGAAAGTCCTCGACTTTCTGCGTGGCCTGGGCCTGGCGCTCGATGGCGTTACGCAGCGTGGTGTTGAGGTTCGAGATCTGGGCTTCGACCGAAATGACTTCGCGCTTGCGTTTCTCCTCGATGTCCTGTTCGGTCGTGAACGTATCCATCAGCGCGCGGTCCTTGCGGGTCTGCTGCTCGGCCCGCGCCGCCTCCGCCTTCTTGCGCGCTTCTTCTTCCTCGCGGGCCTTGAGCTGTTCCGGCGTGGGCGCGGCGTCTTTGGTGTTGACGGTCACGCCGCGTTGGTTGAGCTCGCGCACTTTCGCGTCCTGCGGGGCGCGGTCGCCGCATTCCGTCTTGCCGGCGGCGTTCTTCCAGCAGTAGATCCGCGGACCGGTATCGGCCGCCAGCGCACCGCTGGAGAGGGCGCCCAGGACGGCGGCCAAGAGCGTCCTGCCTGCGGCGTTACGCATGGGCGCGGGAGCCGTATTCGGCGCGGTAGCGGGCGACGCTGCCGAGGTGACTGCGTAACGCTTCATCGGTTTCCAGATAGGCTGAGAGATCGTCCAGGGTGGCAATACTGGCCACCGGCATGCCGTACTGCTGTTCGACTTCCTGGGTGGCGGACAGTTCTCCCAGCCCGCGTTCCATGCGGTCCAGGGCAATTGCGACCCCGCAGGGTATAGCGCGCGAGGCCCGGATCAGGTTGACCGATTCGCGCACCGAAGTGCCGGCGGAAATCACGTCGTCCACGATCAGGACCCGGCCGGCGAGCGGCGCGCCGATCACTGCCCCGCCTTCGCCGTGGTCCTTCGCTTCCTTGCGGTTGTAGGCGAAAGGCACATTGCGCCCTGCATCGGCCAGCCCGATGGCGATGGCGGCGACCAGCGGAATCCCTTTGTAGGCGGGACCGAACAGCATGTCGAAGCCGATGCCCGAGGCCATGATGGCTTTCGCGTAAAATCCGGAAAGCGTCCTGAGCGACGCGCCGTCATTGAAGAGTCCGGCGTTGAAAAAATACGGCGACAGGCGCCCGGCCTTGGTCTTGAACTCCCCGAACAGCAGCACCTTCTGCCGGATCGCGAAGCGGATGAAATCGTGTTGATAATCAGCAGTCATGCAGCGGTCACACCGGTCGCCGAGGCCAGCGAATGTTACGCATAATCACCGCCAACCTCAACGGCGTGCGCTCGGCAGACCGCAAGGGATTTTTCCCGTGGATGGCGCGCCAAAAGGCCGACGTGGTTTGTGTACAGGAACTGAAGGCCCGGGCGGACGACCTGACCGACGAGATGCGCGCGCCCGGCCGTCACCGCGGCCATTTTCATTTCGCCGATAAGCCCGGTTACAGCGGCGCGGGCGTGTACGCCCAGCAGGCGCCTGATCGCGTGGTGGCGGGCATTGGCCACAAGGCCACCGATGCCGAAGGCCGCTACCTGCAGTGCGATTTTGGGAAGCTGTCCGTGATTTCTCTCTACTTGCCGTCGGGCTCCAGCGGCGAACATCGGCAGGCCGCGAAGTTCGCGTTCATGAAGCGTTTCTTTCCGCATCTCAAGGCGCTGCGCAAGTCCGGCCAGGAGATCGTGCTGTGCGGGGACTGGAACATCGCTCACCAGGAAATCGACCTCAAGAACTGGCGTTCGAATCGCAAGAACTCGGGCTTCCTCCCGGAAGAGAGGGGCTGGCTGACGCGCGTGTTCGACGAACTGGGCTGGGTGGACGTGTACCGCCGGCTTCATCCCGAGGCGACCGATGCCTGCTACACGTGGTGGTCGAACCGCGGCGCCGCGTACGAGAAGAACGTGGGCTGGCGCATCGATTACCAGATCGCCACGCCCGGTATCGCGGCCACCGCGAAGCGCGCGGAAATCTACAAGACGGAGCGCTTTTCGGACCACGCGCCGCTCATCATCGATTACGGATTCAAGGTCTGATGTTTACCGGAGCCATCTCATGACCGTCCGTCCCGCCGCCGACATCAGCATGGCGCTCGAAGAAGTCGACACGCCCTGTCTCCTGCTCGATCTCGACGCGTTCGAGCGCAACCTCGACCGCCTGGCCGAATCGCTGCGCGGACGCGCGGTGGCGGTACGGCCGCATGCCAAGAGCCATAAATGCCCGGAGATCGCGTTGCGCCAGATCGCGCGCGGCGCGGTGGGCGTGTGCTGTCAGAAGGTCAGCGAGGCGGAGGCCCTCGTCGACGGAGGTATCACCGACATCCTGATCGCCAACGAGGTGGTCGGTGCCGCCAAACTGCGCCGGCTCGCCGCGCTGGCGAAGCGTGCGCGGGTGGCCGTTTGCGCCGATCACCCGGACAACGTGGCCGGGCTCGAAGTCGCCGCGGGCGAAGCCGGCGTGACGCTCGACGTGCTGGTCGAGATCAACGTCGGTGCTAACCGCTGCGGCATCGCGCCCGGTGAGCCGGCGGCACAACTCGCGCGTGCAATCGCCGATGCGCCGCACCTGCGCTTCGCGGGTCTGCAGGCCTACCAGGGGTCCGCGCAGCATCTGCGCAAGGTGGAAGAGCGGCGCGAGGCGATCCGGGTGGCGGTGGATCGCGTGCAGGCGACGAAGACTGCGCTGGCGAAACGGGGGCTGTCCTGCGAACGCGTGACGGGCGCCGGCACGGGCTCCTACCTGTTCGAGGCGGCAAGCGAGGTCTACACGGAATTGCAGGTGGGTTCGTATATCTTCATGGATGCCGACTACGCCCGCAACGACTGGACCGAAAGCGGCATTCCGCGTTTCGAGCACAGCCTGCACGTCTGGACCACGGTGATGAGCCGTCCCTCGCCGGACATGGCGGTCGTCGATGCGGGCCTCAAGGCCTCCAGCATCGATTCCGGCATGCCGCGCGTGGCCGATCATCCCGGTGTCGAATATGTGCGCGCTTCCGACGAACACGGCGTATTGAAGCTGAACGGCACCGACCTGCCGCTGGGGCAGAAGCTCAAGCTGATCCCGGGGCACTGCGATCCCACGGTCAACTTGTACGACTGGTTCGTGTGTATGCGGGGTGGCCGCGTGGAAGCGCTGTGGCCAATCGCCGCGCGCGGCGCCTTGCAATAGCACCTGGGCTATTTGAGCAGCTCGCGCACGCTGTCCACCGCCGCACCGCCTTCCTTCTTCAGCAGCTCCGACGCGACACCCGCGTTGCGTTCGGCGATGGCGCGCAGCACCTGCTGCTGCAATGGGGCCCAGAGCTGCCGCGCGACTTCCGCGGCGGTTGCACCATTGCTCCGGCGGCCAATGTCGCGTACGACGATCTCGGGCAGCGTTGTCGTCAGCTTATGATCTGTCGCCAGGGTGTTGCGGACCTCGAGCTTGCCGTTCCGGATGGTCACCAGATCGATGATCATTTTCCGGCTGCCTGCGCCTTTTGCGGATCTGTCGCTGCCGAGCATCCGCGTCAGGTTGCTTTCGATGTTGCGGCGGATGATGTCGAAGTTGTTGCCGCCTGGCCCGACGGCATAGGTGATGTCGGGCGATGTGATGGCGACGCGCTTGATCACAATCACCTCCGCCGTCAGCGTGGATGCGTCGAGTTCGAGATCGATATCGGCGATCTTGAATGCCGTCGGCGCGTCGAATCCCCGCGGATTCCCGACCGAAAAGCCGTGCACGGCACCCCGGCCCTGCGCTGGCGCTAGCGTCAAGCGGTCGACCTTCACTGCAACGCCGGTGATGGCGGAGCCGTGCTGTCGGATGGTATCGGCTACCAGCGAGTCGAGCGAGGCAGACAGCCAGAAGCCGCCCGCGGCAAGCAGCAACACGACGAGGCCGCCGCCGATCAGCAGCTTGTGCAACATTTTCATGCCGGCTGTTTGGGCAACGATGCGTCGGGTGGCGGATGCAGCATGCGCCGTACCCAGGGCAGCAGGCAGTAGGCCGGAAAGGCCAGGAAGAAGGTGAACAGGAAGTAGCCCGCGAAGCCCATCTGCTCGGCACCGAAGCCGCCCGCCCAGCCGGCGACCGAGCGGGACAGCGCGAACACCGAGGACAGCAGGGCGTACTCCGTCGCGGCCCGCCGCTTGTTCGTGATCGCCATCAGGAAGGCGAGAAAGGCCGCGGTGCCCAGCCCGCCGGTGAAGGATTCGAGGCCGCTCGCCGCGTAGACGATGGCCCGGTGCGCATCGGTGAGCGACGCGCCGGTCGGATCGTGCGGCACGGCGCCCGCGGCGAAGGCGTAGCCGAGGTTGGAGACGGCTTGCGCGAGGCCCAGCACCCACAGCGCCCGGAAGATGCCGGCGCGGTCCGCGTACCAGCCGCCGGCCAGCCCGCCCGCGATCGACAGACCCAGCCCGAGGTTGACCGACACCAGGCCGATCTCCGTTGCCGTAAACCCGCTGTCCACCCAGAACGGCTTGACCATGAAGCCCATCGCCGCGTCGGCAAGCTTGAAGGTGAGGATGAAGGCGATCACCGGGACGATGCCGGGACGGCGCGCGAGTTCGAGTACCGCGCCGAACAGCGGGCCGCTGGCCGGCGCCTGGTCGTTGGTGGCTGCGGGTTGCGCCACGGACTTCCCGGCCGCGCGTGCGATCGGGGGCACCAGAGCCCACACCAGCGTCGCGCCAACGAGCAGCGTCTGCCAGGTCCAGTCCCAGCGCCGGGAGAAGTGCGTGACGTTGTCGACGAGCCACAGGCAACCGAGGACCAGTCCCAGCACGACCGCAAGCGCCCAGGGATTGCCGGCGACAGTCGCGAGTTCCTGACGCAACGGCAGCGGGGCGGCACCGCTGCGGGGCTGCTCGCGCGGCGCGGCGAGGCAGGCGCCGGCGCAGACGAGCAGGATGCCGGCCGCCGCAAGATAGGCGCCGTTCCAGCCCACGATGTCGACCAGGATCAGCACGGCGCCGGCGGCCAGCATGCCGACGCGGTAGAAGCCGATGCGGATGCCGTTGGCGAAGCCCAGTTCGTGCTTGTCGAGCAGTTCGATGGTGTAGCCGTCGATCGCGACGTCGTTGGTCGCCGACAGCACAGCGAACACCGCGATGGCCATCCACACCCACGGTGGCAGACCGTGCGCGAGCGCGAAGGCGATCATGATCGCCCCCATGCCCAGGTCGGCGGCCGCCATCCAGCGGCGATGGCCGCGGTAATGGTCGATCGCCGGCGCCCACAGGAACTTGAGGGTCCAGGCGAGCCCCAGCAGCGACAGCACGCCGATCTGGCGCAGTTCCACGCCCTGCTGCCGGAAGTGCACGGGAAAAAGTTCGAAGAACACGCCGAGCGGAAAGCCCTCGGCGAAGTACAGGACGCCGACCCAGAACAGCTTGGAGCGCAGGAGCGGCGTTGCCGGCGCGGGACTACTCAAGGGTGGCGGCCTTCTCGAAGCGGTAGACGGCGAGGCTGCCGCGCAGGTTGGCGAGCCGGGTCACCGGAGTGCGCTGCGCGAGCACGATGCGCTCGAGGATGCGCACGCCGTGCAGGCGGCAGTAGTCCTCGAAGTCGTGCACCGTGCACAGGTGGACGTTCGGCGTGTCCCACCACTGGTAAGGCAGGTTGTCGGAGACCGGCATGTGGCCGCCCAGCGCGATCTGGACGCGGTTGCGCCAGTAGCCGAAGTTGGGAAAGGTCACGATGCCCTCGCGGCCCACGCGCAGCATCTCGCCGACGACGCGGTCGGTGTGCTTCATCGCCTGCAGCGTCTGCGACAGGATCACGTAGTCGAAGGAGCGGTCGGCGAAGCCTTCGAGCCCGCGTTCGAGGTCGCCTTGGATCACGTTGACGCCGTTCTTCACGCACGCCAGCACGCTGGCGTCGTCGATTTCCACGCCGTAGCCGGTCACCTTGCGCCGCGAGGTCAGGTAGGCGAGCAGCGCGCCGTCGCCGCAGCCAAGGTCGAGCACGTGCGCGCCCGGGCGCACCCAGCCGGCGATGGCGTCGAAATCCGCGCGCGTGACCGGATTCCCCAGCGGGCCGCCGCTCATGCCGCGATCCCGTTGAAATAGGCCGCCACCAGCCCGTGATAGCGCGGGTCGTCGAGCAGGAAGGCATCGTGCCCGTGGGGTGCGTCGATCTCCGCATAGGTAACGTCGCGGCGGTTGACCAACAGGGCCTCGACGATTTCGCGCGAGCGCTCCGGCGAGAAGCGCCAATCGGTCGTGAAGGAGACCACCAGGAAGCGCGCCGTGGCGGGCGCCAGCGCGCGCGCGAGGTCGCCGCCCGCGGCGAGCGCCGGGTCGAAATAGTCGAGCGCCTTGGTGATGCGCAGGTAGGTGTTGGCGTCGAAGTAGCCTGCGAACTTGTCAGCTTGGTGGCGCAGGTAGGACTCGATCTGGAATTCCGGCTCGAAGGAATAGGCGAGCGAGCCGGTGCGCAGCTGGCGCCCGAACTTGCCCGCCATCGCGTCGTCGGACAGGTAGGTGACGTGCCCGACCATGCGCGCCACGCGCAGCCCGCGGCCCGGCGTCACGCCGTGCGCATAGTAGTGGCCGCCGTGGAAGTCGGGATCGGTGATGATGGCCTGGCGCGCGATCTCGTTGAAGGCGATGTTCTGCGCCGACAGGTTGGGCGCGCAGGCGATGATCAGCGCGTGGCCGATGCGGTCGGGATACTGCGTGGTCCATGACAGCGCCTGCATGGCGCCCAGGCTGCCGCCCATGACGGCCGCAAAGCGCCGGATGCCAAGACGGTCCGCCAACCGCGCCTGCGCGTCGACCCAGTCCTCGACGGTGACCAGCGGGAAATCCGCGCCCCAGGGCTGCCCCGTGGCCGGATTGGGGGAGGCGGGCCCGGTGGAGCCGAAGCAGCCGCCCAGGTTGTTGACGCCGATGACGAAGAAGCGCTCGGTGTCGAGCGGCTTGCCGGGGCCGATCATGTTGTCCCACCAGCCCACGTTGTCGGGGTCGTCGGCGTAGCTGCCGGCGACATGGTGGGAAGCGTTCAGCGCGTGGCACACCAGCACGGCGTTCGAGCAGTCGGCGTTGAGCGTGCCGTAGGTCTCGAAGGCGAGTTCGTAGTCGGCGAGCGAACGGCCGCAGCGCAGCGGCAGCGGTTCGCTGAAGCGCGCGCGTTGCGCGGTTACGTGGCCGATCGAACGAGGCGGATTCTGTATGCCGTCCATGAAACAAAAAACCCGGAGCGCTTGCGCGGGCCGGGTTTGGAAAAATCTGGAAGTCCAGAGTTTCTCTTTAGCCGGATTTGTTACGCGCCCGCAATCTGAACATCAAATCGGCGCGGCCCACGATGAACCGTGGCGAATGCAACTTACCGGGCGGCCCGGGGCTTGTCAAACAGTGGCGGGACGGCCGGCCTGCGTTCGGGTGTTCAGGCGTTCAGCTTGTCCAGCATGGCGTGCAGGCGGTCCGGGTCGTCGGTGCGCAGCATGCGCTGCACGAAGGCCGTCACGTCCTTGAGGTTGGTCTGCAGCACGCGCTGCTTGACCTCCAGCAGGTGCGCCGGATGCATCGAGAACTGGCGCAGGCCAAAGCCCAGCAGCAGGCGGGTCAGCGGCACCTCGCCCGCCATCTCGCCGCACAGCGCGATCGGCTTGCCGGCCTTCTCGCAGGTCTTGATGATCTGGGCGAGGATCTGCAGGATCGCCGGGTGCAGCGGGTCGTAGAGGTGCGCCACCTGGTCGTCGGTGCGGTCGATGGCGAGCATGTACTGGATAAGGTCGTTGGTGCCGATCGACAGGAAATCGAGATGCTTGAGGAAGGAGCCGGTCGACAGCGCCGCCGCCGGGATCTCGATCATGCCGCCGATCGGGACCGTGCGGTCGTAGGGGATGAATTGGTCTTCGAGGCTCTGCTTGGCCTGCGCGATGAAGGTCAGGCTCTGCTGGATCTCCGTGGTGCTCATCAGCATCGGGATCAGGATCTTGAGCTTGCCGTAGTGCGAGGCACGCAGCAGCGCCCGCAACTGCACGAGGAACATGCGCGGCTCCGCCAGCGAGAGCCGGATGGCGCGCAGACCGAGCGCCGGGTTGGGCGGCTGCGCGGCGACTTCGCCGGCCAGCCGCTTGTCGGCGCCGAGGTCGTAGGTGCGGATGGTGACCGGCGCGCCTTCCATGTCCCGCACCACCTGACGGTAGGCCTCGAATTGCTCGTCCTCGTCGGGCAGCTGCTCGCGGTTCAGGAACAGGAACTCGGTGCGGAACAGCCCGATGCCGGTCGCCCCATTCTCGCGCGCGGCGGCCACGTCGTCCGGCAGTTCGATGTTGGCGTGCAGTTCCACCGTGGTGCCATCCAGCGTCGCGGCACGGGTGTTGCGCAGCCGCTTGAGCTTTGCGCGCTCGAGTTCCCATTGGTGCTGGCGCAGGCGGTAGTCGGCCAGCACCCCCGGATCGGGATCGACGATCACCACGCCCTGGGTGCCGTCGACGATGACGAGGTCGCGCTCGCGCAGCAGCTGCCGCGCGTGGTGCAGCGCCACCACCGACGGGATGTTGAGGCTGCGCGCGACGATCGCGGTGTGCGACGTGGTGCCGCCGAGGTCGGTCAGGAAGCTGGCGACGCGGTGCTGCTTGAACTGGATGACGTCGGCGGGCGACAGGTCGTGGGCAACCAGGATCAGCGACTCGTCCTCGCTGACCGACGGCGGCACGTAGCCCGGGCTGCCCTGCAGCGCCTTCATGATGCGCTCGACCACCTGGATGACGTCGGCCCGGCGTTCGCGCAGGTAGCTGTCCTCGATGGCGTCGAACTGCGCGAGCAGCGCGTCGGCCTGCACCTTGAGCGCCCATTCGGCGTTGCACTGCTCGTGCTCGATGATCTCGCGCGGCTTCTTCGACAGCATGGTGTCGGCGAGGATCATCTGGTGCACGTCGAGGAAGGCGGAGAACTCCTTCGGCGCGTCCGCGGGAATCTCGCCGCGCAAGGTCTCGAATTCCGCGCGCACCGTGGTCACCGCGGCATCGAACCGCGTGGATTCATCGGCGAGCTGGTGTTGCGGCACCAGGTAGTGCGCCGCCTCGAGCGAGGTGTGCGAGACGAGGTGCGCGTGGCCGATGGCGATGCCGCCGGCGACCGGGATGCCGTGGAGGGTGAAGCTCATCGCGGCGTCGCCGCGGGTGAGGCGTGAAGCGTGAGGCGCGAGGCGCGGACGAGTGTCCAGCGGATCTTGTTCACGCTTCTCCCCTTACGCCTTTCGCCTCACGCTATTCCCCTTCGCCGAACTTGTCCGCGATGAGGCCGGCCACCGCGGCCATCGCCGCCCGCTCGTCCGCGCCTTCGGTCTCGATGCGGATGCTGGAGCCCTTGGCGGCGGCCAGCATCATGACGCCCATGATGCTCTTGGCGTTGACGCGCTTGCCGTTGCGCGAGAGCCAGATGTCGGCCTCGAACCCGCTCGCGACCTGGGTCAGCTTCGCGGACGCCCGGGCGTGGAGCCCAAGCTTGTTCACGATTTCAGCTTCCTGTTGCAGCATTGTGCAGGGTGAAGGCCGGGATGCGGAGGACGCCTTCGCAGCCGCCGCTCACTGCCTTGGTGATGATGGTCGGTAGATCGCGGTCGCGGTAGGTGAGCGCGCGGATCAGCATGGGCAGGTTGACCCCGGCGACGCCCTCGATCTTGCCGGGCGCGACCAGCTTCGAGGTGATGTTGGAGGGCGTGCCGCCGTACATGTCGGTGAACACCAGCACGCCGGCACCCAAGTCGAGTTCGCGGACCATGGCGCGCGCCTGCGGCAGCAACAGCACCGGATCGTCCTTGCCGGTCACGCTCAGTTGTTTGAGGTGGGGCGGCCGCTTGTTCAACATGTGGCTCGCACAGTGGATGAGGGCCTCGCCCAGCGTGCCGTGGCTGATGATCAGGATCCCGATCATAAAGGGGGGTGCATGACAGACATGTGACTAGTTTACCGCGCTGCAGCAAAGACGGCAGGGGCGGACGCCGGCTTTACCAGGGGCACTAGGCGGAACTGCGGATCGCCCGTTCCAAGGCGTCGATGAACAGGCCCGCGACGTTGCAGCCGGTCTGGTCAGTGATTTCCTGGAAGCAGGTCGGGCTGGTGACGTTCACCTCCGTCAGGCAGCTGCCAATCACGTCCAGGCCGACCACCAGCAGGCCCTCTCGCCACAAGACGGGCGCCAGCGCTTCGGCGATTTCGCGGTCGCGCGGGGTGAGGGGGCGTGCCACGCCGGTGCCGCCGGCAGCGAGATTGCCGCGCGTTTCGCCAGCCTTGGGAATGCGCGCCAGCGCGAACGGCACGGGCTCGCCGCCGATCAGCAGAATGCGCTTGTCGCCGTCGACGATCTCCGGCAGGTAGCGCTGCGCCATGATCGTACGGCTGCCGAGCGCCGTCAGGGTCTCGATGATGACACTGAGGTTGGGGTCATCGCGTCTGACCCGGAACACCGAGGCGCCGCCCATGCCGTCGAGCGGTTTGAGGATGATATCGCCATGCGCGGCGTGGAAGGCACGGATCAGGTCGTCGCGGCGTGTGACCAGCGTCGGCGCGATGAACTGGGGAAAGCGGGCGATGGCGAGCTTTTCATTGTGGTCGCGGATGGCGCGCGGCCGGTTGTAGATGCGGGCGCCAGCCGCTTCGGCCTGTTCGAGGAGGTAGGTCGCGTAGACGTACTCCATGTCGAAGGGCGGATCCTTGCGCATGATCACCGCATCGAAAGCGGTCAGCGGTTCGCGCACGGCCGCTTCGGCGCGGTACCACGCATCGGCATCGCCCGTGAGCGTGATGCGCTGCGCGAAGGCGTCGACGCGGCCTTCGGCCCAGGCCAGATCGCGTGGCTCGAACGCGTACAGCGCGTGGCCGCGTGCCGCCGCCTCGCGCATCATCGCGAAGGTGGAATCCTTGTAGATCCTGAAGCTGTCGAGCGGGTCGGCGATGAAGGCGAACTTCATGGGGTGGCGCGCGGAGCGGTGGCCGGCGCGGGCAGCGTCAGGAGGCGGCGGTGAGCCGCGGCGCCGGCGGCGCGAGCTCGGCTTCCATCTGCTCCAGTTCCACCGCGGCCGCCAGCAGCGCGAGGCGCGCAACCACGCCGTAGGCGTAGAACCGGTTGGGCGGGCAGCCAGGATCGGCATCCGGGTCCGGCGAGGAGCAGGGTGAGGCAAAGGCCAGCGGCTCGAACTGCATGCCTGGCGCGTTCAGGTTCTGGTCCTGCCCGCGTTCGGTGTGCGCCCGGTAGAAGCCGCCGACGACGAAGCGGTCGACCATGTAGACCACGGGTTCGGCCACCGCCCCGTTCACGGTCTCCAAGGTGGGCACGCCTTCCTGCACCAGCACCTCGTGGACTTCGAGGCCTTCCTTCACCACCGCCATCTTGTTGCGCTGCTTGCGGTTGAGGCCCTGCACGTCGGCCACGTCCTTCACCGTCATCACGCCCATGCCGTAGGTGCCGGCATCCGCCTTGACGATGACGAAGGGCGGCTGGGTGATGCCGTATTCCTTGTACTTGGCGCGGATGTCGTCGAGCATCTCGGAGACGTAGCCTTCGAGACATTCTTCGCCCTGGCGGCCGCGGAAGTCGATCTTGCCGCAGCGCTCGAAGAAGGGGTCGATGAACCACGGATCGATGTCGAGCAGCTTGGCGAATTCGCCCGCGACCTGGTGGTAGGCCGCGAAGTGGCGCGACTTGCGCCGCGTGGTCCAGCCGGCGATCAGCGGCGGCAGCACCGCCTGCTCGAGGTTCTGCAGGATGGCGGGCACGCCGGCGGAGAGGTCGTTGTTCAGCAGCACGACGCAGGGATCGAAGCCGTCCACGCCAAGGCGGTTGCCCTTGCGGCGCAGCGGCTCCAGCGTGAGCTTGCCGCCGGAGGGCAGCGCGATGTCGGTGGGCGCGGTGAGGTCCGGCAGCAGGCTGCCGACGCGCACGTTGACGCCGGCCTGGCGCAGCAGCTTGACGAGGACGCCGACGTTTTCCAGGTAGAACGTATTGCGCGTGTGGTTCTCCGGCACCAGCAGCGCGCCGCGCGCGTCCGGGCAGATCTTCTCGATCGCGCCCATTACTGCCTGCACGCACAGCGGGTGAAATTCGGGGTTCAGGTTGTTGAAGCCGCCCGGGAACAGGTTGGTGTCCACGGGCGCGAGCTTGAAGCCGGCGTTGCGCAGGTCCGTCGAGGCGTAAAACGGAACCGTGTGGTCCTGCCACTGCCCGCGGAACCAGTGCTCGATGGCGGGCATGGCCTGCAGGATGCGCCGCTCCAGTTCTGGCAAGGGGCCGGACAGGGCGGTGGCAAGGCGGGGGACGTCAGGCATGGAGGCGCGATCCGGCGGCAAAAGAGCGCCCGATTCTATCCCATCGTTTTGCCGCGCCTCTTGGGCTCGCCCGGTGTTTGAACGGCTTGACCGGCGCAGGCAGTCGCTTCACAATGAGAACATAAGTTGCTCTGTATGAAACATTGCATGAAACCAATAAGGTCTGTAGTAATCGCTTACCATCTAGTAGGAAAGCACCTCAGGAATGTTGTTAATGATTTGTTTTAATAGAGTATTTTAAAATTCATCACGGATCGCCGAGCAGCGATCCGACCTCGACCTTATCGGTGGAGAACGTCATGACGCCCGCAGCCGCCCGCAAATTCCTCAAGGACCACCAGGTCAAGTTCGTCCTGGCGCAGTTCGTCGACATCCACGGCGTCGCCAAGGCGAAGGCGGTGCCGGCCGAGCATCTCGACATGGTGCTGACCGACGGTGCCGGGTTTGCCGGCTTCGCGGTGTGGGGACTGGGGATGGGCCCGCACGGTCCTGACTACATGGGGGTGGGCGACCCATCCACGCTGTCGCTGATGCCCTGGATGCCGGGCTACGCGCGCATGGCCTGCGACGGCCACGTGCACGGCAAGCCGTACGAATTCTGTTCGCGGGTCGTGCTCAAGGACCGCTTGAAGGCGCTGGCGAAAGAAGGGCTCACGTTCTACACCGGCATCGAGCCCGAGTTCATGCTGCTCGACCGTCGCGCCGACGGCTCCGTGGCGCCCTTCGACGGTACCGACACGCTCGACAAGCCCTGCTACGACTACAAGGGCCTGTCGCGCTCGGCGGCCTTCCTCGAAAAACTGGTCGACGGCCTGAAACCCGCCGGCATCGACGTCTATCAGATCGACCACGAGGATGCGAACGGACAGTTCGAGGTGAACTTCACCTATGCGGATGCCCTGAAGACCGCCGACAACTACGTGTTCTTCAAGATGGCCGCCTCGGAGGTCGCGCGCGCGCACGGCATGGTGTGCACCTTTATGCCCAAGCCTTTTTCCAACCGCACCGGCACGGGCGCGCACTTCCATCTGTCGATCGGCAGCGCGAAGCAGAAAAACCTGTTCTACGACGCGCAGGACAAAAACGGCCTCAAGCTGTCGCCGATGGGCTACTGGTTCGTCGGCGGCATCCTCGCCCATGCGCGGGCGCTGGCGGCGGTCTGCGCGCCCACGATCAATTCGTACAAGCGGCTGGTGGTGGGGCGCTCCCTCTCCGGCTCCACCTGGGCGCCCGCGTATGTGGCCTATGGCGACAATAACCGGAGCGCGTGCGTGCGCATCCCGGGCGGACGGCTCGAGCTGCGCCTGCCGGATGGCTCGTGCAATCCGTACCTGGCCTCGGCGGCCATCCTCGCCGCGGGCATGGACGGCGTGAAGCGCAAGCTCGATCCGGGCAAGCCGAACAACACCAACCTCTACGAGTATTCGTTCGAAGAGATCGCGAAAAAGGGCATCCAGCTCCTGCCGCAGAACCTGGCGGAAGCCATGGACGCGCTGGACAAGGACGCGGTGGTGAAAGCGGCGCTCGGGCCGAAGCTCGCGGCGGAATTCCTGACGCTTAAACGCATGGAATGGGTCGAGTATTCGCGTCACGTGTCCGACTGGGAAGTCGGGCGTTACCTTGAATTTTTCTGAAAGCGAGCACCCATGTGCGGCATCGTTGGTCTGCTGGTCAAGAAACCTGAACTGAAGGCGCAGTTGGGCGCGCTCATGCTGCCCATGCTGACCGGCATGAGCGAGCGCGGCCCGGACTCGGCGGGGCTCGCTGTGTTCGGGGATGCGCTGCCGGCCGCCGCCGGCCGCCGCTACAGCCTGCATGCGCCTGACTGGAATTACGACTGGGCGGCCTGCGTCGCCGCGCTGAACCGCGTGCTCAAGCACCCGGTCGAGTTCACCGCCAAGGGCAACCACGCCATCCTGATTGCCACTGATGATCCGCAGAAAGTCGCCGCCGCTGTGGCGGAGGGCTTCCCTTCACTGCACCTGCTGTCGGTCGGCCGCTCGATCGATGTCTACAAGGACGTCGGCCACCCGACTGCCGTCGCCGAACGCTATGGGTTCAAGGGGCTGACGGGCACGCATCTCGTCGGCCATACGCGCATGGCGACCGAGTCCGCGGTCACGCCCGCGCACGCGCATCCCTTCACCGCGGGCGAGGACTTCTGCCTCGTGCACAACGGCTCGTTGTCCAATCCTTATTCCATCCGTCGCAAGCTGGAGCCGCTCGGCATTCGCTTCGAGACCGACAACGACACCGAGGCGGCCTGCCGTTATCTCGAATGGCGCATGCGTGAAGGCGACAACCTCGAGGCCGCGCTGGAGAGCAGCTTTCGCGAGCTTGACGGCTTTTTCACCTTCCTGATCGGCACCGGCGATTCGCTGGCGCTGGTGCGCGACCCCTTCGCCTGTAAGCCGGCGGTGGTCGCGGAAACCGACGACTACGTCGCGATCGCTTCGGAATTTCGCTCGCTGGCGAAGCTGCCTGGTGTGAAACATGCCAATCTGTTCGAGCCGGCGCCGGAACAACTGTACGTATGGAAGTCGTAGACCTCCAGCGGCAGTCGGTGCGGGAGCTCAACCAGTTCCTGCACCACGACGCCGTGTCGGGCAAAGTGCAGGCGCTTGAAGTCCTGAATCCGGACGGCGCGCACAACATCGCGGTCGGCGTGAATACGCCCATAGCCATCGCGATACGCGGGCATGCCGGTTACTACTGCGCAGGCATGAACAAGCACGCCAGCGTCACCATCGACGGCAACGTCGGCTGGGGCGTGGCGGAGAACATGATGTCGGGCACCGTGCGGGTGAAGGGCTTTGCGTCCGAATCTGCCGGCGCGAGCGCGCACGGCGGTCTGCTGGTCATCGAGGGCGACGCCAGCCTGCGCTGCGGCATCGGCCTGAAGGGCGGCGACATCGTGGTCGGCGGCAGCGTCGGCAACTTCACTGCCTTCATGGCACAGGCCGGCCGCATCGTGGTCTGCGGCGATGCCGGCGACGCGCTGGGTGATTCGCTCTACGAAACGGTGATCTACGTGCGCGGCCGCATCAAGTCATTGGGCTCAGACGCACAGGTAGAGCCGATGCGCGAGACCGATTACGCGGCGGTCGGCGAACTGCTGAATCGCGCCGGCTTGACCCACGATCCGATGACCTTCAAGCGCGTGGCGTCCGCGCGCCAGTTGTATCACTGGAACGCCGACGCCAATCAGGAGTATTGATCGTGAGCAGCAAACTGTATCTTGAGGAAAGCGCGGGCTACGACCGCGGCATCCTGCATTACATCCAGAACGCCGCGGCAACCGGGCTCTACGAATTCCGCGGGCTCGGCGCCAAGCGGGCGCTGCCGAGTTTCGATGATCTCGTGTTCCTGGCGGCGTCGATCTCACGCTACCCGCTGGAAGGCTACCGCGAGCGCTGCACGACGAACGTCACGCTCGGCACGCGCTTTGCGAAGAAACCCATCGAACTGGCCATTCCCATCACGATCGGCGGCATGAGCTTTGGCGCCATCTCCGCGAATGTGAAGGAGGCCTTCGGCCTCGCCGCAGCTGAAGTCGGCACCTCCACGACCACCGGCGATGGCGGCATGACGGAAGAAGAACGGCGCGCGTCGAAGACCCTCGTCTACCAGTGCCTGCCGTCGCGCTATGGATTCAATCCCGACGACGTGCGGCGCGCCGATGCCATCGAGGTCGTCATCGGCCAGGGCGCCAAGCCCGGCGGCGGCGGCGTCCTGCTCGGCAAGAAGGTCAGCCCCCGCATCGCCGCGATGCGCACACTGCCCGAAGGCATCGATCAGCGCTCCGCGTGCCGGCATCCCGACTGGACCGGGCCGGACGATCTGGCGATCAAGATCCTGGAACTGCGCGAGCTGACGGACTGGGAAAAGCCCATCTACGTGAAGATCGCCGCCACGCGCGTGTTCCACGACGTCAAACTGTGCGTGCACGCCGGCGCCGACGTGATCGTGCTGGACGGCATGCAGGGCGGCACCGCGGCCACGCAGAGCGTGTTCATCGAGCACGTCGGCATTCCGACGCTGGCGGCACTGCGCCAGGCGGTGGACGCGCTGGAAGACATGAACATGAAGGACAAGGTGCAGCTCGTGATCTCCGGCGGCATCCGCACCGGCGCCGACGTCGCGAAAGCGCTCGCCATGGGCGCGGATGCAGTGTCGATCGGGCAAGCGGCGATGATGGCGCTGGGCTGCAACAGCGAGTGGTACACGCAGAACGGTGAGCAGCATTCCGCGCGTGCCGATTACGAGGAACTCGGCACCGCGGCCGGTTACTGCCACCAGTGCCATACCGGCCGCTGCCCGGTCGGCATCACCACCCAGGACCCGGTGCTGGAGCGGCGGCTGGAGCCGGCGGTGGGCGCGCGCCGGCTGCGCAATTACCTGAAGACCATGAACATGGAACTGACGACGATCGCCCGGGCCTGCGGCAAGTCCAGCGTGCATCACCTGGAGCGCGAAGATCTCGTCGCTTTGACGGTGGAGGCCGCCGCGATGGCGAACGTGCCGCTCGCCGGTACGCACTGGGTGCCGGGCGCGCCCGCGGCCTGACGCTGGATGCGGTCCCGGACGGCCGCCACGATCGATCTCCTGTGAACCCGCCCGCCCGCCAGCAGACGACATCGACTTCCGTGCGCCGGGGCGTGCGCCCGCTCGACCGCCATCTCGGCACCGTCATCCGCGACCTGCGCCAGGGCGACCACCTCACGATCGCCGATGTCGCCGCACAGGCGGGCATCAGCCGCGGCATGCTGTCCAAGATCGAGAACGGGCAGGTCTCGACCAGCCTCGAAACGCTGGAGAAGATCGCGCTCGCTCTGGGCGTATCGCTGGCGTATCTCTTCCGTCACTACAACATTCCCGGCGGCAGCGCGCAGCTCGTCAAGCAGGGCGAGGGCATGGAGGTCGTGCGCCGCGGCACCAAGCGTGGCCACACCTACCACCTGCTGGCCTACGACCAGGGTCCGCAGAAGATCTTCGAGCCCTTCCTCATTACCATGGACGATGCCTCCGAGGTGTTCCCGACCTTCGAGCATCCCGGCACCGAGTTTATCTACATGCTGCGCGGCCGCCTCGAATACCGCCACGGCAACGGCACCCACGTGCTCGAACCGGGCGATGCCATGACCTTCCGCGGCGACGTGCCGCATGGCCCCGAGCGCCTGCTCGAACTCCCCATCGCCTTCCTGTCTGTCATCATGTACGGCGGGGATACGCCCGCCTGAACTCGAATCGGACCGCCATGCCTGCCGCACCGTATGCCATCGATACTGCACGTGCGGAGGATGTGCCCAAGCTGGTCGAGTTGTTGCTCGACCTGTTCGGCACCGAACTCGATTTCACGGCGGACGTCACGGCGCAGACCCGCGGCCTGGAGCTGCTGATCGCCCAGCCCCCGCAGCAGGCCACGGTGCTAGTGGCGCGCGATGCCGACGGCCAAGTCATCGGCATGGGCACCGCGCAACTGGTGATCTCCACGTCCGAGGGGGCGCCGTCGGCCTGGATCGAGGACATCGTGGTCCACCGCGACCACCGGCGCGCGGGCCTGGGCCGGGCCCTGCTCGATGCGCTGCTGGTCTGGTCGCGCGAGCGCGGGGCGACGCGGGCGCAGCTCGTGGCGGACCGCGAGAACTTACCGGCCGAGATGTTCTACAGCGCACTTGGCTGGAAGACCACGCAACTCAGCGTTCGCCGCTGGGTGTTCGCCGCCGCCTGACCGGCGTCAAACAACGGGCGCAGGTCCAACGCCGGCGCCCAAAAAAACGGGCGCAGGTTCAACACCGGTGCCCCAAAAAAACGGGCGCCGCGGAGGGCGCCCGTTTTGCCACAGGGAAGTGCGCTTACATGTGATACGCGGACTCGCCGTGCTCGTTGACGTCGAGACCTTCGCGCTCCACTTCTTCCGACACGCGCAGACCCACGATGATGTCGACGATCTTCAGCGCTACCAGCGACACGACACCGGAGACGACGATCGTGGTACCCACGGCGATAGCCTGCGTGGTGACCTGGCCGACGATATCGAAGTCCGGTGAAGCAGCGTTCTTGACGTAGTCGAAGATCCCGGAGCCGCCGAGCGAAGGCGCAGCGAACACGCCCGTCAGCAACGCGCCCAGGATGCCGCCTACGCCGTGGATGCCGAAGACATCGAGCGCGTCGTCCATGCCGAGCATCTTCTTCAGCCCGCTGACCGCCCAGAGGCAGATCACGCCGGCCGCGAGGCCGATGACGATCGCACCCATCGCGCCGACGAAGCCGCAGGCCGGGGTGATGGCCACAAGACCGGCCACCGCGCCCGAAGCGCCGCCCAGCATCGACGGCTTGCCCTTGAACATCCACTCGCAGAACAGCCAGGCCAGCGTGGCCGCCGCCGTCGCCAGGATCGTGTTGAGGATCACCAGCGCCGTCAGGCCGTTCGACTCGAGGTTGGAACCGGCGTTGAAGCCGAACCAGCCCACCCACAGCAGCGAGGCGCCGACCATGGTCATGGTCAGGCTGTGCGGCGTCATCGATTCCTTGCCGTAACCGATGCGCTTGCCGACCATGTAGGCCGCCACCAGTCCGGCGATGCCGGCATTGATGTGCACCACGGTGCCGCCCGCGAAGTCCAGCGCACCCTTGGCCCACAGCCAGCCGGCAGCGTTGGTCACGGCTTCCAGGCTTTTCTCATCCGTGATGGCGTCCGGGCCGTCCCAGTACCAGACCATGTGCGCGATCGGCAGGTAAGAGAAGGTGAACCAGAGGACCATGAACAGCAGCACCGCGCTGAACTTCATGCGCTCGGCAAAGGCGCCGATGATCAGCGCCGGGGTAATCGCCGCGAAGGTGAGCTGGAAGGCCACGAACGACAGTTCCGGGATGACCACGCCCTTGGAGAAGGTCGCCGCTACCGAATCGGGGGTCACGCCGCTCAGGAACAGCTTGTCGAAGCCGCCGAAGAAGGCGCCGCCGCCGGTGAAGGCCACGCTGTAGCCGTAGACGGCCCACAGCACCGCCAGCAGCGAGAAGATCGTGAACACCTGCATCAGCACCGACAGCATGTTCTTGGTGCGGACCAGGCCGCCGTAGAACAGCGCCAGGCCCGGGATGGTCATCAGGATCACGAGGATCGTGGCGATGGACATCCAGGTGGTGTCGCCCTTGTTCGGAACGAGCGGCGCCGGCGCGGCCGTTTCCACCTTGGTTTCAACCTTGACGGTTTCCGTGACGTTGCCCTTGTTGTCGGCCTTGACGGTCTCGGTCACGGTGACCGATTCCTTCTTGTCCTGGGCCAGTACCGGGGCGGTCGCGGCGCAGAAGGACAGCGCGGCGACGATCGAGAGGAGTCTCGCTAGGCGTTTCATGAGGGGCTCCCTTATAGCGCGTCCGCGCCGGTCTCGCCGGTGCGGATGCGGATGACTTGTTCGAGTTCGAAGACGAAGATCTTGCCGTCACCGATCTTGCCGGTGTTCGCGGACTTTTCGATCGCTTCGATGACCTGGTCGAGCAGTTCGCTCTTGATGGCGGCTTCGATCTTGACCTTGGGCAGGAAGTCGACGACGTATTCGGCGCCGCGGTAGAGCTCGGTATGGCCTTTTTGCCGGCCGAATCCCTTGACTTCGGTAACGGTGATGCCCTGCACGCCGATGGCGGACAGCGCCTCCCGCACCTCGTCAAGCTTGAACGGCTTGATGATGGCAGTGACGAGTTTCATGAATGTCCCCGTGGTTGAAAAAAATGAGGCCGGGGATTTCCCGGCCCCTGTTGTAGCAAGTACGCTTGCCTAGAACGTTTTTTGCAGGAAGATCGTGCCGGTGCTCTTGCCGAGATTGCTCGGGTAGATACCGCCCTGCGACGTGCTACCGTAACCGAGATTGTTCAGGCTGGAGGTGGTGGTCCACATCGCGCCGACCGTGAAGGCCATCGGCAGCGCGTAGGTCAGGCCGAGTTTCCAGTCGTAGTAGGAATACAACTGGTCGTTCGACTGCTGAATGCCGCCCACCGCCACGTTGCGGATGTCGGTGCCCGTGTAGTTCTGCCAGCCGGCATGCGCCACCAGTGTCAGACCGTCCACACCGATCCACTCGCCCAGCGGCGCATTGGCCGTCAGATCGAGGTAGGTGGTGCCGGCGGTTCCCTTGACGCCGAAGGTCTGGTCCATGACGCTCACGGACGCCTTCAGGGAGACCCATTTCCAGCCAATCGCGCCGTAAACCTCAAACGTGTTGGCGCTGTTGCTGCCCTGGAAGCTGCCGGCAGGGTACGGGGGCGACGGCAGCGCCGTGACGTAGTTCTGCGCTCCCGGATACCAGTAGTACAGCGCGCCGACATCGAAGAAGAAGTCTTCGAGGAAGTTCATCTTGAAGCCGCCGTAGAAGTCCCACTCGAGGCTGCCACCGCTGGTATAGGTGCGGCTATCGCTCAGCCAGCTGATGTTGGACGCCCAGGTGCCGGCATACAGACCGCTGGAATGCGAGTAATCGAAGCCGCCCTGCAGCGCGGGTTTGCGATCGGTCTGGGTCAGGCCGCGGAAGATGTATTGGCTGTAGACGCCGATGTTGCCCGTCAGCGTATGCTCGGACGGTGCGGCATCCGCAGCGAGCGCGTGGCCAGACACGCTCGTTACGGCGGCAACGGCTGCCCCCATCAGTGCTTTTTTCAACATGTTGTCCCTTTCGATGTGGCTACGTTTTGTTAACAAATGCGCAGTCAGTGACTCGCGGGACCCTTTGAGCATAGACCATGCCAGGTAATAATCTGTTTTAATTCAAACAGATATACTAAAGTACTGGGTGTTGTAAAGATGCTGAAATGCACCGTAACGACGCGCTTTTTGAGAGCTACGCACCAAATAAGAGCGCGCCGGTTTGTGGCAGTTTCGCGACGCATTCAGCGTGGACGCGGTCTTGTGTATACAACTTGCTACACTTTTCACCATCCGACGAATAACCCAGTGACGACATGAGCGATCCGAAATTCATCGATGAGTGGGCCGAACGTCTGCGCGATGCATTGCGCGACAGTCCGGCGCGCGACCTTGAAAAGAATCTGCGCGCGGGCCTGACTTCCCTGTTCGCGCGCCTCGACCTGGTGACGCGCGAGGAGTACGACGTGCAGGTCGCCCTGCTCGCCCGCGCGCAGGACAAGCTCGCCGAGCTCGAGCAGCGGCTGGGCGCGCTCGAAGCGGCGCCGACGCCGGACAGCGACCGCGCGCGTCGCAATCACGGGTCCGACGGCGACTGACGTCGCCGCGCCCGACGGTCGCGCCCCTCATGCCGCTCGCGGTGGTTTACAGCCGGGCGCTCTCCGGCATGGAGGCGCCGCAGGTCACGGTCGAGGCGCATCTCGCCAACGGCCTGCCGAGCTTCACCATCGTCGGTCTGCCCGAAACCGAAGTGAAGGAAGCCAAGGATCGCGTGCGCGCGGCCTTGCAGAACGCACGCTTCGAGTTTCCCGCGCGCCGCATCACCGTCAACCTCGCGCCGGCCGACCTGCCCAAGGAATCCGGCCGCTTCGACCTGCCCATCGCCATCGGCATCCTCGCCGCTTCCGGACAGGTGCCCATGGACAAGCTGGGTGGCCTCGAATTCGCCGGCGAACTCGCGCTGACCGGCGAGTTGCGCCCGGTGCGTGGTGCGCTGCCGATGGCGCTCGGCGTCGCGCGCGACGGCCGCGCCTTCGTGTTGCCGGAGGCCAATGCCGCGGAGGCGGCGCTGGTCGAGCGCGCCGTCGTGCATCCGGCGCGCACGCTGCTGGACGTCTGCGCGCACCTCGCCGGCAGTCAAGCGCTGGGACGGCAGCGCGCCGCACCGCCGGCGGACGTCACCGCGGATCTCGCGGATCTGGCCGACGTCAAAGGCCAGGTCTTTGCCAAACGCGCGCTGGAGATCGCCGCCGCCGGCCGCCACGCGCTGATCATGGTCGGACCGCCCGGCACGGGCAAGACCATGCTGGCGCAGCGCCTGCCCGGCATCCTGCCGCCGATGAGCGAGACGGAGGCGATCGAGTCCGCGGCGATGCAATCGCTCGGCAGCAGCGGTTTCGACGTCAAGCGCTGGAAGCAGCGCCCTTTCCGCGCGCCGCATCACACCGCCTCAGGTGTTGCGCTGGTCGGCGGCGGCGGCAACCCCAAGCCCGGCGAAATCTCGATCGCCATGCACGGCGTGCTGTTCCTCGACGAACTGCCGGAGTTCGGTCGCCGCGTGCTGGAGGTGCTGCGCGAGCCGCTGGAGTCGGGGCGCATCAGCGTCTCGCGCGCCGCCCGCCAGGCCGAGTTTCCGGCACGCTTTCAACTGGTGGCGGCGATGAACCCCTGTCCCTGCGGCTATCTCGGCCACCACAACGGCAAATGCCGCTGCACGCCCGACCAGGTGGCGCGCTACCGCGGGCGCATCTCGGGCCCACTGCTCGACCGCATCGATCTGCAGATCGAAGTGCCCGCGGTGCCGGAGCAGGACCTGCTGCGCGGGGGAGAAGCCGAGGCTAGCGCCGCCGTGCGCGCGCGCGTCGCCGCGGCGCATGCCCGGCAGATCGCGCGGCAGGGCAAGCCCAACGCCCAGCTCGCGCCGCGCGAGATCGACAAGCACTGCCGTACGGATGCCGCCGGGGAGACACTGCTCAAGCAGGCCATCGCCCGGCTCGGATTGTCGGCACGCGCGTATCATCGCGTCCTTCGCGTGGCGCGCACGATCGCCGACCTCGCCGGTGCGGAAGCGGTGAGTGCCGCGCACGTCGCCGAGGCAGTGCAGTACCGGCGTTTCGAGCGCGCCTGATCGTTTGTTCATCGTTTCAAAGGGAGTGGTTCCAGGCATGGCCGAAAAAAAATCGAGTTTCAAGGTCGGCAAGTCCATCGGGCTCGCCGGCGCGCGCGAGGTGGTGGTGAGTCCGGCCGCCCGCGCGCTGGGCGTGAAGCTGAAATCGGTTTCAAAGCAGAAAATCGTCGCCGAGATGCGTGTGAAGCCCGACCACTACAACCGTACCGGGCGTGTGAATGGCGGCGCGCTCATGGCGTTCGCGGACGCGCTGGGTGCGGCCGGCACGGTCGCCAACCTCCCGCCGAACCACGGCACGACGACGCTCGAATCGAAGACGAACTTTTTCGCGGCCGGCACCGGCCCCGTGCTCACCGGGGTGTCGATTCCGCTGCACATCGGCCGTAGCACCAACGTCTGGCAAACTACGATCAGCAACCCGGACGGCCGCAAGGTCGCGATCGTGACGCAGACGCAGATCGTGATTGCGCTGCGCACGGAGGCGGCGCCGGCGGCGCCGAAGGCTAGCGGCAAGCGCAAGCCCGTTTGATGTCCGGCCCGGCACTGTCCTGTAAGCGGGAAAAAATAACCGGAGGAAGATCCCATGCAGCGTAGCGTCGCAGGTGTCGTGCTGGGCGTGTGGGCCGCGGTGGCAGGCGTGCCGCTGGCTCAGGCGCAAGGTCACTATCCCAACAAGCCGATCCGCCTGATCGTGCCCTACCCGCCGGGCGGATCGGTGGACTTCACTGCGCGCGAGGTCGCGCAAAAGCTCAGCGAAGCGTTCAGGGTGCAGGTGGTGATCGACAACCGCGGCGGCGCGGCCGCCACGCTGGGGCACGATCTGGGCGCGAAGGCCGCGCCGGACGGCTATACCCTGCTGCTCGGCACGTCCGCCGGGCTGGTGGTGGGGCCCGCGCTCGGCAGCAAAGTCCCGTACGATTCGCTGAAGGACTATGCGCCGATCGGGCTCGCCGTCTACGCGCCGTTCATACTCACGCTGAACGGCGCGGTGCCGGCGAACAGCACCAAGGAGTTCATCGATCTCGCGAGGGCCAACCCCGGCAAGCTCAATTTCGCCTCACCGGGGACTGGCACGCCCAACCATCTTGGCGGCGAACTGCTGAAGTCCATGGCCGGCATCAACATCGTGCACGTGCCCTACAAGGGCGGCGGCCCGGCGTTGACGGATCTGATCAGCGGCCAGATGCAGATGATGTTCTCGGGCACGCCGCAGACGATCCCGCACGTGAAAACCGGCCGCCTCAAGGCCGTGGCCATCGGCCACCCGACCCGCATCAAGGCGCTGCCCGACGTGCCGCCGGTGGCGGACACGCTGCCGGGCTTCAACAATACGTCCTGGTACGGATTGCTCGCGCCGGCCGGCACGCCAAAGCCCATCGTGCTGAAACTGAATGCCGAACTGAACCGGGCCTTCGGCTCGCCGGAACTCGGCCAGCGCCTGATGGGCCAGGGCGTCGAGGCCGCCACCACCACCCCGGAAGGTTTTCAGGTGATGATCGCGTCCGAACTCGCGCGCTGGCGCAAGGTCATCAAGGACGCCGGCATCAGCGTGGAGTCGGCGCAGTAGGCATCATTCACCGGTTTGACCGCACCAAGGAGCGAGAGGCAATGCTGATCACTGACGCGCAAGTCCACATCTGGGGTGCCGATACGCCGGAACGTCCATGGCCGAAACGGGCGGAGCCACAGCGGCCAATTCCCCTCGACGCGGACGATCTGCTGCGCGAAATGAACGAAGCCGGCGTGGACCGCTGCGTGCTGGTGCCGCCCTCGTGGGAGGGCGACCGCAACGATCTCGCCATCGCCGCCGCCCAGGCGCATCCGGACCGCTTCGCGATCATGGGCCGCTTCGATCCCGACGCGCCGGGCGCGAAATCGCAGGTCGCCGGCTGGCGCCAGCAGCCCGGCATGCTGGGTATGCGCTTCACCTTCCACACGCCCGTCCTGCTGCCCATCCTCACCGGCGGCAGCATGGACTGGGTCTGGTCGGAGGCCGAGAAGGCCGGCGTGCGCATGATGATTCTGGTGCCGCACGCCTACGTGCCCATGATCGACGATGTGGCCGCGCGCTACCCCGGCCTCAGCATCACGATGGATCATCTGGCGCTGACCAGCCACAAGTACGACGCCGACAACTTCGGCACGCTCGACCAGCTGCTCGCGCTCGCGAAACGGCCCAACGTGGCGGTCAAGGCGAGTGCGCTGCCCTGCTATACCAGGGACACCTATCCCTTTTGCGCGCTGGATCCGTATCTCAAGCGCGTCTATGACGCCTTCGGGCCCAAGCGGATGTTCTGGGGCACCGATCTCTCGCGCTCGCCCATCCCGTACCGCCAGCACGTGACCTGGTTCAGGGACGAAATCCAGTGGCTGTCCGCACAGGACAAGGAATGGATCATGGGTCGCGGCATCTGCGAGTGGCTCGGCTGGAAACTGCCGTAACGTCCGGCGCCCGCCTTCGATGACGCAGCCACCTGCGGTCGGACGCAGCGACCGCAGCACGCTGCTGCTGGCGGTCGTCCTCGCCGGCCTCGCCACGCTGGGGCCGTTCGCGATCGACACCTACATGCCGTCTTTCCCGGCCATCGGCCGGGCGTTCGGCGCAACGCCGCTCGAACTGCAGCAGACGCTGACGGCCTACCTCATCCCGTTTGCGGTCATGACCCTGTTTCACGGCACGCTGTCCGATTCGTTCGGTCGCAAGCCGGTGATCCTCGGCGGGCTTGTGCTGTTCGCGGCGGCGTCCGTCGGCTGCGCGTTCGCGCAGAGTTTCAACCAGCTGCTGTTGTTCCGCATGCTCCAGGGCATGTGCGCCGGCACCGGCATCGTCGTCGGCCGGGCCATGATCCGCGACCTCTACGACGGACATCACGCGCAGCGCGTGATGGCGATGGTGACGATGATGTTCGGCCTCGCGCCGGCCATCGCGCCCATCATGGGCGGCTGGCTCGAGTCGTGGTTCGGCTGGCGCTCAATCTTCTTTTTTCTCGTCGCCTTCGCACTGCTGCTGTTGGGCGCCTGCTGGTGGCGGTTGCCGGAAACATTGCCGCGCAGCCGGCGCCAGCCGTTCCGGCCGCGGCCGCTGCTGGCCAATTACTGGAAGCTGCTGCGCAGCCTGCGCTTCGGGCTCCTGTGCTCGACCATCGCCTTCAACTTCGCGGGCTTTTTTCTCTACATCGCCTCCGCGCCCGCCGTGATCTACGACCTGTTGGGGCTCGGCGAGAAAGATTTCGGCTACCTGTTCGTGCCCGGCATCGCCGGGGTCGTCATCGGCGCCTTCGTTTCCGGACGGGTCGCGCAGCGCCTGTCGCCGCGCCGCACGATCGCCATCGGCTTCGCGATCATGTTCGCGGCCGTCACGCTGAATGTCGCCTATTGCGCGGCGTTTGCGCCCCGCCTGCCGTGGACCGTGCTGCCGGTCATGAGTTATACGATCGGGATGGCGATGGCGATGCCGAGTCTCACGCTGCTCGCCCTCGACCTGTTCCCCGACAATCGCGGCATGGCGTCGTCGCTGCAGGGCGCGCAGCACAGCTTCTTCGCCGGGCTGACGGCGGGCCTCGTGTCGCCCTGGGTGTCGGGCACCGCGCTCGGCCTGGCCGCCGCCGCGAGCCTGCTCCTCGCCTGCGGATTCGCCTGCTGGCTCGCCTACGCGCGCTTGCCGAAACCGGCGCCTGCCATTACCGTGACGGCACCATGAGCGAACGCGAAAACTGGACGGAAGAAAAGCAGTCCGCGTATCTGTACCGGGTCGTGGCGGAAACCGAGTCTGGCACGCCGCGCGAAGGTCTCTTCAAGGAACTCGCCGACGCGGCGGACAAGCAGGCCGGCATCTGGGAGTCGCTGGCCGCCAAGCACGGCCGGTCGGTGCCATCGGACTACACGCCGGACGTTCGCGCACGCATCGTGGCGGCGCTGGTGCGCCGGTTCGGCCCGTACCGGCTGCGCAGCATGCTCGCGGCCATGAAGGTGCGCGGCATGGCCATCTACGCCAAGGGCGTGCCCGGCCACTTCATGAGCGCCGCGGTGCCGGGTGCCGAACACCGGCATCGCAGTTCGGTGAGCGGCAACAACCTGCGTGCGGCGGTGTTCGGAGTCAACGATGGGCTGGTGTCGAATGCCAGCCTCATCATGGGCGTGGCGGGCGCGTCGGCGGACGCGCAGACCATCCTGCTCACGGGCATCGCCGGCCTGATTGCCGGCGCCTGCTCGATGGCGTCCGGCGAATACGTGTCGGTGCGTTCCCAGCGCGAGATGTACGAGTACCAGATCGGGCTGGAGAGCGAGGAACTCGACCAGTACCCCGAGGAAGAGGCGATGGAACTTGCCCGCGTTTACGTGGCGCGCGGCGCCACCGAGGAGCACGCGAAGCGCCTGGCCGACGACCTCATTGCGGACAAGGCGCATGCGCTCGACACCCTGGCCCGCGAAGAACTCGGCTTGAATCCGGACGAACTGGGCTCGCCGGTCGGCGCCGCGGTGTCGTCCTTCCTGGCCTTTGCGGTGGGCGCGCTGATTCCGCTCGCGCCTTTCCTGATGGCTACGGGCACCGTGGCGCTGCAGACGGCGATGGCGCTGACCGCCGTTGCGCTGTTCGCCGTCGGCGCCACGCTGTCGCTGTTCACCGGCCGCAGTGCTTTCCTCGGCGGCCTGCGCATGTTGGCCATCGGCGCCGCGGCGGGCGGCGTGACCTATCTGATTGGCAGCCTGCTCGGGGTCAGCGCCGGCTGACGCACGGAATTCCGCACGGCTTTTTCCGGTTGGGCGCCGCCCGGTTTATTTGTTGTCCAGCCGCAGGTTCGCTTCCTTCACGAGCCTTTTCCACTTCGCGATCTCGGACTTGATGTACGCAGTGAACTGCACCGGCGAGCTGCCGACGGGGGTCGAGCCGTCGGCAGCGAGGCGGGCCGCCACGTCCGGCTGCTTGACCGCTTCGGCGATCGCCGCGCCCAGCTTCTTCACGATAGCCGGCGGCAGTTTCGCGGACGCGATAATGCCGTACCACTGGTCGACCTCGTACCCGGGCAATCCGGATTCGGCCACCGTCGGCAAGTCGACTGACGGCGAGCGCTTGCCTGCCGTGATGGCGATTCCGCGCAGTTTTCCCTGCTGCATTTGCGAGCGCGTTCCGATCAGCGAGCCATACCCCACCTGAACTTCGCCCGAGAGCATCGCCGGAATGACGGCGGCGGTCCCCTTGTACGGGATGTGTACGATCTTGACGCCGGCCATGTGGTTGAACATCTCGCCTGCGAAGTGCTGGAGCGTGTTGTTGCCGGAAGAGCCGAAATTGAGTTTGGCCGGATTCGCCTTGGCGTAGTCGATCAGCTCCCTGACCGATTTCGCGGGCACTGACGGATGGATGTACAGCACGTAAAAGAGGGACGTTGCCTGCGAGAGGCCCTGCAGCTCGGTCTCCAGCTTGTACGGCAGATCGGGATTGGTCGCGGAATTGACGGAGTTCGATGCCGAAATCAGGCAGATCGTGTAGCCGTCCGGATTGGCCTTCGCCGTGAAGTCGACACCGATCGCACCCCCCGCCCCGGTACGGTTGTCGGCGATCACCTGCTGGCCCCATTTTTCGGTCAGTTTCTGGGCAATGCTGCGGCCCGTGAGGTCGGTGCCGGCGCCGGGCGCGAACGGGATGATCAGGCGTATGGGCTTGTTGGGATAGTTGGCTGCGGGGTCGCTTTGCGCCGCGTGCAGCGGCGCCCCAAAACCCGCACATGCAGCGGCTGCGGAGATCCGCAGAATCGCGCGTTTGAATGTGATGATGGCTTGCTCCTCGCTCATGTTTTATTGGAGGCCATGACGTACAAGCGCCTCTCGTGCCGGTTCAATGCCTGCGCTCGGGGGCTTCTGTGGCTCGCGCGAATGCGCCAGCCACAGAAGCCGGATTTCAGAACTCGATCATCTCGAAGTCGGCCTTCTTGGCCGAGCAGTCCGGGCAGCCGAAGATCTCGGGCACATCCGCCCAGCGCGTGCCGGGCGCAATGCCGTCGTCCGGCATCCCCGCCGCCTCGTCGTAGACGAACGCGCAGAGGACGCACTGCCAGGTTTTGAATTCGCTTTGGTCGTCCGCAGCCACCGGCTTGACCTCGTCCGGCATGCCGCCGCCGGGAACGGGGAAGTTGAGGATGATGCCTTCCAATCCTTCCGTACCGGCGATGAGCTCGAACGGACCTTCGTTCTTCGCGACCCAGATGATCGCCAATTCTTTTTTAAGCTTGCCCTCGTGCAGGATGCTGCCCTTCATGACCAGAATGTACTGGCCATCGCCCTTGGACGAATCGGGGGCATAGGCTTTCGCGCCGGCGTTCATCTTCACCGAGAAACCGAAGAGACCGCGGTCGTCCTTCAGGCCTTCCAGCGCCTTCATCGCCACGCCGCCGGCGCCCGGGGCGAGATTGAAGTCGGGGATCGCGGTGACCTGCCACGGCTTGCGGTCGGACACCTGCTCCAGCACCGCCCGGCTCTCGGGCAGGGACTGCGCGCCCGGATCGCGGTGCGCGCGCAGGGTGATGAAACCCAGGCCGTGCTTCTCGTTGTACGAAATCGGTCCATACGGCGTGTAGGCGCGCGAAAAATGCACGGCGCCGAACTCGAGCGGATGCCTGCCCAAAGTGCCGGAGCCGTTATAGATCACCTGAAACTGGTCGACGATATGGAAATGCGTGCGGAGAAGGCGGCCCGGCGAGCCTTCAGCCAAAAAGGCCATGGGCGTATCGATGTTCTTGTCGTCTGGTCGCTCGATGAAATCGGTGCGCCAGGCGAAATGCCCGTTGGCGAGTGCGCGTTCCTTGCGCGGGCTTTCCACTTCGTCGTAGGCCTTGACCATGGGCATGGCGGATTCTCCTGTCGTCGTTCGGTGGTGCCGTTCTGCGGGCCGGGGCGCGAAGCGCGGCGCCGGCAACGCTATTCTAAAGCGCCCAGTCCCGCCGCGTCATGCGGGCATGATGATGTCGCCTGGCCGGATGACACCGCCGCTCACGATGCTGCAGTTGAGGCCGGAGCGGTTGAGCAGGTGTGTATAGACCTGCCGCTGGAGCAGGCCGTCCAGGTACTTGCACGGCACGTTCAGTCGCTCACCGCGCAGCCGCACGCCGCCCACGAAGAATTCCCTGCCGACGAGATGGTTGAGCGGCGCGCCGCGCGTCGTGAGGTTGCGCCGCGACTCCCCCGGCAGCACCGCAATCTGGTGGTCGCGCAGGATCGCCTCCAGCGTCTCGATCTCGATCAGTGTGCACTGGCGGTCGATGCGCGGCGTTTTGGAATAGAAACCCTGACCGGTCGCGTAGCGGTCGCCCTCGATGCCGACGCCCTCGATCAGCCGCGCCTGCGCCTGTTCCTGCATCGGCTGCGAGCCGCGGTCGGTGATATGGATGAACTCAAGACGGCCCTGCCAATTCATGACGGCTCCCGCTATGGTGATAAGGCTCTGGTGTGTGTGGGGCAAAGTATAGCCAAGCCCTTGCGCGGATTGACAATTTCACCTTCTCCGCGTAGTTTCCTGCTTTCGCGCCGATTTGAGGACCAGCTTGCCGGGCGCGTTATAAATACAGCTAAAGCGGCGGAACCCGATCGCCCGTCGCGCCAGCTGGTTGAGTGTTATGACCGCGCGAACCGCCGATCGGGTTTTCATTTTCAGACCGCAAAGCTCATGAGCACCGACCGCACGTCCCTCCTGCACAAACTCCTTGCCGAGCGCATCGTCATTCTCGACGGCGCGATGGGCACCATGATCCAGCAGTACAAGCTGGACGAGGCGGCCTATCGCGGCGAGCGTTTCAAGGACTGGCCGCGTGACGTCAAGGGCAACAACGACCTGTTGATCCTGACGCAGCCGCAGATCGTGCGCGAGATCCACGCCGAGTACTTCGCGGCGGGCGCCGACATCGTCGAGACCAACACCTTCAGTTCCACCTGGGTGGCGCAGGCCGACTACGGCATGGAGTCGCTGGTCGCGGAACTCAACCGCGAAGGCGTGCGCCTCGCGCGCGAGGCCGCGGACGAGGCCGAGCGCAAGGACGGCAAGCCACGCTTCGTCGCCGGCGCGATCGGGCCGACCAGCCGCACGGCGTCCATCTCGCCCGACGTGAACGATCCGGGCTTTCGCAATACATCGTTCGACGAGTTGGTGGGTACCTATGGCGAGGCGGCCACGGCGCTCATCGAAGGCGGTGCGGACCTGCTGCTGATCGAGACCGTATTCGACACGCTGAATGCCAAGGCGGCGATCTTCGCGGTCCAGGCCGTGTTCGAGCGCCTGGGCCGCACGCTGCCTTTGATCATTTCCGGCACCATCACCGACGCCTCCGGCCGCACGCTGTCCGGCCAGACGACGGAAGCGTTCTGGAACTCGGTGCGCCATGCGAAACCGCTCGCGATCGGGCTCAACTGCGCGCTCGGCGCGCAATTGATGAGGCCGTACATTCAGGAACTCGCGCGCATCGCCGATACGAATGTGTCCGCGTACCCGAACGCCGGCCTGCCGAATCCGCTCGCCGAGACGGGCTACGACGAAACGCCGGACTTCACGGCTGGACTGGTGAAGGAATTCGCGCAGTCGGGCTTCGTCAACATCGTCGGCGGCTGTTGCGGCACCACGCCGGCGCACATCAAGGCGATCGCGCAGGCCGTGAAAGGCATACCTACGCGCCCGATCCCGGTGATCGAAAAGCGCATGCGCCTGTCGGGCCTGGAGCCGTTCAACATCGGCGACGACTCGTTGTTCGTGAACGTCGGCGAGCGCGCGAACGTGACCGGCTCGCCGGCGTTCTCCAAGCTGATCCTCGCCGGCGACTATGCGTCCGCGCTGTCGGTGGCGCGCCAGCAGGTCGAGAACGGCGCGCAGGTGATCGACATCAACATGGACGAGGCGATGCTCGATTCGAAAGCGGCGATGGTGCGCTTTCTGAACCTGATCGCGGCCGAACCCGACATCTCGCGCGTGCCGGTCATGATCGACTCCTCCAAGTGGGAAGTGATCGAAGCCGGGCTGAAGTGCGTGCAGGGCAAGTGCATCGTCAACTCCATCAGCATGAAGGAGGGAGTGCCCGAGTTCGTCAGGCACGCCCGGATGGTGCTGCGCTACGGCGCCGCCGTGATCGTGATGGCCTTCGACGAGCAGGGCCAGGCGGACACGCTCGCCCGCAAGAAGGAAATCTGCCAGCGCTCCTACGACATCCTGGTGAACGAGGTCGGTTTTCCGCCCGAGGACATCATCTTCGATCCGAACGTCTTCGCGATCGCGACGGGGATCGAAGAACACAACGATTACGGCAAGGACTTCATCGAGGCCACGCGCTGGATCCGCGAGAACCTGCCGTACGCCCGGGTCAGTGGCGGGCTGTCGAACATCTCGTTTTCGTTCCGTGGCAACAACCCGGTGCGCGAGGCTATCCACTCGGCATTCCTGTACCACGCCATCAAGGCGGGGATGACGATGGCCATCGTCAACGCCGGTCTGTTGGGTGTCTACGCGGAAATTCCCAAGGATCTGCTCGAGCACGTCGAGGACATCATCTTCAATCGCCGGCCCGATGCCGCCGAGCGGATGGTGACGTTCGCCCAGACGGTCAAGGGCGTGGTGAAGACGCAGGCCGAGGATGAAGCCTGGCGCAAGGGTACGGTCGAGGAGCGGCTGACGCACGCGCTGGTGAAGGGCGACGCCACCCACATCGTCGGCGACACGGAAGAGGCGCGCCAGAAGTACGGCCGCCCGATCAAGGTCATCGAAGGCCCGCTGATGGACGGCATGAACGTCGTCGGCGACCTGTTCGGCGCCGGCAAGATGTTCCTGCCGCAGGTCGTGAAGTCCGCCCGCGTGATGAAGCAGGCGGTGGCGCATCTCGAGCCGTTTCTCGCGGAGGAAAAGCGGCTGTCGGGCGACGAGGCCAGGCCCAAGGGCAAGATCGTGCTCGCCACCGTCAAGGGCGACGTGCACGACATCGGCAAGAACATCGTCGCGGTCGTGCTCCAGTGCAACAACTACGAAGTCGTCAACCTCGGCGTGATGGTGTCGTGGCAGAAGATTTCGGAGGCGGCGCGCGAGGCGAAGGCCGACATGATCGGCCTGTCCGGCCTGATCACGCCCTCGCTCGAGGAGATGGCCAACAACGCGCGCGAAATGGAGCGCGAAGGCTACGAGATTCCGCTGCTGATCGGTGGCGCCACCACCTCGCGCACGCACACCGCGGTCAAGATCGCGCCGCATTACCACGGCCCGGTGATCTGGGTGCCGGATGCTTCCCGCAGCGTGTCGGTGTGCACCAATCTGCTGTCCGACGACAGCCGCGTGAAGTACCTGGAAGACGTGCGCGCCGACTACGACCGCGTGCGCACCCAGCACGAACAGAAGAAGGGCCACGGCCCGCTGCTCGCGCTGGAGGCTGCTCGCGCCAACGGCTTCAAGGCGGACTGGCGGACCTACACGCCTCCCAAGCCCGTGTTCCTCGGGCTCAAGCATCTCAAGAATTACGATCTGGCCGAGATCGCGGAGAGCATCGACTGGGGCCCGTTCTTCCAGACCTGGGAGCTCGCCGGTCCGTACCCGAAAATTCTCGACGACGAAATCGTCGGCGTCGAGGCGCGCAAAGTGCTGGTCGACGGCCAGGCCATGCTGAAGAAGGTCATCGAAGGCAAGTGGCTCACCGCCAACGCCGTGTTCGGGTTGTTCCCCGCGAACAGCGTGAACGCGGACGACATCGAGATTTACGCCGACGAGAAGCGGAGCCGTCCGCTCATGACCTGGCATAACCTGCGGCAGCAGAACCAGAAACCGGCGGGCCGGCCCAACCTGTGTCTCGCCGATTTCGTTGCGCCGAAGGCTGCGCGTGTGCCGGACTATATCGGCACCTTCGCGGTGACGGCGGGCCTCAATATCGAGAAACGGCTGGCGGAATTCGAGAAGAAGCATGACGACTACAACGCCATCATGCTCAAGGCCATCGCCGACCGGCTGGCGGAGTCGTTCGCAGAGTTGCTGCACAAGCGCGTGCGTCGCGAGTTTTGGGGCTATGCAGCGGACGAGGCGCTCGGCAACGACGCACTGATCGCTGAACAATACCGCGGCATCCGTCCGGCGCCCGGCTATCCGGCGTGCCCCGAACACACGGAAAAAGGGCCGCTGTTCGACCTGCTGCGCGCGCCGGAAGTCGGTATCACGGTGACAGAATCCTTCGCCATGCTGCCCGCCTCGTCGGTGAGCGGTTTCTATCTCGCGCATCCCGAGGCGCAGTACTTCGCCGTCGGCAGGCTCGGGCGCGACCAGCTCGAAGACTACGCGCGCCGCAAGGGCATGAGCGTCGAAGACGCCGAACGCTGGCTCGCGCCGTACCTCGCTTACGATCCGGCGAAGCTCGCTGCGTGAGCATAATGACCGGATTTTCGCCGGCAGAGGTCGCGGCGTTCGAACGCGATGGTTATGTCATCGCGCGCGGTCTGACCCCCGCAGCCGAACGCGCGCATCTGCGTGCGATCGCCGAGCGCGATCTCGCACAGGCGGCGCCTCCCCTCGAGTACGAAGCCGACGTGCGCTACCCCGGCGCGCCCGCTTCGCGTGACGCGCCCGGCGGCCACACCGCGCGACGGCTGCTGCAGGCCACCACGCGCGATCCTGCGTTCGCGCAATGGGCGACCTCCGCCCCGATGGCCACGCGACTCAAGCAGTTGCTGGGACCGCGGGTGGAACTCTCGCAGGCGCACCACAACTGCGTGATGACCAAGAATCCGTCGCATTCGAGCGTCACGCACTGGCATCGGGACATCCGCTATTGGGCATTCACCCGCGAGGAACTGGTTTCGGTGTGGCTGGCGCTGGGACGCGAACGCCCGGAAAATGGCTGCCTGTTGGTGCTGCCGGGAACGCATCGCATGAATTTCCGCGACGATCAGCTGGACGCGGCGAAATTCCTGCGCACCGACCTGACCGAGAACCAGCCGCTGCTCGCGACGCAGGTCGCGGTTGAACTGGAGGCGGGCGACGTGCTGTTTTTTCATTGCCGGCTGCTGCATGCGGCCCGCGACAACCGCACCGCGGAGACCAAGTTTTCGCTGGTGTTCACGTATCACTCGGCGGACAACCCACCGCTCCCCGGCACGCGCTCCGCCGCGCTGTCGGACCTCCCGCTCTAGACACGCCCTACAATCGGGGCATAACGAACATTAAGGGTGGCCCCATGGCCGATTCACAAAACGACCCGAGTCTGGCCGTGTTCTGCGATTTCGAGAACATCGCGCTCGGCGTGCAGGAAGCCAAGTACGAGAAGTTCGACATCCACAAGGTGCTGGAACGCCTGCTGGTGAAAGGCTCCATCGTCGTCAAGAAGGCCTACTGCGACTGGGAGCGTTACAAGAGCTTCAAGGCGCCCATGCACGAAGCCTCGTTCGAGCTGATCGAGATCCCCCACGTCCGCCAGTCCGGCAAGAACTCCGCCGACATCCGCATGGTGGTGGACGCGCTGGACCTCTGCTACACCAAGGCGCATGTGAACACCTTCGTCATCATCAGCGGCGACTCGGATTTTTCGCCGCTGGTCTCCAAGCTGCGCGAGAACGCGAAGCGCGTGATCGGCGTGGGCGTGAAGAACTCCACTTCCGACTTGCTGGTGGCGAACTGCGACGAATTCATTTTTTACGATGACCTCGTGCGCGGCGAGAAGAAGCGCCGCGCCCGCCGCAAGACGACGGAAAAGCCCGCCGCCGCCGGCAGCCCGCCGGCGCCGAAGTCCGCCGACGACAAGCGCCAGGAAGCGTTCGATCACGTGATGGAAACAATCGAGGCCCTGATCGCCGAACGCGGCGCCGGCGAAAAGATCTGGGGTTCCATGGTCAAGCAGGCGCTCAAGCGCCGGCAGCCGCAGTTCAACGAGTCCTATTACGGCTTCGGCTCTTTCAACAAACTGCTCGAAGAAGCGGAAGACAAGCGGCTGATCGAACTGGCTTCCGACGAGAAGTCCGGCGGTTACCTCATCACCGCCGTGAACCACGACGAGTAATCCGTGCGCCGTGCCTGGCTGATGGCGGCCGTGTGTCTGACCGCGGCGCCCCTGTTCGCGCAATCACTGACCCCACCCGCCGGCGACCCGGCGGGTCAGCGCCTCGACCGCCAGTTCCGGCAGGCCGATCGCGACGGCGACGGCGCGCTGAGCAAGGAGGAAGCTCGGCGCTATGCGCCGGACGTGCTGCGCAAATTCGACCGCATGGATACGGACCGCGACGGCAAGGTCACGCGCGAGGAGCTGACGCGCGCCTTCGAGAACCGTGCGCGCCGGGAACTGGAGCGCTTCAATGCGCTCGACAAGGACCGTGACGGCACTCTGTCGCGGCAGGAATTCATGAAGGAGGCGCCGCAGGGCCAAAGCGCTTTCAGCGCGCTTGACCGCAACAAGGACGGCCGCATCAGCCAGCAGGAGTACCAGCGCATGATCCAGCGTCACTACTGGAGCGACCTCGACAAGTCGCCCATCCCGGGGCTGATCTACCAAAAGTCGTTCTGACCTCCCGCGCATGGGATTTGCTTGTATCGTGGCGCCCAACCCAACCTGCAAGGAGCCTTCCATGCTTGACCGAATCGCAAGGCATACGGCGGGCGCTCTCGTTGCGCTCGCGTGCTGCACCGCCGCCGGCGCCTGGGCCCAGACCGCGGCCCCGGCGCCCGCCTGGCCACAGCGCCCCGTGCGCATCATCGTCCCCTTTCCGCCCGGCGGCAGCACCATGGAATCGGTCGTGCGGCTGCTGGTGCAGAACATGCCCGCGACGCTCGGCCGCCAGGTTATCGTCGAGAACCGCGCCGGCGCCGGCACCGTGATCGGGGTGGAAGCCGCCGCCAAGTCCACCGACGGTCACACCTTCGTCGGCGTCGCCAACAGCTTCACCGTGAACCAGACGCTGGTGAAGGACCTGCCCTACGACACCCTGCGCGACCTGCAGCCCGTCATCCTGATGGCGCGCACCGCGAACGTACTGGCCGCGCACCCCAGCGTGGCGCCGAGCACGCTGAAGGATCTCATCGCCTACGCGAAGAAGAACCCGGGCAAGCTGACCTACGCCTCCTTCGGCAACGGCACCACCGCGCACTTCGCCGGCGAGATGCTGAAGGTCATGGCCGGCATCGACATGGTCCACATCCCGTACAAGGGCCAGGGGCCGGCGCTCATCGACGTGCTGGCCGGCAACGTGGATATCATGTTCGGCAACCTGCCCGACTTCCTGCCCTATATCCGCGCGGGCAAACTCAAGGCCTACGGCACCACCTTCCTGAAGCGCGTGCCGCAGGCGCCCGAGATCCCGACCATCGCCGAGCAGGGCTATCCGAAGTTCGAGACTGATTCCTGGTATGGCATCCTCGCTCCGGCCGGTATGCCGAAGGAAGCCGTCGCGCGCATGAACGCCGAGTTCAATCGCATGCTGTCGGATCCGGTGCTGCGGGCGACGCTGGTCGAACGCGGGCTGGAGCCGATCGGCGGCACGCCGGAAAAGTTCGGCGAGCATATCCGGAGCGAGATCGCGAAGTACGCGACCATCGTGAAGGAAGCCAAGATGAAGATCGACTGATCCCGGCGGGGGCGCTAGATCGGCAGCACCATAGACCCCAGCAGCGCTTCCTCCAGCGCGGCGCCGTCGCCCACGGCGCCGGCGATCAGCAGGTCACAGCGGCTGTCGCTGCGCCAGGGATGGGCTGCCCATTCCGCACCGCTGGTGGTCCAGTTCCACGCCACGCCACCCGCGTCGCACTGAAACACCGCCTTGGCGCGCACCAGCCGCGCCACCGGCGGGCGGACGAGTTTCTCCTCCAGCCACTGACGCGAAAACCGGCACGACGCATCGAAATGCCAGCCGACGGCGGTGATGCCGTCGCCGCGAAGCACTTCGCGCCGGGCCGCGCCGCCGAGCAGCGGCGTGACTTCCGCATGGGGCAGACCGTGCAGGTGCAGGGGGCGAGCCTCGCGAGCGGGCGGCGCACCATCGAGCGCCAGCAAATCGGCATTCACCGCGCCGCGGTAGGTTTCGACCACGCGCCGTGGCGGATACAACGCACCGACGTGGTCGCGCACGGCCGCCTGCATCTCCGGCGGAGCGACATCGGTTTTGTTGATGATGATCACATCCGCCAGCGCGATCTGGTCGCGATACTCCTCGCGTTCGGCCAGCGCAGGCGTGGCGAACTGCTGCGGATCGACCACGCACAGCGTCGCCTGCAGGTGCAGCGCTTCCCGTAGCCATGCATCGGCAAGCGTGTCGTGCACCCGGGCCGCGTGGCTCAGGCCCGTCGGTTCGATCAGCACCCGGTCCGGCTTTACCTCGCGCAGCAGCTTTGTCATCGCCACCCGCAGCGGCACGTTGGCCGCGCAGCAGACGCAGCCACCGGCGACCTCGCGCACGGCAAGCTTGCCGTCGGCCGCTGCGAGCGTGGCACCGTCGATGCCAATCGCGCCGAAATCGTTGACGAGCACCGCCCAGCGTTCGCCTGCGGGGCGCTGCGCGAGCAGGTGCAGGATCGCGGTGGTTTTGCCGGCACCGAGATAGCCGGTAATGAGGTTGCCCAGGGCAGGCATGCGCGGATTATAGGGGCACGCCCGCGCTAGAATCGCGTTCCCGTCACCGTCCCGCGCGCCGAACGCCATGCAGATTGCCGGCAACCCCTCCTCACTTACGGTCCTGGTGCTGGCCGCGTCCAGTCTGTTGCAAATCCCCAATCCCTAATCTCCAATCCCGCCTTTCATGCACCTGCACATCCTCGGCATCTGCGGCACCTTCATGGGCGGGCTCGCCGTCATCGCGCGCGAGCTGGGCCATCGCGTGACGGGCTGCGACGCGAACGTCTATCCGCCCATGAGCACGCAGCTCGAAGCCCAGGGCATTACGCTCGTCGAAGGCTGGAGCGCCGACCAGCTGGCGCTGAAGCCCGACGTCATCGTCATCGGCAACGTCGTCACACGCGGCAACCCCTTGATGGAGGCCATTCTCGATCGCGGTCTGTCGTACATTTCAGGTCCCCAATGGCTGGCGGAGAATGCGCTCATTGGCCGGCACGTGCTGGCGGTGGCGGGCACGCACGGCAAGACCACCACCAGCGCCATGCTCGCGTGGATACTGGAAGACGCGGGTCTGGAGCCGGGTTTTCTGATCGGCGGGGTGCCGGAGAATTTCGGCGTGTCGGCGCGTGCGGGTCCGACTCCTGCACCGCCCCATCACGGTGCGGTGCACCGTTCTCACCCTCTCCCGTCGGGAGAGGGACGGGGTGAGGGGCGCTCACTGTTCGTCATTGAGGCCGACGAATACGACACCGCGTTCTTCGACAAGCGTTCGAAGTTCGTGCACTACCGGCCGCGCACCGCGATCCTGAACAACCTCGAATACGACCACGCCGACATCTTTCCCGATCTCGCGGCTATCGAAACACAATTCCATCACCTCGTGCGCACGATTCCCGCCAGCGGGCTGGTCGTCGCGGGTCGTGGCGAAGCGCTCGCACGCGTGCTTGCCCGCGGCCTGTGGACACCACTGGAAAGCGTCGACAGCGATGCCGGCTGGGCGGCGCGCGAAACGGCGGCGCATGCCTTTGACGTCCATCTCGCGGGCAGCAAGGTGGCCGATGTGGAATGGCCGCTCCTCGGCGCGCACAACCGGTCCAACGCGCTGGCCGCGATTGCCGCTGCGCGGCACGCAGGGGTGCCGCCGGCACGCGCGGCGGAAGCGTTGTCCCGCTTCGAGAGCGTGAAGCGCCGGCTGGAGCTGCGCGGCACGGTGAAAGGCGTGGCCGTGTACGACGACTTCGCGCACCATCCGACCGCGATCCGCGAAACGATCGCCGCGCTGCGCAGCCTGGTGGGCCGCGACCGCATCCTCGCCGTGCTCGAACCGCGCTCCAACACCATGAAGCTGGGCGTCATGAAGGACGCGCTGCCTGCGAGCCTCGGCGACGCGCAACAGGTGTTCTGCTATACCGGCGGCATCGGCTGGGACGCGGGCGGCGCGCTCGCGCCGTTGGGGGCGCGCGCCGAAGCGCACAAGGACCTCGGCGCGCTGGTCGAGGCGATCGCACGCGCGGCCAGACCCGGCGACCACGTGCTCGTCATGAGCAACGGCAGCTTCGGCGGCGTCCACGCCAGACTTATCGAACGCCTCGCAGCCTGACAGACGGAAACGATGTCGGACAACCTGAAGGACTTCACTCTCATCATCAATTCTCGCTTCCCGATCGTCGAGGTGGAGACGGGCGAGGAGGTGCGCATGATGAAAATGCTCGAGCGCGCGGCTAACCTCGGCGGCTGGCCGTTGTTCGTGTGGAGCATCGCCGACGGCATCCGCCGCGTGCCGCGCACCGACGTGATCACGCAGACCTACGAGTTCCGCGACGCGCTGCGCCACATCGACAAGACGCCGCAGAACGGCGTGTACGCCATGCTGGACGCACAGCCCTACCTGGAAGACCCGGTGAATGTGCGCCTGATCAAGGAAATCGCGCAGGAATACTTCCGGACCGCGCGGACGCTGGTGTTCGTGTCGCGCAGCATGGACCTGCCGTCGGATCTGGGCCGCATGAGCGCCCGCTTCTGCCTGCCGCTGCCCGACTCCAACTTGATCCGTGAAATGATCAAGGAAGAGGCGCAGGTCTGGCAGCAGGACACTGGCCAGTCGCTCAAGGGCCAGCAGGAGGCGCTCGACCTGCTGGTGCAGCATCTCGCCGGCATGGCCGAGGATGACGCGCGGCGGCTGATCCGCCACGCCATCCGCGACGACGGCGCGATCACGCTGGACGACATCGGTCGCGTGCTCAAATTCAAGCGCGAGTCCGTGGCGGATAGCGGACTGCTTGATTTCGAAATCGACACGTCGAATTTCGCCGAAGTCGGCGGGCTGGCCAACCTCAAGCGCTGGCTGGAACTGCGCCGACCCGCCGTGACCGGCGACGCCGAGAAGCTGGGTGTCGAGGCGCCCAAGGGCGTGCTGCTGCTGGGCGTGCAGGGCAGCGGCAAAAGCCTCGCCGCCAAAGCGATCGCCGGGTCGTGGGGGCTGCCGCTGGTGCGGCTCGACTTTGCTGTGCTCTACAACAAATTCCACGGCGAGACCGAGCGCAACCTGCGCGAGTCGCTCAAGCAGGCGGAGGCGATGTCGCCCTGCGTGCTGTGGATCGACGAGATCGAAAAGGGTCTGGCGGGCGATGCCAGTGGCGGCAGCGACACTGGCACCTCGCGGCGCGTGCTCGGCACGCTGCTCACCTGGATGGCGGAGCGCAAGGCGCGGGTGTTCCTGGTCGCCACCGCCAACGACGTTTCCCAGTTGCCACCGGAACTCATGCGCAAGGGCCGCATGGACGAAATCTTCTTTGTTGACCTGCCGGCGGCAGGTGTGCGCGCCGAGATCTTCCGCATCCACCTGAAGAAGCGGAAGCTCGACCCCACGCAATTCGATATCGCGCAACTCGCGCAGGCGGCGGAAGGCTTCGCCGGCGCCGAGATCGAACAGTCCGTCGTGTCCGCGGTCTACGAGGCGATGGCGGCCAAGGAGCCTATCGCCACCACCCATATCCTGGGCGAACTCGCCCGCACCAAGCCGCTATCGGTGGTAATGGCCGAGAAGATTGATTGGCTGCGGCAATGGGCCGCGGAGCGGACGGTGCGGGCGGATTAACGACAGTTTGTCCTGCGCCGGTCGCAGCGTAGAATTCCCGCTTGGAGGTAACAATGACCCGCCAATTCGATGTTGTTGTCGAGCGCGATTCGGAAGGTTTTTTTGTGGCGTCGGTACCGGCTTTGCCGGGATGCCACACGCAGGCAAAATCCCTCGATGAATTGATGATCCGTATACGCGAAGCGGTCGAGCTTTGCCTTGAAACGCAAGGTCAACCCACCGAGAACCTCGATTTTGTAGGCGTGCAGCGGATTACCGTTGAAGCATGACGATGTTGCCCGCGCTCACCGGCAAAGCGCTGGCGACCGCGCTGCGCAAAGCGGGTTTCGAGGTGGTGCGGATCAAAGGCAGCCATCATTTTCTGCACCATACTGATGGACGCACCACGGTTGTGCCCGTACATGCCGGCGAGACCCTAGGGCCGGGTTTACTGTCCAAGATTCTTCGCGATACCGACATCAGTCGCGAGGCGCTGCTGAAGTTGTTGTGAGCGACCTCACGTAGAAGTGAAGCATTGATGAAAAAATATCTCGTGGCTTACGTGGCCTGCACCGTAACGATGGTCGCGATCGACGCCGTCTGGCTCGGCGTACTCGCGCTGGACTTCTACCAGCGCACCATCGGCCACCTCCTCGCGGAGCAGCCAGATTTCCGCGCCGCGGCCCTGTTTTACGTGCTCTACATCGCCGGGGTGGTGTTTTTTGCGGTCAGGCCGGCCCTGAATGGGGGCACCTGGAAGAAAGCCGCGGGGCTCGGCGCTCTGTACGGACTGTTCTGCTACATGACCTACGACCTGACGAACGTTGCGACTTTGCGCGAGTTCCCGTGGATAGTCGCAATGGTGGACGTGATTTGGGGTATGTTGATCTCCGCGGTGACGGCTGCCGCGGGCTATTGCGCGGCAACGGCGGTCAGTCGCCGGTCCCGCAACGGATAACAACAACCCAACGGAGGATTTCCATGAACTCCACCACCATTTTGGCTATCGTACTAATCGTCGCAGGCACACTGGGCCTCGTCTACGACCAGTTCAGCTTCACCAAGGAAACGCACCAGGCCAAGATCGGCCCGATCGAACTGTCGGTGAAGGAAAAGGAAACCGTCAACGTGCCCAAGTGGCTGGGCGGCGGCGCGGTCGTGCTGGGCATCGTGCTGCTGGTGGTCGGTCGGAAGAAGTAAAAACGCTGCTCAGGCGCGTTTTTTCCAGTCGTCCGCTTCAAAGCCGACGGTCAGCGAGCCGTCGGTCCACTCCACTACCGGCCGGCGGATCACGCTGGCCTGCGCCAGCATCAGCGTGCGGGCGCTCGCCGCGTGCTTCACGGCGGCCTGCTGCTGCGGGTCCAGCTTGCGCCAGGTCGTGCCTTTCCGGTTCACCAGCACTTCCCAGCCCAGCGCTTTGATCCAGGCGTCGAGCCGCGTCTGCGGCACGCCTGCCTTTTTGTAGTCGTGAAAGGCATGTTCACGGCCTGCCTGCGCGAGCCACGCCCGCGCGCGTTTGACCGTGTCTCAGTTCGCGATGCCGTAGAGCGTGATCGCTTTCTTCATGCCGCGCCTCCCGTGATACTCAGTAGCCCGCCGCCGCGCCGTCGCTGCGCGGATCGAAGCCGCCTTCCAGCACGCCGTCCGCCGAGCGCTTGATCGCGCCGGCGTGCCCCATCGTCTCGTCGTAGTCGCGCAGCACTTCCGTGTCGTGGCCGCGCCGCCCGAGTTCCGCGACCAGCGCGGGATCGAAGCGCGACTCCAGCTTCAGCGTGTCGCTGACCTGGCCCCAGGTGCGGCCGAGCAGCCAGCGCGGCGCGGCGATGGCGGCTTGCACGCCCTGACCGTAGACGCCGATGCGCGTAAACACCGCGCACTGCGTCTGCGGCTGGCCGTCGCCGCCCATGGTGCCGTAAGGCATGACCGCGCCGTCCTTGAAGCGCGCAAGGGCGGGGTTCAGCGTATGAAAGGGTTTGCGGCCCGGTTCCAGCGCCTGCAGCGCCTTGGGGTCGAGTGAGAAACTCGCGCCGCGGTTCTGCCAGTTGATGCCGGTCTGCGGCAGCACGATCCCGCTGCCGAACTCGTGATAGATGCTCTGGATAAAGCTCACCGCACGGCCCGCGCCGTCGATGCAGCCCATCCACACGGTGTCGCCGGGTGCGGACGGGTTGCCCCACGGCGCCGCGTGTTGCCGGTCCACGGCTTGCGCCAGCGGCGCGAGCATCACATCGGCCACCAGTTGCTGCGGATGGATGGACATGTAGTGCGGGTCGGTGACGTAGCGGTCGCGGATCTGGCGGAAGGCCTGTTTGGTAGCCTCCACGCACAGGTGCACGTAGTCGGCGCTGTCCGCCGGTACCTTGCCGAGGTCGAGCCGGTCGAGGATGCCGAGGATCGCCAGCGAGATCACGCCCTGCGTGGGCGGGGCCATGTTGTAGATCGCGCCCAGGGAATGATCGAGCCGCACGGGCGCGCGCTCTTCCGCTTCATGCTTTTGCAGGTCAGTCAGCGTGAGCGGGCTGCCGGCGTTGGCGAGATCGGCCGCGATCGCGTGCGCGATGTCGCCCTGGTAGAAATCGTTGAGGCCGCGCTTGGCGAGTTGCCGCATGGTGGCGGCCAGCGTCGGCTGCCGCATCGTGGTGCCCGGTTGCGGTACCGCGCCGCCGGGCAGGAAGCGCGTGGCAAACCCCGGCAGGTCCTTCAGCTCGGCGAGCTTGGCCTGCGTACTGGTGGCCTGGCTGGCGGTGACGACGATGCCGTGCTCGGCGTAATGGATGGCGTCTTCGAGCAGGCGCTTGGTGGAAACGTGGCCGTCCCAGCGCATGCGGGCGAGCAGCACCGCCTGCGCCCAGCCGGAAACGGTGCCGGCGACGGTGTTGGCTGCGAGCGGCCCGCGGTGTGGAATGGCCGTGACACCGTGCAAGGCGTACCACTCGCGCGAGGCGATGCCGGCGGCGCGCCCGCAGGCATCGATGGAGATCGGCTCCTTGCCCGGCTCGTGGATCAGCCAGAAGCTGTCGCCGCCGATACCGTTCATGTGTGGATACACCACGGAGATGGTGGCCGCGGCGGCGATCATGGCTTCAAGCGCGTTGCCGCCTTCGCGCAGGACGGCGAGGCCGGATTCGGCAGCGAGCGCGTGGGGCGCGACGAACATGCCGCGGGTGGCGAAGACGGAATTCATGGGGGAAAGAAGCGTTGCGGAAGCGTGAAGTCTAGCAGCGCGGACGCTGCCGAAAGCCGCGCCCGGGATTGGTGCATGCACGGCGCGCGTGCCCGTTACCGGAGCGGAACAGTCCGAGGCGTCGCCGCACCTTTTGTGGCGCGCAGGCGAAAAGTGCCGCAAAAACAAAGGCCGTATCGAGTGTATTGGATAAATGCACGAGATTGGCACAGGCCGTGCTGATAGGCGTAGGCTGCAAATCCAACCGAAAAGGGGAGCGCAACATGAACAGGCACTGGATATCCGGAATCACCCACACGCTGGCCGTGGCCGCGCTGGCGCTGGGGGGTGCGACGACCACGCTCGCGCAGGACACCATCAAGGTCGGTTACGTCGGCGCGCTGTCGGGCGGTTCCGCCAAGTCGGGCGAGGCCATCACGCGCGGGCTGGAGGTCGCCATCGACGAGATCAACGCCAAGGGCGGCGTGCTCGGCAAGAAACTCGTCCTCGTGAGGCGCGACGACGAGTCCAATCCCGCCAAAGGCCAGATCGCCGCGCGCGAACTGATCCAGAACGAAAAAGTCGCCGCCCTCTTCGGTGGCATCGACACCCCGGTGGCCATGGCCATCGTGCCGATCGCCAACAAGGAAAAGGTGCCGTACATCGGCACCTGGGCGGCCGGCACACTGATCACGCGCAATGGTGCCACCCCCAACTACGTCTTCCGCGTGTCCGCGGTGGACGTGCTGGTGGGCAAGGCGCTCGTCAATTACGCCGTCAAGGCCCACGGTGCCAAGAAGCCGGGCATGATGCTGATCAACAATCCGTGGGGTGAGTCGAACGAAAAAGGCCTTGTCGCCGCGCTCGGCGAGTCCAAGCTCGGCAACGCGGGCGTCGAGAAGTTCGAGGAGAAAGACGTCGACATGACGCCCCAGCTCTCCCGCCTCAGGGCCAACGGCGCGGACGCGATCTTCCTCGTCGGCAACGCCGGCCCCGGCGCGCAGGTCGTCAAATCGCTGGAGCGAATGAACTGGAACGTGCCGGTGATCTCGCACTGGGGCATCTCCGGCGGCCGCTTCCCGGAACTCGCTGGCCCGTGGTCGCAGAAGGTCGTGTTCATCCAGACCTACAGCTTCTTCGGTCCGCAAAGCGATGTCGGCAAGCAGAACATCGCCGCGCTCATGAAGAAGTACCCGGACATCAAGTCGGTCGGCGACATCGTGCCGCCGGTGGGCTACGCCAACGCCTACGACGCGATGATGCTGACGGCAATGGCCATGCAGGCCGGCGGCGGCTTCTCGGGCGACCAGATCCGCGAAGGCTTCTACAAGGTCGGCGAATACAAGGGTCTCATCAAGACTTACAAGCAGCCGTTCAAGCCGGACAACCACGATGCGTTGGGCGAGAACGACTACGTGATGGTCAAGTACGACGGCGACCAGATCGTGCCGGTCACCCTGAAGAAATAGTCGGCAGCACCGGGGCGCTGCCCCGGGAGGAACGACGCCGCGTCCGGGGGTTGCTGCCGGCGCGGCGTTCGTTTATCCGGTTACCATCCTCTCCATGTTCTCACTCGCGCTCGTCTCTGGCCTTGGCCTCGGCAGCATGTACGGCCTGCTGGCGCTGGGCTTCTACATCACTTTCGCCGTGTCGAACACGGTGAACTTTGCACAGGGCACGTCCATGATGCTCGGCGCGGTGCTGGCCTATGCCCTGCACTTCAAGGCAGGCTGGCCCTTGCCCCTCGCCGCCCTCGGGGCGCTGCTGCTGTGCGCGCTGTGGGGCGTGGCCATCGAGCGTTTCGCCGTGCGGCCCTTCGTGCGCGCGGGCTCCAACGCCTGGCTCATGTCCACCATTGCGGTCGGCATCGTCCTGGAAAACGTCGTCCTCTTCACCTTCGGCAAGGAGCCGCGCAGCCTGCCGACGCTGATCGGCGGTGAGCCCTGGCGGGTCGGCGAGCTGGCCGTGACGCCGCTGCAGGCCGTCATCCCGCTGGTGGGCATCACCATCGCGCTGGCCCTGCATCTGTTCACGCAGCGCACGCGCTTGGGCAAGGCGCTGGCCGCCGTGGTCCAGAATCCGGCGGCCGCGAGCCTGATGGGCATCAACGTGTCGGCCGCGATCACGACAGCCTTTGCCGTATCGACCGTGTTCGCCGGCATCGCCGGCATCCTCATCGCGCCGTTGTTCGCGGTGTCGGCCGACATGGGCACGCTGTTCGGCATCAAGGCGTTCGCCGTGGCGATCCTCGGCGGTATTGCGAGCGCACGTGGTGTGGTGATCGCCGGTTTCCTCTTCGGGCTCACCGAAGCGGCCATCACCGTGTGGCTCGGCTCCGCCTATACCAACCTCCTGACCTTCAGCCTCGTCATCGTGGCGCTCGCCATCGCGCCGCACGGACTGTTCGGCCGCGCCGCGGTGAAAAAAGTATGAACGCCCGCAGCGTCTGGCTGTTGCCCGTGCTGGCCCTGGCGGCGTGCGCGTATGCGGGCACCGCCAACAACTACCATCTGTACCTCATCACCACCGCAGCGCTGACGATCGTGGTCGGCGTCGGGCTCAACGTGCTGCTGGGCCTGACCGGCCAGGTGTCCTTCGGCCATGTCGGGTTCTACGCGCTTGGCGCCTACACCGTCGCCGCGCTCACCACCAAGACCGGCGTGCCGTTCTGGCTGGCGTGGCCCGCGGCGGTCGCGTTGTCGGCGGCCGTCGGTGCGGGCGTCGGGCTCGCCGCGCTGCGCGTGTCCGGTCCTTACCTTGCGATGGTCACGATCGCCTTCGGTTTCATCGTCGAATATCTCGCCATCGAATGGCGCAGCGTGACCGGCGGGTCCAACGGGCTCATGAACATTCCGCATCCGGCGGTGGCAGGTATCGAGTTCAGCGACCGCGCGCTCGCTTTGCTGGCCATCGCGCTGGCGGTGGCCTGCATCGCTGCGTATCGCCGTTTCCACGGCAGCGGCTGGGGCCTGGCGATGCGCGCCACCCGCGATGCTGAAACTGCGGCTGGTTCGTTGGGTTTCCGGGTGGTGGTCGTGCGCACCGCGGCGTTCACGATTTCCGCGGCGCTGGCCGGTGCCGCCGGCGGGCTATTCGCGCCGCTCACGACTTTCGTCAGCCCGTCGAGCTTCTCCTTCTTCCAGTCCATCCTGTTCGTACTGGTGGTGATGATCGGCGGGGCCGAGCGTACCTACGGCCCGGTGATCGGCGCGATCATCGTGATCGTGCTGCCGGAACTGCTCTCAGGGCTCGCCGAGTACCGGGTGCTGTTCTTCGGCTTGCTGATGCTGGTCGTGCTGTGGGTCGCGCCCGGCGGTATCGCCGGCCTGCTCGGACGCTTCACCCGGCGTGCGCCCGCGGCAGTCCTGACATCTGCGGCACCGGTGGTGCTTAAGCCGCGCGCCGCCCAGCCGCTCGCGGTAACGGATCTGGCGATCGCCTTCGGCGGGGTGCGCGCGGTGGATGGCGTTGCGTTCCACGCCGAACCCGGACAGGTGACGAGCCTCATCGGCCCCAACGGCGCCGGCAAGACCACGGTGCTGAACCTGATCGGCGGCTTTTATCCGCCCGACCGCGGTTCGGTGAAGCTGGGTGCGGTGGAACTCGCCGGCGCGCCGCCGTACGCCGTGGCCCGCGCCGGCATCGCGCGCACCTACCAGACCTCGCAACTGTTCGGGCAGATGAGCGTGCTGGAGAACATGCTCGCGGCGATGCAGCGCGGCGGCTTCGGTTCGCCGCTGCGTGAAGCGGAGGCCGATATCGCGGCCGTGGCGCGCGCGCGGGCGCTGCTCGACTTCGTGGGCTTTCGCGGAGATGCTGCTGCGAGCGCCGGCGCGCTGCCGCACGTGGACCGCCGCTTGGTGGAGATTGCCCGCGCGCTGGCGTCGGAACCGGCGGTGCTCATGCTCGACGAGCCTGCGGCGGGGCTGGATGCCGGCGACACGCAAACGCTCGGCGCGCTGCTCCGCCGCATCGCCGATGCCGGTCTCACCGTGGTCCTGATCGAGCACGACATGCCGCTCGTGATGGGGATCTCCGACCGCGTCGTGGTGCTGGATGCCGGGCGCTGCATCGCGCAGGGCACGCCTGGCGCCGTGCGCGCCGACCCGGCCGTGATCAAGGCCTATCTGGGCGAGGAGGGCGATCGCGCGCCGCATCCGCGGCTGGCCGGCCGCGAGCTGCAGCACGACGAAGTGCTCGCGGTCGCGTCGCTCAGCGCCGGCTACGGCGCGATCGGCGTGCTCGACGGCGTGAGCCTCGCCGTCAACACCGGCGAGTTCGTCGCCCTGCTGGGTGCGAACGGCGCCGGCAAGTCCACCCTGATGAAATCGCTCGCCGGCCTGTTGCGGCCGGTGCGGGGGCAGATCCTGCTCGCCGGCCGCGAAGTGGGCGCCGAGCCCGCGCATCGGCTCGCGCGCATGGGCCTGGTGCTGGCGCCGGAAGGGCGGCAGGTGTTTCCCGAACTGTCCGTCGAGGACAACCTCCGGCTCGGCGCCTTCGCCCGCAGTGATTTCCAGCCGGAGGAGCTGGAAGCGATGCTCGCGCGCTTCCCGGTGCTGGCGCGGCGGCGCAAGAATCGCGCAGGCCTCTTGTCCGGCGGCGAGCAGCAGATGCTGGCACTCGCGCGCGCGCTGCTCGCGCGGCCCAAGGTGCTGCTGCTCGACGAACCCTCGCTGGGGCTTGCGCCCGGGCTGGTGCACGAACTGTTCGACGTGCTCGCCCGGTTGCGCGACGACGGCGTTACCATCCTGCTGGTGGACCAGATGGCGGCCAACGCGCTCGCCGTGGCCGACCGCGGCTACCTGCTGGCGTCCGGCCGCATCGTGCATGCCGGCAGCGCTGAATCATTGCGCGCCGACCCGGCGCTGGCACGTGCTTACCTGGGCGGAAACTGAATGGAAGGAACGAACGCATGGACCTGATGTTGCGCAATGCCCGCGTGCTGGGGCGCCCCGTCACCGAACGGCCGGTGGACATCGGCATCCAGAACGGACGCATCGAGATCATCGCGCACGACCTCACCGTCAGCGGCCGCGACCTCGATCTCGGCGGCCGCCTTGTCACCCCGAGCTTCTGCGAGAGCCACATCCACCTCGACAAGTCGTGCATCCTCGACCGCTGCCAGTCGCAGAAGGGCGATCTCGAGGAGGCGATCAGGGAAGTCGCCGCCGCCAAGAAGACCTTCACCGCCGAGGACGTTTACACCCGCGCGCGCGGCACGCTGGAAAAGTCCATCAGCCACGGCACCGGCTTCATGCGCACCCACGTGGAAGTCGATCCCGGTATCGGCCTGCGCGGCCTCGACGGCATCCTGCAGGCGGCGCAGGACCACGCCTGGGCGATGGACATCGAAATCTGTGTATTCCCCCAGGAGGGGCTAACCAACAACTCCGGCACCGAGGAACTGATGCGCGAGTCGCTCAAGCGCGGCGCGCGCGTGGTGGGCGCGGCGCCGTATACGGACACCGATCCGCACGGCCAGATCGACCGCGTGTTCCGCATGGCGCGCGACTTCGACGCCGATATCGACATGCACCTCGATTTCGGCGCCACGCCGGACTACATGGATATCCTGTACGTGTGCGAGCAGACCGAGAAGCACAAGTACGGTGGCCGGGTGGCGGTGGGGCATGTGACGAAGCTGTCGCTCGTCCCGCCGGCGAAGCTGGAAGAGATCGCGCTGCGGCTGGCGGACGCCGGTGTGGCGGTGACCGTGTTGCCCTCGACCGACCTCTACCTGATGAGCCGCGACCACGACCACAAGGTGCCGCGCGGCGTGACGCCGGTGCACCAGTTGCTGAAGAAAGGCGTCAACTGCTCGCTGTCCACCAACAACGTGCTGAATCCGTTCACGCCCTTCGGCGACTGCTCGCTCACGCGCATGGCCAATCTGTACGCGAACATCGCGCAGGCCGGCAGCCAGCAGGACCTCCGCGAGTGTTTCGAGATGGTGACGCGCCGTTCCGCGCAGTTGCTGCGGCTGCCGGATTACGGCGTGGAAGTGGGGCGGCAGGCCGATCTCGTCGTGCTCGACTGCCGCACGCCGGAGCAGGCGGTGGCGGAACTCGCGCCGCCGCTCTACGGTTTCAAGCGCGGGCGCATGACCTTCTCGCGGGCGCCGGTGCAGTTGTACCGGCCCTGACCTGCTCCGCCGGCTCAGGCCGGCAGTATGAACCCCACTTCGGTGTAGCCGCCCCGCGAGGCCGCCATCGTGTCGCCACCGTGCATGCGGGCGATCGCCCGCACGATGGCGAGGCCCAGCCCCTGACTTTCGCCGCGCGCCGCCCGCGCGGGATCGGCGCGGTAGAAGCGGTCGAAGATGCGCGGCAGGTCGGCCGCGTTGATTGTTTCTCCTGGATTGCGCACCCGCAACTGTGCCATGCCGTTCCTGGCGTCGATGGCAATCACGATGACACCCCCCCTCGGCGTGTATTTGGTCGCGTTGTCCACCAGGTTGAGCAGCGCGCGCCGGATCAGCGACGCGTTGGCATCCACGATGCTGTCGCCCTCGATATTCAGATGCAGGCCGCGATCTTCCAGCGCCGCTTCGAAGAATTCCGCCACCCGGTGTGCTTCGGCCGCCAGTGAAACGGCGCTGCGCTCACCCGCGCGCTCGCCGCGGTCTGCGCTGGCGAGAAACAGCATGTCGCTCACCACGATTTTCAGGTGCTCGAACTCCTCCAGGCTGGAGGCCAGTACCTCGCGCAGTTCCTCCGCGGAACGGTGCTGGGAAAGCGCGACCTGCGTGCCGCTGATCAGGTTCGCGAGCGGCGTGCGCAGCTCGTGGGCCACGTCGGCATTGAATCCCTCGAGTTGCCGATAGGCGGCTTCCACGCGGTCGAGCGCCTGGTTGAAGGACTGCGCGAACTCGACCAGTTCGAGGTCGATGTCTTCGGTCGGCAGCCGCGCGGACAGAGTGTCGGGGGCGATGGTGGCCGCGCGCCGCGCCAGCCGGCGTACGGGCCGCAGGCCCCGCCGCAGCGCGTACGCCGCCAGCGCGATGGTGGCGAGGAAACCGGCCACCGAGATCACCGCGATGACCCATCCGTGCACGGCCAGCAGGCCTACCCGCGACGTGGTGTCGATCGCCAGGATCATCTGCGCGCCGGGGAACACGCCGCTGTTGAGGTCGAACTTCGGGAACACGTACAGGATCCGGCCGTCGGCCCACTTCACGCGCGGGTCATCTGGCATCCGCGTGTCCGGCACCGGGCCATCCCCGAAGACGACCTTGCCCGCGGGATCGACGATCCAGCAGCGCAGCCCGCCGTGTCCTGCGCCGATATCGGTCAGGCGCTGGAACAGTTCACCGGTCTGGCGCGGATGATCGAGCTCTGCGACCATGCGCTGGATCAGCACCGCCTTGCCGAGGAGTTCGTCGCGCTCCTGCGCCATCAGCTCCCGCTCCAGCGCCCAGTAATGCAGCGCCCCGATAGCGCCAAATACGGTGAACGCGATCAGCCCGAGCACCAGCGTCAGGCGCCGGGCGATGGAATTGATGGCGAACCAGGCCGCGCGCGTCATGATTGGCGCGCCTCCAGCACATAGCCCATGCCGCGCACCGTGTGCAGCAGCTTCGCCTCGAACGGATCGTCGAGCTTGGCGCGCAGGCGCCGGATGGCGACTTCGACGACGCTCGTTTCGCTATCGAAGTTCATGTCCCACACCTGTTCCGCGATCGCGGTGCGCGAGAGCACCTGGCCCTGCCGCCGCAGCAGCAGCGACAGCAGCAGGAATTCCTTGGCCGTAAGACGCAGTTCCTGGCCCGCGCGGGACACCTTGCGCCGCGCGAGGTCCATTTCCAGGTCCGCGAGCTTCAGCGTCGTCGATTCCTGACCGCCGCCGCGGCGCAGGATCGCCTGGACGCGGGCGAGCAGTTCAGAGAATGCGAAAGGTTTCACCAGGTAATCGTCGGCGCCGCCCTGCAGGCCCTTGACGCGGTCCTCGACCTTGTCGCGTGCGGTAAGCATCAGCACGGGCGTGCTCTTTTCCTTGCGCAGCGCCGCCAGCACGCCGAAGCCGTCGATGCCGGGCAACATGATGTCGAGCAGCACGAGGTCGTACTCGCCCTCCACCGCGAGGTGTTTGCCATCGATGCCCGTGCGCGCGATGTCCACCACGTATCCGTTCTCGGTCAGTCCCTTGTGCAGGTAGTCGGCCAACTTGGCCTCGTCTTCAACGATCAGGATGCGCATGGTGCCTCAACGGGACGGGTCGCTGGTTTACAAAATTGTAAGGTGAATGAAGGCTGGGCGTTGGGGTCGCTTCCCTACTATGCATCCATGCCAAGGCAACAAGGCATCACCCCCACGGGTGCTTTGAACCCCACCCAACTTAACCACGAACTGGAGAAACAACATGAACACGATCCGCAAATCGATCCTCGCTGTCCTCATCGCCGCTTGCGCCCCGTTCGCCGTTTCGGCCGCGGACTTCTATACCCACGACAGCGCCGCCATCCCGACGCCCTTCAGCGGCAGCGAGCGCAGCTCGTCCGTCCGGGCCGAGCTCGGCGCCCCGCAGTTCATCACCCAGGAACAGATCGCCGTGCCGTCTACGGGCGTGGCCTATCGCCGTGCCAACGGGCAGTGGGTGCGCACCGACGCCGGCAAGGATCGGATCTGAACCTGCCGTAGCCGGACCTCACGGGTGCCGGCTTCACGCAACACCACGGCTGACCGGCCCGTAGTCCCCACTAGCAGTCGGTCAGGGCCGCGCGCCCCCGCAACACGGGGCGTGCGACTTTTTTTCATGCCGCCCGGTCAGGGCTGAGCACTGGCCAGGCGCGCATTCTGCGGAAACATGGCTTTGCGGGCGTCGTCGTCCATCTCGGTCTTGAAGGTATGCCGCGCCTTCAGCGCTTCGGCGCGCTGCGCGGCCGGCCGTAGGTTGATCTCGTCGAGCAGGCGTTTGACGTGCGGCAGCTTGTCCCAGGCCTCAGGGCCAAGGACAAAGGGCACCGCGCGCGCCCACCCCCATACCGCCATGTCCACCAGGGTGTACTCGTCGCCGAGCATATAGCGGTGCTTACCCAACTGCGCGTCTAGGAGGCGCCAGTGACGCCACGCCTCAAAGTCGTAGCGGTTCGTGGCGTAGGTCTGGGGCTGCGGCGCGAAGTGCTTGAAGTGCACGCACTGGCCCGAGTACGGTCCGATGCCGGTGGCCACGAACATCAGCCACGAGTGCATCTGCCCGCGCGTCGCCGGGGTGTTCGCCGGCAGAAAGCGGCCTGTTTTCTCGGCCAGATACAGCAGGATCGCGTTGCTGTCGAAGACCGTCACGTCGCCGTCGACCAGCGCCGGCGTTTTCGCGTTCGGATTGATGGCCGTGTAGGCCGGCGCGTGCTGGTCGCCCTTGCGGGTGTCCACCGGCACGAGTTCGTAAGGCAGGCCGGCTTCTTCGAGAAACAGCGCGACCTTGGCGGGGTTGGGCGACGGGTGATAGTAGAACTTCATCATGTTGCGTCCTTTGCGGCTTGGGGGGTGACGGGCGGGAAGTTGCGCCCGGCATCGCTGCCGGGCGGGCAGTGGAAAGCGAAGCGGTTTTTCCAGTCAGTGGTGCTCGATCACGCCTTCCACCGGATCGCTCGGCGCACGCCAGGGCGCGCGCTCGATCATGCTCATGGTATCGGCGTAGCCGGCTTCGCGGCGCGCCCGGATGCCTGCGGGCGTGAAGTCCACATCCTTGGTATGGTCCTCGCCCTCCAGACGCGGCGCAATCAAGTGTGCGATATGCATCGTGGTGCCGCAGCCCCAGGCCGAGAGCGCTTTGACGTCGCTGTCGGCCTGCTTGCCCGCCGGCAGCTTCTTCGTCAGCTCCCGGATGATGTGGCGCAGATGATGGATCTGCTTCTGCCGGGTGATGTGGCTGTCGGCACGGCTGGCGTACTGAATGTCCTTCTGCCGGCCCATCACCTGCCAGATCGACGCAGGCTCCGGCCCGGCCTGGTGCCAGACATTGACGGCGAAGATCAGTGCGTCGCGCCGCGAGTTATCGTCCAGCACCGCTTCGATCGGCGTGTTGGAGTAGAGGCCGCCATCCCAGTACGGCTGCCCGTCGATGCGCACCGCCGGAAACGCCGGCGGCAGCGCGCCGGACGCCATGATGTGCTCGACCGTCAGCGGCTCGTCGCGGCTGTCGAAATAGCGCATCGCGCCCGTGCAGGCATTGACCGCGCCCACGGTCAGGCGGGTGGGGCTCCCGCGCAGATAATCGAAGTCCACCAGTTCGCCGAGCGTGCGGCGCAGCGGCCCGGTGCTGTAATAGGCGGCCTGCTCGACCCCGACTGCGGCCTGGGCGCCGCTCAGTGCCGCGGTGCCGGGCTCGAAGAAGGACGGGATGCCGCGCATCACCGTCGTCATGTTGGTCATCAGCTTGCCCATGCCGAGCCAGTCGAGCGGGCTGGCAGCGGGCGCGGGCAGCTCGATCCGGCGCCAGAACTGCTGCAAACGCTCCAGACGCTGCGCGGGCGGGTTGCCCGCGATCAGCGCCGCATTGATGGCGCCGATCGACGTCCCGATCACCCAATCGGGTTCCACGCCCGCCCGGTGCAGCGCCTCGTACACGCCGATCTGGTAGGCGCCGAGGGCGCCGCCCCCCTGCAGCACCAGCACCACCTGCCCGGGGAACGGAGGCGTCCGTGCGGCGCTCATGCCGAGCGGCCCCGCCCGCGCGGCGTCCGTGCATCGGGGTCGATCGGGCGTCTCGTGGCAGGGGCGGAGAGGGGCATGGGAGAGGCTGCGCGTGAGGGTTTGCTTGCTAGTCGGGCCACGCTGTCCCGAGCTTACAAAATTGTAAGGTCAATGAAGGCTTTGCGTTGGGGTCGGGTCTTTATATTCACGCCATGCCAAGGCAACAAGGCATCACCCCCACGGGTGCTTTGAAACCCAACGAACCTGAACCAACCAACCTTGACCTGAACTGGAGAAACAACATGAACACCATCCGCAAATCGACCCTCGCCGTTCTCATCGCCGCTTGCGCCCCGTTCGCCGTTTCGGCCGCGGACTTCTACACCCACGACAGCGCCGCCATCCCTACGCCCTTCAGCGTCAGCGAGAACACCTCGTCTGTCCGTGCCGAACTCGGCGCGCCGCAGTTCGTCACGCAGGAAAGCATCGCGGCGCCCGTCAACGGCGTGGCCTACGGCCGGGTCAACGGGCAGTGGGTGCGCACCGACGCCGGCAAGGGTCTGAACCTGCCGAAGCCGGACTTCATGGGCGCCGGCTTCACGCAACACCACGGCTGACCGGCCCGTAGTCCTCAGCGCAGCAGTCGGTCAGAGCCGCACGCCCCGCAACAAGGGGCTTGCGGCCCTTTTTTCGTACTTCGGAGGACCGGGCCATAATAGGGGATGGCACACGACCATCCGCATAGCCACGACCACACGCGCGGCGCGAGCGAGCGCCGCATGTGGATCGTATTCGGCCTGACGCTGGTTTTTCTCCTCGTCGAAATCGCCGGCGGCATCGCCTTCAACAGCCTCGCGCTGCTGTCCGATGCCGCGCACATGTTCACCGACGTGATGGCGCTCGCCATCGCGATCGCGGCGATCCGTCTTTCACGCATGCGCGCGGACCGCAAGCGCACCTTCGGCTACCACCGCTTCGAGATCCTGGCGGCGGCTTTCAACGCTTCCCTGTTGTTTCTGGTGGCGGCTTACATCCTATACGAGGCGGTCCTGCGCTGGCTGCAACCGGAATCGGTCGAGTCCCTCGGCATGCTGGTGGTCGCGGCGGCGGGACTGATCGTCAATCTCGTCTGCATGCGTCTGCTGGCCGGCGACGCGGACAAGAATCTCAACGTGAAGGGCGCCTACCTGGAGGTCTGGGCCGATGCGCTGGGCTCGGTCGCCGTCATCATCGGCGGCGCCATCGTCTGGTTCACCGGCTGGACGCGGGTGGACCCCGTGGTGGCGGTGCTGATCTCGCTGTGGGTGCTACCGCGAGCCTGGGCGCTCTTCCGCCAGAGCGTGAACGTCCTGCTTGAAGGCGTGCCCGACGGCGTGGACCTGGCCGCGATCGAGGCGGCGCTGCGTGCCGTGACCGGCGTGCGCGACGTGCACGAACTGCACGTCTGGGCCATCGGCAGCGGCCGCACCAGTCTCACCGCGCACCTGCTGATCGACGCCGACCGCACCGAACCGCAGGCCGCGCTCGATGCCGCGGGGCGCTGTCTTAAAGCCGGGTTCGGCATCGCGCACACCACGATCCAGGCGGAAGTGCAGCATTGCGGCCCGGACGGCGGGAACTGCGCCTTGGAGGGCGCCGCGCCGGCGGCGCAGGCCGGGCACGCGCATTGATGCCTCGGCGTCTGAATTCGGGTGGCTTGAACTTTTCTGGATCGTTGCCATCTTAAGTACCGTTGTCTGACGTTTGCCTTCCGTACCGCAGCCGTTTAGGATGCCCCGCATGTCCCGTTACACCCGAGTCATCGTGTGTCTGCTGCTTGCGTGGCTGCCGCTGCAGGCGGTCGCCCTGCCGGTGCTGGCGCTGAAGTGCCATGCCGGTGCTGCCAGGCCGGCAGCGATGCATGACCCTGCAGCGCCCTTGGACGCGGCCGCGCACGACGAACACAACGCGCACGAACATCACGCCGCTGCAAATGACGCCAGCGCACTTGGCGCCACCGAAGACGGCGGTCCCGCCGGGCACATGTGCTGCACCCACTTCACCGCCGTCACCGCAACGGTCTTCGCGGCGGCACCAGCGCCTTCCGCGCACGCCCTGGCGACGCCGCACTTGCGCGCGGTGAGCCACCTGCCCTGTCTCTTATACACATCTGACGCTGCCGACGAATAGAGA